>Ga0307474_10000439_pt1 | contig 29789 bp, 21 predicted proteins | sample atmos_gasesECM1C_2_FD_203312 | JGI IMG/M metagenome (GOLD analysis project Ga0307474, IMG submission 203312) | Hardwood forest soil microbial communities from Morgan-Monroe State Forest, Indiana, United States - atmos_gasesECM1C_05 | ecosystem: Environmental > Terrestrial > Soil > Temperate... | reverse complement strand
CTGACGTTACCGACCACTTCCTGCTTCAACGGACGCAGCTGCGGCGTAATTTGCCAGCGGTCATACCAGTGCGGATCGCTGCCGGGCCCGTTGGACCAGGAGCCCATCCAGATCGGAAGCATGCGGGTCATGTCGGCATTGGCTTGCGCAATCGTCACTCCCGGCTTAAGTCGCGCAAGTCCGTGCAATCCAAAGCCAGCCAGAATCAGCTTCGAGCGATCGAAGGCCAGCGGCACGATCACGTCGAAATCGTCATTCGCGACTCGGAATCCCGGCGGCATGACGCCGACGATTTCGCGCGAGTGCGAATCGACCATCAGGTTCCGGCCGATCACCGAGCGGTCGCCTCCGAAATGGCGACGCCAGTATCCATCGCTTAGCATCACGCGCTGGGGACCGTGGGGATCCTGATCTTCCGGGGTGAACCATCGTCCAACTGCCGGAGGAACAGCCAGCGCTTGCAGCAGACCGTCGCTGACGCCCAGGGCGCGCACTTGCTCCGGTTCCGCCATGCCCGTAACGTTGGCAACCGACGAGTCCCATGTGCCCATCGCCTGAAACGCCTGATTGTGTTCGGCGTAGGTGAAATACATCGATGCCGAAAGGAGCAGGCCGTTCTCGAAGTCGGCGAGCCCGGCCGCGCCCGGCGCTGCCTGATGCAGCGATACCAGTTGCTCCGAATGCGGATAGTTCAGCGGCTTCAGGAGCACGCTGTTGACCACGCTGAAGACTGCAGCGTTCGCGCCAATTCCGATCGCGATGGTGAGCAGGCCAACCACGGTAAACACGGGATTGTGGAGAAGCGCGCGCCATCCGTGACGTATGTCCATCAAAAAGTCTTCGACCGACGCCCAGCGCCACACTTCGCGCCCGTCTTCTTCCGTCAACGCGGGATTCCCAAACTCGCGGCGAGCCGCGGCAGTCGCGTCCTCCCGAGACATGCCGCCGGCCACCAGTTCCTCGACCTTCTCGTCGAGATGCGCCTGAATCTCTTCGGAGAGGGCCTGGTACTGGCCGCGGCGCGAAAACAATTGATTCAGCCAGTTCATGCTTTCTCCGGCGCTAAGACCTGCGTAATTCCTTGGAGCATTCGTTCGAAGCTCGATACTTCGCGTGCGAGCCGCTTGGCGCCAGCCGGCGTCAGCGTGTAGACGCGAACGCGGCGGTTGGTGGAAGAAATTCCCCACTCGGCTTTCACCAACTCTTCCTTCAGCAATCGCTGCAGCGCGGGATAGAGCGACCCCTCTTCGATCTGCAGCAGATCGTTCGACGAGCGCTTGATGTGCTGAACCAGCGCATAGCCATGCAGCGGCTGGCGCTTCAGCGTCCGGAGAATCATCATTTCGAGGGCGCCGGGGAATAGGTCGCGTTGGGCTGTGTTTTTCATCTGAACGAATACCTCGCTTCGCGGCTCAGGCTCTATGCTGCAAGGCCTAGAGTAAACTAGTATAGAGGCCGGTCCCCGTCAAGCGAAATGAGAGCTGCAAGGCGAAGTTTTCGCTCGGCGCGGCGACCCACGCGAAAAACACGGCTCCCGATATTCAACTTCGCCGGTTTGTTCCTATGATATAAAACGCACACTCGACAACGGAGTTTCTCCCATGCTCAAGTTACGCACGGTTCCGGCGATCGCATTGGCCGTAGCAATCGTCGCCGCAGCTCTGTCCTTCCCTGTATCCATGAAGGCCATCGGCTTCGAGAAATTCGACCGCTACAACTCCGTGGCGCAAGCGGAATGCCTGGCTAACATGGTCCAGATGACCATGCTCGCTTTCCGCAACGAAGGGCGCGCCGATCTCGCCGACCAAGTCGACAAATTGTTCACCACCACCGAACCGGGCGATGCGTCGCCGATCGGAATCGTGGAAGTCCTCCGCAACGTTGCACTGGCGCGGGTAGCGGACTTGAAGAGATTCAAGAATGACCCCCAGGCGGAGCGGATTCAGGTGGAAGACGCGCTGTTCGTGACCCTCAAGAAGAACAACATTTTCACCGAGGCCATGCCGGACGACGCGCTGCAACTCACCGCCGGATTCCATAACTGGACCGCAGCGGACTATGTGACGTTATCTGAACCGGGCAAGAAAGCACTCGTCAAGGGCTACGTAACGTTGGCGTTGCCGGCATATTTAGTTCTGGACAACGTGGCCAACCAGGTCGCGAGCAAGGAAGACTCGTTTTCCGCCGACGATATGAAGCGCTTGCAAAAGGTGACCAATCAGGAGTTCGGCAGCGTGACCGGAACCTCGCACAACGCGACGGGCATAACTGGTTTCGAAAAGAAAATGCGGGGCGAGGCCGCCAAGAATCCGAACGCTCTCGCGTTTGTCGCCTTCCTGCATTTCGCGCTCGACGAAGAAATTTCGGATCTGCAGCAACAGGATGCCAAACTCCAGCAGAAGGCCGCGGACATCTACGATTACCAGTCCATCGTGATGGCCGACGGCCGGCATGTGCTGCCCGACCCGAATGGCGATTTTTGGGTGATCACCCGAAGCATCGACGATCCGATGACCGTGAAGCTGCAAGGCCAGGACAAAATCGAGGCGCAAAGAATTCTGGCCTGCCGCCAGGCCGGCAATTCCGACTGTGGCGCCGGCAACGTCGGCGCTATTTCACTCGACGTCGGCAAAATGTTCCTCGATGCCCTGGCCAAGGCCGCCCAGAATCAGCGAAACGGTTCGGCGGCCCGCCCTGCTGCTCCCCAACCGGCACCGGCCCCGCAAGCCAGCGCACCTCCACGCGCGCCTGCTTCGGCGCCAGCTCCCGCACCTCCGGCAGACGACCCGATAGGCGAAGGCGGATTCATCACTCCACCGACGACCACCGCAACCACCGCTCCGACGCTGGTATGCGTCCCGCCAACTCTGATCAGCCAGACCTGGGGTCATCCCGCTAAAAACAGCAAGATGGATTACTTCGAAGGAGCGGTCGGGCAGTACGTATTGTCGGTTGCCCAACCGGGTTGGCAATACTGGGTGTTAACAGCCACCTACACCGGTTTCGATCCCTACAAAAACGCCGATTCGTCAAAGCTGGTGCGCGCCGTCGCGCCGCCCGACCAACCGAACATTGGCACCTGCCCTGCGGGATACTCCGGCTACAACGTGCACCCGCCAAAATAGACGAAACGCGAAACTAGCAGTACCTGCTTCACTTTGAGACATTTCCGGGTCCTAGAACTTCCACTACTTCGGTTTACCCGCTGTTAACCACGTGTATATTGCGAGCAGCCCTGCTTTCATAGTAGTGTCGCCACCATGCCCCGCCCGAAGTCGCGAAGGTCTGCTCACGCTCGCGCTAAGGGCATGCAAAGGAGAGGCAGGAAAATGGCATCCCCGGCGGACGCGAAACTACCCAACACATCCGGTAAAGAGAGTGCGGAAGGAGCAAATGTCGACAAGATCCGCGACATATTGTTCGGCTCGCAGATGCGCGATTACGAGAAGCGCTTCATGCGCCTGGAAGACACGGTAACCAAGGCGATCGAAACTCTGCGCGACGATATGACCAAGCGCTTCGATACGCTGAGCAACTACATGAAGGAAGAGGCCGACTCGCTGAGCCAGCGGGTGAAAGCCGAAAAGGCCGAGCGCAGCGAGAGCCATAAGGAAATCGCGCGCGAAATGAAAGACGGCGCCAAGGCCATCGAGAAAAAGCTGTCGCAACTGGAAGAGCAGATGTCCGACGGCCACAGCGAACTGCGCAGCAAAATGCTGGAGCACTCCAAGGCGATGTCCGCGGAAATTGACAAGCTGCGCCGCGACACCACCGCCGCGCTGAACCGCGAAGTGGACGTGCTGCGCGATGAAAAGACCGATCGCGCCGGACTGGCGGATCTATTCAACGAATTCTCCCTGCGCTTGAAGAATAAATTCGAGCTGCCGGAAGAATAGCCGGACGGAATTCGATTTTGCTTCGACCGGGCGGGCATTCACATAAGCGCCCGCTGTAACATTTTCTTCCTCCCTATGGCCGAGCAAGCGCAACGCCGCGCCCCGATGGCGCTGGCCCAGGAAAAATCGACGGACAACAACCACGCCTACGAAGAATTGCGCCACCTGATCGTCGCCCCGGAAACCGAAGGCCTGGCGGCGGTGGAGGAGCGGCTGGACAATCTCGAAAAGCGCACCTGCGACGTCAGCGAGGTGGTGGCCGAAGCGATCGAGATGCGCCGGGCGTCCGGGGATCAGGCCCTGGCCGATGCGCTGGCTCCCACGATTCAAGAAACGCTGCGCGAATCTGTGCGCCGCGACCCCCACGTGCTGGCCGACGCGCTCTTTCCGGTGATGGGCCCCGCGATTCGTAAATCGATTACCGAAACTTTGCGCGGCATGCTCGAATCCTTCAACGAAGCGCTGGACAACAGTTTTTCCGTGCGCGGCCTGAAGTGGCGCGTGGAAGCTATGCGCACCGGCAAGCCCTTTGCCGAAATTGTGATGATGCACAGCCTGCTGTATCGGGTGGAACAGGTTTTCCTGATTCATCGCGAGACCGGATTGGTCCTGAACCACCTGGTCGCGCCCTCGGTTGGCGCCCAGGCTCAGGATCCCGATCTGGTGGCCGGCATGCTCTCCGCGATCCAGCAATTCGTGCGCGATTCGTTCAAATCCAAAGACAGCGAGTCGCTGGCCAGTTTGAATATTGGCGACCTGCAGGTCTGGGTGGAAGAAAGTCCCAACGCGATTCTGGCCGCAGTGGTTCGCGGACACGCGCCTGCTGATTTTCGTCAGGCCATGAACGAAGTGTTGGAAGACATCCAGCGCTATTTCAGTTCGGCCCTGGCGAATTTCACCGGCGATGCCGGACCTTTTCGCGCCGCTGACGAACGACTCTCCCGGCTGCTGGAAACGCGCTACCGCGAAGCGCCGGGGAAGAAGAAAAGACCACGGGCCTTGATGATTGCTGGAGGCATCGCCGCGGTGCTGCTGATCGGCTGGCTCGGCTATTCGACCTACTTGCTGATCGAATGGTCGAAGTTTCTCACTCAATTGAAGAAACAGCCTGGCATTGTGGTGGTTTCGTACAACAAAGACGGCCGCACGTTCCACATTCAGGGCTTTCGCGATCCATTGGCCGCGGATCCCAAGGCGCTGATGGCGCAAGCCGGGCTCGATCCGGAGAAAGCGGACCTGCAACTCGCCCCGTACTATTCGCTGGATGACGCCATGGTCGCCCGGCGCGCCGAAAAAATGCTGCACCCGCCTGCTACCGTGAAGCTCTCGGCCAAGGGAGGCGAACTGGTCGCCGAAGGTTCGGCGCCCCAGCCATGGATCAGCCGGCTGGAAGACCGCGCGCCGATGATTGCCGGGGTGACTGGCCTGGATGAATCGCACCTGGTCAATTCGAATTTGCAGCAACTGTTCAACATCAAGAGTTCTGTAGAGTCCGTGGTTCTGCTGTTTCCGCTGGGCCGCGCTGAGTTAGAACCGGATCAGGACCGCAAAATTGCCGAGGTGGAAACGCGCCTGCGCGAGCTGCAATCGCAGGCCGACGCTTTTCATCAATCTGTAAATGTCGCGCTGGTTGGCCACAGCGACACCACCGGCATCGAAGGCACCAACCTGGTTCTGAGCCAGCAGCGCGCGGAACAAATTCGCCGCCTGCTGCTGCGCAATGGCATCCGGCGGGAAATCCTGCGCCCGACCGGGGTGGGAACCACGCAGCCCCTGCGCAGCGAAGATTCCGAAGAAGGGCGGCAGCTCAACCGCAGCGTCACCTTCAAGGTTTCGTTCGCGCCAACCGGCGCTGGAGCTAGTGGTGCTGCTGCGGCCGCTGCTTCTTCCACTTCCGCGAACGCCTCGCCCGCTACTCCTCCTGGAAACTGAGCCGCGCGCCATGATCCAGAAAAAAATCTGCATGCTGGGCTCCTTTTCGGTGGGCAAAACCAGCCTGGTCCGCCGCTTCGTGGCTACTATTTTTGACGAGCATTACCACACCACGATCGGCGTAAAAATCGACAAAAAAATCGTGCAGGCCGAGGGCGGCGAGGTCACTCTGGTTCTTTGGGACATTCATGGCGAAGACGTGTACCAGAAGATGCGGATGAACTACCTCCGCGGCATGTTCGGCTATTTACTGGTCGCCGACGGCACGCGGCGCCAGACGCTCGACGATGCGCTGGCCCTGAATGAACGTGTGGTTCAGGAATTCGGAAAACTGCCGTCGCTGCTGCTCCTGAATAAATTCGATCTGAAAGACCAGTGGGAAATTGATTCCTCGCAAATGTCTAGGCTGGCTGCGGCCGGCTGGAACGCGATCAACACCAGTGCCAGGACCGGCGACGCGGTGGAAGGCGCGTTCCTCCGGCTGGCGCAGGCGGCGCAGGACAAGTAAATGCCGGCAGCGACGCCCATCTTCGAATCGTTTTTCGCCAACCAGGGCTTCGCGCTGTTCGAATACCTGGGCGACGGTGAGTTTCAACTCATCGGAACATGGCCGGCCTGGTGCCAGGCGCTGTGGGGCGATCTCGCCGCCGATGCCGGCAAAATCCGCATCGGTGATGCTTCGCCATTCCTTGAAAATTTTATTTTCGATGCGGAGCAGTTTTGGGATTCCAAATCCGCCGCGGGCTCGGCGAATTCCGGAAACTGGACCGAACGCGAAGCAACTGGCCGCGAAATTCCGCTGGAAGCTTCGGCTTATTTTTTGGACGACCGCCGGGTGCTGGTGGTTCGCAATCTTTCTGAAACATTCGACCAGCAGCAGGAGATTTTTCAAACGGCTCGCGATTCCCTGCTGGTCTACGAGAAACTGCTCCGTGAAATTCAGAAGAAAGAAATCCTGCTGCACTGTATCGTCCACGACCTGACCCAGCCGCTCAGCGCCATGAACAGCGTTTTTCATTTGCTGGACCGCGAGCATTTGCCGCCACAACTCAAAAAACACGTGAAGACCGGGGAGCGCGAATCCCAGCGCCAGGAATTGATGATTCGCGGCATCCTCGAAGCGTTCTCCAGCGATTTGGCCGCCCAAAATTCCAAACAGGAAAAAACCGGAGATTCCCCGGACCTCGCCGACTGCGCCCAGCGTGCGGTGCGCGATTTCTCTACCCCGTTTCGCGATCACGACATTGGACTTCGTTTCGGCCCGCACCTTAAGAAATCGGACAACTGGCGCGTCACCGGCGATGCCGCTCGCATCGATCGCATCTTCGGCAACCTGCTCGAAAATGCCATGCGCTACAGCCCCAAGGGCACCACCGTCACGGTGGGAGTCGAAGACCAGGGTGGATTCGTTCTTGCCTACGTCGATGACCAAGGGCCCGGCCTGCCCAAGGATCAGCCCGAGTCGCAATTGTTTGCGCTGTTCTCCAAAGGCAAAGCGAACGCCGGCAAAGCCGGCCTGGGCCTTTATTTCTGCAAAATTACCGTCGAACGCTGGGGCGGCGCGATTGGCGCCGAAACGCGCCCGCAGGGCGGTTCGCGCTTCTGGTTTCGCCTGCCGCGCGCCGAAAGAACCGACGCAGCTTCCGTCACCGCCGCCGAATCGAAAAAGACAGTTGCCACCGAAAAACATCCCGAGAAACACAAACCCGCCAAGCGCCTCCGCATTCTGGTCGCCGATGATGCCGACATCAACCGCGAGCTCGTCGTCGAGTTGCTGGAGAAACGCGGGCACATCGCCATCGGCGCCGCCGACGGCCGCGAAGCCGTCGCCGAACTGGAAAAACACGATTTCGACGTGCTGCTGATCGACGAAGAAATGCCGAACATGACCGGCCTCGAAGCCACCCAGGCGGTTCGCCAGCGCGAAGCCGGAACTTCACGGCATCAAATCATCATCGGTTTTTCCGGCCACGTGACCGAAGAAGACGAAGCCAGATTTCGCGCCGCGGGCATGGATGCGCTGCTGCCCAAGCCGGTGCACATGCAACAGCTCTACGAAGTCGTCGAATCCGCAGCCGCGAGCATCAAAAAATCGCCGGTCCTGGAGAGAATGCCGGCGAAATCCGAGGTTGCCGCGGCGGGCGGGCCCCTTGGCTCCGGCCAGCCCGCGACTGCCGGCACGGTCGCCGGAGTTTCGGGCGGCGCCATCGAGCATTTGAGCCGCTCGACCGGCGGCAACCAGAAACTGATGCATTCGCTGGTCGAAATTCTGTTCGCCGACGCGCCCAAAGCGCTGGCCCGAATTGGCCGGGCGATCGCCCAGAACGATGCCACGGAAGTTGCCGCCGCGGCTCATCTGCTGAAAGGGTCGCTCGCGATTTTCGGCGCGTCGGCATCGGTCGAATCCGCACGCAGCCTGGAAGCGATGGGCCGCGCCGCGAACCTGCGCGAGGCGCCCCTTGAATTCCGCACGCTCGAGACGGAGTTTTCGCGCCTGCAGTCGGAGCTAGCTCCGCTGGCCCAGAACGCAAATTCGACCAAGCCTTCGGGCAGCAAACGGACCAAGAAATCCAAACCTTCAACTAAGCCCTCGACCAAACCTTCGAAGAAGCGGCGTTAGAGTTTCCTCTCGTCGCGCCCATCTGGTTTGCTGACTCATCCGGCAACTGCGCCCCGCGTTTGCTTGCCGCTCCCGCCTCGCGGGGCGATACTCGGTACATGAACCGCCGCCTGATGCTCGTTTCGAGCCTGTCTGTGCTGATCGCCGCCAACTGGTCCGCAGCGTTGCGCGCGGACGAAATCAAACTAAAAGACGGAACGAAGATCACCGGCACGATCGTCGGCTTCGAAGAAAATTCTTTCAAAGTGAAAACCAGCTACGGCTTCGCGGTGGTGCAGAAAGACCAGGTCGTTTCGATTATCGTCAGCGACACTTCGAAGAAATCTCCAGCCGGGACAGATCAACCCGTTCCAGAAAAGTCCGCCGCACCAAGTGCGAAATCCGCCAAAGCCGACGTGGCAGCCAACTCCGATGCTTCCGCGGCGTCCGCAGTATCGACTGCGAAGCCTGCGCCGGTTGCGGCGACGGTGAAACCGGCCAGTGCCGCGGCCACGCCACCTGCGGCTCCAGCGAAACCCGCCGCGCCCGAACCGATGCGCGAGCAAGTGGTTGGCAACACGTATACCAACGAAACCTACGGCTTCCAGATGTACAAACCGCCGGCCTGGAAAGTGATCGAAGGCGCGCGCACGTTGCTGCCGGGTTCGATCACCGCGATGGGCACCGACGATCAGACCACGTATTTGCTGATCGGCCAGGAGCCTGCGGGAAAATCGCTGACCAGCGACATTGACGCCACCGAACATCGGCTGCGCGACATCCTCGAAAACTTTCGTCCCCTCGACGAAAAAAAGCTGACGATTGCGGGAGTCCCGGCCATCGAACGGCATTTCCGCGGCACCGTGGACCAGAAGGACTGGTCCGGCGTGGTCGTCTACCTGCCGCGCGACTCGCACATGTACACGATTTTCGGCATGACCTTGGCCGACACTGACTTGGTGCAGATCCAGGAAAACGTAATTTCCCGCGCGATCTCCAGCTTGAAGTTCACCAAGTAAAGATTTCGCCGCTTCGCTGAAGCTCGACTTCGGCTTGCAACCAACCCGCCACAATGCGTAACTAATCTACGCATGCAGACCAAGCTTTTGATCGCTGCGATTGCGGCCGCGCTTCTGTTGGGCGGCGTTTCGCTGGCTCCTTCTCCACAAAAAGCCGGCGCGCCCCCAACTTTCTATCGCGACGTGCTGCCGATTCTGCAGCAGCACTGCCAGGCGTGCCACCGCGCCGGAGAGATCGCGCCCATGCCGCTCGTGACCTATGACCAGGCGCGGCTCTATGCTCCGGTCATTGCGAACAAAGTCTCCGCGCGCATCATGCCGCCGTGGTTTGCCGATCCGCAATTCGGCCACTTCTCGAACGATCCCACGCTAACCGCGCAGGAAATTTCGACGGTCGTTGCCTGGGCCAACGCAAATGCTCCCGAAGGCGATTCGCACGACGCGCCCGCCCCCCGCGCTTGGACCAGCGGCTGGAATATTCCTGCTCCTGACCAGATCGTGACCATGCCCAAGCCCGTCGCGCTGCCTGCGCAAGGCGACGTGGACTACACCTACGAAATTGTGCCGACCAAGTTCGCGAAAGATGAATGGATTCAAATGTCGGAGGTTCGCCCGTCGAGCCGTGAAAACGTGCATCACGCCGTCGTTTACATTCGGCCGCCGGATTCGAAATGGCTGCGTGGCGCGCCGGTAGGAATTCCCTTCACCGCCGCAGACCTCACCGACGACGAATCCCGCCACGGCGCGCATTGGACCGACGCGGACATCTTACTGGTCTATGCGCCGGGAAGTTTGCCGGATCAATGGCCCGCGGGAATCGCAAAATTTGTTCCGGCGGGTTCGGATCTGGTTTTTCAAATGCACTACACCACGCACGGCCGCGCCACGAACGATCAAACCAGCATCGGCCTGGTCTTCGCCAAGGAACCGCCCAAACAGCGGGTTCTGACGCTGCAACTCACCAACGACCACTTTGTCATCCCTCCCGGCGCGGATGATTTTCGGGTGGAAGCGCGCGGCTCGCTGCCGAACGACGCGACCCTGCTGAGATTTCTGCCGCACATGCATCTGCGCGGGAAGCGTTTCGAGTACAGCATTCTGCGTCCCGGCGAAAAACCGGAGACACTGTTGCGCGTGAACTGGGATTTTTTCTGGCAGTTGAGCTATCGCCTGGCGCAACCGTTGCCGTTGAAGGCTGGAACGGAACTGCAGGCCATCGCCTGGTACGACAATTCGCGCAATAATCCGCATAATCCGGATCCCGACGCGGCCGTCCACTGGGGCGATCAGACCTACGACGAAATGATGGTGGGATTTTTCGATGTGGCAGTGCCCGCCGGCGTGGACAAATGGAAATTCTTCGTCCGACCAACGCCACAACAACCTTAAGACATTCGTATCAGAAGTCGGCGAACATAACGCGGAGCGCACACACAATCCATAACAGTTGGTTCAGTAGCAACAGGCACGCCGCGAAAAGACTCTCCCCCGAAAGCTCTCGCAGGCAATTCACTACACCCAGCAAGTTCGCAACGTTGCCGACAATCGCGCATGCAACTAAAGGCCATGCCAGGCCGGGACCAATTGGCGGATGAAAAATTATAAATGCGAGCAGGAACAAAACACTGGCCGAAGTCGCTATACCGAGGTTCATTCCAAAGCGTAGTCCACGCAGGGATTCGCCCGGTTCGTAAGGCGGGTGCGACCTTAGGTAGAAAGCCATCGCCGCAATCGCAAACATGATGACGAAAGCAGCGACAACAAGGATTTGCATCACCGCTCAGAACTTGGTGACTTCAGTGAAATGGAAGTCGCGGATCTTCATGGCCGGCACCACCATCTCAAATGACTCTTCGCCCGCCGCGCGTACCGACGGCCCCATCATCTCGACGTTGCAAAGCGCCGCGATAATGCTCTGATTGAACCGGAAGTTGCGAATGCCGGCGGTGATTTTTCCATTTTCGATGAGGAACGACCCGTCTCGAGTCATACCCGTAATCGTTTTTTCGTAGGGGTCCACTTCGCGGATATACCAAAGACGGGTGACCAATACTCCGCGGTCAGTAGACGCAATCATTTCCGCGACAGATTTATCTCCGCCGGCGAAAACCAGGTTGGTCGGCGCTTCGCCGTGTTCATTCGGCAAAGTAAAACCATGGCCGGTGGGCTTCGCCTTCATTTTTTTAGCCGACGCCCGCGAATAGACCAGATTTTGCGGCACGCCGCGTTCGACCAGCAGCACGCGCTGCCGTGGCAAACCTTCGCCGTCATAGTCCGGGCCAACTTGCAGCGGATGGTATACGTCATCCCACAGAGTGATGTTGTCGCCGAAAACTTTTCGGCCCATGCGATCGTTCAAGCACGAACGTTTGTCGTGCACCGCCGTCGCCGAAAAATCGTAAAAAAGCGAACCCACAAAATCCAGCGTCGCCGAGGGCTCCAGAATCGTCGTGTAATGGCGCGGCTTCAGCTCGATGGGATTGCGGGAGGTGGCGGCTTTGTGGCTAGCGCTCGCGGCCAGCCCATCCGGATCGATATCCGAAACATCGGCAAAACTGGATTTGGCCCAGCCTGAAGAATTGGGCTCGAGAATAGTTATGGAAAATTGTGCTTCGGTCTGATCGTGACGCGCGACGAGCCCTTTGGAGTTGGCCAGCAGCGAGCGGTCGTAACCGGTAGCAAAGATACCCGCCGCCGTTTGTTTTTCCCGGTCCGCGAATCTGCAGACGCGGGCCACCGCGCGGGCCCGGTCTTCGGGAGTGGTCTCGGCGGTCGCTTTTACAAAATGGTTGACCCTTTTGTAGGTCTGCCGCTTCAGCAGCGGCAGCAAATCGGGACTCTTCGGCTCGTTCCGCGCCAGGCTGCTGGCCGTGGCAATCACCCGGCGCAGCGAATCGTCGTCGGTTTTGTTGGTGGTGGCCCGCGCTGTGCGCCCATCGAGCACCACCCGCACCGAAATACCCAGGGTATGCTCGGCAACATTCTGATGGATGGTGTTGTTCGCGAATCGCGTCAGCGCGTCAACGCTGAGATCGATCTCGACTTCCGTTTCGTCAGCGTCACTCAGCTTCAGCAAACGCTCCGCAAGATTCTCCATTTCGGCAACGGTGAACCGCCCGGCCTGGTGATTATTGGCGGGAGCGTTGTGCTTGACGTGTGACTTCTTTTTCACCGGCGTCATTTCGAGAAGGCCACTCCCACTCGAACGTTTCGAAAACGCGAAGGTGACGCGCCGTGGCCGGTGCCCATGGTCTGCATCGGCTGGCCTTTGCCGCAATTCGGGGTGCCCCACAAGGTCCAATGCTCGCGCGAGCAGATCGCATCGCAACTGTTCCAGAATTCGGTGGTAATTCCGCTGTAGCTCGGATTCTTGATCATCCGGCCTTTTTTCCCGCCTTTAATTTCCCAGCCAATTTCGGTGGAGAATTGAAACTGGTAGCGGCGGTCGTCGATCGACCAGGAGCGGTTTGTCTCCATCAGGATCGCGTCGTCGGTGTCGGCGATCAGGTCGCCATATCTCCATTCACCCGGGTTGATGCTGATATTGGTCATGCGCACCATTGGCAGGCGGTTCCAACTTTCGGTGCGCATGGTGCCATTCGAACGCGTTTCGCCAATAAACGAGGCCAGTTCGCGATTGCTCAAATATCCGGTGAAGAGCCCGCCCGTGATAATCGGAATACATTGCGCCGGAACGCCTTCGTCGTCGTAAGCGAAAGTGCCCAGGCCGGAGCCATGTTCCAGCCGCGCATCGGCCACGATGTTGACAATCTCCGAACCATATTTCAGTTTGCGCAGCTTTTCGGTAGTCAGGAAACTCATGCCCGCGAAATTTGCTTCCTGGCCCAGCACGCGGTCGAGTTCGATCGGATGCCCGACCGATTCGTGAATTTGCAAGCCAAGCTGCGAGCCGCCCAGAATAATGGTGGAAGTCCCTTCGGGACATTGCAGCGCGTGATGGAGTTCCACCGCTTCTTCCGCGGTGCGCTGGGCGTTCCCCACCAAATCGAGCGATTCGACCAGCTCGTAGCCCTGCAACGCGTGCTGTCCGCCAAAACTATTCGGGTAGGAACGCTTCTGAATTTCGCTTCCGGCGAAGCTGGTGGCCGCGATCCCGGCGCCGGAATGCATCTTCACCTGGTGAATCTGCGAGCCAATGCTGGAAACGAAAAGCTGCTCGATGCGCTTGAAGGACATCGAGCCTTCGGCGATCGTGACGCCCTTCACTTTCTGCATTTCCTGGCCGGCGGCGAGCAGCAGATCAATCTGGCGCTCCACCGGAATTTTGAAGGGATCCTTCAGGAACGGATTTTGCCAGGTATCGACGTAGGCTTTTTCCGGTGCCAGCGATACGTTTTCGCGCTTGGCCAGCGACGAAGCCTTGGCAATGGCGACCGCTTCCGCGGCGCAGGCCTGCACGCCTTCGCGGGTAAGGCGGTCGGTCGACGCAAATCCCCAGGCGCCGCTGGCCACCACGCGAATCCCAATCCCCAGAGTTTCCGTTTCGAGAATGGTGCCCACTTCCCCGTTTTTGGTGCTGAGTTCGCGCTGGCGAATGTCCATGACGCGCACATCGGCATACGTGGCGCCGCGGCGCTGTGCGGTATCCAGGGCCCAATCCGCCCAGGTTTGCATCATGCGTCGGGGGTCCGTTGCAGCAAGATCGCGGTGAGATTCTTGGTTTGTTTTGATGGAGTTACGGGATATTCCAGTCCTGCCACCGGGTAGGTCCTCAGAGGACGAAAAATCGGGCCGCGCATCCGCGCATTTTATCACACAGCGAGACGGAATCGAGGGCGCCGAGGCGGACTTTAGAAAAACGAAAACGCATCACAAATGCAAAAAGTTAACGACTTTATATGTTGTCTAGCAGGCGGCCCGCCTATCCTCCATCGGATCGGCGCGTCTATAGCAGAATATCTTAATGCGGGTTTGTGTTCGGAGTCGTGTGCAGCCGCGATACAATACCGTTTCCATGACGGACCTTACACTGAGGCCTACGCTTAGGCCCACACTTAGAGAAAATGTTCACGTGCGCACGCTCGCATCGGCGGTGCTGGTGGTTTGCCTCGGCGTAGCCCTCGCCGGATGCGACCAAAAACAGGCTGCCGGCAACGAGCAGCAGCCAGCGATTCCGGTGAAGACCTCGGTGATCGCGCCGGTCGCCATCCCGGAATCGTCGGAATATCTTGGGACGCTCAAATCCCGCCATTCGGTCATGCTCAACCCGCAGGTCGAGGGGCAAGTAACCGGGATATTCGTAAAATCCGGCGATCGCGTGAAAGCCGGAACTGCCCTGATGCAAATCGATCCGCTGAAGCAGCAGGCCACGGTCGGCACCCAGGAAGCCACTCGCGCGGCACAGGAAGCCACGGTCCAATTGGCCCGAGTGCAATTCGAACGCGCGCAAAAACTGTACGAAGCGGGCGTCTCCAGCAAGCAGGACTTCGATCAGGCTAAAACGAATCTCGATACTGCCGTGCACCAGCTGAAATCGCTCGAATCGTCGGTTCAGGAGCAGCAAGTTCAGCTGCGTTATTACCGGGTGCTCGCGCCCACCTCCGGCATCGTCGGCGATATTCCGGTGCGGGTCGGCGACCGCGTCACTACCACGACCCAGCTCACTACTGTTGATGAACCCGGGCCGCTCGAGGTCTATATCAATGTTCCGGTGGAGCGCTCCAAAGACCTGAAGATGGGCCAGAAGGTTCAGCTGCTCGATACCCAGGGAAATATCATCGCCGAAACGCAGATCGATTTTATTTCGTCGCAGGTCGATAACAGCACCCAGTCGATCCTGGCCAAGGCCACGGTGAAAAACAGCGCCGATACCTTGCGCACCTCGCAATTCACCCGCGCCCGCATCGTCTGGCGGGTGCACGACGGCCCGGTGATTCCGGTGTTGGCCGTACAGCGCATCAACGGACAATTTTTCGCATTCGTGGTCGACGGCAGCGGAAAATCCGAAGTCGTGCACCAGAAAGTCGTGCGCCTGGGCGAAATGACCGGCAACGATTACGTCGTGCTGGGCGGGCTGCAGAACGGCGACCGGGTGGTGGTTGAAGGCGGCCAGAATCTGATCGACGGCGCGCCGGTTACGGAAATTCCGCAGGGATCGGACGGAAAGAGTCCGTCTTGATCGTGGGTCGACCCTCGTTCCTTCGCGCAGTAAAAAGGCCAGCATAGAAAATGTTTGTCGATTTTTTTATCCGCCGTCCGATCTTCGCCACGGTTTGCGCGCTGCTGATCATTCTGGCCGGCGCGGTCACCATTCCCACGCTTCCGGTCGCGCAGTTTCCGGACCTGGCTCCACCACAGGTAGGCGTTGGCGCGTTCTACAATGGCGCGAACGCGCGGGCGGTGGAAACCTCGGTAACCACTCCGCTGGAGCAAGCCATCAACGGCGTCGAAGGCATGAAGTACATGACCTCTTCGAGCGGCAACGACGGCTCCAGCGGCATCAACATCACCTTCGACATCAGCCGCAACATCGACCTGGCCGCGGTGGACGTGCAGAATCGCGTGAATCAGGCGCTGGGCCGCATGCCCAACGAAGTGAAGACCACTGGCATTACCATTAGCAAATCTTCCAGCAATTTCGTGTTTGGCGCGGGCGTGTACTCCGAGCACGGCGAATATGACAGCCTGTTCCTCAGCAACTATATGGACCTGTACGTTCGCGACGCGCTGAAACGCGTGCCGGGCGTCGCGGACGTGCAGAATTTCGGCGAGCGCAAATATTCCATGCGCCTGTGGCTGGACCCGCTGCGCATGGCGGCGCGCAACCTGACCGCCACCGACATCCTCAGCGCGCTGACCGAGCAGAACGTGCAGGTCAGCGCCGGCCAAGTGGGGCAGCCGCCCTCGATCAGCGGGCAAAATTACCAAATCAGCGTGCGCGCCGTGGGCCGCCTGGTCGAGCCATCGGAATTCGAAAATATTATTTTGAAAACTGGCACCGACGGCTCGCTGGTTCGATTGCGCGACGTAGGCCGCGCCGAACTGGGCGCTGAGGATTACGGCAGCAATCTTCGCTTCAATGGCCACGACGCGGTCGGCTTCGGTGTCACCCAACTCCCCGGGGCCAACGCGCTCACCGTCGACAAAGCCGCGAAAGCGGAATTGCTCCGGCTTTCCAAGCACTTCCCACCCGGCATCAAGTACGCAGTGGCCTTTGACACCACCAGTGTGGTGGGCGAATCGATCAAAGACGTTTTGTACACTTTGCTCGAAGCCATCGGCCTGGTAGTGCTGGTGATTTTTATTTTCCTGCAGGATTGGCGCAGCACTTTCATTCCGGCCATCACCATTCCGGTTTCGCTGATTGGAACTCTGGCCTTCGTTAAAATTCTGGGCTTCTCCATCAATACGCTCACGCTTTTCGGTCTGACTCTCGCCACCGGCCTCGTGGTCGACGACGCCATCGTGGTCATCGAAAACGTGCAGCGCCACATCACCGAAGGAATTTCGGAGCCGCACAACGCCGCGTCCATCGCCATGCGCGAAGTGGCCGGCGCTGTGATCGCGACTTCGCTGGTGCTCGTAGCGGTTTTTGTTCCGGTGGCATTTTTCCCCGGTACCACTGGAATTTTGTTTCGCCAGTTCGCGCTGACCATCGCCTTTTCCGTTTCGATTTCGGCGTTCAATGCGCTCACGCTGACCCCGGCCCTTTCCGCCATTTTTCTGGGGCACGAGCACATCATTCGCAGCCGGATCTTTGGCGTGTTCAACAAGGCGCTGGCAGCGTTTACCCGCGGCTACGAAAATCTACTGCGTTTCATCCTGCGTTTTGAATACGTCGCGGTTCTGTTGTTTTTCTGCGTTCTCGGACTTACCTACTGGGTGTACGAGCATGTCCCCAAGGGTTTCATCCCCGCAGAAGACGGCGGCTATCTGATCATTGCGGTCCAGGCTCCGGCCGGCGCATCGCTGGAGTACACCACGGCCATCTGCTCCCAGGTGGAAACTATTCTGGCTAAAGTGCCGGAGATGGACAGCGCCTTTTCCGTGGCCGGATTCAGCTTCGGAGGCAGCGCACCCAATCGCGCGTTGATTTTTGCCGGCCTGAAAACTTTCGATCAGCGCAAAGGCGAAGAACATTCCGGAAACGCCGTGCTCGACCGCCTGCGCGGTCCATTGTCCGGAATTCACGGCGCACAGGTCGTGCCGTTCGCGCCGCCCGCGGTGCAGGGGCTGGGCCAATTCGGCGGCTTCCAGTTTGTCCTGGAAGACCAGAGCGGAACGTCGATTCAATCGCTGGCCGACGCCACCGAGAAAGTCATTCAGGAAGGAAACAAGAACGCGAACCTGGCCGGCCTGTTCAGCAGCTTCAGCGCCAACGATCCGCAGTTTGTGCTGACTTTCGATCGCGAAAAAGCGAAAGCGCTGGGCGTTTCACTCAACCAGATCACCGACGCGCTGCAGGTCTACATGGGCTCGGTGTACGTCAACGATTTCGAATTCAATAATCGCGCCTACCGCGTCTACGTCCAGGCCGATCGGCAGTTCCGCTCCGAAGCGCGCGACATCAAGGAGTATTACGTCCGCTCCAGCGCCGGAGTGATGGTGCCGCTGGAAAATCTGGTGGTTCTGAAACAAGACGCTTCGCCGCAAGTGATCAGCCACTACAATCTTTTCCGCTACGCGGAAATCGACGGGTCCGCGGCTCCCGGAAAAAGTTCCGGTGAGGCGATTAAAGCCATGGAGGATCTGGCAGCGAAAAGCTTGCCACCCGGTTTCGCCTATGAATGGACCGGCTTGTCGCTGGAAGAAATTCAGTCCGGCAGCCAGGCGATCGTGCTCTTCGGCCTGGGAATTTTGGTGGTGTATCTGACGCTCGCCGCGCAGTACGAAAGCTTTTCGCTTCCGTTCATCGTGCTGCTGGCGGTTCCCACCGCGCTGCTGGGCGCCATCGGCGCGCAGGCGCTGCGCGGCCAGGAGAACGACGTCTACTGCCAGATCGGCCTGGTCATGCTCATCGGCCTTTCGAGCAAGAATGCCATCTTGATTGTCGAATTCGCGGAGCAACTGCGCGAAAAGGGCCGCACCATCATTAACGCCGCTATCGAATCCGCCAGTATCCGCTTGCGCCCGATTCTGATGACCTCGTTCGCCTTCATCCTGGGCGTGCTGCCGCTGGTGGTAGCCGAAGGCGCGGGGCGCATCAGCCGCCGGTCGGTGGGCACCACCGTCTTCGGCGGCATGATTGCGTCCACGTTCCTGAATCTGATTTTTATTCCCGTGCTTTACGTTATGGTGCGCCGTCTGCAGTCCGGTTTTAAAAAAGAAGCGCATCCCGCTTCCGCCGCTCCCGCGGCAGAACACTGACGCGACGCCGAATCAAAGTTCCACAATTACCGATCCAAAATTAATTGTTAACCACCGCCGCTCAGGCGGCGATGCTCTCCGGTGATATCAAGATAAGAAAGCGATTCAAAAAAAAACGGGGCAGGTTGGAGCCTGCCCCGCAACAACTTTGCTTGAATTTATCGACCGGAGCCTACGTGCCTTCGTTCCAGCTGGCCAGGTAGTGCTCCTGGTCGGCGGTCAACTTGTCTACGTGCACGTTCATCGATTCCAGCTTCAGCTTGGCAATCTGGCGGTCGATGGGTTCGGGAACCGAGTAGACCTGAGCCTTCAGGTCTTTCGCGTTCTTCACCATGTATTCCGAGGCGAGCGCCTGATTGGCGAAGCTCATATCCATCACCACTGCGGGGTGCCCTTCGGCGGCGGCGAGGTTGATCAAGCGGCCTTCGCCGAGCAGATAAATCTTGCGGCCGTCTTTCATCGCGTATTCGTCGACGAATGGACGCGCAATCTTCTTCGAGCTGGAAAGCTTTTCCAGCGCCGGGATGTCGATTTCGACGTTGAAGTGGCCGGAATTGCAGATCACCGCCCCGTCGTTCATTTTTTCGAAGTGCTCATGCGCCAGCACCGACTTGTTGCCGGTGACGGTGATGAAGATTTCGCCGATCTTGGCCGCATCGGCCATGGGCATTACGCGGAAACCGTCCATGATCGCTTCGAGCGCGCGCGTCGGGTTGATTTCGGTGACGATCACGTCCGCGCCCAGACCCTTGGCGCGCATGGCTACTCCGCGTCCGCACCACCCGTAGCCCGCGATCACCACGCGCATGCCGGCAATCAGCATGTTGGTGGCGCGAATCACGCCGTCAATCGTCGATTGGCCCGTGCCATAACGATTGTCGAACAGGTGCTTGGTCAAGGCGTCGTTCACCGCGATGACCGGATATTTCAGCGTGCCGTCCTTGGCCATGGCGCGCAGCCGAATCACGCCGGTGGTGGTTTCTTCGGTGCCGCCGATCACGCCCTTAACCAATTCCGGGTGCTTGGTGAGCAGTTCGGTCACCAGGTCCGCACCGTCATCCATCGTAATTTGCGGCTTGTGGTCGATCGCCGCCGCAATGTGCGCGTAATAGGTCGCGTGGTCTTCGCCCTTTATGGCGTAGGTCGGGATGCCGTAGTCCTTCACCAACGAGGCTGCCACTTCGTCCTGGGTGGACAAAGGATTGGAACCACACAGAACCAAATCAGCGCCGCCGTCACGCAGGGTGATCGCCAGGTTCGCCGTTTCACTGGTCACGTGCAGGCACGCCGACATGCGAATGCCCTTTAGCGGCTGGTCCTTGATAAATTGCTTGCGGATCAACTGCAGAACGGGCATCTGCTGATTGGCCCATTCGATCTTGCGCTTACCCTTCTCCGCCAGCGTAATGTCTTTTACGTCGCCTGCAAGCTTTGTCGCTGTTTCCACGTGAACCTCTCTCCGGTTGAATTCCGAGCTACTGCAAACTTTATTGCTGAATATTCTTTCGTCAAGCAGCGCTTCGCGGAGAACGGAAGCCGCCTTACGGAACTAGCCGCGCGCCCCGACCACTGCGCCGCGAGTGCCCGCTTCCTTGCGAATTGCTTCGGCCTTGTCCGTCTTTTCCCAGGTAAATCCCTTGCCGGTGCGGCCGAAGTGCCCATATGCCGCGGTGGCGCGATAGATCGGCCGGCGCAGGTCGAGCGTTTCGATGATGTCCTTCGGGGTCAGCTTGAAAAATGCGCGAATCAGTTCAGTGATCTGCGAGTTCGGAATCGTTCCGGTGCCGAAGGTATCAGCCATAACCGAAACCGGCTCGGCCACGCCAATCGCGTAGGCCAGCTGAACTTCGACTTTCGTGGCCAGCCCGGCCGCCACCAGGTTCTTGGCAATGTATCGAGCCATGTAGCAAGCCGAGCGATCCACCTTCGTTGGATCTTTTCCGGAGAACGCGCCGCCGCCGTGACGGCTGTAGCCGCCATAGGAATCGACAATGATTTTGCGTCCCGTCAGGCCCGCGTCACCCATGGGACCGCCGGTCACGAACCGCCCGGTCGGGTTGATGTGGTACTTGGTGTTCTTGTCGACCAAATTCTTAGGGATGATCGGATCGATGACGTGCTTGCGCACCGCTTCCTGCAAATCCTTCAGGGAAACTTTGTCGCTGTGCTGGGTGGAGATGACCACGCTATCCACGCGCGCCGGACGCCCATCGACATATTCCACAGTCACTTGCGATTTTCCATCGGGACGGAAGAAATCCACGACACCCTTCTTGCGAACGTCCGCCAGCTTGTGCGTCAGGCTGTGCGCAAGCTGGATCGGCATGGGCATCAGCTCGGGAGTTTCGTCGCAGGCAAAGCCGAACATCAGGCCCTGGTCGCCGGCGCCGCCGGTATCCACGCCCATCGCAATATCCGGGGATTGCTTGTGAATGGTGCAGATCACGCCGCACGTTTCGGCGTCGAATCCGTATTTCGCGCGAGTGTAGCCGACGTCGCGGATCACTTCGCGCGCCAGGTCGGAGAAATCTACGTAAGTGGTGGTGGTGATTTCTCCGGCAACCACGACCAGGCCAGTGGTCACCAGCGTCTCGCAGGCTACGCGGCCGGTGGGATCGTCGGTCAGGACGGCGTCGAGGACGGCATCGGAAATTTGGTCGGCTATTTTATCGGGATGGCCCTCGGTGACAGACTCCGAGGTAAATAAGAAGCGTTCGTCGGCATGCGCCAAGACAGTATCCTCCAGCGGAATGAAAGGCAATTAGGGAGCCCAAGTGCGCCTTCGTTGGTTAAAACCAAAAGAAAAGGCTATCACGCACGTTTCGAGGGTGTCAATTCTATGCAGCGAAAGGCCTTAAACGAGGGCTGAACGGGCGTCCTTCGGCCCGGAAATGCGCCGCGTTGGCTCCCACATTCGGGCATTCCCCTAGGAGAACGGAAGCGCTTTTCCCAAACACTACGTTTTAGTTGGTCTTGCCCTGATCCCGGCGATACAGCAGGTAGGCGCGGATAAAGGGATCAATGTCACCGTCGAGGACTTTCTGCACATCGCCGCGCTCCACTTTGGTGCGGTGGTCCTTTATAAGCTGGTAGGGCTGCATGGTGTACGAACGAATCTGGCTGCCGAAGCTGATTTCCGGTTTCGAAGCGTCCAGCTTGTTCAGGGCCTCGCGGCGCTTCTCCAGTTCCAGTTCGTAAAGCTGCGAGCGCAGAACCTTCATCGCGATTTCGCGATTCTTGTGCTGGCTGCGCTCGTTCTGGCATTGCACCACGGTGTTGGTGGGCAAATGCGTGATGCGCACCGCCGATTCCACCTTGTTGACGTTCTGTCCACCGTGGCCGCCGGCGCGAAATGTATCGATCCGCAGGTCGTCCGGCTTGATGTTGATTTCGATGCGGTCGTCGATCTCAGGAATCACGAACGCCGAAGCAAACGAAGTGTGCCGCCGCGCCGCCTGGTCGAACGGCGAGATACGAACGAGGCGGTGCACTCCGCTTTCGCCCGCCAGCATCCCGTAGGCGTTTTCGCCCTCGATCTGCACCGTCGCGGATTTTATCCCGGCTTCCTCGCCTGGCGTCGAATCGAGAATCGTGGCGCGGAAACCTTTTTGCTCCGCCCAGCGCAGATACATGCGCAGCAACATCTCGGCCCAATCCTGCGACTCGGTCCCGCCCGCGCCCGGCTTCACGGTAATGATCGCATTCAGCTGGTCCGTTTCGCCGGACATCAATACTTTGGTTTCGAGTTCGGAAAGGTACGTGTCGGTCGCGATCAGTTCCTTGTCCGCGTCTTCCAGCAACGAATTGCGTTGCGCATCGTCCGCTTCTTCTTGCGCCATGCCGATGTAGGTTTCGATGTCGCTCACCCGGCGGTTTAGATTTTCATCCGCGGTCAGGCGGTCTTCGACCACTTTGCGCTGCTGCAGGGTCGCTTGCGCCTTGGCCTGATCCTGCCAGAAATTGGGGTCGCTGGTTTTTGCTTCGAGCGCGGCTAGCTGCTGGTGGGCTGGTTCAACGTCAAAGAAAACTCCGCACGACGTCGACGCGTTTCTTCAGTTCGGTGAAGCGGTGCTGCAGATCCTCGATATGCTCAGCCATGAACAAATTGTAACTGCGAAAATCAAAATACGAAAATCGAAAGTCGGACCTGTCGACGAGGACTAGTGCGGCTATCCGGCGGGACTAGCGCGCCGGGTCAAAGCTAAGCCGAGCAGCACAAAGGTAATCACGATGCATAGCCACGAAAACCAATCACCAAATCGGGCATAGAGCGTAAGGTCGCTGCGAAAATCGTATGGCGCGCTGAGCTGGCCGCGAATATCGATGGCCAGTTGCGCCGCCGTTCTGCCGTAAGGATCGATCGATTCGGTGTAACCATTGTTCGTATCGCGCAGCAGCCAGCGCCGATTCTCCACCGCCCGCACGCGAGCCATGAACATGTGCTGTTCCGGCGCGGACGAGCGCCCGAACCAGCCATCATTCGAAATCGTAATCAAGAGCTGCGCGCCACTGGCAGTAAACCGGCGCACCTCCGACGGAAAAATCGCTTCATAGCAAATGAACGCGCCAAACTTTCCCTGCGGAATCTGCCCAACGCTATATGTCGAACCCGGTGTGAAATCCGAAAGATCCGCGGTCAACTTTTTCGCGAAGGTGAGCCATCCGCGAAGCGGAACGTATTCGCCGAACGGCAGCAAATGGATTTTGTCGTAGGAGTAAATCCGCTGGCCCGCGGGATTTAGGAGCACGGCGGTATTGAACGCCAAGACCTTCCGATCCGACCCTATTTTCCAATCCAAGACTCCCACCAAAAAATAGCTATTGGCTTCTCGCGCGATCCGCCCCGCGCGCTCGGCAAATTGTGGTTCTTGCAAGGAAAATGGCGCCGGAACCTCCGGCCAAATAATTAAGCCGGGCTCCTGCCGTGCCGCATCGACGCTGATTTTTTCCAGCTGATCCAGTTCCCCGGCGTGGATCGTCAACCAATCCGCCGGATAACTTTCCGATTGCGGAAAATTGCTCTGCACCAAATGCGCGACGTAATGCGGCGTCGCCGCCGGAATCAAGTACGGCCCGGCAGCCGCCGCGATAGCCAGCAGAATCGTCACACCAGCAGCGATCGTCCACGCCTGCCGGGTGCGCGCCAAAACCGCATAGGCCAGCAGCGAACCATACCCCGCAATCAGAAAACACAGCCCGTAAATTCCGGTCACGCTGGTGATCTGCAGCAACGCCAGACTATGCGCCGCGGGATACCCCGAAAGATCCCACGACGAACCGATGATCGGAATGTTCGTGCGGAAATATTCCAGGGTGGTCCACAGAAACGGCGCAATCGCGCAGGCCAGCAATTTGCTTTTGCGGGAAGCCAGCGCCACTCCGGTGGAAAACATGGTGCAGATCAGCCCGCCGACAAAACCAATGAAACCGACAAACGCCGCGGCGATCCACGGGTCAATATTTCCGTACTGGCGCATCACCGTGTCGACCCACGGCAAGCACACCGGATAAAAAACTTGCCCGTGCAGAAATCCGTACAGCGGAGCTTCTTTCAGCGGCGCGCCAGCCGAGGCCAGAACCAACAGGCCCATCGCCACCCAGGCCAGCAGATAGAAATTGTAATTGGGAAACGCCAGGCCCAGAGCGGCACCGCTACCGATGGCGAGCAGCACTCGCGTGTACCGAGGTAAATTCATTTAGCGCTTAATTATAGACTTAAATCCCAGTTGTTCGAGGGCGCGCTTGGCGGATTCCGCCGAAGCCATATCGGGGTAGGGTCCCACCTGCACGTGATAAAACGCGTCGGCGGGAGAATTGGCCACAAACGAAGGAAATTTTTTCTTTTGCAGAATATCGGCCATGTCCAGGGCGTCGCGCTGCTGCTTGGTTGCGGCGACTTGCAGCACGATGGAATTTTTGTTCATCGCCGGGGCCTGGAAACGAGCGGGTTCTTTGACCGCCACGGGTTTGGCCGTCGGCGGCGCGGGCGTTGACGATTTGCTTGATTTCGAGGCTACTGGCGCTGCAGACTTTGCGGGGGACGGTTCGACTTCGGTGCGGTCGGGAGTCTTGGAACCGCAGTCGGCCCAGCAGGGCTCTGCCGCGGGCTTCATCGCGCTGGCCGGTGCGGGAGCTTCTTTCACCGTTGGCTTGGCCGGCGTTGTCAGCGTCGGCGAATATTTCGGCACCGGATCTGCGGCGTGCACCGAACCGCTGAACTGCGTGCGGCCCATCACATAGCCCAGCGTAAAGAAAACGCCGCAGAGCAGCACGACTCCCAGAAACAGTCCGACCAAATGCCGGCTCTCCAGAATCCGGTCGCCACCGCCTCCGCGTTTTCCGTTCCCTGCCATGCGCTTCTACTTCCCTCCGAGCTGCTTGACCCACTGCGAAATCAAATCAATCGGCAGCGGAAACACGATCGTGGTGTTTTTCTCCACACCGATTTCGGTTAATGTCTGCAGATAACGCAGCTGAATGGCGGCGGGTTCTTTTTCCAGAACTCCCGCGGCCTCCGCCAGTTTGGCCGAAGCTTCAAATTCGCCTTCCGCATGAATAATTTTAGCGCGACGTTCCCGCTCGGCTTCTGCCTGGCGGGCAATCGCGCGCTGCATATTCTCCGGAATGTCGACCTGTTTGACCTCAACCTTAGTTACCTTGATACCCCAAGGCTCGGTATCCTGGTCAAGGATTAGTTGTAGCTTGGAGTTAACCTTTTCGCGCTCGCTCAGAATGGAGTCCAACTCGAACTGTCCGACCAGGCTGCGCAGGGTGGTCTGCGCCAGTTGCGAAGTGGCGTACAGATAATTTTGGACCTGGGAAAGCGCCAGATTGGCATCGACCACGCGAAAATAGCAGACCGCGTTTACTTTCACCGAGACGTTGTCGCGGGTGATCACATCCTGCGGTGGAACGTCCAGCGTTTCAATTCGCAAAGAAATTCGCGTCAGTTTATCGATCGGGAAAAATACCAGTTGCAGGCCTGCGCCTTTGGCTTCGGGCAACATGCGCCCCAGCCGCAGCACCACGCCGCGTTCCCACTCCTTGATGACGTAAACGGAATTCACCAGCCAAAACAGGAAGATCAGAACCGCCACGCCCAAAAGTATCGTAAAAAAATCCATTTCGCCTGCCTCCTACAACCACCGCAAATTCAAAAATCTTTTAGGACCGCGACTCGAGCGGCTCCACTTCGAGCGTCAAGCCTTTTACTTTTTTTACCCGCACTCGCGCGCCCTCTGGAATGCGTTCACCCGGCCGTGTCGCCGCGCGCCACAATTCTCCATGCACAAAAACCGAACCCATCTCGTCCGGATTCTGGTCGGACCCAACAGCGGCGCGCACTTCGCCCACTTCGCCGATCAATTCCTCTTTGCCAGTGGAAACTTTCCAGGTCCGGGAGCGCAACACCAGCCGCATCAGGATGATCACGATAATCCCGAACGGAATCACGACCGCGAGCGCAGTCCACAGGCTCACGCCCATCCCTGTTAGAGGTGAGCGAATCAAAAAGAGCGCGCCCAGAACCATCGAAACGACTCCACCTACTCCGAGCACGCCATGCGTGGGAAATTTTGCTTCCAGAATGAACAAGGCCATGGCTAAAGCGATCAGCAGGACGCCCGCAAAATTGATGGGCAGCAGATGCATCGCGTACAACGCCAGTACCATAGCAATCCCGCCGATTACGCCAGGCGCGAATGCGCCCGGATGCGTGAACTCCACGTAGAGCCCGAGCACGCCCACGATCAGAAGAATGAAGAACACGTCCGGCTGCACGATGCGCGCTAGAAACTTTTCTCGCCCGCTCATTTCGTAGCGGCTGATCACGGGATGGGCCAGGGCCAGTTTCGCGCTGCTGCCGTCGAAACGCGTGAGCGTCCGGCCGTTCAGCTGAGCCAGCAGATCTTCTTTCGAGGCGGTGACGATATCAATGAGTTTGCCGTCCAGCGCTTCTTTGTCACTGAACGCTTTCGCATCGGTGACCGCGGTCATGGCCAGGTCGACGTTGCGCCCGCGCTTGCTAGCATAGCTGCGCAGATAGGCCAGCGCGTCGTTGACGATTTTCTTACGCAAGGTATCGTCAATCTGCACCACTTGCCCGCCGATTTCCATAATCGGCGAAGCCGCGCCAGTTTCCGTTCCCGGAGACATCGCTGCGATATCCGCAGAAAGCAAAATATAAAAACCCGCCGAAGCCGCACGCGAGCCGGTAGGAGAAACGTAAGTCACCACCGGAACCGACGACCGCAGGATGGCTTGAATGATGGCGCGCATCGAGGTATCGAGGCCGCCCGGCGTATCGATGGTGATCAGAATCAGGCTGGCATGCTCGGCGTTGGCGCGATCGATTCCGTGCACCACGTAATCCGCGAGGATCGGCTCGATCTCGCCGTCGATAGGAATCTCCACCACGCTTGAGGCGGCGACTGGAGAATTAGCAGGCGGCGTCCCTTGCGTTGCATGCAATCTGGGAAGGATAAAAAGTGAAAGAGCCGCCAGAGCTAAACCGAGGAAAATAAACCGCGATGAACGAAGGGCCATCCTGCGCAGCATTATAGCAAGTACGCGAAAAAACGGTGATTTGTTGTGTGCTGGCGCGCGCCAGCGCCGTCGTGAAGCGCTGCTCAAATGAACGTCGCTGGTGTCCGTGCCTGCACGTCGCCGACCTTAATTCTGGACGGTTTTTTTGGAATTGCTGGCATAGGCCGGGGCCACATGCAGAACTTCCTGCACGCCCGGATCTTTAATCACTTTAGCGAAGCCCGGATCGGTCTGCGCCGTCAACAACCCGGCATAGCCGTCGTCGCGCGCGAGTTTCAAATAGTGCGCGGTGTGTTCCGCATCGCCCTTCTGCGCGAACGATTTGGCTACGAAGAAATAAAACAGGCCGGGATCGGGCGTCGAGCGCTGCTGCACCACCGTGCCGCCGTTGGCCTTGCGGTCAAACACCGTGGGGTCGAGCGACAAGGCCTTCTCAAAGGAAGTGAGCGCTTCGGGATATTCCTTGTTGCAGAAATAGGCATACCCCAGGTTGCTGTACAGCGTGGGCAGTTCCGGGCGCAGCACGATCGCCTTCTTGTACAGGCTGATCGATTTGCCGTAGTGCTTCTTTTCGTATTCCACTGTGCCGTAATTATTCACGGCGCTGGCAAAATTCTTGTCGGCCTTCATCGCGCGTTTGTAGAACCGGCCAGAACGATCGAGATCGCCGATCTGTTGGTAGGCCACGCCGACCTTGTTCAGGACCTCGGAGTTCTTGGGCTCGTTGTCCAGAATCTGCAGGTACACGGTGACAGCGTTCGGATATTCCTTGCGCGCCATCAAAATGTCGCCGTGCATCTCCAGCATCTCGCGCGCCGTCATGGGATGGCCCACGGCCGGTTGCGCCTGACCTGAGCTTGCCGAATTTCCGGTGCCGCGGTTGAGGTGATCGGATACGGGTGTGAGGGGCTGTTGCGCACTGCTACTTACACTGACCAGTAGGAAGGCCAGTGATACGGCAAAAAGAGTCGTTCGACCCATTGCCTTGCTCCTATCCGCGCTTCGCCTACGGTTGCGGTTGTGGCTTCGGGGTGTCCGCAGGCTTCTTACTTGACCCAAAGATACCAAAAACCTTGTCAAGAAGCCCCTTTTTCTTTTTGGCTTCGGCGTCGGCGTTAGGGTCCCCCGGCTGGGTGCCGGGAGGCGGCGCAGTAGTGGCGTTTGCGGCCGGATTCGGTTGAATTGTTCCATTCCCCGGCGGTGGTGGCGGGTTTCCTTTACCGAAAAGATGCGAGAGCCAACCGCCCTGCGCGGTTGCGGCGTGCGGCCCGTGCAGATCGCAAACCAAAGTCGGCTCGCTGCCGGCGATGAAATATTCTTGTACGGATTGCGGACAGGCCGAGGAAGCCAGTTGGCCGCTTTGCGGATCGATCGTTTCCTGCAGCACTCCGTCGGGCGCCTCGAAGTCCGGAGGATTCTTATACTCCGGCAGAGTCACGGCTCGTTTCATGAATTCAGCCCAGATCGGCGCGGCCGAAGCGCTGCCGGAAAGACCCAGGTCGCGGTTGTCGTCAAACCCGACCCATACCACGCAGAGTAGATTCGAGGTGAATCCGGCGAACCAGCCGTCGCGCGACGTTCCGGTTTTTCCCGCGGCGATCGGCGTGAATCCCATCGAGCGCACAGTCACGCCGGTGCCGCGATTGATCACGTCTTTCATGATACTGGTCGTGAGATAGGCCACGCGCGGATCGAGCACCAACCGGTTACGCGGGGCGGTGGTTTCCTCCAGCGTGCCGTCGGCCGCGATTACGCTGCGCAAATAAAGCGGCTCGGCGCGATTTCCTTTGTTGGCGAAAGCGGTGTATCCGGCCGCCACGTCAATGGCCGTCATTTCATACGCGCCCAACGCCACCGCCGGCGTGGCCTGAATATTATTTCCCAGGCCCATCTGCCGGGCGAGAGTGACCACCCGGCGATAGCCGATCAGTTCCGCCACTTTTACGGTGGCGACGTTGAGCGAGTGGATCAAGGCGTCGCGCACCGTGACCGTGCCGTAAAATTCTTCACCGTAATTGTCCGGCGTGTATTCCTTGCCGTCAAAATCAAAAGTGGTGGGCACGTCGTCGACGGTGGTCACCGGCGTTACCACCGGCTGCACGCCCTGGACCACGTCATCAAACGCGGCGGCATAGACGAATGGTTTGAATACCGAACCGGGCTGGCGTCGCGCCAGGGCATGGTTCAGCTGGCTTTCGCCGTAGTTGCGGCCGCCGATCAGCGCGCGAATTTCTCCGGTTTGCGGGTCCATGGCCACCAAAGCAACCTGCACGTGCGGCGGTGGCTCTCCGGGCTTGGCTTTTTTCCACGCCGCGTACTTTTTGGCCAGCAGTTTGTCCACTTGCTCGCCGCCGAGTTGCACCGCAGTGGTGGCGGCGCGCTGCAATTGCGGATCGAGCGTGGTGTAAATGCGGAAACTTTGCGTTTCCAGATCCTGCTCCGAAAAATGCTCGAGCAAGTGATCCTTGACCA
>Ga0307474_10000438_pt1 | contig 29839 bp, 24 predicted proteins | sample atmos_gasesECM1C_2_FD_203312 | JGI IMG/M metagenome (GOLD analysis project Ga0307474, IMG submission 203312) | Hardwood forest soil microbial communities from Morgan-Monroe State Forest, Indiana, United States - atmos_gasesECM1C_05 | ecosystem: Environmental > Terrestrial > Soil > Temperate... | reverse complement strand
GCACCATAATGCGGTGTCCCGGCAAGAACACATGATTGGTGGTCGGCAACGCGAAGCGGAAAACCTGCTTTTGATCGGCGGGGATCGGCTTTGGGTTGCTGAAGGATTCGCGGTAGCGGCCGCGCAGGATGTCCGCCGAAACCATCAATTGGTATCCGCCCATTTTGGGTTCGCGCCCGAGCTGGTCGGGGTAGACGTCGATCAGCTTCACCACGAAGTCACCGTCGCTGCCGCTGGTCGAGGCGATGAGATTGGCAATGGGCTCGCCGCTGATTTTCAACGGTTCGGTGAGCACCGGAGTGGAAAAACTCAACACGTCGGTCCGCGAGGCGACATCACGCTGATCACTCACGAGCCAGGTCTGCCATCTCGCGCCTTCCTCGTCGCCTATATGGATGGGGCGCGGAATATAGGGCACCGGCTTGGCCGGGTCCGACACATAGGATTCAAAATCGCCGCTCGCGGGGGCGCGCGAACTCGTCTCGAGGATACTGCCCAAGCGTAGACCGCCGCCGCTTTGCAGAAAAAGTTTTTGCGCCACGATGCCGCAGCCGGAGCTGCAGCCGCTCGGCCAGGTCGACAGCCGCTCCCAACGGTTCGTGCCGGTCTCGAATGCGGTGACTTGCGCAATGCCAAGAGGGGGTGCGTCGTCCTTCAGATAGTGATCAAAGAACGGCCGCACCAGATGCCTGCGGAAGTATTCCGCCGTGTCGCTGCCAAAACGAATTTGTCCAATAGCGCTGCCGTCGAGCCGCTGTTGGTGATGAAACCAGGGACCGATGACCAGATAAATGTTCGAGGTATCGGGTTGCTGCGCTTTGAGCGCCTTGTACAGAGCGATATTGCCGTAGATGTCCTCCTGATCCCACAGGCTGTGTACGAGCATGGTTGGGACGGTGACGTGCTGCTTGGCCAGGATCTTGTCGAGAGCCTGGTCCTGCCAGAATTCATCGTAGGCTGGGTGGCTCATCAGCTTGGCCGCGAATCCGACCTGTTCAAGACCATGCCGCCGCGCCATCTCGCCGGCCGAGCCTGCGCTAAGCCACGTATCGTAATCATCGTAGTGGTCGGTCCACCAGGGTATGTCGCTGCCGCGAGTGGCTTCCTGATCGTGCGCGTACGCCAAGCTATCTTGCCGAAACGCACCCTTGTGAAACCAATCATCTCCCATCCACCCATCGACCATGGCGTTGATCGGAATCGCCGCGCGCAGCGCCGGGTGCGGGTTCACCAGCGCCATCAGGGACGTGAAGCCATCGTATGAAATGCCGAGAATGCCGACCTTGCCATTGGTCTCCGGGATATTCTTAACCAGCCAATCGATCGTGTCGTAAGTGTCCGTGGAATGATCGACCGCGGTCGGATTCAATGGGCCATGCAAAGGCCGGGTCATGATGTAATCGCCTTCCGACCCATGTTTACCGCGCACATCCTGCAGCACGCGGATGTAGCCGCCGTTGAGTACGGCATCATCCGCAACATCGTTGCTGTCGAGCAGCGAATCCAAGTGCGCGCTAACGTCTTTGGCGATGCGCGAGGTGGCGCCATACGGCGTACGGCTCAAGAGGATCGGGGCGCGATGCGCGCCGCGTGGAATGAGGATGACGGTCTTGAGCTTGACGCCGTCGCGCATCGGAATCATTTCCTCACGCTTGATGTAGTCGAAGCTCTCCACACGCGGTACGAAAGCCGCCGGAGTCTCGCTGGGCAGTGTCTGTTGCGCAATGGCGGGTGCGGCCAACCCGACCAGCAGAGCGCTATACATAATGAATCGTCCGGCTGCCGGCCGGCTGAATGGTGACATCGGTAAACTCCGGAAACGGGTGGATTTTGGAACGCGGATAGTGCGGTATGAAACCGCAGCACGCAACGGCGCGTCGAGCCGCAATCGATCCAGCCGCGACCTGCCGTTAGCAGACCAACGATTAGCCCTCTATGCGTATAAGAAGGCTTGCCGGTCGCCCGTTCAGCAAGGGCGAGGTCTCCTTGCGATGTCGATGGGTAGGGGGCATGATCAGGACCATAGGGGTGCCTGGCTTAAGGGTGGATAGGAGGGCAGAGAAGTGAATTCATTGTCGTTTACAGTATCCGATGGAGTCGCGACTTTGGCGCTGCAGCGTTCAGCATGCAGCAACGCAATCGATATCACCGTCATCCGCGCTATTCATCTGGCGCTCGATCAAATCCAAAAAGGCGAGGGCGGCGCAAAAGCCGTGGTTATCACGGGCAGCAACGATGTGTTTTGCAGCGGACTGGACCTGCATTCCATCGATTTGAAAACGGCCGAGGCTCGCCAGCGTGCGCACTTCGAAATGCGCCGCTTCATGGATCCACTGATTCTTCGCTTGAGCGGATTTCGATTCCCCATCGTGGCGGCGGTGAATGGCGCGGCGGTGGGGGCCGGCATGAGTCTCGCGCTCGCCAGCGACATCATCATGGCCGCTGATAACGCTTATTTCCTGCCGTCATTTGCACGCTTAGGGCTGGTGCCCGATGCGGGAATCACCTTTCACCTGGCGCGCCGCATTGGCGCAGGCCGCTCCCTGTCTTCGTTGATGCTCGCGGAAAGAATCGATGCCAAGACGGCGCTTGATTGGGGTCTGGCCTACGCGGTGGTTCCGTCCGGCGAACTTCTCGCGCGCGCGCAAGCCGTGGCGCATCGGCTTGCCACCGGGCCCTGTGCGGTTCTCGGGCAAATTCGCACCCTGCATGCCTCGACGTTCGATAATTCGCTGCAGGAACAATTGCGCGCGGAACGCAGCGCGCAGGAGATGACTCTCGAAACCCAGGATTGCGTCGAAGGCGTGCGGGCATTTTTCGAGAAGCGCGAACCTAATTTTTCGGAACACTAGGGGAGCCGAGCGCGCTCGGCCCATTTGGCGCCGCGACGGCGGCCGGTTTGGCGGTGATCGCGGTGCGAATCGCGGCCAGGGGTGCACGGTCATCGAACGGCTGCGTCAACGGGTCATCGGGCACCCCCAGCAAGGTCCATAACAGCTCGAGGTTGGGAGTTTGCGGCGTCGCTTTGATTTGCTGGTAGAGACCGGACATCACATGTGTGCCGGTCGCGGCGTCACCGATTCGAAGCACGTCCCCGATATCTCTCTCGAAGCCATAACCCCCCGTCTCTTTCAGGATTGCTCGCAAGGCGGTCTGAAGCCCGACGCGATTGGCGGTTTGTTCGCGTATGGCAATGTCTGCTTGCAGGCAGTAAAGGGCACCGCCCCAGTACGTGCGGCCCCACGAACGCGATTGATCCATGCCTCCTTCACCGGCGCGCGGCAGCCCCTTGGGCATGGAATTTCGGTCTTCCGCCCAGACATCGGCGATTGCCCGGTTGCCATCCTGCGCCCGCGCGACACCCTCGACATAGACGGCCAAACCTTCGGCCAGCCAGTCGTGGGTTCGACCGACCTCGGGCAGCGCCAGATGCACCATTTCATGGACTAGCACCCAGTCGGCAGCCAGCATCTCGGCGGTGGTTTCGCGGCCCACCCGCATTTGAATCATCAATCCTCCGTCATTGGTGGTGCGCCCGCCGCTGACGCCGCCGCCATCCATTCCTTGCAGCCGAATGACCACCAAAGACGCGGGAAATTGGCCGTAATAGTCCGCGACGATATGCGCCGAGCGGTCAATCCAGGCGCGCAGCCTCGGCTGCTCCTTGATGAGCGCGGCATCGTTCATGACGACACAAATCAAGGACGCGTTCAGGTGCAGCTGAATGTTCACCGGATCCGGGCACGCGGCATCGCAAAGTCCGCAAAACACGGTCAAAATCGCAGCAGCGACAATCTTCACCGAGCGCACAGCACCTCCTTCACTCATTGAGCCGCCGCGGGCCGCTGAGGTAGCGGCTGCCGGAAACAAAAAAACGCAGCCGCTCCTCGGCTCCTTTGGTCAGTCCGATGCGGGTGCTCTCGCCGATGGACTCGATCTTGTGACCATCGCTGCCGATCCAAAGTTGCCGATCGGTAAATAGATTCAGGCCATCGTGACTCTTGTTGACCCGCAGGGCGGCAGCCAAACGTCCCGGCCCGCGCGTCAGATCTGTTAACTTGACATGGCTGGCGTTACGCTGCATATGTTCTGTACCGAACATAGGTTCGAGCGCACGCAACAGCACGCCGGAACCGATTCCACCAGGTTCACTCGATACGTTCAGCATGTACGACGTTCCATAGCAGAGGTAAACATACGCATAGCCGTGTTCGAGGAATAACGAGCGATTGCGCGGCGTCATCCCCCGAAATGCATGACAGGCGGGGTCATTCTGCAAATAGGCCTCGGTTTCCACGATCCGGCCGGCGGCGATGCCGCCGCTGAATTGGCGCACCAGAACTTTGCCGAGCAAAGCCCGGGCGAGTGCTACAGTGTCGTGCGGCATGCGGGTGCGCGAAATTCGCTTGATGGATCTCTCAACCTTGAGCGAAGCTCGGCCGACGATGATAGTCTCCCGGGTCGATCGGTGATCAAACAGGATTCTTAGGACAGCAGCATGTTAAACGCTCAGGCCATCAAGAATCACCACTCGGATATCTTCACCTTTCTGCACGGCGACCTGGAAACGGCCGCCACACATTGCGACGTTCCGGAAGAAGCGCGGCGCCAAAGCCTGGTGTATGTCACTGATGTTGCGCAACTTTGTGAGGCGCGGCGCCATAAGCCCGCCATTCTCATCGTGCACGCCAATATGGCCGATCTGCTGTGCGCAAACGGGGATGGAGAAGGTTGCTGTTTCTCAGTCAAGAATATTTCCATGGGAATGGCAATTCTTCTGAAGTATTTCGACAGCAAAGCGGGCCGCTTTACGCAATGGGGCGAGCGCCACCCGACGGCAGTGGTGCATCGCGATGCAATACTCGGCAAGGGCGTGTTTTTGGGTCCCTATTGCGTCATCGGTGCGGGCGCGAATATTGGCGATGACTGCCTGATCGGCGCCCACGTGGTCGTCGAGAATGCGGCCAAGGTCGGTGCGCGCAGCATTCTGCATCCGCACGTATTCCTCGGCGCCGCCTGCCAGCTGGGCGAGGATTGCGAGGTACATCCGCACACCAGCATCGGCAGCGACGGCTTTGGCTACGCGGTGGACGCAAACGGCAAGCCGCGCAAGATCTCGCATTTGGGCAATGTGATCATCGGCGATGGCGTCGAAATCGGCAGCAATTGCGCGATTGACCGGGCAACCTTGACCTCAACTCACATCCGCTCCGGCACCAAGCTGGACAACATTTGTCATATTGCGCACAACTGCGATTTGGGCGAGAACGGATTTTTCACCGCCGGTTTCATGATGGGCGGCTCGACCAAAATCGGCCGACAATTCGTCACCGGAGGCAATTCCGTGGTGACGGCGCACATCACGGTGGGGGACAATGTGGTGCTTTCGGGCAGATCCTCGGTCACCAATAACGTTCCCAATGCCGGAGCGTACGGCGGCTACCCTCTGCAGCCTTTGAAGGAAGCGCTGCGCACGGCAGTCAGTATCGGTCATTTGAACGAGATTCGCCGCAACCTCAAGCGCGTGATGAAGCACCTGCATCTTGCCGAAAATCCGCAGGACGACGCCGCGGAGAGTTGACCATACTTTCAAAGACTTCCCCTATCGCCGTGCCCGTCGCGGCGTTGCTGGTTGCCATGCTGTGCTTTCAGCTGGGCGCGACCCTCGCGAAGAGCTTGTTTCCCATAGTCGGCCCGGGCGGTACCGCGGCGCTGCGCCTGGCGATTGCCGCGGTGATTCTGTTGGCGGTGTGGCGTCCATGGCACATCCGATTCACGCGACCGCAGCTGCGCACCGTCATTGTCTACGGCGTGGCCATGGGATGGATGAATTATTTCTTCTATCTCGCCTTGAGCTACATTCCTCTCGGCATCACAATGGCGCTGGAGTTCACCGGTCCGCTCGGCATTGCGCTGTTTGCTTCGCGCCGTCCAATTGATTTCTTGTGGATTGTCCTGGCCGCGCTCGGTCTCGTGGCATTGCTGCCGCTGGGATTGGGCGGACAACCCCTGTCGGTGCTCGGCGTCGTGTTCGCGCTCGGCGCGGGCGCGTGCTGGGCGCTGTATATCTTGTTCGGACGCAGAGCCGGCGCCGCGCACGGCGGACAGATCACTTCTTTGGGGACGGTGATCGGCGCTGTGATGATTGTCCCGATTGGCTATGCGCACAGCGGCGCGACGCTTTTTGCACCGTCGATTTTGCCGCTGGCGCTCGGCGTGGCGGTGCTGTCGAGCGCATTGCCATACTCGCTGGAAATGTATGCCCTGCCGCGAATTCCGACGCGCACCTTTGGGGTATTGATGAGCTTAAATCCCGCGCTTGGGGCGGTGGCGGGGCTCTTCTTCCTCGATGAGACGCTGACCTTGATTCAGTGGTCGGCCATCGCCAGCATCGTGGCCGCTTCAGCCGGCAGCGCCGCTACGCGCGAGTTGGCGCGCAATTAGCCGGATCAACGCTGCGACGGCAATGATAAGAAGCAACACGGTGTTATATTGCGGCCCACGTTTTTAACTTCTTTGGGGGCAGCGTGAGTTACGACACGTATCATAAGCGCAAGATCGGCAAACACGTGCTCAAGCCTGAAACCCAAATGATGGGCTACGGGTTTGATCCGAGCCTGTCGGAGGGCTCGCTGAAGCCGCCGATCTTCCTGACTTCGACCTTCGTCTTCAAGACGGCGCAGGATGGCAAGGATTTCTTTGACTACACTTCGGGTCGGCGCGAGCCGGTCGCCGGGCAGTCATCGGGTCTGGTGTATTCGCGCTTCAACAACCCGAATCTCGAGGTGTTGGAGGACCGTCTGGCCTTATGGGAAGAGGGCGAAGCCGCCGCGGTATTCTCGAGCGGCATGTCGGCGATCTCGACCGTCATTTGGACGCATGTGCGCCCCGGCGATGTGATCCTCATGAGTCAGCCGTTGTACGGCGGTACCGAAACGCTGATCGAAAAGACTCTGCCCGGATTTGGCGTGGGCGCGGTCGGGTTCAATCTAGGCCACGATCGCAACGCCGTGCTGGAAGCGGCCGCGAACGCCTCGAAAAAGGCCGCGGAGTCCAAGGGCCGAGTTTGTCTCATCATCGTCGAAACCCCGGCCAATCCCACCAACAGCCTGGTAGACCTCAAACTGATGCGCGAAGTGTCGGAGCTGATCGGCGCGCGCCAGAGCGGCGGTCGGCCGCCGGTCGCTGTCGACAATACTTTTCTGGGTCCGGTTTTCCAGCGGCCGCTGCTGCATGGCATCGACCTCGTGATGTACTCCCTGACCAAGTATGTCGGCGGACATTCAGACTTGGTCGCCGGCGGCGTCGTCGGATCGCGCGCGGCGGTGGATCCCGTCAAGAAGCTGCGTGGCGCGCTCGGCACGCAGCTGGATCCGAACACGGCATGGATGATCATGCGTTCGATGGAGACGCTGTCGCTTCGCATGCACAAATCGGCGGAAAATGCCGCTCTGGTGGCGAATTTTTTGCGCCGCCATCCGAAGATCGCCGCCGTGAATTATCTTGGTTTTCTCGCCGCGGATGATCCGCGCACGGCGGTGTTCAAGCAGCAGTGCGAGAGCGCCGGTTCGACCTTTGGATTCGCCGTGAAGGGCGGCGAAGCCGAGGCGTTTCGCCTGCTCGATGCCTTGCAGGTGATCAAACTGGCGGTCAGTCTCGGCGGCACTGAATCCCTGATATCGCATCCCGCGAGCACGACGCATTCCGGCGTGACCAAGCAAACCCGCGATCGTCTCGGCATAACCGACGCCTTGATTCGAATTTCAGTCGGCATCGAGAACCCGGATGATTTGATCGCGGACCTCAACGCGGCTTTGGAAAAAGTTTAGTACTTCGGCGCAGTGATTTTGACCGGTTGCTGAGCGCTGGTCAGGGAGGGTGAGAAGAATCTAGGCACGGAGGTAACAGTGCCTAGATTCTTCTCACCCTCCCTGACAAGAATTCGCGCCGGTCAATATCACATGCTGCCGAGACGAGTGTGAGTCTTCCAGGCCCTGCCCTCTTCGGTGCCTCGAATCCTACTTTTCCCTTGGCCCCATGCGGGCCGGTCAATTTCCCGTAAAGCGTAAGCGGATACGGAATTGCTTCACACAATCCGGCGCGCGCTGCAGCCGCGTGGCCGCGGCGTTCCCGTTCGTTCGCCCGCAAATTGAGATGGGGCCGGCAGATTGCGCCAAAACTTGAGCCTCGGCTGCCCGATCTGAGAGCAGGGTCACAACGGATTCAGGGCATCCAGCAAAAATAGCGGCACTCGGGGATTCCCGGCAATGACGTCACAGGGCAATTTTAGGAGTTTTCATGCATAAGATTCTCACCGCAACCCTCGCCGCCGGAGTTATGGCCGCGGGCATTGCACAGGCCGCCACGACCACCACGACTTTCGCGGTGACTGCGACGGTGCAGTCGACCTGCTCCGCGACGGCAGCGACGCTGGCGTTTCCCAACTACACCCCGGGCGGCGGCGCGCAGATCGGCAACACCGCCATCAGCATCAAATGCACGAAGAACACCCCGTTCACGGTGTCTCTGAATGCGGGTTCGACCACGGGCGATACGTTTGTTCAGCGTCTGATGGGTTCCGGCGCCAACACCCTGCAATACAACTTGTATACCAGCGCGGCGCTCGCGACGGTGTTCGGTGACGGCACCGGCAGCACGGGCACGGTTCTTGGAACGGGCCTCGGCGTCGCGACAACCAATACCGTGCAGGTCTTCGGTCAAGTTCCGGACAACGCCACCAACCAAGCAGCGGTTCCTGGCGCCTACACCGACACGATTACGGTCACGGTTACGTATTGATCTAAGGACGCTTGCGGCGGCGTCACGCCGCCGCAAGCGCTCCCCAATGTAAGTTCGATTTTTCGAGGATGAGATGCGCAAGATTCAAGCAATGACGCTGATCTTCGGTGCGGCTTGGGCCGGCGTTGCCGGCTCCGCAACCACCACCACGACTTTCGCGGTCACCGAGACGGTGCAGGCGACGTGCTCAGCGACGGCAACCACACTGGCCTTCAGTGCGTACACCCCCGGCGCGGGCGTGAAAGCCAACAACAGCACCATCAGCGTCAAGTGCACTAAAAATACGCCTTACACGATTTCGCTGAACGGTGGCGTCACCACCGGCGGCACGATTGCGCAACGCCTGATGGCCTCCGGCGCCAACACGCTGCAATACAACCTGTACACCACGGCTGCGTTCGGTCAGATATTCGGCGACGGATCAGGCACGAGCAAGACGGTCGCGGGCGCCGGCGCCGGTGTGGCCACCGCAAACGCCGTAACGGTATTCGGTCAATTGCCTGACAGCGCGGCCAACCAGGCTGCTGTGCCGGGAAGCTATACCGATACGATCACCGTCACCGTCACTTACTAGGATGCGAACGCTCGTCGCGCTGCTGCTTATCGCCACCCTGGCCCCACTGGCTCGCGCCAGCACGTTCAATATTTCACCCATTCGCGCGGAGCTCACGGGCGCCCACCGCACCGAGGCGCTGACCATCATGAACGCGGATGACAGCCCGGTCGTCGTCCAAATTCGGGTCGTGCGCTGGTCGCAGAAGGATGGCGCCGAGCAACTCGAGGATACACGCGAACTATTGGCGACCCCGCCAGTGCTGCAGATTCCGGCGAACGGTCAGCAAATCATTCGGGTCGCGTTGCGGCGCGAGCCGGACAGCGCTCAGGAACTTACCTACCGCGTGATCTTCGAGGAGGTACCGCAGGCGGCACCGAAGGATTTCACCGGTCTGCGCGTGGCGCTGCGCTTGAGCATTCCCGTGTTCGTTGCACCTTCTCGCGGCAGGGCCAGCGCCGAGTTGGCATGGGAATCGCGCTGGCTCCCCAACGGCCAGCTCGAAATGGCCGCAACCAACAACGGCAGTGGCCATCTGCAAATCACCGATTTCGAAGCGCAATTTCCCGGGTCATTGATGCCGTTGAAAGGCGTTACCTCGAAGTACGTGCTGCCCGGGAGTCGGATGAGCTGGACCTTGACGCCGCCGGCCGATGCGAAGAAACAGGGAATGATTCCGATCCGCGGTCACAGCGACCAGGGAGATTTTTCCGCCGACGTAGCACCCAGCGACCTCTAAGAGCCGCGATTGGCGCGTGTCCATGACAGGGCTGACTCGAATTGCCTACGCGCTGCGGACATATTCTGGACTGCTGATCCTGATGCTGGGCCTTGCGGCGCAGACCGCCATGGCGGCCGACGCGCCGCAACTGACGGAGGCGGTCTTGGAAGTGACATTGAGCGACGGCGAGCCCGGAGAAATGCTCGTGGTGTTGCGCGGCCCCGATGGGCAGCTGTATCTGGAGGAAAGCGATTTCGCGCGCCTGCGGCTGCGCTTGCCGCCGAGCGCGCCGCTCATGCATGAAGGCCGGCGCTTTTTTGATCCGAAGGCCATCAAGGGCTGCACGGTGACGATTGACGAGGCCGCGCAACGCGCGCTGATCACGGTGCCCTCAACATCGCTGGACACGACGCATTTGAGCGCAGCGATGCGGCGCTCGCCCGACATCACACCGGCCTCGCCGGGGGCTTTCCTCAATTACCAACTCGCGGAGCAGCAAGTTGACGGCCAAAACCTCGGTGGCGCGTTTGCCGAACTGGGCGTTTTTGCCGGCGCGGGGGTGCTGACGAGCACGGCTGTCGCGCGCTATGGCAACGACGACAACCAACTGGTCCGATTGGACACCACTTACACCCGCGATTTCCCCGCCACGCTCGAGACTTTGAATCTCGGTGATGACATCAGCGATGGCGGCAGCTGGGGCAACGCCGTGCGCTACGCGGGCGTGCGATGGAGCAGAAATTTCGGCCTGCGGCCCGATTTATTGACGACGCCGCTGCTGGCCACCTCGGGCACCGCGACCGTGCCCTCGACAGTGGATGTTTTCGTCAACAATCAGCTGGTGACCAGCAGCCAACTGCCACCCGGTCCCTTCGTCATCGATCGACTGCCGACGATATCCGGAACCGGCGATGTCAGCGTAGTGGTGCGCGATGCACTCGGGCGCGAGGAAGTGCTCACGCAATCCTTCTATTCGAGCGTCACGCTGCTCGCGCAAGGGTTGAGCCAGTACTCCGTCAACCTCGGCAAAATCCGCGACAATTACGCCCTGGAAAGCAATGACTACGGTCCGATGCTGGGCGAGGCCAGCTACCGGCGCGGAATCACCGATGCCATCACATTGGAAGGTCACGCGGAGTATCTCGCGGGCGATGCGCACGCCGCAGGCCTCAATGCGGCCTTTGGTCTCGGGCAAATCGGCGTCATCAATTTCACCGCCGCCCACGGCGGCGAGGCGTCCGGATCGGGCTGGTTGAGCGGCGCTGGGTTCGAGCATCGCGGCGCGAACACCAGCTTCGTCGCCAGTAGCTTGTGGGCCAGCACCGATTTTTCGCAAGTCGGCGAGCCGCTGGATCCGGCCATGCGCATGCGGCAGCGAAGTCTTTTGCAGACCGGCTTAGGGTTAGGGCGCTTCGGCTCGCTGTCGCTAGCCTACGTGCGCCAAACCTATCGGGACTCGCCCACGCAACAAACGCTGGGGCTGACTCACAGCATTCGATTGGGAAGCGTCGGGTCGCTCAATTTGACCCTCACACAAACTCGCACGGCGGCGCAGCTCTCGACCGGTGCACAAAATTCAACCAGCGCCTATTTAATCTTCGTGCTGCCGCTGGATTTTCGACGCGCCGCCACCTTGAGCACCGTGGGCGGCAGCGGCCCGGGTGCGCCCGCCAACGAGGTGATCGCCTCCCTGACCCAAAGTCCGCCTGTGGGACCCGGCTCCGGCTACCGCTTCAGCGCTTCCACGGCAGGCAACTACGACGCCGACTGGCGCCAGCAATTCAACAGCGCTGATCTGGAGGTGGAGGCCGCGCGCAATCAGGGACTCGACGGCCGCAGCGCGTATCTTTCCGGCGCAATGACCTTCCTCGATGGCCAACTCAACACCACGCGCTCCGTCAACGGCAGTTTTGCGATGGTGGACGTCGCGGGCCTCGCCGATGTGCCGGTGTACGTCGAAAACCAACTCACCACGCACACCGATGCCAGCGGCCGGGCACTGCTTTACAACTTGCGGCCCTATGAGGCCAACCGTATCAGCATCACACCCGAGGATCTGCCGCTGGATACCACCATCGGCGCCAGCAGCACCGTCATGGCGCCGCCTTACCGCAGTGGCGTGATTGCACGATTTCCCGTGGAACGCGTGCGCAGCGGCACGTTTCGCTTGGTCACCGACGATGGCAAACCCGTGCCCGTGGGCGCCGTCGTAACACTTCAAGGCACCCAGTTCCCGGTGGTCCTGGACGGAATGGTGTACGTGACCGGCTACGATCATGGCATGTCCGCGGAGGCGAGCTGGTCCGGCGGACACTGCACTTTCCGCTTGGAACCACCGCCGCCCGATGAGCCGTTGCCCGATATGGGCACCGTTCAATGCCATGAAAATCGCGGGACCACGGTGCAAAGCCAATGAGACTCTCGCACCTGATTCTCGCCGCGTGTTTGAGCGCGCTTCTGGCGCCGCTCGCGCAAGCTGCCACCACCGTCAATTGCACGGCAAGCGCGGGCGGCATCGCATTCGGTATTTACAACCCGTTGAGTACCCCGGCCAACACCTCGACGGGAACGGTGAAGGTGACGTGCAATGGCAGCGGCACCGGTTCGGTGAATGTCACAGTCAACGTGACGTTGAGCACCGGCTCGAGCGGCAGCTACGCCACGCGAAAGATGTTCTCGGGCGTCAATGCGCTCAACTACAACATCTATTGGAGCACGGCCTACAACCAGATCGTGGGCGACGGCAGCGGCGGTTCGTTCGCGGGGAGCGCAGGACCGTTCGTCGTACCGGCGGGGGGCAGCAATCTCGCCACCGGAACCTTTTACGGCCGCATTCCCGCTGCTCAGGATGTGGCGCCGGGCGCTTACAGCGATCTCATCGTGGTGACGGTGACTTACTAGGACCCCGGGGCCCCAGTCAATCCAGCGGACGCACAGCGAGTCGCACCGGCCACGGATAATTGCCGGCGCTAAGGCCGGGAACGAGTTCGAAGCGAAATTTCAGCGACACATTGAGGACTTGAGGTTTTTGCCAGCGCTGCACGATGGTGCCGCCATCTGCGCCCAAAGCCAGCTCGGAATCCAAGCCTTCGACAATCATGGATGAGAGTACCGGCGCGACGGTGAGGACCTCGAGGGCGTAGCCATTGGGACTATTGCTGCGCACGGTGAACTGGGTCGGTTGCATCACCTCGATGTAGCCGCGCCGCAGGTCCGCCGCGGAGATATCCAAGCCGGTCGGTACGGAGTGCACTTCAATCTTCGCCGCCGGCCGAACGATGACGCTCACCGAAAAGTCCGAATGCACGTCTTTTGCACCGGCCGCGCTGACGCTCGCGGCAACAATCATTGCGATACGTGCCGTGTTCAACCCCCGATTGTGCGAAGATTTGCTCAAGTCCTTAAGTAGCGGCAAAACAGGGCAGTACTTTAGCGTCCAGCCGCGAGGGACATAACATGAACTTGGCGTGGGGATTCTTGAACCGACCTATTTCACTGGGCAGCATAGCGCTATTCGCGGCGCTCCTGAACGCGCCCGGGACGGCGCGCGGCGAGGGCGCCGCAGAGTTGGATTCGGTGGTCGTGACCGCCACCCGCATCGCGGAAAATAGCCGCGACCTCCCGGTATCGGTCGATCGCATCGACGCGCAAAGTATCCGCGACGGACAGCTGCAGGTGAATTTGTCGGAATCGTTGATGACCGTGCCCGGCGTCTCGGCGCAGAGCCGGCAGAATTATGCGCAGGATCTGCAAGTGTCGGTGCGCGGGTTTGGCGCCCGATCGAGCTTCGGCGTGCGCGGCATACGTCTGTATTCCGACGGCATTCCCGGCACCATGCCGGACGGTCAGGGGCAATTTTCGCAATTCGACTTGAGCAGCGCCGACCACATCGAAGTGTTGCGCGGCCCTTTCTCCGCGTTGTACGGCAACTCCTCGGGCGGTGTCATCGCGATATTTACCGAGGATGCCAAGCCGGGCTATCGGGTTGGCGCAGCGGCAGAGTACGGTGCTTTCAACACTCAGCGGTACGCCATGAAGACGACGGGAGATGATGGTCCTGTCAACTACGTCATCGACGCCTCTCACTTCCAGACCGATGGCTATCGGGTGCATTCGGACGCGGAGCGCAATCTCTTCAATGCGAAGGCCGGCACCGGACTCAGCGAGACCTCGAAGCTGACCGTGGTCGCCAACGCCGTGCAAACGCCATTTGTGCAAGACCCCTTGGGGCTTACGCGCGCGCAAGTTGCCGCGGATCCAACCCAGGCGGGCGTGAATGCCATCTCGTACAACACACGCAAGTCGCTCGCACAAGAACAGCTCGGTGTGGTCTACGACAACAAGTTCAGCGCCGCGGATGATGTGGTCGCGAGCGTCTATACCGGGCATCGCGCCACGACGCAGTTCCAGGCAATACCCCAGGCGACGCAGCAGGCCGCGCCGCTCTATCCGGGCGGTGTCATCGATTTGGACCGGGCGTACTGGGGCGTGGATTTGCACATGAGCGACCAACGCACCGTCGGAGGCACGCCGCTGCTGCTCGTCGCGGGCGTGAATTACGATGATTTGGCCGAGGCGCGCAAGGGATATCTGAATTACATCGGCGGAGAATTGGGCGTGGAAGGAGCGCTACGTCGCGACGAGGCCAACAATGTCCATGATTTCGATCAATACTTCCAGGCGCAGTGGGACCCGACGGATCGATGGCGCCTGGTCGCCGGCGTGCGCAACAACTTCGTCGAGGTCACATCGCATGGGCATCTGGCCGTACTTGACGCCGCGGATAGCGAAGTAAGCTATTCGGCGGTCAATCCGGTCGGCGGCGTGACCTACCGCGTGACTTCCGCGATCAATGCTTATGCATCCTATGGCAAAGGTTTCGAAACACCGACATTGAATGATTTGGCTTATCGGTCAGTCGACGGCAGTCTGCCCGGACTGAATTTGGGCTTGAAGCCGGCGCGCAGCGATAACTACGAGGTGGGCATCAAGACGGGCAACGAATCCGTGCGTGCCAATCTGGCGGCGTTCTACATCAAAACTGTCGATGAACTGGCGGTCCTGCAGAACTTGGGCGGGCGAACGGTGGATCAAAATATCGGTGAGACCAATCGGCGCGGACTTGAGTTGGCGGTGGATGCAAAATGGGCAGGCGGATTCACTGCTCAGCTGGCATACACCTATATCAAGGCCATCGTCGCGCAGCAGTATTTCACGTGCGTCACGGCGCCCTGCAATCCACTCGCCAATCCAACCGGGCCGCCGCCGCCCAACTACTTGCCGGTGAACGAAGGAAATTTCCTACCCGCTGTGGCGCGAAATTCCCTGTATGTAGGGGTAAGCTGGAATTACGCGCCGCTGGGATTTTCAACTACGCTGGAAACCATTGCGCGGGCGAAAATCTACGCCGACGACCGCAATACCGATGCCGCCGCAAGCTACTGGGTCGCGAATTTGCGCGCGGGGTTTAAGCAGGAAACCACGCATTGGTCTTTCAGCGAATTCGCCCGCCTTGATAATCTGGCAAATCGAGCTTATGTAGGTTCAGTGATCGTAAACGACGCGAATTCGAGGTTTTTCGAGCCCGCGCCCGGTCGGACGGCCTACGTGATGTTCAATGCGGCGTTGCGTAATTAAGGTACTGTTATGTACACCAAACCGCTTGAACCGCGTTACATACATAGAGTCTTATTGAGTATGTATTAGAGCTTCCGTACGCACGGGGCTCGGTAAGGAGAGGCAAATGAGTATCAAGGGCAAAAGCGTTCTTTTGGCGGTTGGCGCGCTAGGCCTGATTCTGGCGGGCGCAGGACCGGCATTAGCGCAGCATGGCGGTGGTGGGGGCCACGCAGGAGGCGGAGGCGGCGGAGGCCACGCTATGGGCGGCGGCCACGCTGCGGGCGGACATGTGGGCGGTGGCGCGCACTTTGCCGGAGGGGGCCATTTTGCGGGCGGCGGCCATGTCGCCGTGGCCAATCATGGCGGCTCCTTCGGGCACGCAGGCTTTGCTGGACGCCCGGGCTTTGTCGGCGGCCATGGATTCTCCACCGGTTTTCGCGGCGGCGCATTCGGCGGCTGGCGCGGTGGCGCGTGGCGGGGCGGCTTCTGGCATGGCGGGTTTTGGCCGCGTGCGTTCTACGGACCGGGGTTCGCCTGGTTCCTGCCGATTTTGCCCCTAGCGTACGCGACGTATTGGTATGGCGGCGTTCCTTACTACTACGCCAACGACGTCTATTACACCTGGAATCCGACCTATGATGGCTACGTCGCGACCGATCCGCCCCCCGTGGCTGACTCGAGCGGCTCGGCTGATGCAGGCACGCCGCCGCCGAGCGGTGCGGACAACGAGAACCAGAGCCAGAATTACGCTCCTCCTTCGGGTCCCGGTCCTGGCGGACCGGTGCCGGGCCAGATCTTCATGTACCCGAAGAATGGCCAGAGCACCGAGCAGCAGGCGGCGGATCGTGCCGAATGCCAGAAGTGGGCCACGGATCAGGCCGGACAGGTCGCGCAGAATGGATCCGACTACAACCGCGCCATGGTGGCTTGCGTTGAGGGACGCGGTTATAGCGCTCGCTGAAATTTGAGTTAAGGTAAATAAAAAGCCGCGCTTTTCGAGCGCGGCTTTTTTTTAGATGCGCCCGGCGGCGCAACCACCCCGCGATTCGTTACTCCACCGTGGGTATTTCGTGCCAGTTCAATATTCGAGTCGCCAGCGTGCCGGTCAGACTTGCGGATACCTTTTGAGGATCACCCTTGGTGAATCCAACGATGATTTCGGGATTGCCATTGGCGCCGGCAAATCTCAAGTTGATCGCCGCGACCGCGAAGGTGACGAAAGAAGGCGGAGGCCCAGCGACTGCCGGCTGCAACACCGAGTCGACGGTTGCATAGTCAACCGCGTATACGCGGCTCGAGCCCTGCGGGCTGCAAGGATCGGTGGCCGTCGTCAACGAGGTGGCAAAGGTCACGATGCCATTGAACGCCTGAGGATTCAGAATTACGCGCCACCCGATGCCGGACACAGTGTCTATACCTAAGTCCGTATACCAGCCCATCGGGCCCGTGGTGAGCAGCGGGTTGGGGGTGCTGGTACCCAGCTGCGAATTGCTTATCGGCGTGAGGTTCGCGCGCGTAATCGGCGCGCTGACGGCGTTGAAGCCGGTGGCCGTGCCGTCGATGATTGCGTAGAACGATTGCATCTGTGTATCGGGCACGTCGGTGACCGCCAGCAAAACGCCGGTGCCAAACAGGACGTATCGCTTGCGCGTGACCGGATGGATCTCGATCAAGGGCGCGGTGGTGATGGGTTGTGCCACGCCGCTGGCGTCGGTCGCGGTCGCCAACAGCACCGGCTGCGGATAGGAGCCGGTAGTCCCGGTCAGATCGAGCCGCCACATCTGGCCCTGCAAGTCGCCCACGTACACTGAATCGGCGGTTTCATCGCTGAAATCTTTGACGAACGCGGATGCTTGCGTGAGTCCGATCGATTGGCTCGGCGTTTGAACGCGCTCCAGCAGTGCGCCCGTTCTTGGATTGACGAAATAGATGTATCCGTTCCCGTCGGCGTTGTCGTAGCCCGAGGTCAAGATGACGACCCAGCCATACTTGGCGGTTTTGACGACCACCGGTATGCCGTAACTGTATCCCATGGTGCTGTCGGTGAATTCCCATAGGACTTTGCCCGCCACGGCGGACTCCGAACTCATATTGGCGGGGTCGGTGATATCAAGGGCGTAATAGCTCTTGCCGCCCTTGCCGAGGCCGCCGATCAACACGGTGCGCCACGGAGTTCCCCCGGCAGTGGCGTAGTTGACCGTTCCGGTGAAGCCCACCGTGCGCGACATATCGATATCGAAGGCGGCCGGCGTGGCATCGACGTAGTTGTGATGGACGTAGTTCGGATTACCCAGCTGCGCGAGGCCGTCGACCTGCGGTGTGCCGTTGGGTCCCTGGAACAGCGCGCTCGGCACGTACGCAAACTGCTCGGCACCGGTGCTACCGACGAAACCGTGCAGCATGCCGTCGTTGGCGCCGGCATAGACCATCGTGGGCCGTGGTGTGGTGGTCGTCCACAGGGTCTTGAAGAAGTTGTAGCCCGGATTGTTGACATCCGAGAAGGTCTGGAGCGGGGTTGCGACGGGCGTCAAACTGGCGTCGACGATGTCGCCCAGCAGCAGTGTGCGGCTACGCAGCGAGTGGGTGCTGCTCGTCGCAGTCGAGGCAACCTCGTTGGTCGTGTCGCCGCGCAAATAATTCAGATAGGGGCAGCTGCCCGACGTACAGGTGAGTGTGGGCGAGTAACTCGGCGTGAGCGCAGTCTGCTGCGCAGAAGTGAGATTCGCAGCCTCGAAAGGCACGCCGACGGTGCCGCTCCACGTGGCGACATTTCGTGCAGTTTGCCAACCGGTGCCCGCAAGCTGCGTCTGCAGCGTGGTTGAGGTGGCCCATATCTGCGTCTGACTCGGATTGCCGTTGATATCGAAAGTCAGCGTGAACCCACTCACCGTGCCGGTCCAACCGTTGGCGTCATACTTCGCGCCGAAGGACGTCGTGCCGTCCGCCGAAACATTGGGCAGGGAGAACGAGAACGAGGTGCTCTCTTGCGTAATAGCGCTGGCAATACTGGTGAACGCGGATTTCAAGCCCGCGACCATCGCACCGGCATTGCCGGCGTTGTAGTAGTTATCGGGCAGTCTATGGTTGTTGCCATTCATGTTTACGATGGCACCGGTCGAGTCGAACTGTGCCGTCGTAATCGGTGTGTTCAGCATGTCGTATGCCGGATTGGCGACGTTGTAATAAGGAGGAGCGGGGTTGGCGGCGTTGATGGTCGGTGTGCTGAACCCGCCGAACTTGGTGGCAAGGTAGTAGGGATTCAGGTTCTCGAGGCGCTGGTCTTCCGCGACATCCATCCAGTAGGTGGAAATCGTCTGCGTGTCCGCAAGGTCCGGACGAATGTCGTTGACATGCACGCCGTACGCCAGGCCTGCGATGAAATAGGTTGCGCCGGAATCGAACGGCCACCAGGGCGTTGGCGTGATGCCCTGAAGCGTTTGCAGATCAGTCGTCCACACCGACGCCTGATTGAAAGTGTCCGCGGCCACCGCGGCAGGCATCGCGCGGCCGCCAGTCGCATTGGTGCTGCCGCCCACGTCGTAGTCATACCAGGTATGGTCGTCGCCGATCCCTAGAATGAAGTTTTTCTGACAGGTGTACAGAATGGAGGCGCCCGGGTTCGTACCCGTCGTAGCGGTGGGCCAAGTAGTGACGGCGGGAAATCCGTCCAAGCCAGTGGCAGTGGCGCCGTTGGTCCATTCGGGCACATTGCCTAAATTCTCAAAGTACCGTACCGCCGAGTAATAGAGCTCGCTGACGTTGTCGTACGTCATATAGGTTTGCCCGTACTCGCCAAACTTATTCAAGTAATTCATGACACCGCTTTGCGTCACGCCGCTGGCGGAAGCCGTCGCGGTGTCAGGATTGACGCCCATGATGCCGGTGGTTGGATCCCACTCGGGTTTGGGGTTGACGAGCAGCGTGGTGGAAAGCGGTTGCGGTACGTTGGGGCCGATGAAGCCCATGGGCGCGCGCATGACGCCGCCCTCACGAACGTTGCCGCCCTGGTTGAGATAACCAAAGGCACTGAAGCGAATTTTCTGGGAATACTGCTGCAGCAAGCCCTCAGGCTTGTAGTTGGCGCCGTACTGCACACAGTTGGACTCCAAGAAGGCAGTACCGAGCGTGGGATCGCACACCCCGACGCGGATGTACACGCGATAGGCGCCGCTTGCGGCGGTGCTCGTATTGGCGGTTGCGAAGTTGCTCAGGTCGCTGACCGATCCGTTGGTGTATGACAGCGTGTAGCCGGACCCGGCGCCGCCGCCCGAGAACACCATTGTCTGACCGTTTCCCCAGACGCCTTCGTCGAACGACGCCCAGGTGTTGAAGGGTGTGAGTTTCGAGATCAACGAGCTGCTCAGATTGTTGCCCGTACCTTGGCTGGTGCCGCGATAGGGATAGTTTTGAGCGGGGCCGCCTTGAGCAGCGCCCCAGGCCTTTTCCAAGATGGTCTGAGTGGTCGTGTCAACGCTGCGATAGCCGCCGGTCAGCGCCCAGCGAAACGGGTCGATGGTTTGCGTCGCCGCCCAGTTCATGAAATTGCCGCTCCACTGCCCCGGCAATGCGGAACAGTCATGCCCGGTGGACGCGGTGTTGAAGCTGGTCGGCGAGAAGTAGCTTTGCGCCGGGGTGGTCGAATTGAAAAGATACGTATAGCACTTCGCCGAGTCGAAATAGCCCACGTACTGCGTGGTGTCCGAGTAGCTGCCGAGGTTCGCGATGCTGATCGCGGTCGGGTATTCCACGGAGAGGGTGAGCGCCAGGTTGCCAGGCACGTCCGCACCCGCGGCAATCGGCTTGTCCGCGAGAGTGGTCTGCGCGCGCGTGGATGCCATGCAAACGAGGCTGAGCAGCAGCGTCAAAGAGACGGCGAGACCGCGGGAAAATGGGCTGTTCATAGGCTTAGTCCGGCTTGGTGAAGGTGGTTTGCAGGAACGCCTGAGTGTTGCGCGGTCCATCGACGCGCACGCTGATGCGATAGACCGTCGCGGACGGCGGCGCGACCGCGGTGTTTCGGTTCGCGGTGCCGCCGGTGGGCAAGCCGGTCGACTGCACGCAATTGGGGCTGCTGGCGGTGCCGGTGTTGGTGCACAGCCGGTCGATGATGTAACGGATCGTCACGTCCGGCGTCGCGCCGGGAATGTCGCCGGCGGTAGCGACGGCGGCGAATGCGGTGTTGTCAAGCAGCACGAGGGGCACGCCCTGCGCGTTCGTCGGCAGCGCAGTGGATACATAATTTGCGGCCGGCAGATCGGCGGTCGTTGCGCCCCCGAGCGGCGGTCCGTTGGTTTTGAATTCGGTCATGACGGTCGAGACCGCCTGTTCGGCTTGGTTGACCAGGTCGCGGTGAAAGGCGAGATTGCCGGCGCTCAGCAGCGAACTGCCCACCGAGCGCAGCACCGCGATGGCGCCAATCGCCAAAATCAACAGCACGATCAACGAGAAGATCAGTACCACGCCTCGTTGACGCGTCGCTGCAGCGAGCCGCCATCGATTCATCACGGTCCACCCGCCAGCAACAGCATGTTGCGCAAGGGCACCGTGAATTCGAACACTCGATAGCGGAACTGCTGCTCGGTGGCATTCAGGTTTATCTGCTGCGCGAGCAAAGGGCCGGAGCCGTTTGCGCCACTGTGCAGGCCGTTGAAAATCGTCAGTTGCGCCGGAGAAACCGGGTTGGGGGCCGCCGCAGTCCCGCCGTTCAAGTCGTAATATTGGCCGCGCACCACCAGCGCGACCCGCACCGAGACGATCTGTCTCATGAGTGTCGGCGAATTCATCACGGTATTGATATCCCAGGCACCGACTACGCCGGGATCGGCCCATTGGTCCTGTATGCCGTCGCCGTTGACATCGATGCCGTACAGGGCATTCATCTGCACGACGCCATCGGCAATCGCCTGGGCCGAATCACCGCCGGCCCCGGCCACCAGTTTCAGGTTCTGCAACAGGTCGTAGCTAAAGAGGGTGCGGTTGTTGTCGACGCCAAACAGCAGGAACTGGATGTTGTTCGCCGCGGCGTTGCCGATCGGCGTCACGTAGCTCGCCGTGTTGGTGGCAAGGCTCGACATGCTCGTGGTGCTGGAAGTCGCCGTGTAGTAGGTGCCGGCGAGGTTCAGCGTGGGTGGAGCGATCGTGGCAACTTCTTCCATCAGACAGTCAGGCACGCCGCTCTGACTCACCAATAGCAAGTCGCTGTTGGCGAAGCCCACGGTGTTGTCGAGTGTCGCGGTGATGGCGCTGCCGCCACCGGTGATCTGGCGCGACACGCCGCCGGCGGAGCCGGAACCGGCCATGATCATGATGACATCCGAGCCGCCAAGCGATTGATTCTTGCCGATGAGCACCGGGGCCACGTTCAGCGTGCTGGGTGCGCCGCCGAGGAAGCCGGCGAAGGGTGCGGGGAATGGGGTGGTGCGCGGGAAGATCACGGGCGCGACGCCCGTCATGTTGAGGTGGCAGCCGAGCACACCCACATCGGTCGGGTACGCCGATCCCGCGATTGCCGAGCCCGCGCCGCGTAGCGCCTTCTCGAGCGCATAGAAGCCATAGGAGCCGGTCTGCTGCGCGTCATTGGTCGACGTCGTCGTGCGCTTGTGATTTTCGCTGGCGATCAGCACGCTGGTAACGGCGAGTGTGATCCCCAAGCCGATCGTCATCGCTACCAGCAGCTCGACCAGGGTCATGCCTTGGTGTTTCATGGCAGAATCACCCGGGTTGTGAGCGTGCTTAAGTTGCCCGCGGGGTCCGAAGCTTCCTGCCAAGTGACCTTTATGTCGGCCGCGTTGGTGGTGCCGGCCACGGGCACGACCGTCACGACGCCGCTCGGCAGGCCTCCGTGGGTCTGGTCATTCACGGTCGCCAGCAAGGCGGTGTAGCCAGTCGTGGCGGGCGTCACCGTGCTGTTCAGCCACATTTGGCTGGCAACTTCGCCGGCGAATAGCGCGGCCCGACCTCGATTTTCGGAATCCGTCGAGATGTTCATGACGCGCGCCTCGAGGCCCAACAGTCCGAGCAGGCCCACGGAAAAAATGAGCAGCGCCATCAGACATTCGAGCAGCGCCATGCCGCGTTGGCCGCGCCCGATGCCGCGGCAGTGCAATAGTCTTTTCATGGGCATCCCTCCGGGTGTGCGTCGGAAATAGGCACGCCGGGATCGCACATGTGGACTTGGCCGCCCAAGCCGAGATTGACCTGCAGCGGTCGATCGCCGCCAGGTATCGATATGTTGAATTGCTGCACCGGCGGTGCTCCCACGGTGGGTTGGCTGCAAATCGCGCCGCCGGTGATTGCGGTGACGTTGGCGCTGGCATTATTGGTGAGGCGTCCTACTGAATTGAAACAAACTGCCGCCGTCCCATTGCTGATGACCTGCACATTTGTGCTGGCGTTGGACAGCACGCCGGACTGAATGAACATCGGCGTCTCGTCGGCCGCATTCGTCATCGAAGGCACCGTCCAGATGGCCCAAGAGGTGCCATCAGCGACGGCCGGCAACGGCCTCTGCGAGGGAGTAGTACTGTTGGTCAGCGCAAACACGACTTGACGGCTGCGGCGCAGCGATTCGGCTTGCGCCAGGCGCAACCCGGTTTGCAGCGAGTCCGACACAGTGCGAACCTTGTTGTTCCTGATCCAAGTGGTCATCGAGGGAACGCCCAGCACCACGAGAATGGCGAAGATCGTCATGGTTACCGCCATTTCGATCATGGTGAATCCCGCAGTGCGGCCCGGGCGTTGCATCAGCAGCCGCCGGTCTTCGTAACCCAAGCAGTTGTGCAGCTCAGAAATGAGGCGGGGGCGGGCGGTGTGACCACTGTCGTCTGCATGACGTCGGCTTCAGTGACCGTGAACGTGAAGCCGCTCAGGGGCGGAGCGTTGCCGACCGCTGTCGCGGTGAAATGGGTGGTGTCGGGGACGGTGCAGGTGATGGTAAATTTCCCGGCCGGAATCGGCGGCGCGGCGCCCCCGCAGGGAACGGGGAAAGCTCCGACCAATTGGTAGCTGCGGTTGTCCTGGAAATACCGCTCCATGTTGGCGCGCACGGCGGCCAAGCCTTGTGTTGCATCCACCAGCTCCCCGCGAATGACATAGTCACGGTAGTTGGGAATGGCGATCGCGGCGAGGATGGCGACGATCGCCACCGTGATCATGAGTTCGATCAGCGTGAAGCCCTGAGAGCGGCTATGACGCATCCGGGGATGTTCAGACGCTTTGGTTTTCATGCTGCGCAGGCTACGGGAGCTGTCTTGCTCCAAGCTTGCAACTGTGAGGCATTCCCCTAAATTGAGAACTGGTTCGCAGTTCGCAGAAAGCGCACAGGCGAGCCTTGATTTAGGGAAATGGCGCCCAAACCCGAGCGCCGCGGTGTTTTGACATAGGTGCATCGGCGCATCCTATGGGATTCTGTCCTACACGATTTGGGCCCTTTGTAGGACTGTGGAATCCATCACGTGGAATTAGGGGCTGCCCTTAAGTCGACCCCCAGCAGGTCGCGGCGTTGGATGTCCCGGTGGCGCCCTGCGCCCCCGCGGTATTCAACGTGAATGATGTACAGGCGGTGTCGCCAATCTGGTCAGGTGACAAGGGCACCGCGACGATGGAATAACTCGGTGCCGCTACCAGCGGATCCGGGACGCTGATGGTAACCGTGTATTTCCCGTTAGGAGACGGCAGCGATCCCGCGGCAGCGCCCGCACAGCCGACATAGGTGAAAGTTTGCGAATAGCAGCGCTCGAGCGCCTGGGCGTCCAGCGTCAAGGTTTTCGTCGCGTCCGTCCGGTTCGCCCTTTTCACATACTGCGTATAAGAAGGTATGGCAATCATGGCGAGGATCGCCACGACTGCCACCACGATCATCAATTCCACCAAGGTAAAGCCGTTCTTTTTCATGACGCGGCTCACGAACCCTGGTGCTGGGCGATCGAAATCACCGCGGTGCCGCCCGGGGGGCCGTCCATGACGATGTCGACTTTTTCGCCCACATAGAAGCTGGTGAGCGCCTTCGCCGCGGCGCTATTGGCTTTGACTTGGTAACTGTGGTGATCGACCTCGATCGTTCCGGAGGACACGCCCGTTATCGTGCCCGTAATTACGGCAGCGTAAACGCGGGTACTCCAGCCGATGTTGGGCTGCAAGCATAACCCGAGAGCAACTGCGCCAATCGCTAGACCCAGTTTCCGTAATTTCATTGACGTATCTCCCACCACGCTGTTCGAGACTTCGAGGATCCCTTCAATATAACCGGTTGAATAGTCGGTGTCGTACCGCCCGGAGGAGTAGGTCCGCCAGGAGGCACGCCCACCGCCGACTCGGTGATCAGAGCGATCCCTGTGCCATTCGCAAAGGATCCGGAGCGGATGGTGGGTGCCGAGGCATACACGCTTCCGAGCGACATGCCGACTGGAGCAACCGCTACGCCGGTAGTCGAACCGGTCGGTACCACCATATCCGTCGAATTGATGAAACCGTCGCCGTTGGCGTCGAATTGCGGTGTCGTGAAGTTGCCCCCGGTCGCAAAATTGAGGACCATCAGATAGGAGCTGCCGCCGGTCGTGCACGATCCCGTCGAGGGCGGGACTGGCGTGTAAGTGGTGAGCACCAGCTCGCCTCCGGTTTCCAATCGAGGATCGTTGATCACGCGCTCGCCGCTGTCGGTGTCTTGCCCAGTGGTGCCGAGTATTTTTAGATCTATATACCAACCCTTGTTCGTCGGAATACTCACCGAGGCTCCGCTCACGGTGCGAACCTGCACTGATCCGAGCGTTTGAGTACTGAGTGTTTGCGCAATCAGGTCTGGCGTGCGCATGGGCGGCGTGGTGTAGCCGGCAGGCGGGTCATAGATTCCATAAATCGACTGAACGCTTTGATTTGAGATGTCGGGTACGCCGAGAAACTGACCCGTACCGAACAGCACCATGGTGCCGAGCGTTTGCGGGAAACTCGGATTGAGCGTGGCAACCGGCTTGGTGGTTATGGGCTGCTTGTTTCCCGAGCCGTCGCGCGCTTGAAATAGCAGCGACACGGCCCACAGGCTTGGATTGGAGTTCGAGACGTCAATGCGCCACATATTGCCCTGCAGGTCACCGGCGTAGACCAGATTCGCGCCTCCCGCGACTTGACCGCTGCTATTAACGGCGATGGGGCTGGACAAACCATTTGCGGTCGTCAGGTCGCAGGCACTCGCCACGGCCGCACACAAGTCAATCTTGATCATGTTCGGAAAGGTGGGAGGGGCGCCGGGACCCGTCTGGGGATCGAGCGCGTAAAGGATTGGTTTTTGATTGGTGCTGTTATAGCCGTTGGCGATAAAAACCTTCCAGCCGGCGGCAGTCGCCGCAATGACGGGACTCGCGAAGCCCAGACCCATATCCGTATCTGTAAAGTCCCAAAGAACCGCATTGGCCAGTGAAGTCTCTGATGTCAGCCCTGTCGGGTTGGTGACGTCCAGTGCATAGACACTCTTGCCGCCTTGCGCCTCCGTTCCCACCAAGATGCTGTGCCACGTGTTGTCCGAGCTGTATTGAACGTCGCCGCCCTGCGGGGAACCGTTGACGAAAAATCGGTGTTGCGCGTTGTAGAACGGGGATACGAGATTCACCAAATTGCTGTAGCTTCCGCGCGGCATATACGCGAATTTCTCGTTTCCGGTGTTAACGTCGAATGCGTGCAGCATGCCATCGTTCGCGCCGATATAAAGAAGCGGCGGCCGGCTCGCGGTGCTTGCGGCGAAGGCAATATAAGACGCTGACTGAATGCCCTCGCTCGAGGCGCCGATATAGGCCGGATTACTGTCGATGATGTCGCCCAAAATGTGCGAGCGATTTCTGAACGGGCCAACCGGCGTGGTGGCGTCGGCCCCAATTGCCTTGGCGCTGGAGCCGCGCAGATATTGCAGGACGTCCTGTCCATTCGTGTCCGCACTGAAAGTTTCAAGTTGCATACCCAGAGTGGTGTTCGCCGCGATTCCATTGGCTGGAGATGGAGTGCCCGGTGTCCATTCGAAGGGAATCGCTTTGTTCTGAACGGGGTCCCATGTCGCAATGATGCGGCCCGACGGCCCCTCTGTCGGCGAGGCGATTTCGGCATCCAGTTGGGTCTGCGACGACCAACATGTCACTGGCGTTAGTGTACATGTGGTATCCACGACTCCGGAGCTCGCAATGATGCCAAATTGAAACAGATTTCCCGTCCAGTCTTGGTACGGTGAGTCGGAGGTGACGAACTGCGACTGGTAGACCTTTGAGTTGACGTTGAGACCGGTGGAATTGACGGCCGCCGAAGCAGTCGATTGAGTCTGCGTAAGGATCGCGGTAATGATGATTTGCAAATCGTTGGTGACATCCGCCGGCGAGGTTGCCGAGAAATAGCCGCGAGGGGCGGCAGCGCCGGTTCCTCCCGCGATAGCCATGGCCTGCAGTGTATTCGCCGCTGCCGGATTTACGGTGGGATCGACGCCGGCACCGACGCCGACAATGTAAGTCTTGATCGGATGCGGGCCGCTGTTGAGGGCGGTCAGCTGATTGATCACATCGATGAGCGCCTGATCGTCGTGCGTTCCAGGCGAGGTCGGCATGGCGAATGAACCATCGGGGTTAAAATTAGCGATGACGTTCCAGCCGGTGGGGCCGGCGGCCGTGCTTCCCAGAGGCGGCCAGCTGTGGCCGGCGAGATCCATGGTCGGCAAACCATCGGTCACCAGCACCACATATCGCTGAGTTGTGCATCCATTGGAAGTCGCTGGATTGGTGGCAAAAACAGCCGCTGCCTGCTTCATCATTCCCGCCATGGGCGATTGGGTCGCCGAGGCCTTTATTTCCGGCGTGCTCGTGGAGTTGGTTTCGGCTGCAAGATACGGCAAGAATTTATTTATCTGAGTGGTTACGGAGGCGGCCGTGGGAGTTGCGCCCGCGGAGGCCATTAGCACGGGGAGCCAGGTGGGGAGGCTGCTGGGATTGACGGTACCGGTGAAATTTCCGAATTCAGTAGTCGTATAGAAACCAAAGCCGCGTTCCTCGTACATGACTTGCGTCGAAAAGGGCACGAAGCCGGCGTTGGTCGGCCCGGTCTGGTTGGCGCAGGAGTTGCGCTCGGCGCCATAGGTCTCGAGAACACCTGCGATGTTGGTGTTATAGGTACTCAGTGAATAGCTCCCAGTCGCGGGGGGGAACGGGCTGATCGGAGAAGGACCGCTGTACACCACGCAGACTGGATCAAATTGGCCGTTCCCCGCGTACAACACGTCATTGATGCTGGGGTCATCGCTGCTGGCGCCCAAAACCATCCATTGCTTCGTCAGGATGCTTTGGCTGGAATAAAACGCGTTGAGATTGGCGCAATTATTTGAGACGGTAAAGCCGGCCGTGATATTCACGTTGTAGCAAGGATTTGGAACGTACTCTGTTCCGACCGGCCACGGAGTCGGGGGAAGGGTGTTTGTAAAGGTGAAGCCGCCCGGCTGGCTCATCTGATAGACCCAGGTGGCGTATTCGCCGTTGCCACTGGTGTTGTATTGCATGAGCCCGAAATCGGCATCCGCCATATAGGCATTCAACACCGCGGTCAGGCCTGCCTTCGCGACATTCAGCCGGCTCGGTGAGTTATCGACAAGTTGGCCGCTGTTGTTTACCGTGTAGGGTGCCACACCTCCCGAGCCGGGATTCGCCGGCGGCGTGAAGCCGCTGGGAATCGTGAAGTTTACCGGCGAAGACGATGGAAACAGCAATGGATGCGCAATTGAACCGGAGCCCGTCATAATCGCGCCGCTCAAGTTGCCATCCATCGACTGTGAATTCGCCAACGCGAGAAGAATCTGCGGGTGCGCCGGAATCGTTACCGTCAATGGTATCTGCGAAATCGAGACCGGCGTCGGCGTCGTGGCGGCCCCCACTGCCGAAGAGGACCAGCATGTGAGGATCGCGAAAGCGGATGAGACGAACGCGGCCGCGAAGCGGCTTTGCGCGGATTTTGAAACTAGCCTTTGCATAAAAAATTCCTTACGCCTTTTTGGCTATCGAACGATCGTTTGCAACGTGGTGGTTGATGTATTGTCGGCGCCCACTCCTTGGGCGCTCACTCGATAGACTGTTACCGGCGGCGATGCGGGATTGAGCGACGTCACCGAGATGTCGTCGCCCGCCACGGCAACCGACGGAAGATTTTCGATCACGAATTTGGGTGCCGGCACGCCGGCAGGGATCGCCGTAGGCGGCCCTGCATAGGGCAAGGCAAACGTCGGGGAACTCCAAGCCGTCGGGCTGACCGGGCTGCCGTTTGACAGCAGCGGCGCGTACAAGCCGTCGGTGTTGCCGACAAAATTGATGTAAATGCCGGTGAGCAAACCGTTCTCGGCGCTGCGTAGCGCGGCTTCAGCCGATTGCGCGCCCAGCTGGCGATTGTCTTCGTTGCGCGCCATTCGCTCTTCGACTGTCTGCATGCGCGCGGCGGTTACGCCGAGCAAACTCAAGATCAGCAGCAAAATCAGCGCGACGAACATGACGACGCCGCTTTGCTTTGATCGATTACTCCCCGAGAAAGAATTGCGCATGGCGGTACCTTTAGGGCAGTGCGTTTCGCACGGCGATCGTTTCTTCAAACACCTGGCGCGAACGTCGGTCGATCGGCGCGGTGACCGTGGTGCCAAGCAAGTTGTAGGTAAGGGCAACCGCCGGCGGATTGGCCGATCCCGGAGCGCTCGCCGCGAGCAGTGCGACCTTGATGCTCATGACGGCATTGAAATCGGTGACTTGATCGGCGGTGACGTAATTTGCGACGTTTTGGGTTTTGTTCGTGTCCACGCCGTACAGAATCTGCATCGCCTCGATATCGGGTACCAATTCAGTGGCGGTCAGTGGGAGTGCGGAGAGGGCATTGAGATCCGCAACCCAAAGCGCGCCATCGGTGTCGGCTCCCGGAGCGATGAAATAAACCACGGTATCGACCGGCGTCACTTGCGAGCCCGGCGAAAATGACAGGGGAAATGATGCGGTCGAGTTACCGCCCGGACCGCCGGAGGCGTTGTGGGTCACGACGACATTTGGGGTAGGCGCCCCCAAGCCGGTGATTTGGAATACCACGCCCTTTGAGCAATCGGAAATCACGGCAAGTTGCGGGCCGTTGGCAACGGAGAGGGGACCTTGTGCGTTGAC
>Ga0307474_10000435_pt1 | contig 29981 bp, 28 predicted proteins | sample atmos_gasesECM1C_2_FD_203312 | JGI IMG/M metagenome (GOLD analysis project Ga0307474, IMG submission 203312) | Hardwood forest soil microbial communities from Morgan-Monroe State Forest, Indiana, United States - atmos_gasesECM1C_05 | ecosystem: Environmental > Terrestrial > Soil > Temperate... | reverse complement strand
GAATCGCCAAAATCGTGGACGAAGGCGGATATCGTGCTTCACGCACGGCCATGGACTTGCCGGTCTCCAAAGCGCTGGTGCAAGTGGTGCAAGACGCCAGCGGAGGAAATGCGGTGATCGCGCCGACGCTGGGCGGAAGCGTGCCGATGTACATATTCGAGGATTTGGGTTTGCCGTGGATTGGCGTGCCCATCGCGAATTACGACAATCACCAGCACAGCTCGGATGAGAATTTGCGACTGGGGCAGCTTTGGCGCGGGATCGAGGAATACGGAGCGATTCTCGCGGACTTAAATTGGTAGAAAGGTCGACGTGATCTCTGGACAGGAAACCGTCCGCCACTTGCTCAGAAGCTACTGCGAAGTCCTGAAAGAGCTAAGACTGCGCAATCCAATCCGGAGTACAAATAACCCCGCTGCGGACATTGCAGAGACAATTGTTGCGCTCGCGCTGAAGCTCAAATTAGTGAACGAGTCAACGGCAGGCCATGACGCCATCGACAGCACTGGTATCCGCTACGAGATCAAGGGACGGAGGATCACAAGAGAAAACAGATCAAGACAGCTAAGCTTCATCCGCGGCCTGGACAAGGATCGATTCGACTTTCTAGTCGGAGTTCTCTTCGACGAAGACTTTCAAATTCTTAGGGCCTGTATCATTCCCAAATCCACGGTTCACACCCTCGCAATATATGTAAAGCACGTCAACGGATGGAGACTCATTCTTGCAGATAGCGTTTGGGAAAAAGCAGGAGTCAAAGACATGACGGAAGTTCTTCGATTGGTGCTCAGCAAACTCTGATCCTGAGATACATTTTACAGGGCGAGGAAGTTTTGGAGGAGTTGCTTGCCGGATTGGGTTAGTACGGATTCGGGGTGGAATTGGACGCCTTCTAGTTTATGGCGGCGATGGCGGACGCCCATGATGGTGCCGTCATCGGTTTCGGCGGTGATGGCTAGCTCGCGTGGGAGGGATTTGCGCTCGACGATCAGGGAGTGGTAGCGGGTGGCGGTGAAGGGATCGGCTAGCTTACGGAAAATGTTTTTGCCGTCGTGGTGAATCTGGCTGGTCTTGCCGTGAAAAATCTTCGGGGCGCGAATGACTTTGCCGCCGAAAGCCTCGCCGATGGCCTGATGGCCCAGGCAGACACCCAGGATGGGGAATCTTCCGGCGAGGCGGCTGATCAGTTCAATGCAAATGCCGGCATCCCTGGGAGTGCAAGGGCCGGGAGAAATCACGATGCGTTCGGGCTTGCGGCGCGCAATTTCTTCGACGGAGATTTTGTCGTTGCGATGCACCTCGACATTGCAGCCCAGCTCGCCAAGATATTGCGCCAGGTTATAGGTAAACGAATCGTAGTTGTCGAGCAACAGAACCATAAAACTTCCTTCAGCGACGGCCGCGCTGCGCGGATTCCAGCGCGGTCAGGAGCGCGCGCGATTTGTTGACCGATTCCTGATACTCGCCTTCGGGAGTGGAATCGGCAACGATGCCGCCGCCGGCCTGCACATGCGCTACGCCATTTTTCACGACCATGGTGCGCAGGGCGATACAGGAATCCAGATTACCAGCAAAATCCATGTACAGCACGCCGCCGGCGTAAATGCCGCGGCGGGTGCGCTCGAGCTCTTCGATGATTTCCATGGCGCGAACTTTGGGCGCACCGGAAACGGTGCCGGCGGGAAAGCAAGCCATCAGTGCGTCCAGGTAATCGACATCTTCGCGGAGAGTGCCGCGCAGGGTGGAGACAATATGCATCACATGGGAGAAGCGCTCGACGCTCATAAGCTGGTCGACCTTTACGGTGCCGTAGTCGCAGACGCGACCGAGATCGTTGCGGCCGAGATCGACCAGCATGATGTGCTCTGCGCGTTCCTTTTCACTGGAGAGCAATTCTTTTTCCAGGCGCTGGTCTTCGGCTTCGTCTTTGCCGCGCGGCTGGGTTCCGGCGATGGGGCGATAGAAAACGTCGCGGCCACGCACCTTGACCAGCATTTCCGGAGAGCTGCCGACAATGGCGACGTCATTCATTTGCAAGTAGAAAAGATACGGAGAGGGGTTGAGGGCGCGCAGCTCGCGATAGATTTCGAACGGCTGGGCTTTGGTCTTGGCGGAAAAGCGCTGGCTGAGCACAACCTGAAAAATGTCGCCGGCGCGGATGTACTGCTTGGCTTTGCGCACGGCGGCATGGTATTCCGGGCGGCGAAAATTGGAAGTGACACGCAGCTTGCCAGTTTTTCCGCGCGACTCCCTGCGTGGGCGTTCGGCCATGACGGGCTGTTCCAGAAGCTTGCGGGTGCGACGAATCTCACGAACCGCGGCGTTGTAGCGGGCACGCAGGGATCCATCGGAGCCACCGGTGTACACGTTGCGCACGATCCAGAGGCGATGCTGCACGTGATCGAAAGCGATGAGGCCGTGATAGAAAGCAAGCATCGCGTCGTACAAACCAATTTCATCACGCAATCGCTTGGGAAGGCGCTCGATTAGCCGCACCATGTCGTAAGAAAAATAGCCGATAGCGCCGGCCACGAGCGGGGGGAGCCCGGGGACGCGAACGGGCTGAAAGCGCTCGATACGTTCACGCAGGAAGGACACCGGGTCGCGCTCTTCCCACACGACGCGGTCGGAGTTTTCCATGACGCATGCGCCGGCGTTGTAGCGAAAAAGCTCTTCGGGATGAGCGCCGGCGAAGGTGTAACGGGCGATTTTCTCTCCGCCCTCGACGCTTTCGAGGAGAAAAGAATAACGCGCGCCTTGCGCGATGCGCAGGTAGGCGCTGACCGGCGTAAGCAAGTCGGCGGAAAAAACATCGTAGACCGGGATGAGATTGCCTTGCTTGGCGAGTTGCTGAAATTCGCGGAAATCCGGGCGGATCATGGCGAGGACCGCCCGCGTTCTTCCGCGTGCAAAGCTCCCAGAACCGCCCGCCGCATGGCCTTCCGCGGGGCGGGGCGCTTCGTCCACAGTTCCCACTGGGCGATTCCCTGGGCCAGAAACATTTCGACGCCAGAAACGACGGCGATGCGCTTTTTTGCGGCGAGCTTCAAGAGTTGGGTCCTCTCCGGGCGGTAAATCAGGTCCATGACAATCCGACAGTGTAACTCGCCGGCCGCCAAGGGCGAAACTGCGGCGTGCGGGTACATGCCGACCGGGGTGGCGTTGAGGATGGCGTCGAAAGATTTTGTGCGCAGCGCGCGGCGAGGGACAACTTGACCACCTACGGCGCGAGCTAGTTCGCGGGCGGCAGTTTCGCGGCGCGCGCAAATCGAGACGCCGGCGCCGGCACGAGTAAGAGCGAAGGCTGCTGCGCGCGCCGATCCGCCCGCGCCGAGGATCAACACTTGGCACTTCGGCAGAGTGAGGTTTGTTTCGAGGGAGTGCAAGACGCCGACGTAATCCGTGTTGCAGCCGTAGAGAGAGCCGTCGCGGCGGACGACGACGGTATTGACCGCGCCGATGTCGGCGGAAAGGCTGTCGCAATCGTGCAAATGGCGCAGGATGCTTTGCTTGTACGGCAGGGTGACGCTGAAGCCGCGCAAGCCGAAGTCAGGGGCAGCCTTCAGAAAATCGCGCAGATCTTTGACGAGGAAGGGCAAGTATACGGCGTTGATTTTCCGTTCGATAAAAGCGGTGTTGTGGAGGAGCGGAGAAAGAGAGTGGGCGACGGGATCGCCGATTACGGCAAAGACTTGTGTTCGGCGGTTCAAGGCGTGGGCACGATAGAGTTGCTTCGTTTCGTACAAAGAGAGCTGCCCGGGAGCCGTGGATGCGGCAACGGGAGCATAGGCCAGAGCGCTGCCTTCGCGCAGGGCCAGGAGCCTGGCGGGCAGGGCCACTTCGCCCATAGGTACGGCAACGCAATTGCGATGCTTGGTTGCGCGCCGGAGAAAGCGTGCGCTGTCGACGAGCGTGCGGGGGGTGGCCGCGATCTTGATGGCGTCGACATCCGCAGGCGAGCGACTGCCGAGTGCATTCAGTGGGGGCAGGCCGTCGAAGTCGTGGACCGAGAGCAGAATTCGGCGAGGCAGAGAATATTGGCGGACCGATTTCCGGGGAAGTTTACGCAAGGTTTCGACTTCGAGATCGCACCATAAACAGCCTGCGGCGCGGGCTTGGGCGAGCCAATAGAGTTCGTCCTGTATGCTATCGGCAAACAAGCCTCCGCCTTCGCGGCGGCGGCAGGTAGCGACGAGCACAGCTTTTCTGGGACGGTGGCGGCGGAGCCAAGCGAAAAGGCGCCGCCGTTCGGAATCGCTCTTGAGCCAATCCAGACGTAATTCTACGGTGGGCGTTTCACGCCAGGCGAGGCGAAGCTGGGCGGCCATCTCGCGCACGGAGGAGGCCGCGACGACGGCACAGATGCGCCCGACACCTTTGCCAAATAGACTCATTCGTGATCCGATCGAGCAGCCATGGCTGAGCTAAGTTTGCCGCAAATTATTGAAAATAGGGCTTGTAACATGCCGTATCAAATGTGTAAAGCCAGCCCGGTCAATTTGTTGACGCCCGCCGGGGTGCTTGCTACTTTGGCTAAGGAATTTCTTCGCACGGCCCTCAGGGCGTGATTTCAAGGAGCATTTTCATGCGCGCTAATTTAGCTGCGTTGTGCCTGGCTGCCTTCGCGGGCGCGGGAGTTTGCTACGGACAGGTCGCCCCAGCGAATCCGACCACTTTACAACCCGGCTACACCACGGTTTATTGCTCGGGTTTTGTGAAGGATACGAAGCTGCCAAACGATCTGTACGTCATTTCTGGCGAGCAGCCCGGGTATAAGATCGTCTACGCACAGGGCGAAAACGTATACATCAATCATGGGAGCGACAACGGAGTACGAGTTGGCGACCGTTTCATGGTGGTGCGCCAAGTGGAAGATCCGGCGAACATGGAATGGTTTAAGGGGCAGACCAAGATCACCAAGGCAATGGGCAACTTGTACGCCGACATCGGACAATTGCGGGTGGTGAGCGTGCTGCCAAAAACGTCGATCGCGGAAGTATCGTTTTCCTGCGCGGAGATGATTCGAGGGGATATCGCGCGGCCGTTTGAAGAGCGCCCGACTCCTCCTTATAAGGAGATCGGCGCCTTCGATCACTTTGCTCCGGTCAGCGGAAAGCCGGTGGGAACGGTAGTGACGTCGGCGAACTTCCAGCAAAGCCAGGGGCAGGGAACCACGATGTATGTGAACCTGGGAGCGGCGCAAGGGGTAAAAGTCGGCGATTACATGCGCTTTTTCCGTTTCCAAGGCAAAGATATTGAAACGGCGCCACAAACTAAGGGATACCAGTATCAACTTTACGGCTACGGAAGCACGCCAACGCGCTATGAATGGAAAGACTTGCCGCGAGAAGTACTCGGCGAGGGAATCGTTCTAAACGCGAGCCGGAACGCAGCGACAATTTTTGTGACCTTCAGCTCCGCGGAAGTCTATCCAGGGGACAATGCGGAGATCGAGTAGCCTGGGAAATTTCTACTGGTTCACAGGCCCGCGAGCTAACTGCTCGTGGGCCTTTTTGTCGGTAGGTGATTGAATTTGGGCCGGAAGCTCTTCTTTTTTTGCTCGCTGCTCTTCTTACCAGCAAACCTCACGTTACGCGTCCGATTCTGTACCGCTCGAGAAAATCTCAGTCGTGAACCCGAAGAGTTTTGCCTCTGGATCGCGCCAGGTGTCCGGAGGCAACTCGGCTTTGCGGCAGGTTTCGGCGAGGAATTGCTCGGAGCTAAGTCGATGGGTTACGGCAACCTGGGGAAGCAGGAGGCCACGATGGGTCCCTCGGCAGATCAGCAAGCCGTGAGTGCCGATTTGGACTTCTTCGGGGCGGATGACGCGTGGCGCGGAGAGCAGTGATATTTCGATTTCAAGCTGATCCAGTTCGTCGGCGTTCATGGGCGGGAAGCGCGGATCCCGCGTGGCCGCGCCAATAGCGCACCGGACGATGCTTTCTCCCAGGGGATGCTCGGGATCGACGACGCCCACGCAACCACGCAGACGTTTGCCTATATGGAGACTGACAAATACGCCGCGCTGCTCGGAGAAGATCCGGCCTGCGGGGATGTCCGCCAATAGTTGGCCGCGGGAGACCGCTTCCGTGATGGCCAAGCGCGCCAAGCGCAGCATGGACTGCCGGTCGCTTTCAGAGAGAGACGGCATCTCCAGCTTTTTTGCGGGCTTCCAGCATGCGCAACTTGCGGCGCTGCTTGATGCGGTCGTCGACGTGGCCCCAGAAACGCAGGAAATACTGCGCAGCGGAGACGAGCGCGCTAATGACCACGAGCCAAAGCAGGAATAGCGCGAGCGGGTTAAGGGAGGGACGCCCCGCGCCGGCAATGAGCACCGCTACCGCACAAACTTGCAAGACCATCTTGGTCTTGCCGAGGGCCGAGGCTTCGATAGTGAAGCCTTCGGCGGAAGCGATGTTGCGCAGCCCGAGCACGGTGAATTCACGTCCGATGATGATGACCACCATCCAGGCGGGAACTAAGTGCATGTCCACCAGTGAGACGAAGGCGGCGGAGATGAGAAGTTTGTCGGCGATGGGGTCGAGGAGAATGCCGAGCGTGGTGACCTGCAAGCGGCGTCGCGCGAAGTAGCCATCGGCCCAATCGGTCGCGGCGGCCAGCAACAGGATAGTTACGCCGAAAACTTCAAAGTGCATGTGCAAGCCCCAGAGCTCGACGTTGGGGCTGCGCGTGAGCAGAACGACAATGAGAACCGGAACGAAGAAAATACGCAGCAGCGTAAGTGTATTCGGAAGATTCATCAGGGCTTAGCGGCAGAAAGGCCGCGCTCTGGCGCAGTGACAAGCCGCGTTTCACTATAGACTCGGCTTGGATAGGCGTCAACGGGTGGAAGACACGATGAACGCCGTGAGAGGCCGATACTTTCTGATTAACAGACGCACGCGGGAAGAAATGCCGAAAGCGATTGCGGGTTGCATTGAACTTGCTGCAAACCTGTGCAAATGTTGGAATTGCACGCGGGGCGAGGATAAGGGGCGAGCATGAAACATCCGGCTGCGTATTCCTTGTAAGCCATTGTAAATAGAGACGTTAGAATAATGACCCTGCAAAATGGCCGCAATATTCGTAGATGCTTGGAAATCTCACATTTTACAGGACTTCCAGTTTCCACAGGGTTTTCCACAGCGCACCAGGGGCGTTACTATACCGGGATTGTCGCCTCGCACGTTCAAAACAGGGGCCCAAAACGGGCCATCTGCGGTTTTAACTTCGCAGTTACCCCCGGGCGCCTCCACTAAATGGCGCGGGGGCCGCGCAGAATCCGCACTGGCAGGAAAAAGAGCGCGGCGAGTAATGCGAATACGCCATGCACCGCGATCCCAACGACGCGGAAGGGCAACGTAAGCAGCCAAACAAGGGGAAATAGGACGACGGCCAGCAAAGCCAGAGGCCAGCAGAGGATAACCAGAATGCACCAGAGAAAAAACGCGGCCATGTTGGACCTCCTGACTTAATTACGCACGCGAGACCCGAGAAGTTCCACCGCCAGCATATTGACTCAAACGCAAGCGCCTGGCAATGGAAGAGGGAACCTCGACGTCCATGGTCATATGCGAATCCTCCACTGCGGAGTGAAGCACGCGCCCCAATGCGTGAATAAGGGCGAGGGTGCGGCCCTCGGCGAGCGGCAAACGCAGGGATAGACTGACTACCGGATCGACGGGGAGTGCGGCGTCCATGCGGCGGAGCAGGTCCTCCAAGCCTTGTCCAGTCATCGCGGAGACTAGCACCGGACCGTTTTCACGAACGCGAGTCGCGGCGCCGTCCAGAATCTCGCGCTGCTCGGAGGTCAGCAGGTCTGCTTTGTTCAAAACGCGCAGCCTGGGGCGATCGGCGACGCCAAGCTCTTGCAAGATTTTGTCCACCTCTTCGTCTAGCTCGTCATGGTGCGGGTTGGAGACATCGCTGACGTGGAGAATCAGCGCGGCTTCCTGCACTTCTTCCAACGTAGCGCGAAACGCGGTGAGCAGGCCCTTGGGCAGATCGCGGATGAAGCCGACGGTGTCCGAAACCAGGACACGGCGGTTGGAGGGAAGGCGGATGGCGCGAATGGTGGGGTCGAGAGTGGCGAACATGCGTGAGGAGACCAGCACATCGGCACGGCTAAGAGCGTTGAACAATGTGGACTTGCCGGCATTGGTGTAGCCGACCAGCGCGATGGTGCCAAGCGGCACAGCGTTGCGAGCCTCGCGTCGCAGGGCGCGCTGCTTGCGCACGTCTTCGATGCCAGCTTGAATTTTGCTGACCCGGTCGCGGATGCGGCGGCGATCCGTTTCGAGCTTCTTTTCGCCAGGGCCGCGTACGCCGATACGGCCGGCTCCTCCGCCTGCGCCACCCGCGCCGCCACCGCCGCTTTTGCCGCCCAGGCGGGACATGGAGGTGCCACGACCGGTCAGGCGAGGCAGCAGATAATTCAATTGCGCGAGCTCGACCTGGAGTTGCCCTTCGCGGCTGCGCGCGTGGCGCGCAAAAATGTCCAGAATCAATTGGGTACGGTCGATGACGCGGCGGTCGGTGGCGTCTTCGATGTTGCGCTGCTGCACGGGCGAAAGGTTGCCGTCGAAGATGATCAGCGGGGCTTTGTGCGCGGTGGCTTCGGCGCGAATCTCGTCCAGCTTGCCACGGCCCACAAGTGTGGCGGGATCGGCAGACTCGCGCACCTGATACATAGTGCCGGCGACTTCCGCGCCGGCGCTACGCGCCAGCTCAACCAATTCGGCGAGTGATTCGCGGCCTTGTTCTCCCGCAGGCATGCCCGGGATGCGCCGCGCGCGCTTCCAAGTCACGCCGACGAGGAAAGCGCGTTCCGAGGCCGAAGTTACGTGCTGAGCTTTCATGCTTGAAAGGGATAAGTCGTCATAGTGAGAAGCGAGCGATTCCTGGCAAGGATGACATCGTGCGTGGCGGGTGAGAACCCAGAAATCAATTATACACCCGCTTGCCTGTGCGCTGCGACCGATGTCAGGGCAGTGGATCAGTTTGAATTTTTCCCCGGCCCCCAAATCGGCACGATCAAGAGGAAACGTGAAGAAGGCGTTTCCTGACGGCGTCCGTCCATTTTCGCAAAGCCACGGAAGGACCGTCCCATATTCGGACACCTCTCGTTCGCGTCGCTTTTTAGAATTGCAATAAGCTATTTAACATCAAGGATTAACAGGATATAAATCTGGAACGCAACCTGCTTTGATCTGAGATGGCTATGCAAAACCTCTTGCAAGACATTCGTTACGCGCTGCGGACGCTCGCCAAGAACCCCGGATTCGCAATTATATCCGTGCTGACGCTGGCGCTGGGCATTGGCGCGAATACAGCACTCTTCTCAGTCGTCAACGGCGTGCTCCTTAACCCGCTGCCCTATCCGAATCCGGAACAACTTGTAGCCGTAGCCGAGACGGTCCCGCCATTCAAGGAAGCATCGATCTCGTACCCAAACTTTCTCGACTGGGTGCGCATGAACCATACATTCCGTGGGCTTGCAGCCTATCGTCACGAAAATTTTAATTTGACCGGTTCGAGCGAGGCACAACGTCTAAACGCCGTGCAGATTTCAGCGAGCTTCTTTCCGTTGCTAGGGGTGAAGCCTGTAATCGGGCGAGATTTCTCGCCGGAGGATGACAGGCCAGGCGCTGCGCCGGTAGTCATGCTCGCCGGACGCTTCTGGAGGAATAAATTTGAGAGCTCGCCGGAAATCCTGGGCCGTATGCTGACGCTGGACGGTACTGGCTACACCGTCATTGGCGTCGTGCCGGAGAATTTTTATTTCTGCTGTGAATCGATGAATTTCGAACTCGGCGACGTCTACGTCCCGATTGGCTCGGCAAATGAATCCTGGATCACTAAGCGCGATTTTCATCCAGGGATCCGCGGCGTCGGACGCATCAAATCGGGCCTGACCATCCAACACGCCCGCGCGGATATGAATAAAATCGCGATAGACCTCGAGAAGACCTATCCGAACACAAACCAGAACGAGCGCGTGGCACTTACGCCGCTGCGAGAGCGGATGGTCCAGGGCATCCAATCCATGCTGTTTGTTTTGCTCGCAGCCGTTGGATTTGTGCTGCTGATCGCGTGCGCTAATGTGGCTAACTTGCTGCTGTCCCGCGCGACGGGGCGCGCTCGGGAGTTCGCTATCCGTTCAGTGCTTGGAGCGACGCGAACACGGATTGTGCGGCAACTGCTCGCCGAAAGTTTCCTGCTCGCCATTTTCGGTGCCGGATTGGGACTAGTCCTCGCTTCATGGGGCACGCACGCGGGGCTGGCGATCCTGCCGCGCGCGTTGCCGCGAGCCGGCGACGTGCACATTGATTACAGGGTCCTTCTTTTCACGCTAGCCGTATCCATCCTCGCAGGTGTGCTCTTCGGGCTCGCGCCAGCGGTCAAGACCTCGCGCCCGGACCTGCATGGAACGTTAAAGGAAGGGGGGCGAGGAACGAGCGGAGTACGCCATCGCGCCCAAGCGATCTTTGTCGTGGCCGAATTGGCCTTGGCGGTTGTGCTCCTGATCGGAGCAGGCCTGACGGTTCGCAGTCTGGCTCGTCTGTGGACCGAGAACCGCGGATTCAATCCGGAGAACGTCGTGACTTTTAATTTGGCGTTGTCACCTTCCACGGCCAAGGAGACTCCGAATCAAGTCCGGGCAATGCTTAGGCAGCTTCCGGACAGAATCGCGCAAATTCCCGGCATAGAAGCGGCGTCATTGACGGACGCGTCCAAACCGCTAAGTGACGATTGGGAAGAGCACTTCTGGATTGAAGGGAAGCCGAAGCCAGCTACCTTGAGGGACATGCCAGAGACTCTTCTCTACATCGTCAGCCCCAATTATCTTCGCGTGATGGGCATTCCTCTTATACGCGGCCGCTTCTTTACATCGCAGGACAATGCAGAGTCGCGACGCGTCGGCGTCATCGACGGCGATTTCGCGCGGGAATATTTCCCAAATCAGGATCCTATCGGGCGGAGCGTCATCCTGGAGAATTCGCCAGTCGAAATCGTCGGGGTTGTTGGCCACGTAGAGCAGTGGGGCGTCGATTCGAATATTGCTGGCGCGGTGAGGGTTCAACTGTACACGCTCGCCGAGCAGGCGCCAGACGCTTGGATGGATTACGTTGCAAAAGGCGCGGGTCTAGTCGTCCGGACGAGGACTCCGAATTATCTCAGCGTGGACACGATTCGGTCGATCACGCAACAAATGAACAGCGAGCAAGCGACCTACAATTTCGAATCGATGGATCAGGTCATCTCGCACTCATTTACGTCGAGGCGGTTCGCTATGATTCTGCTCGGGGCGTTCGCGGTGATCGCCCTGGCGCTCGCAAGCATTGGGATTTACGGCGTCATGTCGTACGTTGCCGGGCAGCGAACGCACGAGATCGGCGTTCGCATCGCACTCGGCGCGCACAGGGTTGATGTCATGCGCTGGGTGTTGGGCGAGGGCGCGCGCATGGCGCTGATCGGGGTTGCCATTGGCCTTGCGGCTGCGCTTATGCTCACCAGGCTGATGGCTGGATTGCTCTATGGCGTGAGCGCAATGGACCCGCTGACGTTCGCGGCTGTTGCCACTATCCTGATGATTGTCGCGATGGCGGCATGCTATATCCCGGCGTGGCGTGCGATGCACGTCGATCCGATCGTGGCGCTGCGGCACGAATGAGTCCAAGTCCGGTCGGAAACAGGAATCACGCCGACACGTGCTGCGTCAGGCCCTGGGATTTGAGCCAAGCCAGCGCGTACCTCTGCACCTCTGCTTGGTCGCCGAAGCCGGCGAGCCAGTGCACAGCGGGTTCGCGGCGAAACCAGGTGATCTGGCGCTTTGCGTAGCGGCGAGTAGACTGCTGAATCGCGACGCTGGCCTGGTCCATGCCGATACGGCCTCGCAATACCTCGCGCAGTTCGCGATAACCGATAAAATCGAAGGGCTTCGCGTTTTCTGGTAATCCGGCATGGAGCAAAGCGCGCACCTCTTCGAGCCACGCGTTTGCGAGCATGGCGTCCGTTCTTGCCTGAATTCGAGCGTACAGAGCTTCGCGTTCTGGCGCGAGGCCAATCTTCAGGACCTGCCAGCCTTGCAGGGGTGCGCGCCCACTTCGATGAACCTCGGTGAGCGGCATCTTCGCCAGGAGGCAGACTTCGATGGCACGAATCAGTTTTTGCTCGTCCGCAGCCGAGATTCTTCGAGCAGCGTTGGCGTCCAGCCGCAACAAAATCCGATGCAGGTGACCAGGTCCATGTTCCTTCGCACCGCTCCGTAATCTTTCGCGAAGTTCTTCCGACCGCTGCGGGACGTCGGCTAGTCCTTCCAGCAACGCGCGCAAATAGAGGCCGGTGCCGACCGTGAAAATCGGAAGGCGCGCGCGCTGCCGCAGATCAGTGAGAACGGCGAGCGCCATCTGGCGATAGCTGCCTGCGGTCGCTGGCTCTTCCGGACCGAGTACGTCAATCAAGTGATGCGGAATTCCGCGTCGTTCCGCCGCCGCCGGTTTAGCGGTGCCGATGTCGAAGCCACGATAGAGTTGCGTGGAGTCGCAGGCCACAACATCGCCGCCGAATTGTTCGGCTAGCCAAACGGCTAGCGCTGATTTCCCCGAAGCCGTGGGACCGATGACGGCAACGAGCGGCGGAGTCGCATTTTCTGAATTCATCGAAAAAGGAGATGACGCGCGCGGACGAACAGAAAGATGAGCACAAACAAGGCGAGAAGAATGCTGCCTAAGATTTGTTGACGCGCGGGTTTCACTAGTGGACGTTATCTGGCTGCAGATTATAGTAATACGTAAATCGCAGCTCTATATAGGGGCCGCTGAAAGCCGGGGGAAGTGGCTCGAAGGGGTTGGAGGTGCGAATCGAGGAGATGGCGGCGCGATCCAGCGGCTCCTTGCCAGAGCCAAACACCGTTACTGGTTCCCCGTCCGGTACACCGCCGTTCCTGAGAATCCTGAACTGCAGCGACACGACGCCCTTATCACCTAATTCCACAGACGCCGGCATCACCGCGAACCAATTGCGTTTAACGCTCTGATATACGCGGGCGAGGTAATCGTTGAAATCGACGCCCTCGGTTGGCGTGAGCATTTCGATGCCGGCGCCGACGCTACCCCGCCCCCCGCCTCCCGGCGCGGGCCGCGTGGGAATTGGGCCGCCGCCGATGGCGCGGGGCGCGCTCATCTTAGCGGAATCGCGCATGGAATCCTGAATCGCACGCCCGGGAGAACTTCTGGGCAGCTGCAAGCCGTTCGGTTTGGGCTGGTCGTCAGGGGTTTCCAGCTTTAAGGGCTGTTTGGGCGCGTCTGTTTTCGGAGCCGGAGCGGTAGTGTCCGGTGGAGGCGTTACGTTGGATTTCGGAATCGGCGCGCTGGGCAGTTCCTTGACTATGCGCTCGGGTTGCTTGGGAACTGGCGCCAGCGGTGCGGGTTGAGGCTCCGGCGGAGCAACCTTGCGGAGGATGCGCGGATCGACTTTCACGGCCGGCGGGGGAGGCTCGCGACGCGGTGTTGGACGTGGCGTCTCAAAAGCGCCGGGCGGCAGCAGGAGGGTCATTTGTCGGCGGGCGAGATCGAGATCGGCCTGCGATTTCGGTCGCGCCGGAAAAACTTTTGGTTCGATGATGATGGCGAAAATCAGGAGGATGTGAAAAACGACGGAGGAAATATTTCTGGCCAGGTCGGATTTGGCACGTTCTTCGGTACGCTCGCGGGTTAGAAGATTGACTTCGCCAGTCAGGAAAATATCGGGATCGACGATTTCGGCGGGAAGAATGTTCTCTGAGGGAGCGATGATTTCCGGCGGTGCTGCGCCCTGCGGGACGGTAACGCGTTCGTCCAAATCTGTGGGTTGCAGAGGCAGGTGGCTGGGTTCTTCGACCGCGAAGTCTTCGCGTTTTATTCCGCGGGGAACCACGGTGCGCGCCGCAATGGAATCGAGAGGCAACGAAGAGGGAATGTTGCTGTGCCCGTCCAACGGCACAATCGGCAGCATGGCAGGGACCAGCGTGCGCTCGTCGAGCGTGGAGGGGCGACGCCGCGAAGTGGGAGCGTCCGCAGCGGGCGGACGGGCATTCAAGGGAACCAGGAACCGAGGGATCATTTTTCCGTTTTCTGTGCCGCGGCGAACGCTACGAGTTGGACGCGCTCGCCGTGCTCCTGGATGCTTGCCATTACGCGCCCGGCCAGTTCGAGGGCGGCCCGGCCGGCGGCGCCATTGACGCGTGGCTCGGTGCGTGTGTGTACCGAAGCCACAAACGATTCCAGTTCGGCGCGCAACGGTTCGACCGCAGGCGCGGGGAGCTTCTCATAGGCGAATTCCGGCTGCGGTCCTTGCTTTTTAGCGGTGACCCGCAAAGCATCGCGCCGCGCATAATCGAGCGAGATATATTCATGATGCTGAAAGAAACGCACTTTGCGCACGCGTTCGGTCGAGACGCGGCTGGCAGTCACGTTGGCGACTGCGCCTCCAGCGAATTCCAGGCGGGCATGGGCGATATCCACTTTGTCAGTCAGCACGGGAATTCCCACCGCTTTTACTTCCGTCACGGACTGCTTTACCAGCGCGAGTAGGATGTCCAGGTCGTGAATCATCAAGTCGTAGATTACGTCAACGTCGAGGCTGCGCGGGGTGAACACGCCTAGCCGGTGCACTTCGAAAAAAAGCGGATGATTCAGTATCGGTTCGACGGCCAGCACCGCGGGATTGAATCTTTCCACGTGGCCGACTTGCAGCAAGCGCCGATAACGCTTAGCTGCCGCCAAGAGCGCGTCGGCTTCCGCAAGATTCTTCGCCATGGGCTTCTCGACGAGGACGTCGAGACCCATTTCCATCAGCTTGCAGCCAATCGCAGCGTGTTCGGCGGTAGGAACGGCTACGCTCGCGGCATCGGCTCGGCCGGCCAGTTCGTCAAGCGCCGCGAAAGCGTGCGTTCGGAACTCTGCAGCGGCGGCCTGCGCTCGCTCGCTATTTTTGTCGAACACCCCCACTAATTCGGCGTCTTGAATTTCGCGGTAGACCCGCGCGTGATTCTTTCCGAATTCACCGGTTCCGACCACGGCGACGCGAACTTTTCCCGCTTGCGTTGCCGCCGTCATTCCTTGTTTATTCCCGCCCCAATCTCTTTTGGTTCCGCAGCCGACGCGGGTGTAACGGCCTGGATGGCAATTCCAGCCGCATCCGCTAAGTCGATCAATTTTGTGCGATCAAACAACAAGGTCCGCCCGGCATCCACCGCCAAAGCCGTGGCTTTTGCGTTCTTCATGTGTTCGATGGTGGGCAGACCAATCACGGGTACATCGAAGCGCATGTCTTGGCTCGGCTTGCTGACTTTCACTACTACCAGCGGCTTGCCGTCCGCGATGCGCGCCGCGCGCGTAATGGTTTCGTCCGTGCCCTCCATTGCTTCGACGGCAATACAAGCGCGATCGGAAATCACCACCGTTTGCCCAATATCCATGGCGGAGATTTGCCGCGCGACGCCCAGACCGTAGGCGATGTCATCGGCTTCGTGCGTGCTGGGAGCGCGACGCGTCAGAATCCCAGGCTCCGGCAGCAGCGGCTTTAGAAACAACGTCGAATCGACGAGGCGTATTCCCTCATCCTCCAAAACGCGCGCCACCGCGCCAATCAGCGCGTCGGTATTCTTGCGGGGCAGAGCAAACAGCAGCTTGCCCAATTTCCAATCCGGCCGAATCGCGCTGAAAATTTTGTTGTGCTTCACTTGCCCGGCCATCACCGCTTGCGTCACGCCCTCCTGGTGCATCAAGTCGATCGCTTTGCTCAATTCCCCGAGGCTCACCCAGTGCAGGCGTTTTGCGGAGCGCTCCAGCTCCGGTGCCGCTTCCTCCCTGAGGGCGATCACCGCCATCTCAATGCCTTGGCTGCGCGCGCCTTCGAGCACGAGAAAGGGAAATCGCCCGTTGCCTGCGATCAGGCCCCATCCCGCCGTACTGATTTCCGTGTTGGCCATGAAATGAGTCTCGAGTTGGCGCCCGCTACTTCACAATTCCGCGTTCCGCCGCCTCAATGAAACGAATCAGCTCTTGTACATCTTCGGATTCCCCAAGCGACTTGCGCATTTCCGCAAGGGCCTGCGAGGTATTCATCTTTGAGCGCAGCAGCAAACGAAACGCGCGGGCCAGCACCTTGAGGCGGGCCTCCGAGAATCCCTTGCGCTCCAGCCCAATGGTATTCACGCCGTAACTCTTCGTCTCGCGCTCGGTAACCACGCGCGAAAACGGCGGCACATCCTGCGTAATCACCGTGGACGCGCCGATGTACGCGTAGCGTCCAACGCGACAAAATTGATGCACCGGCGACTGAAACCCGATGGTGGCGTAGTCCTCCACGGTCACATGCCCGGCCAGCGTCGCGCCATTCACAAACAGCGTATGGTCGCCAACATGACAATCGTGCCCCACGTGCGAGGACGCAAGAAACAAGCTGCCGCTGCCAATCGTGGTCTTGCCACCGCCGCCGACGGTGCCACGCGTGATGGTCACGTACTCGCGAAATGTATTGCCATCTCCGACCACAAGCTCCGTCCGCTCGCCCTTGTAGCGAAAGTCCTGCGGATCGCCGCCCACCACGCAAAAGGGATAAAAAATATTGTCGCGGCCGATCTTCGAGGGTCCCTGCACCATGGCGTGTTCATGCAACACGCATCCTTCACCCAACTCAACGTGCTCGCCAATCACCGCGTAGGCCCCCACGCGAACTCCTGCGGCAACTCTCGCGCCAGGCGCGACGATAGCTTGCTCATGAACCTGCGACGGACTCATTTCGCGGTTACTTCCTCTTTGGCAGCAGGAACGCGATCCACCATCTTGCACATCAGCGTGGCTTCCGCGGCAAGCTGGCCATCCACGGTGGCGCGCCCTTCCAGTTTGCAAAAATCTCCGCGCCAGGAAATTACTTTCATCTCCACTCGCAATTGATCGCCAGGAACCACCGGACGGCGGAAGCGCGCTCCATCCACGGCGACAAAGTACAAAAGCTTGTTCTCGCGGTCGGGCACCTCTTGCAACAAGAGCAATCCGCCGGTTTGCGCCATGGACTCGATGATCAGTACGCCGGGCATAATGGGCTGGCCTGGAAAATGGCCCTGAAAATGAGATTCGTTGATGGTCACGTTCTTGATGCCCACCACGCGCTTGAGCCGCTCCATCTCCACGATGGCATCGACAAATAAGAACGGATAGCGGTGCGGCAGAATCTTCTGTATTTCGTTGACGTCCAGTATCATCGGTGCTCCCGTAGACCGCGCACACCTGCGGCCCCCTGCGTTGCCGGCAAACCTATAATTATATGCGAAGCTCGGCGCTTGCCGCGATTCTTTGCGCTGCCCGCATGGCGCTGTTAGCATGTCCCCCGCAATGACCGAATCGAGCTTGCCATCCAGCCTTTTACATCTCCTACGGCCGCGATTGCCGCAGATGCTCTCCCTGCTAGGCAAATTTGTTGCGGCGGAATCGCCCAGCCTGGAGAAATCGCCGGCCGATCGCTGCTGCGAAATTATCGCTGAAGAATGGCGCAAACATGGCACGGGTGTCCAGCGAGTCGCGCAGAAGGATCGCGGCGACCACCTGCGCATCACTTGGCAGCCGCAAAAGTCGCGCTCCGCCGGGCAGCTCCTGGTTCTCGGCCACTATGACACCGTTTACGCCACGGGAACGCTAGCGCAGATGCCCTTTCGCGTTGCGGGCGGGAAAGCGTACGGCCCCGGCACGTTCGACATGAAAGCCGGCATCGTGCAAGCGCTTTTCGCGCTCGACGCTCTGCGGCAAAGCCAGGCGCCACTTCGCAAACAGATCGTTTTCCTGTGGACCTCCGATGAAGAAATTGGCAGCGAATCCTCGCGAGACCTGATCGAAGTGGAAGCGCGCCGCAGCGACGCCGTCTTTGTGCTCGAGCCTTCGCTCGGCCCGCGCGGCTTGCTGAAAACGGCGCGCAAAGGCGTTGGCGAGGCGGAAATCATCGTGCACGGGCGCGCGTCACACGCGGGGCTCGCGCCGCTGGACGGCGTCAACGCGGTCCACGAACTCGCGCACCAGATTACGCGTCTGCAAAAATGGAACGACTCGCGGCGGGGGATCAGCATAAACGCCGACGTGATCGAAGGCGGAACGCGCGTCAATGTTATCGCCGAGCGCGCCCGCGCTGTGGTAGACCTTCGCGCGCTGCGCCCGGCGGACATGCGCCGGCTGGAGAAACGCTTGCACGCGCTGCGGCCCGTCTCGCGCGGAGCGCGCCTGGAGATTCGCGGCGGCTTCAATCGCGCGCCCATGGAACGCAGAGTCAGCGCCGCGCTCTTCGCTCGCGCCAAATCATTCGCGGCGCAAATGAGCTTGTCGATCGGAGAATGCGTGGCAGGCGGCGGCTCGGACGGCAATCTCACAGCGGCGCTTGGAGTTTCGACGCTCGATGGGCTAGGCGCCGTCGGCGATGGCGCGCATTCCTCGCGTGAATATGTCCTTGTAAAAACAATGCCGGAGCGCGCCGCTTTGCTTGCCGCACTGCTGGCAATGAGCTGACCAAGAACGCTAGCCGAATGCTAATTGCCATAGGTTTTGCGTAAGTAGTGTACTGTCGATTGCATCAGGTCGTCGTAGTCGCTGTGCAGGACGTTGCGCACCGCGGCTTCCGCCGTACTTCCTCTCCCCAGTTCGTCCAAAATACGGTCGAGGTCCGTCATTCCATCGACCTGCACGATATATTCCACGTTCGCCAGCGCCCACGCATAGGCATACGCCGCCACATCATTGGAAAAATGCATCCAGGGACCCTGTAGGTCGGCCAGGGACATTGCTTGCTTGGCGTCATAGACCCGCAATAGCACGTCAGTGCTGGCGGAGCTGCGTTTTCCCTCCATCCATTGCGCGAGCCCTTCCTGTATCCAGGTAGGCGCATTGGCCCGCGTCTTTTGCCGGATGAAGCTGTGGGTCAATTCATGCTTCAACACACGCGACAATTCCGGCGTGAGTTGGGTTAGCCCTTGCACCGGCACACGAATGCGCCCGTCGTTCAAAGCTCCCACCCAGCCGGGTGCGCTGGTGATATCGGCGAAAGCTTGTTGCGTGTACAAAATCACGCCGATCGGTTCCGGCGGCGTGTAGCTGAGCTCGGATTCGATGGCGGCAAAATGCGCTTCCAGGGCACGCAGCACCTCGCGCGCCAGCCCTGGTTCGGCCTCGCCGCTGTAGCGTAGCGTGAAGTGGCTGCTTTCGTTCTCCCGGTAATTTTCTTCTTCTTGCTTGTCGCGCAGCGCTTTGTCCAGCGCCGCTTGCACTTCGGGGTCCGCACGTAGCGCCAACGAACGTTGCCATTGCTCCACTGCCTGGTTCAGCTTGTTCATGGCGTAATAGGCCCAGCCTGCCAGCTTAGAGACATCCGGACTGTTCGGCGCGACGCGTTGGGCGCGGTCCAGGTAATCGAGGGCTTGCTTGTTCTCGCTGCGCCGCAGATGTAAGTAGGCCACGTTGAGCAACATGACCGGATCCTCGGGCGCATAGGTCAGCGCGGTGCGCTCGTCGACTAACGCGTGCTCCATGTCACCCCGCGAAAGTTCGGCCTGCGCCGCCGCGTGGTAAGCCAGAGCTGCTTTGTGATTTGCGCTTGGTGCGCCGGAGCGCGCTTCGCTGGCCATGGCGGCAAGGAAGTCGCGATCCACAACGCCGTCGTGCACCGCACCATTCTCCACTGTGGCGTTGGCGCCGCTAGCTTCGACGCTGGGTGGAGTAATGGCCAGGTTTGCGGCGTCACTCGACGGGGTAGCCGGGATCTGCGCCGCACCGCCTTTTTCAATGTGATCGACGATCGATTTGGGTAGTGCCAGCTCGCCTGCGGAGGTCAGATAGCGCACTCTGTCGCCCTCCTCCGCCACACTGAGCGCTGCGATCCGCCGGCCATTCTTCAAAACAATAGTGTCGGCGCGCGCGTCGCACGTCGCGAACAGAGACAAACCAGCAGCGAGCAGAAGGTAAAACCGCATCCTTTCATTTTAGGCTGTCGAAACCCACCCGGCCAGACAACTCCTTGTACCGTCATGCCGAAAGTGACTACACTCGGATATGCGGTTCCGGGCTGCTTTCCTCGGTCTCTTCTGTTTGATCGCCACGGACGTCTGCACGGCGGAGAAGTCCGCGCGCGAAGCCTTCGATCAACTGAACGCGTTGCGCGTAGACCCTGCCACGCTTTACGCGATTGAGGCAGCCAATCGGATTGAGCTGCATCGTGGCGACGTGCGGCTCTCCCTCGAACAGGGCAAGCTGGCTTTCCTGCAAATATTCGAGGGCCGCCTCACGGGCGCGGTGTTTCTTGGTCACGGCCATATCCTCGCCGCTCCCCGTGATCCCGTTGAAAAGCAGCAAATGGCCCATTTCTTGGGCGCGCCGGTTCTGGATCAAGACTTTAGTTCGGCTTACTTGCGCTTTACGGATGACTCTGGCGAGGACCTGCTCCGTCAACTTCGTGACGCCGGCGTCTCGCCACAGCCCGATTCCGCTTTCGCGGCCCGCTGGGATTCGCTCCTGGCCACCTTAAATCCAAACCAGTCCCTTCGCGTACTCTTCGATTCCTTTTCGCAAGCTCCCAAGCCCTACTTCTACGGTGCGCTCGACGGCGCTGCCACCGGGCCTTTCGACATCGTTCTGGACCCAATGCGCCGCGAACCTCTGCTCCTCGGGCAGGTCAAAAGGAACGCGGACACAGCCTTTTACGATGTGTGGGCCTCCTACCGGCCTCCCAACATCCCCGCTCCGGCGGTGGCCTTTCGCGCCCTGCGCTATTCGATTGACACTTCCATACTGATCGGCAACTCGCTGGAAGCCAAAACGGAAGTACGTTTTCGCGCGGAAACTGGCGGCGAGCGATTGCTCCCGCTCCAGCTCTCTCACCTGCTCAATGTTGAGGAGATCCGCGGTGATGACGGCGAGACTCTTACTTACTTTCAAAACGAAGGGATGACTTTGCGCGAGCGCAGTACACGCGGGAACGACTTTCTCTATGTCATCCTGCCGTCGGCTCCTCCGCGCGGAGCAGAGTTCACGCTGCGCTTCCGCTATCGAGGGAACGTGATTGAAGATGCCGGAAATGGCGTGCTCTATGTCGGCGCGCGGGAGAGTTGGTATCCGCACTTCGGCGACGGCGCGGATTTCGCCGATTACGATTTGACCATGCACTGGCCGCGCCGTCTGCGCCTGGTCGCTACGGGCAGCAAGCTAGACGAACGGGAGGATGGCGACTTCCGCGTCGGCCATTGGCGCACCGAAAAACCCGCATCGGTTGCTGGCTTCAACTTAGGTGAATACGCTTTCGCTTCACTCGCCGCGGGTGGCCATTCAGTCGAAATCTATGCCAACCGCACCCTCGAGCAGGCTCTTAACAATCGTCTAAGTCCTCCGGCTTTTGACTCTCCGCGCATCGGTCCGATTTATGGCGCCGAGGGCCAAACTGGAACGACCTTGATGCAGGCTATCCCGAGCGCACCCAGTCCCGCGGACGCCCTCAAACAATTGGGGCGCGATATCGATTCCTCTATCCGCTTTTACGAGAATCTCAGCGGACCGTTTCCCTTCCGGAAGCTCGGTGTTTCCCAAATTCCAGGTGCCTTCGGCCAAGGCTGGCCAGGCCTGCTGTACATCTCAACGTATTCTTTTCTCCCTCCTTCGGCTCAGCAACGTGCCGGCCTCTCCGAGAGCGGACAAGAGCATTTCACGGAGTTGGTTCCTTTTCACGAAGTGGCTCACCAGTGGTGGGGCAATGTAGTGGGCTGGAGCATGTATCGCGATCAGTGGATTGACGAAGCCCTAGCCAATTACATGGCCCTGCTATTCGCCGATGGCCAGAAGAACGCCAATCACTCTTTGCGTGTTTGGCTGACGCGCTATCGCCAGCGCCTGGTGGAAAAATTGCCGGGCGCGGAACAACCGGCTTCGGAAATCGGCGCTCTCGATTTAGGCACGCGTTTGACCTCCTCCAAATCACCGGAGGGTTTTGAGCAAGTCATTTACGCCAAAGGCTCCTGGTTAATTCATATGCTTCGCGAGATGCTGCGCCAGCCTGGGGCTAAGGACCCTGACGCGCGTTTTGTCATGCTGCTGCATACTTTAGCCGGCAAATATGCCTATCGCGCTCTGTCCAGCGCGGATCTGCAGCACGAAATCGAAGCGGTTATGACTCCGGCCATGGATTTGGAGGGCGGCCGCTCCATGGAGTGGTTCTTTGAAGATTGGGTGCGCGGGACCGGCGTTCCCCATTATCATGCGGAGTTTTCCGTCCATAGAGGCGAGAAAGGCTTCGTAGTCCGCGGCAAGCTGTTTCAGCATGGCGTACCTCGGTCGTTTATTGCTCCCGTGCCGCTATACGCGAGTGGCGCCGGCGGGCATCCCACGCCATTGGGTGTGGTGATCGCCGCCGGACCGGAAACCACGTTTCACTTCACCATGCAGTCGGAGCCCAGCAAGATCCTCATCGATCCTCACATGACTCTCCTCTGCATTAGCGAGTAGGCGCGAGCTCAGAGTTTTCGCTGATCGCGAATTTGCTCTTTGAAGAGTGGGCTCGCTGGATTGATTTGCGCCTGGCCATCCGCGTCGAACGAATATACGAAGCCTTCCGGGTCGACAGCCGGTCCGGGAAGCAGACCCGGGGCAATCAGATCGCGCATACTGACCGGATGGCGTCCGTTGCGTTTCTCGTACTCTGCGGCGACCCTATTCAGTGCCGCGCAATCGGCCTGTGCGCGGAGCAATTGCAAATGTATCTTCGCGTTTTTCTTGATGGCCGGATCGTTTGCAGAGCCGTAAATCTCGCTCCACAACATTCTCGAAGTTTCCGGCGTTTCGCCTTGCTCGCTGATTCTGGCGGCGAACGTCTTCATCCAAATCAGAGCTCCCGGCTTCTTGCTGCCTTCCAGGAACACGCTTGCGGCTTTGGTGTAGTCCTTCAGGTGAAAGTAATAGATGAAACCCAGGTCCTCGTAAAAGCGCCAGTATTCAGGGTTTTCGTTGATACCCCGGTGCAGCAGCTCAATTCCCAGTTGCGGCTTTCCAGCGCCTGCCGGTGGTGGCTCGCTCAAAAAAGTTGAGCCAAACCGATAGGCAATGATCAGGTGAGGGTCGAGGCTCGTAGTGATATCAAGGAAGGGCCATAACAGGTCGACGCTATTCTGCCTGGTCGCCAGCTTATTTCCGTAATATTGGACTGCGCGCGTCCAATACAAATCGGCGACCAGCGGCGCGTACTCCAGGCTCATGGCTTTCAGCAGCGGCCCGGAACGCAGCACCAGGTCGTCTTGCTCTTGATGCAACGTCGCTCGCCGGGCATCGATGGAATGCTGCAGCCTCCAGACTCCGCAAAATCCCAGCAGCAGCAGGGCAGCCAGCAGCAGGCGAGATGATCGGGCGTTCATTTCAGGTTTCGTCTCGCAAAGATCGTGGCCGCGCCGGCCAATACAATCGCGCAATACAGCAAGGCATACGCGGTGTTCAGCGCAATCAATCCGCTTGGGATTGCCCGGCCGTGCGCCGCCAGCGCCATCACGTCAAAATTTTCGAAGTTCGGCAAAATATACGAGAACCCGTGAAGCAGCGATTGCATCGCTCTCGACATCGTTTCGCTTTGGAAATTGCGCATTTCCGTGACGAACAGTCCCGCGACATACAAGCCTGCCGTACAGAGGATGGAAAGCAGCGGCGTGGTGTAGCACGAAAACAAAAGCGCCAGCGCTACTACCAACGCCAGCTTCAGCAGAATGAAATACACCGCAACCAGCACTGGGCCCGCGACGGGATTTTCACTCCGCCTGACTAAGCTCAATACCAGAAACAGCCCCACCGCCATCGCCGTGGTGTTCACCGTCAGAGTAAGCACCAGCCCGCCGAACTTCCCCAGCAAAAACTCCCATCGCCGCACCGGCTTGGCCAGCAAGGCGTACAAGGTGCGCTTCTCCATTTCCTTGGAAACCAAACTCACGCCAATGAACACCGCGATCAACAATCCGATCACGGAAATCGCGCTGAGGCCCAGCGTCACGATCACCATCTGTTCGATCCCGATCGAGATCTGGCCGACCAATATCGATGCGGCAATCATGACCAGCGCGAAAAACACAAGATTGTACAGCACGCGATCGCGCACTGCTTCGCGGAACGTATTGAGCGCCACGATTCCCACCCGGCTCATTTTCCGCTCACCTCCACCGCCGCCGCTTGCGCGCGGTCCGCGGCCACCAGGTGCATGAAGTATTCTTCCAGAGTAGCTTTTACTTGTGTCACGGACAGGATCCTGGCTCCCGCATGGCCCAGTTGTTGGAGCGCAGCGTACAACTCTGCCTCCGGCACCTGCAGACGGTAACGCTTTCCCGTTTGCGTTGATTTGCTCAGCAGGCACTGCAGTTCTGCCGCGCCGCCATCGTATTCGAACATCACCTCCATGGCCTGCGCCTTCATTCTCACAATTTCATCCGGCGCTCCCACCCCGCGCAGCTTCCCGCCGACGATCACGCCGACGCGGTCACAGAGCATTTCCGCATCCGACAAAATGTGCGTGGAAAACAGCACCGTCTTCCCGGCCTGCTTCAATTCCAGAATGATGTCGCGCACTTCGCGCCGCCCCACCGGATCCAGGCCGGACATAGGTTCGTCCAGAATCACCACTTTCGGATCATGCAGGATGGCTTGCGCCAGGCCCACGCGCTGCAGCATGCCTTTGGAATATTTGCGCAGCTGGATTTTCCGCGCGGTCTCCAGTCCCACTTTTTTCAGCATGGCGTCCACGCGCAACTTGCGTTCCCGCGCCGGTAAATTGTGGAATCGCGCGAAATAGTCGAGCAACTCCGCGGCCGTCAGGTAGTCGTAAAAATACGGCTGCTCCGGCAGGTAGCCGATATCCGCGTGCATCGAAATGTCGCTGATGGATTTTCCCAGGATGCGTGCGGTCCCGGCTGTCGGGTAGATCAGCCCCACCAGCAACTTGATGGTCGTGGATTTACCGGCACCGTTGGGCCCGAGGAAGCCGAAGACTTCTCCCTCTTCGACGCTCATGGTCAGCTCTTCGAGCGATGTTTTCTTCTTCAGGTGCAGAAAGCCGAAGGGGTAGTCCTTCGTCAAATTCTCGATTTCGATCGCCGCGGTGGCCATGTTCACATTTTTTTAGAACCTAAGGCTCGCCGTCAATTGCTCGCCCGCACCGGTGTGCATGGAAAGGGAATACTAGAAAGCTAACGTCACAATTAGTTGCCGCGTTGACGTCCCTAGTCGTCGCCGCGAGCGGAGCCGATTTGCACCAATTGCTCGGCGGGCACCGGTGCCGGAGCCATGGGCTTCGGCTTGCGGGTTTGCGGATCGCGCCAGTTATCCAGAATTCCGATTTGTTGCACGCAGGAAACCGTGCACCGCGGCCCGCAGAATTTGTCGGTGAAATATTCGTGCCGCCGCATTTCCGGTGTGTACTGCGTCAGCGGAATACCCGGATAGCCACGCTGTTGCGAGCACCAGTGCACCAGGCCATCCTCGCAAATATAAAGATAGCGCGAGCCGGAACGGCACCGCCAATTATGTTCGCGGCCGCGTGCCACACTGTGCTGAAAGTCGTTGAAGCGCGAAAACGAGCGCTTCCCCAGCGTCATGATCTCTTCAAAAATTTCCGTTTCCCGCGGCCCCAGCGGCTTCAATTGGCCATTGTTATCGTGAATAATTCCCACCGTGCTGGTGAAACCGAGCTCGACCGCGCGATGCGCGATCTGCAGCGCGTCTTCCGGATTTTTCACCCCGCTGCCCAACACCGAATTGATATTCACCTGAAAGACCGCATTTTCCGCCAGCCATTCCAACCGCGTGTCCAGCGTCTTCAAGCTCTTCAGCGAAACTTCATCGGGCACGGCGTTGTCGATGCTGATCTGCAGATGTTCCAGCCCGGCCGCGTTCAATTTCTCGATCGTCTTTTTGTCCAGCAAGAAACCATTGGTGATCATCCCGGCGATCATGCCGCGCCGGCGAATGTGCCGGATCACCTCGTCGATTTCCGGATGCATCAGCGGCTCGCCACCGCTGATCGTGATGATCGACGTGCCCATCCCAGCCAGAATGTCCAGCCGGCTCTTCATTTCTTCGAGCGGAACTGGCTTGGAAAAATCGTCGAATTCGTTGCAATACGTGCAGGCCAGGTTGCAGCGCCGGTTGGGAATAATGTGCACCAAAACGGGGTGCTTGGTGGAAAGCAGCGCCTTGCCGATCATGCGCAATTCGCGCAAACGCGTGCGCGCAAAGCGAAGGGTCCTGCGCATGCGCACAGCAGCGGAGGGCTGCGCTAATTTGTTATCCCCAGCCATTCAGAGTGAGATATGCCCCTCACCCAATTATACATTAGCCTGTTGCACTGCAAGCACGCCTGTCCCTGCGTACTATTGTTGGTGGCGAATCAGGTACTTACGCTCGAAAGGGAGCAGAAACCTGATGAACCGCCAGGCCACCGCCAATTCGCTCGCCGCCAATTCGCCCGCTGCTGATTCTTCTGTCGCTACCTCTCAGGATTCCCGAGCCGCTGCCGAGCCGCGCGGGGCCAAGAGCGTAGGGATGGTTCTCAGTTTAGCGATGCTACTGACCTTCGTTGCGGCGGCCATTCCAGCTCCTATTCGCGCGGCTTGGGATGAGTTTGCGCTCCGCATGCAACTCCCGAACGAACCGCAATCGGAATCGTCTGCGAAGCTTTCCGACCACGAAATCGAGGAAATTGCCAACCTGCCGGCGCAACAGCAAGCCGAGCGGCTGCTGGAGCGTGCGGTCAATCACTCCGATGGCGCGTTGGACCTGATCAGCAAGTCCGTCGATAACTGGTTTGGCCAGTTGGAGTTACAGGGGCAGCTGGCCAGCCTGCTGACCACCGCGCTGAATTCCAATGACTTGCACGTGCGCGCCGCCGCTCTGGAAATCGAGCTGGCCGGCTACAACCTGCCGAAACGCGCAGAGAGCGCGGACACCTTGATCGAGCGCATTCGCCGAGAGCCTTCGGCCCGCCCGTGGGCGCTCTGGATGCTCGGCGTGCTGGGCAACCGCGGCGTGGAACCACGCCGCGCCTTCGTTACCCTGATGGACCACCGCCATGACCCCGACGAACAGACGCGGTATTGGGCCATCGAAGGACTGTCCCTGCTGGGCACGGACGAAACGATAGCTCCCCTGTTGGAAGCGTTCCGCAGCGACCCTTCGCCCCTGGTGCGCGAGCGCGGCGGCTGCGGGCTGGCCCAGTCCGGCATGCTGACCCGCGAACAGCGCATGCGCGCGGTCCCGCAACTCCTTAAGATGACAGACGATATGACCCTGGACGATGGCACCCGCGGTTGGGTCTTCCAGGCCCTCCGCGACATCACCGGCGCCACCATAGCCGCCCAACCCGACGCCTGGCGCGCCTGGTGGGCCCAGCACCGGAGCTAACCATTCCCTCAGTTTCCTTTTTGTCCCCTGCGCAACTCAGCGTTCTTTGCGTCTCTGCGTTATCCTTTGAAGTCTCCTCCGTGAACTCTGTGGTCCAACCTCCGTGCGCTCTGTGTTAAGTTTTGTCCACCCTCAGCCCGCGATTTCCCGAACCTGCTAAACTTGTAATTGACGGTCGAGGAGTCCGCAATGTCGGAAGCCACCAAACCCGCGCAAACCGCCCCCACGCGCACCGAAAGCGACAGCATGGGCAAGATGCAGGTGCCGGCGGACCGGTATTACGGGGCGCAGACGGCGCGGTCGCTGATCCACTTCGCCATTGGCGGAGACACCATGCCGGCGGCGTTGATCAGGGCGTTTGGGATATTGAAGAAGGCGGCGGCGCTGGTGAATCAGGATTTGGGCAAGCTGTCGGCGGAGAAGGCGCGGCTGATTGCGCAGGCCGCCGATGAAGTAATCGCCGGAAAGCTCAACGATCATTTCCCGCTGCGCATCTGGCAGACCGGCAGCGGCACGCAGACCAACATGAACGTCAACGAGGTCATCTCCAATCGCGCCATCGAGGTGGCTGGCGGGGTGATGGGCAGCAAGAAGCCAATCCATCCCAATGACGACGTCAACATGTCGCAGTCCTCCAACGATACCTTTCCCACCGCCATGTCCATTGCCGCGGCCACCGAAACCGCCCGCCGCCTGCTTCCTGCCGTCAAGAAATTGCGCGATGTCCTGCTGGCCAAGTCGCTCGAATTTGCGGACATCGTAAAAATCGGCCGTACGCATTTGCAGGACGCCACGCCGCTGACCTTCGGCCAGGAATTCTCCGGCTGGGTCAATATGCTGGACCGCGACGGCGCCCGCATCGCGGTAGCGCTCGATGGCCTCTACGATCTGGCGATTGGGGGAACCGCCGTAGGCACCGGCCTGAACGCCCACCCCGAATTCGCCGAGCGCGCCGCCCGCAAAATTGCCGAGCTGACCGGCCTGCCCTTCCGCTCGCATCCCAACAAGTTCACCGCGCTGGCCTCCCACGACGAAATCGTTTTTGCCAGCGGCGCGCTGAAGACGCTGGCCGCATCCCTGATGAAAATCGCCAACGATATTCGCTGGCTGGCCTCAGGCCCGCGCTGCGGCCTAGGCGAGCTGACGTTACCGGAAAACGAGCCCGGCTCCTCGATCATGCCGGGAAAGGTCAACCCGACGCAGGCCGAAGCCGTAACCATGGTCGCCGTACAGGTGATGGGCAACGACGCCGCCATCGGCTTCGCCGGGTCACAAGGCAATTTCGAGCTAAACGTCTTCAAGCCGGTCATGATTTTCAATTATTTGCATTCAGTGGAATTGCTGGCCGACGTCTGCAACAGCTTCGTCGAACATTGCGTGCAAGGCATCGAAGTAAACCGCGAGCAAGTAGATAAATACGTCAAGAATTCCCTGATGCTGGTGACGGCGCTCTCCCCGAAAATCGGCTACGACAACGCCGCCAAGGTCGCCCACACCGCGCATCACGAGCACCTCAGCCTACGCGAAGCCGCCATAAAACTCGGCGTCCTCAGCGGCGGGGAATTCGACGCCCTAGTGCACCCCGAAGACATGACCCACCCGTGAAGACCTTCAGCTGGGCAATATCTACCGCGACCATACTCACGATGATGTCCCTCGCCTCCATCGGCGCTGACGCACAGGTGTATGCGGGGCCGAAATGCCTAGGCCCCGTCTGTATCGATCGCAATGCCTCCTTTGAGGGCTTAGCGCAACAGTTGGGCGGACCGTCCAGCGCAGGAGGTATCTATGGCTATCGAGCAAAGAATGGGCAAGCGTTCCTAATCATTACTGGCAGTCCTGACGGAGGACTAAGTTCAATCGATCTTCGCGATTTTAGTGAGTTCGGAACGTGGACCGAAAAAGACGAGAAGGTGACAGGGCAAGATATACGCAATTGGAAGACCCCCGAGGGCGTCGGTCTGGGAAGCCCAGAGGCAGACGTTGAAAAGGCATATGGGGAGGCTTCCGGTGTTGGGGACTTAGGGCTTGAAGATAGTTCCCGTCAGAGGGGCAAGAGATTGCTCATCTACAAAGGTCGGCTCAACGGTACAGTCCGGGCAACCCGCTTTCGCATCCGCGATGGAAGGGTATCTTTTATTGAATTGGAAAATGATGCCTTTGTGGGGCCTGACTGCGTAGGTCCTTATTGTACCTACGGCGAACTCACGCCTAGTAGTTTGTTGCAAGGACTTGGGTTGTCGGCGCAGAAGAGTAGGCTCTCACCTCTGGTATGTTTGCAGTCGCCGGAAGCGCAAGCGTTTTTGCACTTTAGCACAGACGTTGAGGAGACTTGGGGTGTCGCTGACTTTTTGTTGAGCGATTTTCCAAATTGTTTGCATTCGTCCACAAGAGTAGCGCCGAATCTTATTCGTGCCTGGAAAACACCTGAGGGTATCGGATTGGGGAGTTCAGAAGAGGATGTCTTAAAGGCCTATGGTATCCCCTCCGCGGAGAAGAAGCTGGATGCACAAAACCCCATACGTGAAATAAAGGGGATAGTAGCGG
>Ga0307474_10000434_pt1 | contig 30021 bp, 30 predicted proteins | sample atmos_gasesECM1C_2_FD_203312 | JGI IMG/M metagenome (GOLD analysis project Ga0307474, IMG submission 203312) | Hardwood forest soil microbial communities from Morgan-Monroe State Forest, Indiana, United States - atmos_gasesECM1C_05 | ecosystem: Environmental > Terrestrial > Soil > Temperate... | reverse complement strand
CGCGACGTGGTGCTCGAGGAATACAACATGCGGATCGCCAACAATCCAGACGAGCGGCTGAACGAGCAGATCATGGCGGCGCTCTATCTCAACCACCCTTATGGGCGGCCGGTGATCGGCTGGCATCATGAGATCGAGAAACTGACCCGCGAGGACGCGCTCGCCTTCTACCGGCGCTTCTATGCGCCCAACAATGCGATCGTGATGATCGCAGGCGACGTCGAGCCCGCCGAGATCCGCCCCATGGTCGAACAAACCTACGGCAAGGTCGGGCGCCAGCCATCGATCCCCGCGCGCCGCGTCCGTCCTCAGGAGCCCGAGCCGACCGCGCCGCGCACGGTGACCCTGTCCGACCCGCAGGTCGAGCAGCCGACCGTCAAGCGCTACTACCTCGTGCCCTCGGCAACATCAGCCGCGCCCGGCGAAAGCGCAGCACTCGACGTGCTGGCGCAGCTGATGGGCGGCGGCAGCAATTCCTATCTGTACCGCGCCCTCGTCGTCGATCGCCCGCTCGCGGTCGGCGCCAGCGCCGCCTATCAGGGCACCTCGCTCGATGAATCGCAATTCTCGATCGCGGCCGCACCGAAGCCCGGCGTCGAGTTTACCCAAGTCGAGCAGGTAATAAACGAGGTGATTGCCAAGGTCGCCGAGAGGCCGGCATCGTCCGAAGACCTCGAGCGGGTCAAGACCCAGCTGATCGCGGAGGCGACCTATGCCCAGGACAACCAGGCCACCATGGCGCGCTGGTATGGTGGCGCACTGACGACCGGCCTGAGCATCGAGGACATCAGAAGCTGGCCGGACCGGATTCGCGCCGTCACCGCCGACGAGGTGCAGCAGGCGGCAAGGAAGTGGCTGGACAAGAAGCGCTCGGTGACTGGCTATCTGATCAAGAGCGCCAACGACAACGACACCAAGGACACCGCAGCCAGCAAGCGCGAGGAGAAGCGTTCGTGAACCATATCAAGCTCACTCGGCGCCTGGCCTGCATTCTCGCGCTCGCCGCGACACTGCCGCTGACCGCGCCTGCGCAGGCCGCGACCAAGATCCAGCATCTGATCTCGCCGGGCGGCGTAGAGGCCTGGTTCGTGCAGGATTCCACCGTGCCGCTGATCGCGATGGAATATGCCTTCGCCGGCGGCGCGGCGCAGGATCCCGCGGACAAACCCGGCGTCGGCAACATCGTCGCCGACACGCTGGACGAAGGCTCGGGCGATCTTGATTCCAGCGCCTTCCACGAACGGCTCGAGCGTCGCGCCATCGACTTAAGCTTCTCCGTGACGCGGGATTATTTCCGTGGCTCCTTGCGCATGCTCAAGGACAACAAGGAGGAGGCGTTCACGCTGCTGCACGCCGCGCTGACCTCGCCGCATTTTGCCGATGTCGATGTCGAGCGCATCCGCTCCCAGGTCCTTGCCGGGCTGAAGCGCGACACCGTCAGCCCCAACGCGCTGGCGGGCCGCAAATTCCTTGAGGTCGCCTTTGGCGACCACCCTTACGGCCGGCCGAGCTCCGGCACGCTCGAGAGCGTGCCTCGGATCACGGTCGCCGACCTCAAGGATTACAAGAGGCGCGTGCTGGCCAAGGATACGCTCAAGATCGCCGTGGTCGGCGACGTCGATCCGGCAACACTTGGCAAGCTGCTGGATGAGACCTTTGGCGACCTGCCGGCAAAGGCGAGCCTGACACCGGTTGCCGATGTGGAGGTGGCGAAGCCGCCGCAGCGCGCATTTGTCCCGCTGGACGTGCCGCAGACGACGATCACCTTCGGCAGCCCCGGTGTGATGCGCCATGATCCGAATTTCATGGCAGCCTATGTGGTCAACCACATTCTCGGCGGCGGCGGATTGTCGTCGCGGCTCTATCGCGAGGTGCGCGAGAAGCGCGGGCTTGCCTATTCGATCTATGGCGCGTTGACCTGGATGGAGCATTCCTCGCTGTTCATCGGCAACACCGGCACCCGCGCCGATCGCGCCGGCGAATCCATCGATGCCATCGAGAAGGAAGTGCGCCGCATGGCCGAGGACGGCCCGACCCAGCAGGAGCTGGACGAGGCCAAGTCCTACCTGAAGGGCTCGCAGATGCTGGCGCTCGACACCTCGGCAAAACTCGCCGCAGGGCTTCTGCAATACCAGCTCGATCAGCTGCCGATCGACTATCTGGAAAAGCGCAACGCGCTGGTCGATGCGGTGACGCTCGACGACGCGAAGAAGGCCGCCAAGCGGCTGTGGGGTGACGGCCTCATTACCGTCATCGTCGGCCGCGCCCCGCAAGCCGCCGCGCAACCGGCCTCCGCGCCGGCCGCGACGCGGGCGAATTGAGGTTCTTGAGGCGCGCACTGATCCTACCGCTCCGTCATCCTGAGGCGCCGTAGCGAAGCGTAGGCCTCGAAGGATGAACGGCCCCGCTGCAGAACAACGGGGGCCGTCGCCCCTTCGAGGCTCGCTCCGCGAGCACCTCAGGGTGACGGGGATAGTTTAGCCGACTGTGAGAGAGCAAGCCCGCCGCAAAACCGCTATTGTGCGCACCGATTCCTACCTCACCCCGGTGTCGCCATGCTGCGGATCTCCCGCAATCTCTCCATCCATGAGAACGATCTCGAGATCGGCTTCGTCCGCGCCTCGGGCCCCGGCGGCCAGAACGTCAACAAGCTCTCGACCGCCGCGCAACTGCGGTTCGACACGCGCCGCATCGCGCTGCCGGACGATGCCCGCGCGAGGCTAAACGGCCTTGCCGGCCATCGCATGACCAAGGACGGCGTCATCGTCATCCACGCCCAGCGCTTCCGCACCCAGGAGCGCAACCGCACTGACGCAATCGAGCGGCTGGTCGAGCTGCTCCGGGAAGCGATGGTGCGTCCCACGCCTCGCCGCCCGACCCGGCCGACGCTCGCCTCAAAACACCGCCGGCTCGAAGGCAAGAAACGCCGCGGCGACATCAAGGCAAGGCGCGGCTCGCGCGGGGTTGACGACTAGGTCAACGCATTTGGCCAATCGCTGACCGACGCAACGTCGCGGCTGCATTTGTTCTTAACGTGAAACAGCCCGCTACTACCACGCTCGACTCTTCGCCGCCTAAAATCGGGGCATGGCGAGGTGATGTGGATGGCGAAGCTGCGCTTGAGACATGCAATCGCACTGGCATTTTGCAGCGCGATAGTCGGGGCAAGGATGGCGGCCGCACAAATGCCGCTGCCCGCGCCAAGGCCGCCTGATGGCGCGACGCTGTTCAAGCAGCAATGCGCGACCTGCCACACCATCGACCCCGCTGAACCGGTCCGGCAAGGACCGCCTCTGGCAAAGATCCTCGGCCGAGCGGCCGGCAAGACCAACGGCTTTCACTATTCACCCGGGCTCGCAAAGGCCGACTTCGTCTGGGACGAGGCCAGGCTCGACGCCTGGCTGACCAATCCACAAGTGATGATACCCGACGCCTTCATGGCCTACCGGCAGGCCAAGCCCGAGACGCGCGCAGCCATCATCGCTTATTTGAAGGGACTTAACTGATGGCCAAACCAGTCCACTCCATGATCCGCGTTTTCGACGAAGCGAAGTCGCTGGATTTCTACGCCCGTGCCTTTGGACTTGAGGTCGCCGACCACATCAAGTTCCCGGATTTCGCGCTGATCTATCTGCGCCATCCCTCCTCACCCTTCGAGGTCGAGCTGACGGTCAATTTCGACCGCAAGGAACCCTATTCGCTTGGCGACGGCTACGGCCATCTCGCCGTCGTCGTCGACGATATCGACACGGAACACGCGCGCTTCACGCGCGAGCAACTCGCGCCCGGCCCACTCCGCGACTTCAAGCATGAGGGTAGGACCCTGGCGCGTTTCTTCTTCGTCTCGGACCCCGATGGCTACAAGATCGAGGTGATCCAGCGGGGCGGACGTTTCGGCTAACCAAAAGCAAACCAGAGATCATTGGAGGAGCTCATGAGGGAAGTTGATCGTCGAAGCAAATTCGATCGCCGGGTCTTTCTCAAGGGCGCGGCAAGCACGGTGCCTGCCGTTGCGGCCGCGACCACAACGGGCCTCGGCATCCAGGACGCCTGGGCGGATGACGCGGTTGCGCTGTCGCCGGCGGCGATGAAGACCCTGGCGAAGGTCGCGCGCGACATCTATCCGCACGACATGCTGGGCGACAGCTACTACATCACCGCGGTCAAGCCCTGGGACGACAAGGCGGCAAAGGATCCCGCAATCAAGACGCTGATTGCCGACGGCATCAGCCGGCTGGATCAGGATGCGCGCGAGCGTCATCAGGTGCCCTACGCCGACGTGCAATGGGAAGCCGACCGCGTCGCTCTGCTGCGCGGTATCGAGCAGAGCGACTTTTTCAAGAAGGTGCGCGGCGACCTGATCGTCTCGCTCTATAACCAGAAGGAGCTGTGGCCGAAATTCGGCTACGAGGGCTCCTCCGCCGAGCATGGCGGCTACATCAAGCGCGGCTTCTCCGACATCGACTGGCTGCCGAAAGTCTAGGCCCGGTCAGAACACAATCAGGAGGAACGCAACATGGCAAAATTCGATTTAAACGACTCCGGCGTGGTTGTGATCGTGGGATCGGGCGCCGGTGGCGGCACGCTCGGCAACGAGCTTGCGCAGAAAGGCGTCAAGGTCGTCATTCTCGAGGCGGGGCCGCGCATCGAGAACCAGGACTTCGTCAACGACGAATGGGAGAGTTTTTCCCAGCTCGCCTGGTCCGACATGCGCACGACGTCGGGCAGTTGGCGTGTGCACAAGGATTTTCCCAATCTTCCGGCCTGGATCGTGAAAGCGGTCGGTGGCTCGACCACCCATTGGGCCGGCGCGTCGCTGCGCTTTGACGAGCACGAGTTCAGGACCAAAAGCGCCTACGGCAGCATTCCCGGCGCCAATCTCCTGGACTGGCCGATCACGCTCGCCGAGATGGAGCCCTGGTACGCCAAGGCCGAGGACAAGATGGGCGTGACCCGTACCAACGGCATTCCCGGCCTTCCCGGCAACAATAATTTCAGGGTGCTTGAGGCTGGCGCGCAGAAGCTCGGCTACAAGGAGGTGCACACCGGCAATATGGCCATCAACAGTGAGCCGCGCGATGGCCGCGGATCCTGCCTGCAGATCGGCTTCTGCTTCCAGGGCTGCAAATCCGGCGCGAAATGGTCGACGCTCTACACCGAAATCCCGAAGGGCGAAGCCACCGGAAATCTCGAGGTGCGCCCGAACAGCATGGTGCTCAAGGTCGAGCATGATGCGAGCGGTAAGGTCTCCGGCGTGGTCTATGCCGACGAGACCGGTGCTATGCAGCGGCAGAAGGCGCGCGTGGTGGCAGTTGCGGGCAACTCGATCGAAAGCCCGCGCCTGCTGCTCAACAGCGCCTCCAACATGTTCCCGGACGGCCTCGCCAACTCGTCCGGCCAGGTCGGGCGCAACTACATGCGGCACATGACCGGCAGCGTCTATGCTGCCTTCGAAAAATCGGTCCACATGTATCGCGGCACGACCATGGCGGGCATCATCCGCGACGAGTCGCGCAACAATCCAAGCCGGGGCTTTGTCGGCGGCTATGAGATGGAAACGCTCTCGATCGGTGTGCCCTTCATGGCGGCCTTCCTCAATCCCGGTGCCTGGGGACGCGAGTTTACGAGCGCCATGGAAAGCTATCCGCGGATGGCCGGCATGTGGCTGGTCGGCGAGGACATGCCGCAGGACACCAACCGCGTCACGCTCGATCCCAAGGCCAAGGACAAGTTCGGCCTGCCGGTCGCCAGCGTGCATTTCGACGACCACCCCAACGACCTTGCGATGCGGGCTCACGCCTACAAGCAGGGCGCCGCGGTCTATGAAGCCGTTGGCGCGACCGTCACCTACCCGACGCCGCCCTATCCCAGCACGCACAATCTCGGCACCAACCGGATGAGCGAAAAGCCGCGGGACGGCGTGGTGAACAAGTTCGGCCAGACCCACGACGTCAAGAACCTGTTCGTCTCGGACGGCAGCCAGTTCACCAGCGGCGCGGCCTGCAACCCCACGCTCACCATCGTCTCCCTGGCGATCCGGCAGGCGGACTACATTGCCGGCGCCATGCAGAAGAAGGAGATCTGACGGGATTTTCGTAATCTAATCCCGCTTTCTCCAGGGCGACAAAAACCAAGGCCCTGTCCGCGAGGACAGGGCCGCTCTTATTCATTGCCAGACAATCGGCCGCGCTTTCGCAAATCCTATTCAGCCGCGTCGAGGATGGGCGTGGCCGCCTGATGAAACTCCGCAACGGCCTGCATGCTCCGCGCGCGATAGATCAGACAGGAGCACCGCAACAGCGAGGCGAAATTCCTGACTTCGCCGTGGTGGTCGAGAACCTCGTCATGCAAGGTCGTAACGAATTTGGCGAGGCTCATGTTCTGCGTGGCCGCGATCTCCTCCAGCGTGTCCCAGAATGCCATTTCCAGCCGGATCGAGGTGGAATGCCCGCCGATGCGCAGCGACCGGGTCTGGGATTCATAGTCGCGTTGCGGCTGATGCGCGAACAAATGGCACATGGTTTCCTCTCGTGACCTTATCGTTTTTTGAAACCATATACCTGCCCGACGGGCCTCACAATCCTTGCAGCGCGCGCCGCAAGCGGGCCATTTCCTCCCACGAACGCGGCATCGAAAGTCAATATCTTCAATGCGATAGGCGGCCACTATCCCCAACATGATGACGTTTGCTTTGGCGCCGCATGCATTTATCGAGAGAGCCGCTACAATGGATTTTGCATCGAATCTCCCACGGAAACCATGCCCGTCCGCCAGCTTCCCGAACAGCTCGTCAACCGCATCGCCGCCGGCGAGGTGGTGGAGCGGCCTGCGAGCGTGGTGAAGGAGCTCGTCGAAAACGCGATCGACGCCGGCGCGAGTCGCATCGATATCTTCACCGATGGCGGCGGCCGGCGGCGGATCGGCATCACCGACGACGGAAGCGGCATGACCGCCGCCGATCTCGCTCTTAGCGTGGAGCGCCACGCCACCTCCAAGCTCGACAATGAGGACCTGCTGCAGATCCGCACGCTCGGATTCCGCGGCGAGGCGCTGCCCTCGATCGGCGCGGTCGCAAGGCTTTCCATCACCACGCGCCATGCCGGCGAGCCGCATGCCTGGTCGCTTTCCGTCGAAGGCGGCGCGAAGTCGGAAGCCATGCCGGCGGCGCTAAGTCAGGGCACGCGCGTCGAAGTCTCCGACCTGTTCTACGCGACGCCGGCGCGGCTGAAATTCTTGAAGACCGAGCGCACCGAGGCCGAGGCCATCCGCGAAGTGGTCCGACGCCTTGCGATGGCGCGGCCCGATATCGCGTTCACGCTGGCAGGCGAAGAGCGCGCGCAGGTCGCCTGGGCTGCCGCATTGCCAGGCGCGGCCGGGCGATTGACGCGGCTCGGCGACGTGCTGGGCGCAGAGTTCCGCAGCCATGCCATCGAGGTGCGCGCCGAGCGCGACGGCGTCGTGGTCGAAGGCTTCGCCGCCTCGCCCTCGCTGACCCGTGCCAACGCACTCGGGCAATATCTTTTTGTCAATGGCCGCCCGGTGCGCGACAAGCTGATCCTGGGCGCCGTGCGCGCCGCCTATGCCGATTACCTGCCGCGCGACCGCCATCCGGTGGTGGCGCTGTTCGTGATCTGCGACGCGCGCGAAGTGGATGCCAATGTGCATCCAGCGAAAACGGAAGTGCGCTTCCGCAATGCGGGCCTCGTCCGCGCGTTGATCGTGCATGCGCTGAAGGAGGGACTTGCGCGCGAAGGCAGGCGCACCGCCGCCAATGGCGCCGGCGCTGCTATCGCCTCGTTCCGCCCGGCTTTCACGCCGCCGCGCCCAGGCAATTGGGATTGGCGCCGCTCGCCCTCGCTGCCGACCGGCCCGCTGCCGAATTTTGCCGGTTCAGCGGCGCCGGCGTTTGCCGAGCAGGACCAGGCCGCCTTCGATGTCGGCGCGCCCACTGCGGACGTGCGCTTCGAGGCGGAAGCGCCGGCCGACCTGCTCGACCGTCCACTCGGCGCCGCGCGCACGCAGATCCACGAGACTTATATCGTGTCGCAGACCCGCGACGGCCTGGTCGTCGTGGATCAGCACGCCGCACATGAGCGCATCGTCTATGAGCGGCTGAAGGCCTCGCTTGCCAGGAACGGCGTGCAGCGCCAAATCCTCTTGATCCCGGAGATCGTCGAGCTTGACGAGGCGACGGTCGAGCGGCTGCTGTCGCGCGAAAGCGACCTCGCCTCCTTCGGGCTGGCGATCGAATCCTTCGGCCCCGGCGCGGTCGCTGTGCGCGAGACGCCATCGTTGCTCGGAAAGATCGATGCGGCTGCGCTCTTGCGCGATCTCGCCGAGCACATGGAGGAATGGGACGAGGCGCTGCCGCTCGAACGCAAATTGATGCACGTCGCCGCCACCATGGCCTGCCACGGCTCGGTGCGCGCCGGGCGTCGCCTGAAACCGGAAGAGATGAACGCGCTGCTGCGCGAGATGGAAGAGACACCGAATTCCGGCCAGTGCAACCACGGCCGCCCGACCTATGTCGAGTTGAAGCTGTCGGATATCGAAAGATTGTTCGGGAGGAAGTAGCGCCGTCGTTCCGGCCAAGCGAAGCGCAAAGCCGGGACGACATCGGAGCTCAAGGTCAGCCCGCCCGCAAAAATACGAACTCCGTATCGTCGTAGGCCCGCCGCTCCAGCTCCGCAAAACCTTCCGGCGCAGTGAAGCCAGCGGCCTTCGCCTCCTCCACCACGACCAGCGCCTCTTTCGTCAGCCAGCCGCCGTCGCGCAGCGAGACGAGCGCTTGCCCGGCGAGGCCCTTGCCATAGGGCGGATCGAGGAATGCTAGCGAGAACGGCTCGACGGGATGCGCGGCGCCGAGATTGGTGGCATCGCGGCGAAATACCTTCGTCACGCCACCGAGCCCCAGCGCCTCGACATTGTTGCGCAACAGCGCGCGGGCCTCGGTGCCGTTGTCGACGAACAGCGCAAAGGCCGCGCCTCGTGAGACCGCCTCGATGCCGAGTGCGCCGGTGCCGGCGAAGAGATCGAGCACCCGCGCACCTTGAATCGGATCGCCATAGGCGTGGATGAGGATGTTGAACACGGACTCGCGCAGGCGATCCGCGGTCGGGCGGATCTCGCGCGATGCAGGGGATGCCAGATTTCGGCCCCTCAGCCGTCCCCCAACGACACGCATGCCGAGCTACTCGTCCCGCGGCTTGAAATCGCGCTTGCCGTGATAGCCGCGCTTGGGCCTGCGCGACGGGCCATAGCCGCGCGCCTCGTCCTCGTTGCGGGCGCGCGCTTCCTCGCTGCCGGTGCGCTGCACCAGCACGCGGCGGCCCTTGCGGTCGGCGATCAGCGCGCTTTTTCCCGCAGGCTTGAACGGCTTCTTGCCGCGCGGACGCTCCTCGCGCTCGTCATCGCCGCGCGCGGGCGTTGCTATCGCGAAATCGGCGCCAGCCTGCGCGATGACCTTTTCTCCGAGCTGTTCACGCAACACCCGCGTCTTCACCTCGTCGACCGCGCCTTCCTCGATCTCGCCAAGCTGGAACGGGCCGTAGGAAATGCGGATCAGCCGGTTCACCTCGAGCCCGAGATGGGCCAGCACATTGCGCACCTCGCGGTTCTTGCCTTCGCGGATCGCGAACACCAGCCAGACATTGGCGCCCTGGTCGCGCTCCAAGGTCGCATCGATCGGACCATATTTGACGCCGTCGACCTCGATCCCGTTCTTCAATTCATCGAGCTGAGCCTGCGTCACCTCGCCGTGGGCGCGGACGCGATAGCGGCGCAGCCAGCCGGTCTCGGGCAATTCCAAGACGCGGGCGAGCCCGCCGTCATTGGTCAGCAAGAGCAGGCCTTCGGTGTTGAAGTCGAGCCGGCCGACGCTGATCAGCCGCGGCAGGCCTTCAGGCAGATTGTCGAACACGGTTGGGCGGCCCTCCGGGTCGGCATGGGTCGTCATCAGTCCGCGCGGCTTGTGATAGAGGAACAGCCGCGTGCGCTCGCGCGCCGGCAAGGACTTGCCGTCGACCGTGATCTCGTCGTTCGCGGTGACGTCGAGCGCGGGCGAATTGATGACGCGGCCGTTGACGGCAACGCGCCCCTGCACGACCCACTCCTCGGCATCGCGGCGCGAAGCAAGGCCGGCGCGCGCCAGTACTTTGGCAATCCGCTCGCCGGCCTTCTTGGGCTTCGTCTCCTCGCGCGGCGCGCGTTTGTCGAAACCGCCTCTTTGCTCGCGGAAATCATCCTTGCGCTCGCGATAGGCGCCACGACCACCGAAGGCCGGACGCTTGGCGAACCGCTCGCGTCCCTCGTCATCCTCGTGCCGCGGTCGCTCGAAACGCGGACGGCTGAATTTGGGGCGGTCGTCATGACCGCGTTCACCGCGGTCGCGCGAAAAGCGCGGACGTTCGTCGCCGCTTCGCTCGCGGCTTCTGCGCTCGTCGCGCGGCCTGTCGTCACGCTGGCGCCAGGGCTTAGCGTGCAAAGGCTTAGCGTCCGAAGGCTTGGCGTCCGAAGACTTGGCGTCGCCCGGCTCGCCGCGGCGGCGATCAAAGCGCTTGCGCGGGGCCTCGTCGCGGAAGCGGCCGCGCTCGCCACGATCCTCCCGGAACGGCCGGCGCTCACCACGTTCGGTACGGTCTTCGCGGAATGGGCGCCGCTCACCGCGCTCGCTACGATCTCCGCGAAAATCCGGTCGCTTACTGTCGTTGCGGAATTCCTTGCGCTCGCCCCGATCTGCGCGGAACTCCTTCCGCTCGCCACGCCCCTCGCGAAAATCCTTGCGCTCGGTGCGGCCCTCACGGAAGTCGCGTCGTTCGCCGCGTTCATCGCGGGAGCGGAAGGGCCGCTCGCCACGTTCCTCGCGGGAGCGGAAAGGCCGCTCGCTGCGGTCATCACGACTGCGGAACGGGCGCGCATCGCGGTCGCCGCGATGCGACCGGCCGCCGTCCTCACGCTTGTCGGCAAAGCCGCGTTTGGTGAACTTCTTCTCGCCGCCTCGCGCGCCCGCCGGCCGCTCCTTGCGGCCGCCTGCCCGATCGCGCGGGCCCCGCGTGAAAGCGTTGTCTTTATCTTTGTCGCGGGGCATGAAAGACTCTCTTGGTCGGGTCAAAATGCGGATCGCGCGCAGTCACGGCGCTTGTCGCAAAACCGGTATGCACTGTTGCTGAAGGCCGCCCGTTTAGCAGCTTTTGTTTCAAGATACGAGGCATGAACGCACCGTCTTTCATGAATTTGGCCCTGAAAGTGGCCGAAATGGCTGGCGAAGCCGGGGAGGTGCCGATCGGCTGTGTCGTCGTCCGGGACGGTGCAGTCATCGCCTGCGCGGGGAACCGGACCCTAACCGACCGCGACCCGACCGCACATGCCGAAATTCTCGCCATTCGCGCCGCTGCGGAGAAGATCGGCAGCGAGCGCCTGACCGATTGCGACCTCTATGTCACGCTCGAGCCCTGCACCATGTGCGCGGCCGCCATCTCCTTCGCCCGCATCCGCCGGCTCTATTATGGCGCCACCGATCCCAAGGGCGGCGCGGTCGATTCCGGCGTGCGATTCTTCGCCTCCCCGACCTGCCACCATGTGCCAGAGGTCTATTCCGCCGTCGGCGAGAGCGAGGCGGCGGCCATGCTGAAGGCGTTTTTCAGGGCGCGAAGGTAGTCGCCACTTGCTCCATCATGCCCGGGCTTGACCCGCCTGCGGTGCCGAAGCTCCTTCGGCGAGGCGAAGGCCCGGGCATAAGAATGTGGGTCGGGCGTCGCGCCACTCAGCCTGCAAGAAAAAACTCCCTTAGCAACTTCGCCGTCTCTCCCGGATTCTCCTCCGTCAAGAAATGCCCGGAATCAACCGGCGAGCCCGCGACATTCGTCGCCCAGTTCTTCCAGACATCCAGCGGCGTGGCGGCTGCACGCGCGATGCCGGCGTCGCCCCACAAAGCGAGCATCGGGATCGTGATCTTCTTGCCGGCCTCGAAATCCGCCTTGTCGATCTCGTAGTCGGCATAGGCACCGGCGCGGTAATCCTCGCACATCGCATGCACACGCGACGGATCGCGGAACGGCGCAAGATAATGTTCGAGCGCGCGCGGGTCGATGGCGTCAAGCGTTTTCGATTTGGTCTGGCTTGCCATCTTGGTCCTAAGAAAGAAATCGGAGCTTGCGGTGATCAGCGTTTCCGGCAACGGATGGGGCTGCGCCAGGAAGGTCCAGTGATAGATCTTCAGCGCATAAATCCGGTTGATGCGCTCCCAGTAATTATAGGTCGGCAGAATATCCAGCACCGCGAGCTTGGAAAGCCTTCCGGCATGGTCGAGCGCCAGCCGATAGGAGACGCGGCCGCCGCGGTCATGGCCGGCGAGCGCGAAATGCACATGGCCAAGCTCCTCCATCGCCTCCACGATCGTGCGCGCCATCGCGCGCTTGGTGTAGGGCAGATGCTCCGCGTCGCTCTCCGGCATGTCCGACCAGCCATAGCCTGGCAAATCCGCGATGATCAGCGTGAAGCGATCGGCAAGCTGCGGTGCCACGCGATGCCACATCACATGCGTCTCGGAGAAGCCGTGCAGCAATAGCAGCGGAGGGCCCTTGCCGCCGACGCGCGCAAAGATGCGTCCTGATGTCGTGTTGATCCATTCGGAGGCAAAGCCTGGAAAGAGATCGGCGAAGTCGGACATGGTGCTTCAAACTTTGTTTTTCGTTGCCGCTTTGGCCCGGCGGATATATCCAAATGGGCGGGGACGATCATAAAGAAGCAACAGAGGAAACGCCATGCCGATCGACTTCGAGATCCCTGAGGGGGCCAAGGCCGTCCGCGAGAAGGTCCGCAAATGGGTGCATGATGAATGCATCCCCGCGGAGAAGGAACTCGACGAAAAGCCGCTCGACGAGGTGCTCGGCAAATTGCGCGCCAAGGCCCGCGCGCAAGGGTTGTGGTGCCCCTTCGTGCCGAAGGAATACGGCGGCATGGGGCTCGGGCCGCTGGCGAATGCGCTGGTGCAGATGGAATTGGGCGAGAGCATTCTCGGCGCGCTCTCGATGAACACGCAAGGGCCCGATGATGCCTCCATGCTGACCATCCTGGAGCACGGCACGCCCTACCAGAAAGAGAAGTTCCTGAAACCCCTGCTCAATGGCGAGAAGCGCATCTGCTTTTCCATGACGGAGAAAGCCTCCGGCGCGGACGCCACGGGCATGCAGACATCGGCGGTGAAAGACGGCAATGAGAACTATGTCCTGAACGGCGAAAAATGGTTCTCGTCATCCGCAAGCGTCGCCGACATCGCCCTGGTGATGGCAAAAACAGATCCGAACGCGCCGCGCCACAAGCAATTCTCGACCTTCATCGTGGAATTGCCCAATCCCGGCTACCGCATCAAGCGCAACATCAAGAACATGGCCATTGAAGGCCCGCATTACGATGTGCTCGCCGGCGGCCATTCCGAGATCGAGATCAAGGATCTGAAAGTGCCGGCAGACAATCTGCTCGGCGGCGAAGGCAATGGCTTTGCCATGGGCCAGCACCGCCTCGCCTATGGAAGGCTGCGTCACGGCATGCACAACATTGCCAAGGCGCAGCGCGCGCTCGACATGGCGGTGGCGCATGTCACCAAGCGCTCGACCTTCGGCCAGCTGCTCGCCGATCGCCAGGCAGTGCAATTCATGCTCGCCGAATGCGCAAGCCAGCTCTATATCGGCCGCCTGATGCTGCTCCACATCGCCTACAAGGCAGAGAAAGGCCTCGACCTCCGGCAGGAGAACTCCATCGCCAAAGTGTATCTCGCGCATATGGTGCATCACGTGATCGACACTGCGATCCAGCTGCACGGCGCGCTCGGCTTCAGCCAGGATACGGTGCTGGCGAAATGGTACACCCAGGTCCGCTCGCAGCGGCTCGTCGATGGTCCCGATGAAGTGCACAAATGGAAGGTCGGGCGCAACGTCATCAAGGCCTTCCGCGAGCATGGCACGACCGCGTCGGCTGCGGGCGGGGATTTGTTGTAGACTCCGTCATTGCGAGCGCAAGCGAAGCAATCCAGGACCACACGCGCGACTCTGGATTGCCTCGCGGAGCCCGTCATCGGGCCGCGCTTCGCGCGGACCCGTTGGCTCGCAATGACGGGTAGCGTGCCAAACAACCTCTGGATTCCGGATCGACTCGCTTTGCGCGTCGTCCGGAATGACGGGGGCCTCAGCCCCGCTCGTGCTCCACCGCCTGCCAGCCGATGTCGCGGCGGCAGAATCCGTCCGGCCAGTTGACGCGGTCAATCGCCTGGTAGGCGCGCGCTTGCGCCTCAGCGATCGTCGTGCCCATCGCGCAGACATTCAGCACGCGCCCGCCATTGGCGAGAATGGCGCCACCCTTTTCGATGGTACCGGCATGGAAGATTTCGACGCCGTCGATTTTCGCGGCCTCTTCCAGCCCCTCGATCCGGGTGCCCTTCTTGTAGTCTCCGGGATAACCCTTGGCCGCCATGACGACCGTGATCGCAGGATCAGGGAACCAGCGCAGATCAAAATGCTTCAACTCGCCGTCGCAGGCGGCGAGGAAAGCCGGCACGATGTCCGACATCATCCGCAGCATCAGCACCTGGCATTCCGGGTCGCCGAAGCGGACGTTGAACTCGAACAGTTTTGGGCCGTCCTTGGTCAGCATCACGCCGGCATAGAGGACGCCGCGGAACGGCGTGCCGCGCGCCTTCATGCCGACAACGGTGGGCAGAATGATGCGGTTCATGATCTGGTCGTGGATCTCGTTCGTCACGAACGGCGTCGGCGAATAAGCGCCCATGCCGCCGGTGTTCGGACCCTGGTCGTGGTCGAACACCCGCTTGTGGTCCTGGGCGGAGGCAAGCGGAATCGCGGTTTCGCCGTCGCAGAGCGCGAAGAACGAGACCTCGCGGCCCTCCAAAAACTCTTCGATCACGACCTCGGCGCCGGCCGAACCAAACCCGCCCTCGAACATCATGGCGATGGCGTCCTCGGCTTCACCCAACGTCTTGGCCACGACCACGCCCTTGCCGGCCGCAAGCCCGTCCGCCTTCACCACGATCGGCGCGCCTTGCGCGCGCACGTAGTCGAGCGCGTCCGCGGCGCTGGTACAGCGGCGATAGGCTCCGGTCGGAATGCCGAACTCGCTGCACAGCGCCTTGGTGAAGCCTTTGGAGGCTTCGAGCTGCGCGGCCTGCTTGCGCGGCCCAAACGCCTTGACGCCGGCAGCCTCGAGATCGTCAACGATGCCTGCCGCAAGCGGCGTCTCGGGTCCGACCACGACCAGCTCGACCGCATTCGCCTTGCAGAATTCGATAACGGCGGCGTGGTTCGCGACATCAAGCGCAACGCATTCCGCTTCGCGCGCAATCCCGGCATTACCCGGCGCGCACCAGAGTTTTGTGAGCAGCGGCGAGCCCGCGATCTTCCAGGCCAGGGCGTGCTCGCGGCCGCCTGAACCGAGCAGGAGAATGTGCATGCGAAGTGCCTAACCTAGAGCCATCGGTGGTCGGGTGACACGAGTCCGCCGCTTTCCGCAAGGGGAAAGCGCCGACTGCACCGTCATTCCGGACGGCGCGCCTGGCGCGTCGATCCGGAATCTCGAGCTTGTTTGGTACCGCCGCCCACCATCTCCAGATTCCGGGTTCGCAACTTCGCTGCGCCCCGGAATGACGGCGCATGTGGCTAGGCCTGCCCAACCCCGCCTCCCGCGATGATCTCCTGCAGCATCGCGACATGCCGCGTGAAGGCGCCTCGGCCGGCCGCGGTCGCGGTCACCGTGGTCTGCGGCTTCTTGCCGACAAAGGCCTTCTCCACCCCGACATAGCCGGCCCTGGCGAGCGTCTCGATATGGGCGCCGAGATTGCCGTCGGTAGCGCCGGTGAGCTTTTTCAACTTTGAAAACTCCAGCCCGACTCCTTGCGGCAATGCGTTGAGCGCCGCCATGATGCGCAGGCGCAGCGGCTGGTGGATGATGTCGTCGAGCTCAGCCACGGCGCTAGTTCCACCGCATCCAGAGACCGCCGAGCACGAGGCCGCATCCGTTCACCACTGCCATCCACAGCAGGAAGGCCCCGCCAAGCACATAGAAATAGCCGATAAGGGTCAGCACGGTGATCGCAAGCCCGAGCACGACAAAGGCGCGGCCGAACCAGAGGCCTGCGAGCACATAGAACAGCATGAAATAGATCGGCCAGAAGGCGCCGAGCTCGCGCGGACCGAATTGGCCGAGCACCTCACAGCAGAAATAGCCGAAGGCGTAGAACAGCGCATAAGCCGCGACGAGCCGGCCACCGACGGCGCCCGCGTGCGTTCGAATGCGAAGGAGCGCGCCGATCACCACCGTGCCTGCGACGCCCCCGATATTCGCTGCGGGCCAGATGTAATTCGCGTACCACGGCCAGAAAAACGTCGCGATATTGGCGGCAAAAACCAGCACGCCCCACCAGATCATGATGAGGCTTGCCAGATTGTAGATTTGCGATTGCCGGACGCGGCGGACGATATCGTCGATATCGCTGAGCGCCGCTGCAGCCTCTTTGCTGTCGATCATGTTCCCGCAGTCCCACGCCTGGCGACGTCCTCTGCAATCGCTGAGACGGCCTTCGGGTCGCTGAGCAGGCTCATGTGGTTGGCGCCTGCGATCAGCTTCACATCGACCTTGGACGCGACCGCGTGCACCGCATCGGCATATTTGTCCGACAGCATCAATTCGTCATCGGCGCCAGCGAACAAAGTGACCGGACGCGTCGTCGCGGCGAAATCCTCGCGATAGCCACGGGTGGCGAAATTGCGCGTCAGGCGATCGGAGTAAGTGGACACCAGGATCTCTTTCATGTTCGGCGGCACGGCAAAGCCCAGCACCGGCAGAGCGTCGCAGCAATGGACACCGATTCTGCGCAGCGCAGCCAGGGCCAGAATGCGCGGAATATCGGGGCTGGCCCAGCCGCCCGAATTCGGCCGGTTGGTCGGCGCGTCATAGCCGAGATAGGGCGCAAGCAGCACGGTGCGGGCGAACAAGTTCTGGATCGGCGAGCTTGCCACGCGCAGCGCAAAGCCGCCGCCGGCGGAATGGCCGAGCAAGGTGATGGGTGCGTCCGGATTGCTCTTCCGCACACGGGCGACGAGGTCGGCCATGTCGTCCTCGAGTTGGCCGACATAGCCGATATCGCCGCGGGTACCCGAACCGCCATGGCCGCGGATGTCAGGTGCAAAGGTCTCGACGCCATGCGCGGCGAGCGCGTCAGCCAGCGCATGCACCGTCGGGCTCGAGCCGGAAGAGCCGTGGACGAGGATGGCGATCGGCCCGGCCGCAGGCCCACGGGCCGGATAGTGGCGATAGGTCAGCGTCGTGCCGTCGCGGGCGATGAAGTGATCCAGCGCCGGCATGGTGCTGCGGTCGACCGCTTTGGCAGTCTCGGAGACGGAGCGCAGTTCAGGTATCGGGGGCACGGGCGTTGCGATCATCGCAACGAGGACGAGAGCGGCCGCGCCGACAATGCACAGTGCCCATTGCGCGAGGCTCAGCGGGAACCACAGCAACCATTTCAGCAGCATGATCGTCCTCCATTTTCGTTTTGAAAATAATATAGAGTACTCTATATCACAGAGTGATTGATAACACAAGGGTTCATTGGCGCTTGCCGGCCAAAATCCCTAACTTGGGCGACGACTCCAAATTCGCGAATCGCTATGCCTGCAGCGGAAAACCTGATCAACGCGCCCGAATTCACCGTCTCCGAGCTGTCCTCCGCGCTGCGCCGGACGGTGGAGGACAATTTCGGCCATGTCCGCGTGCGCGGCGAAATCTCGGGGTTCCGGGGCCCGCACTCCTCGGGGCACTGCTATTTCGCGCTCAAGGACGAGAACGCCAAGATCGAGGCGGTGATCTGGAAGGGCACCTATTACCGGATGCGCTTCAAGCCGCAGGAGGGGCTCGAGGTCATCGCCACCGGCAAGCTCACCACCTATCCCAATTCCTCCAAATATCAGATCGTGATCGAGGCGCTGGAGCCGGCCGGCATCGGCGCGCTGATGGCGCTGATGGAGGAGCGCAAGCGCAAGCTCGCAGCCGAGGGCGTGTTCGACGAGCGGCGCAAGCAGCTTCTGCCCTGGCTGCCCGAGGTGATCGGCGTGGTTACCTCGCCGACAGGCGCCGTCATCCGCGACATCCTGCACCGGTTGTCCGATCGCTTTCCGCGTCATGTGCTGGTGTGGCCGGTCAAGGTGCAGGGCGACGGCTCCGCAGAACAGGTCGCAGCCGCGATCCGCGGTTTCAATGCGCTGCCCGAGGGCGGGCGGATTCCGCGCCCCGATGTCCTGATCGTTGCGCGCGGCGGTGGTTCGCTGGAGGATCTCTGGTCCTTCAACGAGGAGATCGTGGTGCGGGCGGCGGCCGAGAGCCGTATTCCGCTCATTTCCGCCGTCGGCCATGAGACCGACATCACGCTGATCGATTTCGCTGCCGACAAGCGCGCCCCGACGCCGACCGCCGCGGCCGAGATGGCGGTACCCGTGCGATCTGAGCTGATGACCGAGGTCGACAGCCTTGCCCGTCGCACCATGATCTGCTGGCAGCGCGGCCAGGAAAGCCGCCGCAACGAATTGCGCGCCGCTGCCCGCGCGCTGCCGGCTGCCAGCGAATTGCTCGCGATCCCGCGCCAGCGGCTGGACAATGCCGGTAGCGCCCTGCCCCGTGGCCTACGCGCCAATACGCATGCGCATTTCCGCCGCTTTGTCGCCGCCGGCGCAAGGCTGACCCTGCGGGTGCTGCACGGCCAGGTCGAGCAGGCGCGACATCGCGAGCAGGTCTGCGGCGAACGGCTCACGCACGCCACACGCACGCTGCTGCGGCGCCGCCGCGATCGCTTTGCCGGGCTTGAGGCACGCTTGCGCGCATCCAAGCTCGCCAATGTGCAGGCGCAGCGCCAAGCCATTGCGCGCAGCCGCGAGCGCACGCTAAGGCTCGCCGAGCGTGCCGAGCGCGCCATGCTGACCCTATTCGACCGGATGGAAGCGCGGATGAATCACAGCGGGCAGTTACTCGCCGCGCTGTCCTACCGCAGCGTGCTCGCGCGCGGCTTTGCGCTGGTGCGCAACGAGGCCGGCCATCCCCTGCATGCGGCAGCCGATGTCGAGCCCGGCACACGGCTGGAGCTGGAATTTTCCGATGGGCGCGTGGCAGCGACCGCTGGGGCCGATCGGCCTGTGCTGATGCAGCCCGAGCGTCCGAGGGCAACGCGCGGACCGAGACTTCCGAAACGCGTGGTCAAATCAGCCGATCAGGGAAGCTTGTTTTAGGGCACCGTCATTCCGGAGCGATGCGCAGCATCGAACTCCGGTGTGCTCTTGCACGCCTGAGAATATCGAGATTCCGGGTTCGGTCCTGCGGACCGCCCCGGAATGACCGTGCAGAAAAACTCAAAGCCCGTGCAGTCGGTGCCCCTACCTCGCCAGCCACTCCGCGACGAGTTTTTGAGCGTCCTCCCGTGCGTCAGGGTCGGTGCCGACATGGCCGCGCTCGGGGGTGGCGGCGTCCGCAGTGGCCGATACCGCATGCACCGGAAGGTTGAGGCGGTCGAAATCGTGATAGGCGCCGGGATAGACCACGATGCGCGTCAGCGCGCTGCGCCCGCGGGCACCGTCGACCATCTGCCGGCAGGCAGGCGGCGAGGACACGTCGTCCTTGGCTCCGATCAGGAGCAAGGTCGGCACCCGCGCGCTCCAGCCGAGCCCAGCCGAGAGCCGGCAGTCCGGATAGAAGGCAATTGCAGAGCGGAAGTCCGGATCGGTATTGCGGGCGAGCAATTGCGGCCGAATCGCCCAGAGCAGCGCGCTCGCGCCATTGGCCCAGCCGATCAGGCTGATCCGGTCATGCCGCGCCCAGCTCTGCTGCAGCAGCCATTGCCGCGCCGCCAGGATATCGGCCACCCGCTCGCGGCGTGCGGAGAGCCGCCGCTCCTTGACCCGGCATTGCGGGCCGAGTCCGCGCGAGGCGTAGCTGTCGGGCAAAAGCACCGCGCGGCCGCTCTTCACCAATTGCTCGGCCCAGTCGCGATAGCGCGGCAGCACCGGCTCGGAACGGGTGGAAAGGCCGCCGCAGCCATGCAGCGCGATCACGGTCGGAAACGGCCCTTCGCCTTCCGGCTTGAACAGCTGAGCGCGCAGGGTGACGTTTCCGGACGCGATCTCGACCTGATCCGGCGCAAGCGCAGGTGCTGGTGCGGCCTGAGCCACGGCGGAGAGCATCAGCCAGGCGATAGCGGTGAGAACACGCATCAGACTTTGCAAATCGTTATGCCGCAGGCCCAAAACCGGCGCCACCCGGCAAAAAATAGCATGTGGTCGGAGACGTAAAACATCACAAATCGGTGGGTTTTACAGACGGACAGCGCACCCTATTTATGTTAGCTAAGCTGAAGCGTGCGTAAACATTACCGGGATTTAATCGGAGCTCTAAAGCCGTGCTGAACAAATTCGGTCCCTCGGGCCATGGCGAAGCGCAGGTGCAATATCTCGACGGCGATTTCCGCGTGATCTCGCCCGGAACCTATGTACGCTGCGCGGTGACCGACGCACGGATCCCGCTCGACGAACTCAAATATTGGAGCGTCGATCTCCAGGAAGCCTATGCGACGCCCACAGCCGTGCTGCAGCGGCATTATCCGGCACAGGTGCAGAAGTAGGTTTCGGAAGAATGTAGGGTGGACAAAGCGCAAGCGTGCCCACCGTTCCGCGCTCGATGAAGGTGGTGGACGCAGCGCAAGAGCGCCTTTGTCCACACTACAAGACCGACAACATCATCTGCGCAACGCCTTCTCGCGCGCGTTGAAGAGGCGGTCGGCGAGAAACTTCCTCAAACCGGCCGCATCGTCGAATTGCAGCGTCACCGGGAACGGCACGATCTCGCTTGCCAGCGCCAACAATTCTGCGTCGCTCAGTAGCCGCACCAGATCCTTTTCCGTCGTCACCAGGATCAGATCGTCGCGCTTTGCATCGGCGACAACCGCCTCGATCTCGCCCACCGAGAAGCGATGATGATCGGCGAAGGCTTTTTGCTGCGCCACCTCGATCCCGCTTGCCTGAAGTGTTCGGAAGAACCGCGCGGGATCACCGATCCCGGCGAAAGCCAGCACGCGCTTGCCCCTCAGCTTGGCAACCGCAGTCGGATCCGGATCGAGACGGGCCTCAAGCACGGGCTTGCCGGCTGCCGCAACCGTTGCCGCTACGGCTTTTGCCGCTTTGCCCCTGCCGATCACGACCAGTGCATCGGTGCGCGCGAGCTGCGCCGACAGCGGCGCCCTTAAAGGACCGGCGGGAAACACCAGGCCGTTGCCGATGCCGCGCTCGCTGTCGATCACGATCAACGCGGCATCTTTCACCACTGCCGGATTCTGAAAGCCGTCATCCATCAGGATCGCGCTCGCAAGGCGCGATTTGGCGAGCGCCACGCCGTCGATTCGATCGCGCGCCACCACCACGGGAAGATGTGCCGCCAGCATCAACGGCTCGTCGCCGACGTCACGGGCGCTGTGGCGCTCGAGGTCGACCAACAACGGGCCGCGCCGCTCTCCGCCATAGCCGCGGCTGAGCACGACCGGCCTCTCGCCGAGCTCCTGCAGGATTTTCGCCATCGCCAGCACGGTCGGGGTCTTGCCGGCGCCGCCGAGATGGTAGTTGCCGACGCAGAGCACCGGCACGCCGGCCTCAAAGCCCTTGCGCTGCAGGCGTAGCGCCGCGATCGCGCCATAGAACGCCGCGAACGGCCGAAGCAGATGCGATTTGAAAGATCGGGGCCGGTGCCAGAAGGCCGGCTCACGCATTGGCAGCTCCCATCTCGAGCCGCAACTGCAACAGATACGGCTCGAGCGAGCTGAGCGTGCGCTCCAGCGCGCCGCCGAGCTGCTCGACAACGCGGGTCGAGGCCGTAACAAGCTTGTCGCGCGCATCAGTGTCGGCCAGCAATTGGCCGAGCTGCTTCACCAGCGCTTCCCGGTCGGCGGCCACGCGGGCGCCGCCGGCTTGGTCCAGTGCCTCATAAACGTCGGTGAAATTGAAGACATGCGGACCGTGCACGATCGCAGCCCCAAGCTTCACCGCCTCGATCGGATTCTGCCCGCCATGCTCGACCAGCGAGCCGCCCATGAAGACGATGGGCGCCAGACGATAGAAAAGGCCGAGTTCGCCCATCGTGTCGGCGACATAGATGTCGGTCGCAGCCGTCGGCAGCTCCTGGTGCGAGCGCTGGGCCGCCTTCAGCCCTGCGGCCTCGATCATCCTTGCAATCGCCGGCCCACGATCCGGATGCCTCGGCACGATGACGGTGAGGAATTGCGGAAAGAAGCCGGCGAGCGTCTGCTGCGTCTCGATCAGGATCTCTTCCTCACCCGCGTGGGTGGAGGCCGCCACCACGACGGGGCGGCCGCGCGTTGCGGCCATCAGTTTTTCGAGCTTGACCGCATCGGCCGGCGGCGCCGGCACGTCGAGCTTCAGATTGCCTGTGACGATGACGTTGCGGCTGCCGAGCGCCGAAAAGCGTTCGCCGTCGATCCTCGACTGCGCAAGGCAGAGGTCGAACTTGTCGAGCAGCGCGGAGATCGTGCCCGACATCCGCCGCCAGCGCGGGAAGGAGCGCCTCGACATCCGCCCGTTGATCAAGACCATCGGCAGCCGCCGTGCCGCGCTCTGCAGGATCAGGTTCGGCCACAAATCGGACTCGATGAACAGCGCCAGTGACGGACGCCAGTGATCGAGGAAGCGCGCGACATAGCGCGGGGAATCGTACGGCACGTATTGGTGGATGACCTCGGGCGGAAAGCGCTTTGCGACGATCGCTGCCGACGTCACGGTGCCCGAGGTCAGGAGAATGCGGATGTCGAGCGCGCGCAACCGCTCGATCAGGGCGGCCGCCGCCAGCACCTCGCCGACGCTTGCGCCATGGATCCAGACCAGCGGACCAACAGGCCGCTCGTCGCGCGACATGCCGCGGCGTTCGCCGATCCGCTCCGGATCCTCCTTGCCCTGCTTCAAGCGGCGGTTGATCAGGGCCGGCGCGAGCGGCACCACGGCCGACGACAGCTTGCGGTACACGCGCAGCGTCATCGGCAGCGCCTTAGCCACGGCCGGCCTCCGGGCGGCCCACCTTCGCATAGGCAAGGCGAGTCGCCTCGTTCAGATAGGCCTCCAGCCGCAAGCGCAGTCGTTCCATGGTCGCGGCGTCCGCATCCTTCGGCACGTTGATCTCCTCAATGCCGACCAATGCGCCGCGCCCGAACGGCAAATTGATGGTGGTGCGGTCCCAGTTTTTGAGACGGATGAAACGGCTGGTGGCCATTGCAAAGGGCATGATCGGCCGTCCGCTCTCCCTCGCCAGCATGATGACGCCGAGGCCGGCAACCCGCGCGCGTTTCGGCACATCGGCGGTGAGGGCGATATTATAGTTCTCCTCCAGCGCGGACACCATCTCCCTGAACGCGCCGACCCCGCCCTTGCGATGAAACGCTCCGCCATGATCGCCGGAGCCGCGTATGGTGCCGACGCCGAGCCGCTCGACAGCGATCGCGTTGTATTCGCCGTCGCGGTGGCGCGAGATCAGCACCTTGCCGCGCTGCTCTGTCTTGGTCCTGATGAACGCCGCCAGGAAATGCTGGCCGTGCCAGAACACGAAGATCGCAGGCAGGCGCGGCTCGACCATGTCATGGACATGGGGCGGTTCGTAGATGAACGTATTGGTTTTCCAGACCAGCCGCAAATATTCGGCTGCAAGGAACCCCACAGCATGCTGAAACCAGCCGCTGCGCAAAATATTGCGAAGCAACTTCTTCAATGGTCCGATTTCGCGTCTTGACCCGGATCGAGCAGCCGATGGAGGTGCACGACGAAATAGCGCATCTGCGCATTGTCCACGGTCTGCTGTGCCTTGGCCTTCCAGGCCGCGTGTGCGCTGGCGTAGTTGGGGAAAAGGCCGACGATGTCCAACTTGTCGAGATCCTTGAACGTGTTGTGTTCGAGGTCGGTCAGTTCACCGCCGAAAACGAGATGAAGCAATTGCTGCTGCGGGGCACTATCTGGCATGGCTGTCTTTCCTACGGATGCCCGGCAAGCGTGATCACCCAGATGAATTTGTCCTGAGACGTCGAGGCGCGTCAGGCGGGCGAAGACCTGCGAAAATGCGAGACGATGCTCGCATGACGATCGCGTCCTGCCGCCACCAGCATCCCGTGCGTCACCTCCCGGCGATTATACACAATCCCCTCGCCGGAAAGAGCGCTCATTGTACCATTCGCTTCCTGCACGATCAAATGAGCCGCCGCAAGATCCCAGTCGCGACTATTTCCGCCGGCGAATGCCGCATCCACTTGACCTTGCGCGACCCGGCAGAGCCGCAGAGCCAATGAACCGATTCGCGGATGCAAGGCAATCTCGCCTGATCCGGTCTTGAGGCGCTCGACCAAGGGCTTGGGACCGGCGACGCGGGAGAAATCGAGCTTCGTTCCCGGCGTCGCAAAAATCCTGACGCCATTGCGCGTGGCGCCCTGCCCGCGCATGGCAAAGAAGAACTCGCCGGCCACCGGCACGAATACCGCTGCGAGCACCGGTGCCGTGTCTTCAACCAGCGCCACGCTCACGCACCAGTCCTCGCGCCCCGCGAGATACCCGCGGGTGCCGTCGATGGGATCGACAATCCATGTCAGCTGCCGGTCCAGCCGATCCAAATCGTCGGCGCTCTCCTCCGACAGCCAGCCGTAATCGGGGGTTGCCGCGCGCAACCGCGCCTCAAGCAGATCGTTGACGGCGATGTCGGCCTCCGACACCGGCGAGGAAGCACCCTTGGTCCAGTTCCTCAGCTCCGTGCGAAACAGCGATAGCGCGAGCGCGCCCGCCTCGCGTACGGTGTTTTTCAGCAGTTCAGCGTCGCGCGACAATATTTCTTGGATTTCTTCGCTAGCGTCCGCCAAGCGTCAAACCCTCGATGCGCAGCGTCGGCGCGTTGATGCCGTAGCGGAATTCCAGGTCGTTGGCGGCGACCAGCGACTTGAACATGTCGAGCAGATGGCCCGCGATGGTCACCTCGCTCACGGGATAGGTGGCCTTGCCGTTCTCGATCCAGAAGCCGGACGCGCCGCGGCTGTAATCGCCGGTGACGCCGTTGACGCCGGAGCCGATCAGGTCGGTGACGTAGAAACCCTGTTTGATGTCGGAGATCAGCTCGCCCGGTGAGACGGCGCCGGCCTCCAGATGCAGGTTATACGGTCCCGGCGAGGGCGACGAGGAGACGCCGCGATGCGCGTGCCCGGTGGTCGCCAGTCCCAGCTCCCGCGCGGTCGCGCAATCCAGGAGCCAGGTGGTCAGCACGCCCTGGTCGATCAGCGCGGTTCTCTTCACGCTCACGCCTTCGGCATCGAAGGGCTGTGAGCGCAGCCCGCGTTTCCGCAAGGGATCGTCGATGATGCGGATGTTGTCTGCAAACAGCTGTGCGCCGAGCTTGTCCTTCAGGAAGCTCGTCTTGCGCGCGATCGAGGCGCCGTTGATAGCCCCGACGAGATGGCCGACCAGCGAGCCTGAGACGCGCGGATCGTAGACCACCGGCACCTGGCAGGTTGCGACCTTGCGCGGGCCCCCGCGCGCCACTGCACGCTCGCCTGCGCTGCGGCCGACGCGCTCCGGCGCGTCGAGATCGGCGCCATGGGGAGCGGCGGTGTAGTCGTAGTCGCGCTCCATGCTGGTGCCTTCGCCCGAGATCGCCGTCATGGAGATGCTTTGGCTGGAGCGCAGATAGCTGCCGTGGAAGCCCGAGCTCGTCACCAGCACCATGCCGCCTATCCCTGAGGAGGCCGACGCGCTGCCCGATTTGGTGACGCCCTTCACGCCAAGACCGGCGGCCTCGGCCTCCTGCGCACGCCGCTCCAGCTCCGCGGTCGACGGCACGACTGGATCGAGCAAATCGAGATCGGGGAAATCACGCGCAAGCAGCGATGAGTCCGCGAGGCCGACATATTTGTCTTCTGGGGCAACACGCGCCATCGCCACGGCGCGCTCGGCAAGCCTTGCCACGCCGTCGCCCGAGACGTCGTTGGTCGAGACCACCGCCTGCCGCCGTCCCACGAGGACGCGCAAACCGACATCATCGCCCTCGGAGCGCTCGGATTCCTCGACCCGGCCGTCACGCACCTCGACACCTTGCGAGACGCCGCGCACGGCGACCGCATCGGCCGCATCGGCTCCTGCACGCTTCGCCGCCTCCACCAGACGTTGCGCGAGGTCCGACAAGGCCGATTGATCGAACAGGTCGGAGCCGGCTTTGGTGGACGCTTGGGCGGTCGATGCAGCTGATGGTGAAGAGATCACGAACGTTTTCCCATGCAGTGGAGGAAGCGCCGGAAACAAATCCCGATCACTCCAAATGTGCCCAACTGGCACGGACTTCAAGCATTTTGCGCAGCCGATCCATAAGAATCTCGAAGGTCGCGCAACCTTCCGTCAATCATGCACGGTGAGGTCTTGTCAATCATGCGGAGCGAACGAGGCCCGGTGACCTCCTTTTAACCAGGCTTTTTAAGGCGAAACGGACAGGCGCAGGGCTAAGGTCTTGCGCAACGACCGGGGAACAAATCCCGGCGGGGAGACCAAAGCCGTGAGGCGTCAAACAGCAACAGGCGGGATCAATCCCGCGGCAGGGTCGGGCCGCGCAATGCGGCTCGACCCTCTCTCTCTGCCCATCAGTTTTCATGCGCATGATGCCCGCGCCGATGGCTGTGTGCGCCAGGTCGAGCTGCACCGCGAGCGCGTGGTGCTGCATCGTGCCGTGCGCGGCATGCAGATGTCGGTCAAGCTTCGCGTCAGCGACTTTCTCGGCGTCGCTCTGCGCAGCGTGGAGGACGGCGAGATGCTGGTGCTGGCGCATCGCGATCCCTCGCTGAACGTTCCCCTTTGCATCACGACCGATGCAGACGAGCTCGCAACCGCCTGGCAGATGTGGAGCGACGTCTTCGCGCTGCCAATGCTCGAGGACAGTTCGCGCGAGCCCGCCCAGCGGCGGCGCCGCCGCAATGTCATCCGCACCCGCCGGCCGAAATTCCTGCTGCGGCGGAGGATCGGTAGCTTGCTCGATAAAGCGAAGAACTATCGCGGGGAGCGCGAGATCATCGCGCGGAGTTAAGTTGAAAAAATTAAATGCACTGTTGCGGCTCACCTCTCCCATGGGGTCCCATGGGGAGAGGTGAACGGAGCCCGCGGATGGGCCGCGGCAACAATCTCTTAAGCGCGCATCAGCGCGTCGACCAGAAGTCCCGCAAACAATAGCAGCCCCGCGTCGCGGTTCGACTTGAACAGCCGCAGGCAGAGCGCGGGATCGCTGATTCTGAGCCGGCTGATCTGCCAGCCCAGATGCACGGCAAAGGCAGCGAGTCCTAGCCAGGCCGGCCAGTGCGCGCCGCCACGCACAAGCGCTGCCGCGATCAGCGCGACGGCCAATCCATAGAAAATCACCAGCGCAGGTCGCGTACGGGCGCCGAACAGGCGCGCGGTGGATTTGACGCCGATCAGAGCATCGTCTTCGGCGTCCTGATGCGCATAGATGGTGTCGTAGCCGATCACCCAGCAGATCGAGCCGGCATAGAGCAGAAGCGCGGTCGCATCGATCCGCTGCAAGGTCACCGCAAATCCCATCAACGCGCCCCAGGAGAAGGCGAGCCCGAGCACGACCTGCGGCCAATAGGTGATGCGCTTCATGAAGGGGTAGATGGCAACGACCAGCAGCGAAGCGATGCCAGTGAGAATCGCAAAGCGATTGAACTGCAGCAGCACGGCAAGTCCGAGCAGTGCCTGCAACACCAGGAACACAAACGCCCGCTTCACGCTCACCTGGCCTGCCGGAATTGGGCGCGAACGCGTGCGCTCGACCTTGGCGTCGAGGTCACGATCGGTGATGTCGTTCCATGTGCAGCCCGCCCCGCGCATCGCAAACGCGCCGAGGAAGAACAAGGGGATCATCAGCGGCAGTTGCGAGAGGTCGCGCGCGACGCCGGCTGCGAGCGCCGCCGACCACCAGCATGGTAACAGCAACAGCCAGGAGCCGATCGGACGATCGAGACGGGACAGCCGCAAATAGGGCCGCAGCCACAACGGCGCATGGGTATCGACCCAATTGCCGGTCGAATCCGCAACGCGCGCCGCGTCGCTCACGGCATCACCGCGCGAGCACGTTGCCGTTCAGCGTATCGAAGGTGCTGCCGCCCTTCTTGGCTGTGGTGGCTTCCGGCACTGCCGTCGCCGAACCCAGGACTTCGCTCAGGCTCGGGCCCGCCGGCCCGCGCTGTTGCACCTGCTGAGCGACATTGCAGACCTTGGTCTCCAGCGCTTCGGTGTTCTTGTGGCCGGCCTTCAGCTGATCGCCGATCTGCGGCGGGATTCCGCATTTGGCCGCATGAGTCTCGACATATTTGAGCATCTTCACTTCGGCCTGCGAGTAATTCTTGATCAGCTTGCAGGCCTCGTCCGGCCCGGCGTGACGGTCGCTCGCGGCCTTGATCATCTTGCCGCGCTTTTCCGCGTCCTCACGCAGCGGCATGAACTCCTTCATACAGGCCTCCCCGGCTGCCTGCGTCGGTCCGGCAGCCGGCGGCGGGCCAAAGCCTCCTCCGCCGCCACCCACAACAGGCGCCGCGCCGTTGGAGGGAAACGGCGAGCTCGGTCCTGTCCCGATCGAGGCTGACGGCGCCCTGCCATTGACCGGCGGGAACGCCGGGTCGTTCGGCTGCACGCCGCCTTGGTTGGGGAGCGGTGCGGGGAACGCCCCCTGTGCCGCGGCGTAGCCCGCATGGAGGGTGACGACGGCAACCGTAAGCGGTACCAGCAAGCGTCGGATGGTCAAGGCAGTCTCTCCGGCAAGGCCCGTGATCCCCTCAATACCCCGGCAGAGGGCTTTGCGATCGCGGCGCGGGTGTCCGAATATGGGCTTCTTTACGATGGCCTTTTACGATTCCTGCGGGTCCTTAACAAGAACGCGGAATTTGGCAACAGCGCGGCGCGGAGCCGCAGGCGCAGGCTAATATTTGCCCCTGATTCTAAACCTTTAGGTTAAAACCGGGTGGAATCGGACAATATGACCCAGCTTGAGCAGTCATGCCTGAATTCGACTTTCGTGCCCCCCGCCTTTTTGTCGATGCGGAGCTTGCGCCAGGCGCCACAGTCGCGCTCGAACGCGACCAGAGCAACTATCTCGGCAATGTGCTGCGGCTTTCGGGCGGCGACAGCATCCTGGTCTTCAATGGCCGTGCCGGCGAGTGGCAGGCAGAGATCGCCGGCCGTAAGCGGCCAGAGACACTTACAATCATCAGGCAGACCCGCCTCCAGGACAGCCTACCCGACCTCACCTACGCCTTTGCCCCGCTCAAGCACGCAAGGCTCGACTACATGGTGCAGAAGGCGGCGGAAATGGGCGCGGCGCGGCTGCAACCGGTGCTGACCCGGTTCACCCAGGTCGCCCGAGTCAATGGCGAGCGGATGCGCGCCAATGTCATCGAGGCGGCCGAGCAGTGCGGCATTTTGAGCGTGGCCGAAGTTGCCGAGCCCGTGCCGCTGGAGCGGTTCTTGGCCTCCCGCGACGCCGAACGCCTCCTGATCTTCTGCGATGAGGCCGCCGAGGTCGCAGATCCCGTGCGGGCGCTGGAACAGGGCGCGACAGACGGCGGTATCGACGTCCTGATCGGTCCCGAGGGCGGTTTTGCCGAGGAGGAGCGGACGCTGCTCTTGCGCCAGACGCGGATTTTGCGGCTATCGCTCGGTCCCCGGATCCTGCGCGCCGATACGGCTGCCGTGGCTGCACTCGCGCTGGTGCAGGCCGCGCTCGGCGACTGGCGAGACAAAAGGGGAGACTAGGCGCCGCACGTTTTTCCGTTAAGCGAATGGGTCGATCCCTGTCGAAACCGTTGTAAAGCCATGCTAAGGGCAGCCCAACTTTGACCCCCGGACCCCCTTTTTATGACCGGAACTGCCGTTTCGACCCGAACTGCCGCTTCGAGCGCCGCTTCGGCGGCCCCTT
>Ga0307474_10000432_pt1 | contig 30073 bp, 24 predicted proteins | sample atmos_gasesECM1C_2_FD_203312 | JGI IMG/M metagenome (GOLD analysis project Ga0307474, IMG submission 203312) | Hardwood forest soil microbial communities from Morgan-Monroe State Forest, Indiana, United States - atmos_gasesECM1C_05 | ecosystem: Environmental > Terrestrial > Soil > Temperate... | reverse complement strand
CGCCGAGACTTTTTGGATTGAGCACGGCATAGCTCTGAACCAGCATGCCCATCCGCGCTTCTTCGCTCCAGACTATCTGTTCTTGAATCATGATAAAGAGCTTCTCTTTGGTCCCGCAGGAGTCCTCGCCGCGATCGACGACTTCGCACTTACGGGATCGAATCCGGCCCCCAGCGGCGCGCCCCGAATCGGTATTTTTTCTCTCGCTCCCTGGGTGTTTGATCCGGCTTATTACATGAGCCGGCATGCGGGACTTAAATCGCAAGATCAAGCGGTTGGCGCGTGGCTCAATGCGGGCATCAAGAAGGGCGATAAAGGATCGAATCTGTTCTCGGCGGTGGAATACCTGGCGCAGTATCCCGACCTGCAGAAGGTATTCGATTCCCAGGGTTATCTCGGCCTGCTTCGCCACTACGTTCAATTCGGGCGACGTGAAGGACGAAGAGGACTCTTTGCGATTGATCAGTCCTATCTCTCAAAGATTCCCACATCAGCCGGACTGACGATCAAGCCAGGCGACACCGTTGAGAAATTCACCTCAGTTACCGGCAAGGAAGTGACTGTCACCATTCAGGCCCCGGCCCCGAACGACAGAGTGTACAACGCAAAAATCAATAATCCGGACGCGGATTTCCCAGCTGCGGTTGCCGCGGCAATGACGCAAGGCGCGGGCATCGTCTTGATTCCGCGCGGCACCTACGTGTTCAAAGGCACGCAGGTGGACTGCAGTCCGACGGGCAGTTGTGCGAATTGGACCATCAACAATCCGACCGACCTCATCATCGACGGCCAGGGATCGACCCTGCAATTCAGTAAACTGGCGACCTGGAGCATACTGGTCAACCAGCCTACCAGGGTACTGTTCAAGAACTTCGTCATCGACTGGCCTGATCTTCCCATTTCGGCTCTTGGAACCATTGTTGCCGGTTCTACTCCTGGCCAAAACCTTTTGCAGATGAGTTCGGCCTTCCCCTTCGACCCTGCAAAGACAATCGACGCGATCACCGACTGGAATGAAAAAGACAACATCTTCGGCAGAGAAACCGCGACTCAGAGGTTTTGGTCTGGGCCCGCAAGTTCTCCGCCTGTCTATCAAGGCAACCTGACGTATTCGGCGCCGGAATTCTCGGGATTCCCCGTAGGCCAATCGGTGTTGGTTGACTACTACCACGGAGAGGCGAACGGCTTCGGAGTTGCTGGCGCCAGCGACATCGCATTCGAGAATGTCATCATCCATTCCGTTCCCGGCTTCGCATTCTTCATTTCGGGCGCTCGCGGGATACGGTTTTCGAGATGCGAAATCGGCCGTTCTCCGGGTAAGCTTACTTCCAGCGCCTCGGATGGTATTCACTTCGAAAATGTACAGGGCGACGTCCTGATCGAGGACAGTACGCTTTCCGACGAATTAGACGACTCGATCAACCTGGCCACCGAGACGATGGTTACGGTGCAGCGGGTCGATGGAACGCACATCACGGTAGCCACGCCGGAGTTTCCAGTGAGTGTCGGCGATCCTCTGATGTTTTCAAATTCGGCCTGGGGCTTATTGGGCTACGCAACGGTCACTCAGGTATCGACGAACGCAGATGGTTCGGTGAACGTGACTTTAAGCGAAGAGATACCGCATCTCGCGACGGATAGCTGGCAAGAGGATCTGAACTTTATGGGTCCCCGCTGGATCATTCGGAACAACGTCTTCCACAACGGTCTTGGCCGAGCTGTTCTGCCCCAGTCGCCGTACGGAGTGCTCGAAAATAACGTCATGAGCGATATGTTCCACTACCCTATCTTCATCGGAATTCTGCAAGATGTCCCCCCGTCCGCAACCCCTGGAGTGCAGGACTTGCAGGTGCTGAACAACCAGATTTCCACCTCAGGGGCGAAGGCAGGCAGTGCGTTTATTCCCGGCCAAGTGAGCGGTTTGCCGGGAGCCATCCTCATTGGAACCTGGCTCAATAACGGGCTTTTTGACGAAAGTGGCAGTACAGACGTTCCGGTCAATCAAGACATCGTCCTTTCAGGAAACAGTGTGCGTGATGTTCCCGGCCCAGCAGTCTTCATAGGTTCCGCGAGCAAGGTCTCGGTGAGCGGAACTCAAGTTGAAGACTCCAACCGGAGGGCTGAGCATTACTTCCTGGGAACTGCGAGCACCGCAGGCTCAATCGTAGTGAGCCAGACTCATGACGTAACCATAACCGGGACCGAAATGACCGGCGAAAAGACTGGACCTATTTCCATTGATCACCATTCGACTAGCGAAATCAAGGTGGAGAAACGGGACCGGTAACACTCATTCACTTGACCCCTAAACTTTGCTGCAGGCATGTTTCGGGCGCGTCTTGTCCGGCGCGTTCGGTTTTTCTTGGGAGAAATTTGAAGATGAAACCAAGGTAGCAACAAACGAAGCTGAGAACGGCAAACAACGCCGGATCTTGAAGACTTGGACGAACGGTTCCGCTGCGCTCAAATCCGTGTGCCGTAAATGTGCCGCGGGGTTCGCAAAGCCGCGAGTTTTTCGAGGTTTTTGAGGCACCTCGGAACCTTCCGTGCGAGCTTTTGTTGTGGGTAAACGATTGATTCATTTAGGTGGACGGCACTTTCTCTAGTAGCATGAAACCTGCCTTACAAGCAGGAGGTCGCAGGTTCGAGTCCTACACTGCCCACCAATTCTCTGAAGCCCCCAATAAAATCAGCGGCTTAGGATAGTGTGGCTCGTGGCCGACCACCAGCCAGTACTCCTCTTGCCTTGAGGACAGATTGCAAACTGTCCATCCCAATCGATCTTGAACGCGCTCAGATCGTAGCCGCTTTTGATGTGATTGCGCGGATTGTTCTGTTTCACCGGACCGACAAGTTCAATGCCATGATTCTTTCGGCTATCGAGCACGATTTGACTTCCTATATTGGAACCGTCCACAAGTTGGCGCTTCGGCAGGAGCTTTCGTCCTGCGAGCTCGTTCTCGCCTACGGGCGATGCGGGCAGCGTCCGGAGCCTGCGCGGTCGGTGTCGACATTAATGATCAAATGCGGCACATCGGGCGAGCAGACCTCTGTGATGTGAACTTTATAGCCGACCCACTCCCTTGAGCGTTTTATGCAATAGCGCGCGTCGATATCGTAGGCTGAGTCGATCCGGACTGAAACGGGCGGAAGGCTACTGGCGTGACGCCAACGCACAAGTCCATTGTCTGAAGCTGCAACTGCGATCAATCTCCGCATTCACTTCATCGCTGGCGGCTTTCATCTTGTTGTCGCACCCGATCCCGACATCGAGAGGATCGTCACCGCGCTGAATGATCGGTTCAAAGTCGAATACGTTGCCCCCGGTCACTGCACCGGAGAGCCAGCGTTCACAGCCCTAAGAAAAACCTTCGGCGATCACTACCTTTATGCGGGGTTGGGCACAACACTAACGACAACACACGCGGGACGACCGTGATCTTTGGTTCCAAAAGTCCCCACAGACCACCTACCCCGGTGGCTGGGAGCGCATCGCCGCGCTGTAGAATCCAACCCGGTCAATGGAGTTCTTTACTTCGTGTACCAATCGGAGTGCGCCGAACATCGACTGCAAGAAAGGCACCGGGTTTCAGTCCACTGGTGCCGGCAGGCTGGGCAGACGCCTCCGGTCTCGAACGTGTTCCACTCATAGCCGCAGGTGCAAGACCACTTGCTTTACGGGGCGACCAGCCGCACGGTGGGCAACGGATGCGCGGACCTGACGGATCGAGACTTTTGTCTTGCCCAAGGTCGCGATCTGGAATTATGACCGGATTGTTTGATATGGGAGGCATGCCCGCTATTGTGACGTATGCATTGAGGGGTGTTCACGATAAGCGGGTTAGGCTGTTCACGCTCCGAACTGCCGCAAGTGATGGTCCATGTGAAGGTATCCCAAACGCATCCATTCCTTCTCGGACATCTTGCCAAACTGGGGATGAACCTGCCACTGGAAGTCTCTTGGCTGTCGCGTATAGCAATCCACGAGACGCTGTAGCTCGCGCACGTCGTTGTGGAATTCTACGGGCGGAGTGCCGCCTGCGTGTTGGGCTAGCTCCGGCACGGTGTTAAATCCTTTCGGCCAAGGCATTGGTGCCCAGAGCGCAACCCGCTTCAGCAGGCTGCGGGGATAAGGCAGGCTTGCCGGGCTCACAGGTTTCAAGCCCATGTACATCTTGAATCCATCGCTCAAGTGACAGACCATCTGGTGAGCGGACATCTTTCCCCAGAGGCGCAAGCTAGTGGGACGAACTCCTTGCAGCCGGGCGATGATCTCTTCCTTGTCTTTCACATTGAGCAGAGTCTTCACCTTGCGAATATAGTGCAGTGCTCCTCAACCTGAAGATCAGTGCGGCATCAAACCTTACCTGCCCAACCTTTAGTCCCCAGAAGAATACCGTGGTTGCGGCGTTTCTCGTTGATGTCAAAGGTGTGCAGGGCAGTCCAGTCGAACTGTCTTTGAATCTGAGTCAACGAAGGTGTGCGGACTTTCGCATAAATCTGCACCGCGAAGAGGATGTTATGCTTTGCGAATTGACGGGCAATTCGGTCAACGACTGCTGATTGGAGGAGTGATAGGGCGAAGGTCCAAGCCTTGCGTTTCATCCAGGCCGTGCCCCACGGAGGCGCGACAAAGGCGACGGTACCTCGATCCTCTGGCACTTGGCGCTCACCAAAAAGCCTTACATAAGGCGTCAAAGATTGTGCTCTGGACGTCCGCAGCAATTTATGTTGTCGGTTTGTTTGTGGCGTATGTGTTGGGGCCGATATTGAGCAGGCTTGACCGATAGGCGTCATTCATAATGCCGGTTTCCCCAGATGGTCACGGGGTGCCCTCCGAATTGTTCGAATTCATCCACTTTTACCAGCCACTCCATGTCGTCGATCACTGATTGGTACTTTGCGTGGTAGTAGACGACTCTTATGTCCCGCGGATTGTGAGAGAGTGAGGCTTGAATGTTCGCCAGGGTGTCACGCAGGCTTTCGGGCCCAAAAGGATTGAACATGAAATAAATGGTTCCATCGGACAGGTCTGCCGTCGTTGCATCTCCGCGAACGATCTCAATCGGTGCTTTTCTTCCCCGGAGGCTCGCCGCATTCCGGCGTGCGATTTGGCACAAGGGCTCCTGTAGTTCTACGCCCACGCACTTTCGCACCGGTTGTTGAGCGGCCACGCACAGGATTCTTCCCATCCCGCAACCGATGTCATAAAACACGTCCTCCGGCCCCGGACTCAACACTTGCAAGATTTTTCGGACGTGCTGGTAGCCGATGGTTGCGTAACGCCAGTTGTCACCATGCCTCGCGTTGTCGGAAGCGGGGCTTCTCCAAGGTTCTTGCTCGGAAATGACCGGGCCTTCAGGTCCTGTCCGGATGCCCAGCATGAGGTCATTGCACTCGGTCCATGCCTGGCTGAGCAAGTTCTTAAGAAGCGTTTTCACCAGTGTAAATCTCTCCTTTTTCCTCAGAAAGAGACAGCATTTTACACCACTGGTTTCTTCGCGATGTTGCTCCATGCTAACGCTTGATCGCTTTGGGCAGGTCGAAGATAGAATGATACGGTTGCCAAAGACACGAGGGAAAACTTGCCGACAAGAGCCGCCACCGGTTTTCATACCGAGCAGTCAAGACATCTTTATGAGCGCGCGGCCCGGATCCTGATTGAGGGGGGAAGTTCTCCCTCGCGCGGGCCGGTGAATTACGGCGAGTATCCCATTTTCATGCAGCGCGCCCAGGGATCCCGTCTGTACGACGTGGACGGCAACGAATACATCGACTGGATGATGGGCTTCGGCGCCCTGCCTCTGGGGCACGCTGATCCCGACGTGACCCGCGCCATCAGCGAAGCGGCCGCTACCGGAACGCACTTTGCAACGGCCACCGAGATTGAGATCGAGGTGGCAGAATTGCTGCAAAAAGTCATCCCCAATGCCGAGGCACTTCGCTTTGCAAATACGGGGACCGAAGCCATCATGGCAGTGATTCGCCTGGCCCGTGGCTATACCGGTAGGCCGAAGATTCTGAAGTTCGAAGGGCATTACCACGGCTGGTACGACGATGTGCTGGCGACTTCGAATCCTTTACCGCCAGGAGCAGCGGAATTAGATTCGCCCGCAGTGACGATGGCCGACAGTGCGGGTCTCAATCGTCATGCCCTGGACGACACGATCGTAGCGCCGTGGAATGATTTGCCGGCCTTGGAGAAGGCCATTGAACAACATTCAGGCGAAATTGCGGCAGTCATTACCGAGGGAGTAATGGCGAACATGGGTGTAATTCCCCCGGGGCCAGGGTATTTGGAAGCCTTGCAGAACCTATGCCGTCAGAACGAGATCTTATTTGTTCTGGACGAAACTGTGACCGGATTTCGGATCGCCCTCGGCGGTTGTCAGGAATACTACAAGCTCTCACCGGACATTGTTACGTTCGGGAAAGCGCTGGGCTGTGGGCTTCCTGTGGCTGCGTTCGCAGGCCGGCTCGACGTGATGCGTGCGCTTGCCGGAGGAACCGTCCTGCATTACGGCACACACAACGCCTCCCGCATTGGCATGCATGCAGCGCGCGCCAGTCTGAGCAAGCTTATGCGCGACGGCGGAGGGGCCTTCCGCCACATTTGGGGTTTGGCTGACCGGTTTGCCAGCGGCATGAGCGAATTGTTCCGTCGCAACCTAACTTCTGCCATTATTCAGCGGGTGGGCCCAATGTTTCAGATCATGTTCACTGACAAACCATGCATTCGAGACTACCGGGAGTACTGCCGGTATGTGGATCGGAAGAAGTATCAGCAGTTTTCGTGGAAATTGTTTGAACACGGTATCTACACTAGTCCCGCCGCAACCCTACATTCGATAGTCACCGTCGCTCACAACCAACAGGACGTGGAGAAGACTCTGGCGGCCATGGACGCCGTTTTACGAGGCTAGACCAAACCAGATGCGATCGGAAGACCACCACTATCCCCATCGTGACGCGTAACACCGTGCAATCAGGTCTGACCGCCGTATTCCTCGGTGGCGGGCGCATAACCTCGGCGATCCTTGCGGGTCTAAAGGTCGCAGGAGACCGGCAGCGGGTAGTCGTGCACGATCACAATGAAGGTAAGCTTAAGTTCTTGCGTCGACAGCACGCTGTGAGGGTTGAGCTGAATCTGGAACAAGCGGTTGCGCAAGCTGGTCTGCTGTTCATCGCGGTTAGGCCTGACTCCGTGCCGTTTCTCCTGCGGGAGGTGAAAGCCGCTATATCTTTGCGATCGCAGGAAGAAGCTATAGCTCCATGCCTGGCGATCAGCCTGGCCGCAGGCATTCCGCTTGCCGGGTTGCGACAGATGATGGGCCCACATGCGTTGTGGGCGCGAGCCATGCCGAGCCCCGTGTGCCGCACCGGTAACGGCCTGACCGCGCTGGCATTCGAGCGAAAGTTCCCGCCTCGGCGGCGCGATCAAGTGCGAAGCTTTTTTCGGCAGATGGGGACCGTGCTTGATCTTCCCGAGCGCAAGTTCGATGCCTTCACAGTGACTTATTCCTCAAGTCACGGTTACCACGCGCTGGCAGCCCTGGCCGACGCTGGCCGGCAGTTTGGGCTCGACAGGAAAACTGCGCTCACGGCCGCGTCTCACGCTCTGGCCGACGGAATCAACTCCTGGAGGCGGCAGAATATCCCGTTGAACCGGCTTCTGCATGAAGCGGCTACCCCCGGAGGAATTGCGGAAGCCACGATGACCGCGATGGATCGCAACGGCTATCGTGAAGCCGTGCGGCGCGGGCTGCGAGCCGGACTCGCGCGAGCCCGTGCCATCGCTCGACGTTGAGCGTTCGCAGGAGGTGCTTCATCATGAATGCCGCGAAAATCGCCGAGCGATCCGCTCAGTTGCTTTCCCTGGAAGGTAGAGTTGCCATCGTGACCGGCGCAGGGTCTGGCATCGGTCGCGAAATCTCAATTCGACTAGCGGAGATGGGAGCATCGGTTGTAATTCTGGACAAGAACTCCGAGACTGCTCGCGAGACCGCGGATCGCATTAACCCCCTGGGGGTTGGAGCCCTTGCCATCGCTTGCGACGTCACCAGCCGTTCTGCATGCCAGCGCGCGACCGAGCAGGCCGTCGACGCCTTCGGACGGATTGACATCCTTTGTAATAACGCCGGGATTGTGGTGCGCAAAGACGCCGTCAGTCTTGAGGAGCGGGAGTGGGACACAGTGCTGGCCGTCACCCTCAAGAGCGTTTACCTGCTGTCGCACGAGGTCATACCGCACATGGTTCGCAACGGGGGTGGATCCATCATCAACACAGGCTCGGGGTGGTCCGTGAAGGGAGGGCCCAGAGCCGTTGCTTATTGCGCGGCCAAGGGAGCAGTTCTCAATCTCACCCGAGCCATGGCCATCGACCACGGTCGACAAAATATTCGCGTGAACTGTGTGTGCCCCGGGGATATTGACACCCCCATGCTTGCCGACGAGTGCCGGCAATTGGCGCAAGACCACAACCAGTTTATGACCGAGGCCGCCAATCGCCCACTAGGACGCATTGGCTCCGCCGGTGAAGTCGCCGACGCGGTTCTCTTTCTTGCTAGTGACATGTCGAAGTGGGTCACCGGCGCCGCTCTCGTGGTCGATGGTGGCGGGCTGGCATAACGCAAAAAAGGTGGCGCAGGCTTTTCTGTGACTGCCCCACCCGAGGAGCAACGACGAACCGGTCTGGGGTTTTCAGGTAGCCGCGTTGCTCCCGTCGCATGCCCTTCTGTTACGCTGCACGGTAAACATACAACAATGCCAATTTCGAAGTCTCTTCAAAATTGAACAATTGTGAAAAGAAGCTGAGGGTTCGAGAGATCAGCGGCCTGAAGTATCTGGATGTCTTAGATACCTGTGTGGAGCGGACACTCCTGTCCGCTAAGCCCGCGCATCCAAAGCCGGCCGCTCGCCACGTCGGCGGCATCATCGGGCCATACTAGGCTATCTCGTAAAACGCCTATCTTGAGATCGGTGGTGCAACTGTGATTTTGGGTCGACGGACAATTGCCTTCCTGCAAATGAACTTTCCCACGTTGCATCGGCACAGATATTATGTGCTGTATGATCCGCGAAGTTCATATTGCCGTCATGGCTGGTGTTCTGGCCGGACTGCTAAGCCCCCATGCTTTGTCAGCCCAAAGTTTCGACTTAGATTCCACAAAGGGATTGCAGCCTCACGATGTAACCGTTGAGGCGGTGGCGTACCACGGTCGCAAAGCGGTCCGGGTCATGCCAGCGGCGGATCCGGATAAAGAGTTGGCGGCCGCAAAGAACGGCGAAGGTGGCGGGATCGTTGTGCTTACGGGAACTTCATTCGAGAACGGCGCGATTGAGGTGGACGTTGCGGGTAAGCCACGGACCGGGGCGCCGTCCGATGCCCGCGGGTTCGTCGGTGTGGCCTTTCGGGTAGCCGCTGAGCCATCAAAATACGAATGTGTTTATATCCGGCCAACGAACGGTCGTGCCGACGACCAAGTGAGGCGGAATCACTCGACGCAGTACATCTCCATGCCGGAATACGAATGGTCGAGGCTGCGGAGAGAGGCACCTGGACGTTACGAGTCGTATGTGGATTTGATACTGGGCGACTGGACGAAGATGAAGATGGAAGTGAGCGGGGTGAAATTGCGACTCTATGTGAACGGCGCACCACAGCCGGTGCTGATCGTGAACGATCTAAAACACGGTGACAGCGAAGGTGCCGTGGCGCTGTGGATCGGGCTTGGAACCGAAGCGTACTTTGCCAACTTGCGTCTCTCCAAGTGACCTTGCGCCGCCAGTCGTCACCACTCCGCCTCTCGTGTTGTTCTCTCTTCGCTGTGGTTAAATAAAAGCTCGCATGACCGAGCGCCTCTACTACCACGATTCTTTCCTCTACGACTTCGACGCCGAAGTTCGCGAGACGACCGAGCGTCCGCGTCCCGCGCTGGTTCTCGACCGCACCGCCTTTTATCCCACCAGCGGCGGGCAAGTGTTCGACACGGGATGGATCCTTGCTGGCGATCCGAACGACGCTACCAAGATACGGGTCACCGAAGTCGCTGATGCCGAAGACGGCAAGGTCGTCCACTATCTCGAAGCACCGGTGAAGAATGTGCAGCCCGGAACCCGCGTCCATGGCCAGATTGACGCCGCGCGTCGCCGCGACCACATGCAGCAGCACTCCGGGCAGCATGTGCTCTCCGCCGCCTTCATCCGCCTGTTCGATCTCCATACTGTCTCGTTCCACATGGCCGATGACTACTGCTCGATCGACCTTGACACACCCACGCTGACCAAGGAGCAAGTCGAATCTGCCGAGCTCCTCGCGAACCAAATCGTCTTGGAGAATCGCGCCGTCCAGGTTCGCTACGTCACGCGCGACGAAGCCGCGAATCTCGGCCTGCGCAAACTCCCGCCCGCTGAGCGCGACGAACTGCGCCTGATCGACATTCGCGACTTCGACCTCACCGCTTGCGGCGGCACGCACGTAGGTGAAACCGGACAGATCGGATGCATCTTCTCGCGTAAGACCGAAAAAGTTCGCCAGGGATGGCGCGTGGAATTCGTTGCCGGACAACGTGCCGTCGCCATCGCGCGCCGCGACTTTACCGCGCTGACAGAAGCGGCAGCGCTGTTTTCCGCGCACATTTACGATGTGCCGCAGCAAGTTCGCAAATCGCTCGACGAAATAAGATCCCTGCGCAAGCAGCGCGAGCAGTCACAAGAAGAACTCGCCGGGGCTCAGGCCGCGACGCTGCTGGCCGAGACTTCCGAAACCAGCGGCCGCAAATTCGTCGTCCGCACCCTCGCCGACCGCGACTTGCATTTCGTCAAATTGCTGGCACAGAAACTGGTTCGGATTTCTTCCAATGCGGTCGTGATTCTGGGGACGACTTCGCCGCAACCTTCACTGGTCTTCGCCCAGTCCGCAGGCCAGCCCTTCGATATGGGCACGCTGATGAAAGAGACCATGGCTACACTGGGCGGGCGAGGTGGAGGGAGCAAAGACTTGGCGCAAGGCGGCATCCCCAATGGGGAGGGGCTCGATGCCACGCTCACGGGCATTGCCCAACAGCTTGCAGCTGAGGCGGCAAAAGTCCCCTAACATCAACTGGCAGAAAGCGCGCTGGATTACCTCTAAAGCTTAGCTAACGAGCGGTTGCGGGATCGTTCCCACCACACCTTGGGATCGTCGGGACGATTGAGCATCTTGGACAGTTCCTGCTTGATCTCGCGCAGGCGGTTAGTGCGCAGCTCGAGAGCTGTCTGATCGAGCGCGGTGTGGGCGCCCTTTTCGGCGCAGCGCGCATTCAGGTCGCGCAAATCGGTGATTTCTTGGCGTAGGCTGGTGAGATGTTCCGAGATATAAGGCATCTCCTTGATCATACGCTCTATTTGTGGGATCGCCCGATTATTTCGCCGCGATCTCGCACCCCTATTTCGGTGCGGCGTGGTGGTCGTAGCTCATCACGCGGGCGATCTTCCAAGCGCCGTCTTTGTACTGCCATAGGTGAATAAACTGGCCTTCCCCGACCCCTTCGGTCTCTTCGTGGCCGGGATGGTGGAAGCGGTGAACACCCATTTCGATCGCGCCGTAACCCTTCATGTAGTAGATCTTCAGAGTGCCAGGGACGAGTTCACGCGTAGTCTTGCCGCAGATGTTCTTCTTGACGCTGTCGGTTAAGGCCGCTCTGCCGAGCGTAACTCCGCCTTGATCGTGGTAGAACTCGACGTTTTCGTCCATGAAAGAAGCGAACTTGTCGAGGTCGCAGTGGTTGTAGGCATCGAACAGGGCAGCATCGAGCGCGGTGACGGCGCGTTCGAGTTCTGCCTGGTTCTGAATCTTGTCGAGCGGCGGCACATTTTGTGCCCTGGCATTGCAGACAAATACCAAAGCGATTGCCAGGACAAGAAGGATCGCAGACAAAGCTAGTCGTCGATTCATGAGGATCTCGCTTTCGAGGAAATAGTGAAGCAAGAGTGAGTACGGAAGGGAACTGAGGAATGTTCCACGCAGTGATGGGGGGCGACGACAAGCGATCATCGGCTTACAGCGTCATGGTGGCTTCGACCAAAGGAGTGACATATCCACCGACATCGATGCCGTTCTCACCTTCGTAGCCGCGGGTCTCGACGTGGAGCAGGCTTCGGCGGCCCATCTTTGTGCCTTGCTCGCTCACGAATCTTTGGGAGGACACCAGGCCTGTTCGCATCATGTAGGCTGCGAGCGGTCCGGTCGAACTGCCGGTGGCGGGATCTTCTACGACTCCGTGTTCTGGAGCGAACATCCTCGAATAGGCGCCTTCGGCAGTTGGTGTGAAGACGAATACGCACAGCGGGCGTTTATCTCCGCCTCGGAGTTCGATGGCGCCGGAGCGGTCGAGCCAGGCGCGGTCGACGGCTTCCTTGTTCCTCAGTGGAATGAAAATCGTGGGATTGCCCGCGGTCAGAACCTGCGGTGTCGGAGCGAGAAAATCGTCGAGTTGCAGTCCTAGCACCTTGGCGCAAAGAGCGCGATCGACAGTTTGCTGATACTGGATGGGAGGAGTGGTCAGCCAAATGCGCGGTTCGTCGTCTTGCTCCGGGGCTTCGACGCGGATGGGGACCAGTCCGACGTTTTCCTCGAGTGCGAAGTGCTGCGTCTCCCGGGCGACAATTCCTTCGTCCAGAATGACGAAGCTTGCTCCGATCGTGGGATGACCGGCGAAATCCATTTCGTAAGTGGGCGTAAATATCCTGAGTTTCGCGGCCGCGTCGCGGCGAGTTGGCGGCAGGAGGAACACGGTCTCGGAAAGATTCAGCTCCTTGGCGATCTTCTGCATGCTCGCGCCCTCGATGCTGGAGCCATCCGGAAAAACCGCGAGCGGATTTCCTTCCAGCGGGGTCTTGGTAAAGACGTCGACTACGCGGTAGCGGTGAGCAGGCATAGTAGCTATTTTATGATCAATGGTGCCCGATCCCAACGCCGCGCTATCAGCGACGTTCGAGCCCGCCCTCAGCGGAGTCGAAGGAGTGGGGATTTTGACCTCCGGATTCCCGAAGTCGATATCAAGTCACAGTCCACCACGCTTCCCGGAACTCCTCAAATTTTGATCTGCTCCTCTTGCTCTCGAGGAAACAGCTTCATCGCGCTGTGTTTCCGGAACAACTCCTCAACCCGAATCAGATACCACGCATCGAGCCCGACTACATACGCCACCAGCCCATCAATCTCGCTCGCGCTGTAGGCCCGAAGCGAATTGCCATGCGCATGAAACGTGTATCCTCCATGCGGCCCCGCCCGATGCGCCGATTTTACCTGCATCCGAATCAACCTCTTCCCGTTATCCACAAGCAGGTCGTACCGAGAACTCTCGCCCCAGGGTTTTGCCACCCGAAATCCCAAAGCCGCCGCCTTGCCAGAAACGCTGCCTCCGCCTTCTCACCCCGCTGCTTTCGCGTCAACGACCGAGTCCGCCCCAACTCCCACCGAGTTTGCCACACCTCCGGATTTCCCGTCTCCACCCCCCGCTCTCCCCCGCTTCGGCGACGCCGGTGACTCTGCTTCTCCCCATGCTCGACCGCCGCCCATCCCCGTCTCTCACCCACTTCACATCCATACATTCCCCCATGTCTCCCCGATATCGGCCAACCGAAGGTCCTTTCGTTATGAATTCCGTCAATTTCACACACGCTCCGCCCCCGCGCCCCTCCTCATCCTCCGAAGAGCAGCGCGCTTCCCGCCAGCTAAGTTGTCAAAGATTCGATTCCGCCCTTTGCTTTGTCATTTCGAGCGAAGCAGAATCCCGGCCAAGCCGGGGACTCTGCGAAGTCGAGAAACCTTGCGTTTCCTCAACACCGCCCAAAACAAAGCCCCCATCGGATTCTGAGTCCGTGGAGGCCAAGCCACACAAGCGGCTACCTTACATTCTCAACAAAGCTCCAACCCAAAGCGATGATCCCACTCGCACTCTCCTGTGACTCCTCGCACCCCCCGGCCCATAAACAGGAATAACACGTTTTTTTGTATTAGCAGGCTGCTGAAAAGTTCGGAAATGCTCTCACCTTTCCGTGGAAGAGCGGCCCTTCCAGAGCCGCGTAAAGCAAATGGAATCAATGCGGGCTTTAGTCCTTTCGTCGTCTTTGAGTTCCCGTTGTGGAAAACTGCGGAGAGGGCGGGAATCACTGGACCATCCCGAACGGAGGCTGGCCCCTCCTTGCATCGCGACTGAGGCTGCCCCACGCTTCGCGGTTTTCGAAGCGTGGGTGCCACGGACGCCGATGTCACGCGATCTAGCCGCCGAAGATTACGGAGCACGGGCCGGAGAGTTCGTTCGAATGCAACCCGGTGCGTCTTCCAGGGGCCCGGACACAGCAGTTCGAGATGGGCGCCTTGCCACTTCGCGCGAGCCTGCGCGCGTTGGACGTTGGCTCGGATGGAGCGGACGACCGTGGCCATAACTTCAGGATTGACCCGCCGAATGATTGCGCCGAGCCGCGTTTCGCCCTGCGCGCACCTGAGCCGGCGCTGTTTCCTGTCAGAGAGTCGACCGGACTTCCGCACAAATCGACCAGATAGCAATCCGGCGGGCGAATGATTCCAGGAAGTCGGCGTCCTTGAGGTCCGGGAACGCCGATAAGAAAGCTTGCCGGATGGCGCGGTAGAGTCCGGAGTCCGCGTGGTAGAACAACCGTCCGGACGCCGGTCGGCGACTCGCCAACAAACACCATCGCGTCGGGCGATAGCGCTTGCGAAGACGCTCGCTCGCGGCTGCCAAACCTTTGGGAGGCTGGTCCACCCTTTACTTATTGCTTCGGCGAAGGGCTCCCCATCCTAACGTCGCGATTTATGCGACGTTAGTGTGGGGATTTTGACTTTCGATCTCTAAATAAAATCCCCGCCCAAGCGAAACTCGGACGGGCACCCTCAGGGATCGGGGTGATTGTTAGGCCGGACCGCCCGCCCAAACTGGGCCAGCCCGGGTTCTCTCGTTTTTCCCGCAGACCTTCCCCGTCGCAGGTGCCTCGCTCCCTGCTAACGTATCTCACGGAGAATGCGTCTATCTTTAAGGCGTCTCACACAACATTAAAGGAGCAGCTCTGATGAAGCGTGCAATTGCGTTCGTGTCTTCGGTTCTTGTTGTGATGTTCTCTTCCTTCTGTGAGGCACAGAGCCAGCAGGCGCCGGCGACATTGCGCAGCACTCTGCTTCATGAGTTGCATACTACTCACAATCAGGCTGATTGGTTTGTGCCGATCAGCGTGGCGGTCGACGGACTGAGCGCGCCGCAAGCGAATTGGCAACCTCCGGCCGGAGGCCACTCTGCCGGGCAGCTCACCTATCATCTGCTGTTTTGGAATCGCATCAACCTGCAGAGGCTCAAAGGGGAGAATCCGAAAAAGTTCAGCGGGGACAACGACGAAACCTTTACAAACTTTGACGAAAAACAATGGAACGACACGGTCAAGCAGCTCGACCAGGTGATGACCGATCTGGAAAAGCTTGTCGAATCGGCCGACGAGCAGAAGCTGTCGTCGATGGCCACCACCGTTGCGAACATCTGCACCCACAATGGGTACCATGTGGGGCAGATTGTCTATGTTCGCAAGCTGCAGGGCTCATGGAACGCGGAGAAAGGCGTGAAGTAGAAACCTGCACTGTCGCACGAGCGATACGGGGATGGCCGCGGGAGATTTTATACCCCGAGACCTCAGCGTTGTTCGAACGTCAAAATCTCTAGATTTCTACAGCATCGTGCCCACGCTTCGAACACACCGCGAAGCGTGGGGAAGCCGAAGGTTGGATGGGCCAGCCCCCCTGGGGGGCCACCAACGGAAATCCCCGCCCAAGCGAACCTTGGACCGAGGCCCCCTGATGATTCGAAGTGAACCTAAAATTCGGCTGGCGAGCCGGCCAACGCGGCAGTAGTGATTCCGGTAGCAGGAGTGGGGGGTGGGTGTTACACTGGGCCGCGCTTAGCGATTCGCCTTTCCCCGACGCGCGAATCCGGAGGCCGCGATGGGCTTGCCTTCGTTCGACCCCAGCGGGGTACCAGACTTCACTTCCGATCACTTCAGCGAAAAGGGATCTTCCCTGGCTCGAGCTACGGGCTTACTAGTGCTCGGGTTGTTGTTTTTCCTGCTCGCGTGGCTGGTGGCTACGCGTGCGGGCCAGTGGGTGGGCGGCGGGCTCCTGGGCGTTGTCGTGGGCACGGCTGGAGGTACTGCTGCGGCTTTTGTTGGAGCGCGTTTTGTGGTCCGTGCGAAACGCTACAAAGCCCCGAGCGCGCAGAAAGTGATGGCGGACGATGCGCGTCAACCCGTGTTGTATTTCCGGCCTTTTACGGCCGACTCCACCGCGGGCAAGGCCGTCACGTTCAGCTCCTGGTTTACAGAAGAAGAGGAGCTGGCCATGGTGATGAACGAGATTGGTCCGTTCATCGCTATTGGTGCCCCGAGCGAAGCGGTTCCCGAGGTTGGGGCTGCGCGCTTTTACGCCGCCGACTCAGAGTGGCAGAACGCGGTGCAATATCTTCTGGGGCGAGCGCGGTTGGTGGTGTTGCGGATTGGGAGGACTGAGGGATTCTGGTGGGAGTTCAAGAACACCGTCAGCCATCGGAAACCGCAAGAGGTGCTCCTGCTCATTCCTCGCGACGAGCAGTTGTACGAGGACTTTCGGCGGAACTCGCGGGACTTGCTGCCCTGCGATCTGCCGCGGCTCACGGGCTGGAATTATCGCAAGCTGTGGCGCGGCAGTTTGATGGCAGCCATTTTCTTTGATCCGGATTGGGCGCCTAACATTGTTGAGTTGCAGACCTATTCTCTGCCGTTCTTCCGGCGCTCGCCCGCCTATCCGCTCGTGCCCGTGCTGAAGATGGCACTGCGGCCGTTCTACCAACACTTGGGGGTGGCGTGGAAACGGCCCAGCATCAGCTGGCGGCTGATCATGACGCTCGCCTCGGTTGTTCTGTTGGCAGGTGTCGTGGCGCTGCGGCTCGATGACTCCGGCGTGTCCTTTGCTACGACGAGGGTGAGCTCCGAAGCGCAACCGAAGGGGCAAGGTGGCGCGCCTTCATTGCAGCAGGGGCGAATGGCAGCAGTGCTGGCGGCGGAGGGGCGCGTAGGGGAACGTATGGCCGCGATCCCAGGTTTCCGGGACCAGCTGGAGCAGATGATCCAATCGGACGAGTTTCGGGCGTTGCCGAGCGCAGAGGCGAAAGCGCGTGTACAGGCGTTTGGCCGGACGCACTCGCATGCCGGATTAAGGCGTCTTGACGATGCAGGCTTGCTCTCGAAGCTTGTACTGGACCAGAAGATTCTTGCTAATGCGGACTCCGCCGACTGCGCAGCGTTCTCACGCGGCCAGGTTTCGGCGGATCGGTTGCATGTGCTGCTGAGTCATTTGGAGGAGTCGGATGTCGAGCGCTGGTACGATCTGGTGGTGCAGGCCACCGCCGCCGATATCGCGCGAACATCGCCGCAGCGCTCCGCCAATTCTGAACGAGTACAGCAGACCATGGCTGCGATGATGGCAGGGTTTCCTGCCGACGATGCTCAGAAGTTGCGGAGAATTCTGGCGAATTACGCACAGGCTTCCGATGACGAAGTCTGCTGGTCCGAGCGTACTCTGCGCCAGGGAATCTCGGGACTTGGCAAAAGCGATCAAGTGAATTGGGCACTGTCGATTGTGGAATGAGCTGCTCTTACCCAGAGAAAATCCCCGCCCAAGCAGAGCTTGGACGGAGCACCCTCAAAATTCGAAGTGACCCTAACTAAAATCCGGCCGGGCCACCCCGCCCCACATTGGCATTGGCGATGTTTGCAGAAAAAAGCCCCGCCTTTCGGCGGGGCTTGTCGGACAGCAGTGTCCGACCCACATTGATCTAGCTACGAGCTGTTCTTAGTACATGTCGCCCATACCGCCGCCGTGGCCGCCGCCCGGCATCGGAGCTTCCTTCTTTTCGGGAATCTCCGCTACCAGGGCTTCGGTGGTGAGCATCAGGCTGGCGATTGAGCCGGCATTCTGCAATGCGGTGCGCACGACCTTTGTGGGGTCGAGTACGCCGGCCTTGACCAGGTCCTCGTACTCGTTGCTAAAGGCGTTGAAGCCGTAGTTCGGCTCTTTCGAGTCGAGCACCTTGCCGAGGATTACTGCGCCTTCTTCGCCGGCGTTCTCGACGATCTGGCGCAGGGGCTCGGTGATGGCGCGCTTCACGATGTTGATGCCGATCTGCTCATCGCCTTCGGCCTTCACCTTGTCGAGCGCTGCGGCGCAACGGGCCAGAGCTACTCCGCCGCCGGGGACAATGCCTTCTTCCACGGCTGCGCGGGTGGCGTGCATCGCGTCTTCGACACGGGCTTTCTTTTCCTTCATTTCGGTTTCGGTTGCGGCGCCGACTTTGATGACGGCTACGCCACCGACCAGCTTCGCCAACCGCTCCTGCAGCTTCTCGCGGTCGTAGTCGCTGGTGGTCTTGTCGATCTGGCTGCGAATTTCTTTTACGCGGCCTTCGATCTCGTTGTGTTTGCCCTTGCCCTCGACCAAGGTGGTGTTGTCCTTGTCGACGGTGATCTTCTTGGCTTGGCCGAGGTCGCTGATCTGGACGTTCTCGAGTTTGATTCCCAGATCTTCGGTGATGGCCTTGCCGCCGGTCAGAATGGCGATGTCCTGCAGCATGGCTTTGCGGCGATCGCCGAAGCCGGGGGCCTTGACGGCCGCGACTTGCAGCGTGCCACGAAGTTTGTTGACGACCAGGGTGGCGAGCGCTTCACCTTCGACGTCTTCGGCGATGATGAGCAGCGGCTTGCCCGACTTGGCAATCTGTTCGAGCAGCGGGAGCAGGTCCTTCATCGAGCTGATCTTCTTTTCGTTGATCAGGATGTAGGCGTTCTCGATGGCGACTTCCATGCGCTCGGGATCGGTGACGAAGTACGGGGAGAGGTAGCCGCGGTCGAACTGCATGCCTTCGACGACTTCGAGTTGGGTCTCGAGGGTCTTCGACTCTTCGACGGTGATGACGCCGTCTTTGCCGACCTTCTTCATGGCCTCGGCGATGATCTTGCCGATGGTCTCGTCATTGTTGGCGGAGATGGTGCCGACCTGAGCAATCATCTCGCCGGTGACGGGCTTGGACAGCTTGTCGAGTTCGCCGTTGACGCGGTTGCCTTCCTTGTCGAGCTTGCCGGCGATGATGGTGACGGCCTTCTCGATGCCGCGCTTCAGCGCCATGGGATTGGCGCCGGCAGCGACGGTCTTGACGCCTTCGCGGTAGATCGCTTGGGCTAGAACGGTGGCGGTGGTGGTGCCGTCGCCGGCGACGTCGGATGTCTTGCTGGCGACTTCACGAACCATCTGAGCGCCCATGTTCTCCAGGCCGTCTTTGAGTTCGATTTCTTTGGCTACGGTCACGCCGTCTTTGGTGATGGTCGGCGAGCCGAATTTCTTTTCGATGACTACGTTGCGGCCCTTGGGGCCGAGTGTGACCTTCACGGCGTCGGCCAGAAGGTTGACGCCGCGGAGGATCGCCTGGCGGGATTCTTCTCCGTGAACGATGTGTTTTGCCATTTGTTGTCTCCTAAATGTTCAGTTGCAGGACTGGCCTGCGGGATTTTTTGGCGCTGTCAGCTACCAGCTGTCAGCTTTCAGCCAAACCGAAATGCAATAGGTCCCTCGCGCAAAGAGCGCGCTCAGGATGACAATGCTTGAGCGCGTGCGGCTTACTTTCTAGAGCCGGCTAGTTCCTTCTTGGTGGAGCCGGTCAGGATGCCGAGCACTTCCTCTTCGCGCATGATGATGAAATCTTCACCATCGAGCTTGATTTCGGTGCCGGAATACTTGCCGAACAGGATGCGGTCGCCTTCCTTTACGTCGAGGGGACGAACCTTGCCTTCTTCGTTGATCTTGCCCTTGCCGGCGGAGATCACTTCGCCCTCCTGCGGCTTTTCTTTGGCCGAGTCGGGGATGATGATGCCACCGCGGGTGGTTTCGCCTTCTTCAATGCGCCGCACCAGAATGCGGTCATGGAGCGGGGTGAATTTTGCCATGTTGAAACTCCTTTCAATGTAGTTTGAAGGTTGATCTGCTTTGACTGATCGTTGTAACCCTATGATGTTGGATGGGTTAGGCCCACTGTTGGCAGTTTCGCCTATCGAGTGCTAATTGTAGAGAGGGGAGTGGGGAGTTGTCAAGGGGGCTAGGCCCAGGTCCGCAGAGGTCCTCCCGACACCCCGGGGCGCTCTCCGTTCGCGGCGTCAGGCTCACGGAGCGGATTTCGATGTTGGTCCGGGAGTCGTGTCGTATTCCGGATGGGGTATGCCCATCATCCATTTGTCGAACCAACCCACGATGTGCTCGAGGCGTTCGATGCGATGCCAGGGCTCGCCCGAGCGGGAAAGTTCGTGCGTCTCCCGCGGAAAGACGACCATGGCGGTCGGGCGTTTCAGGTATTTGAGGGCACGGAATAGTTGCTCACCGCCGGAGTCCTGGGGAGTGCGGTAGTCGGATTCGCCGAGCACAAATAAGACCGGGGTGTGGATGTTTTTGACGAAGGTGATGGCGGAGCGATTGTTGTAGTCTTGGGGATCTTCGAAGGGGGGAGCCTTGAACCAATTCGGCTGGAACAGCGTGAAGTCGGCCGTGTACCACCACGAGGCCCAATTGGAAATGTCGCGTTGCGAGACGGCCGCGGCGAAGCGGTCGGTGTGGGTGATCGTCCAGTCGGTCAGGACACCGCCTCCGCTGCCGCCGGTAACGGCGAGTTTCTTGGGGTCGATGTAGCCGCGTTTGATTATTTCGTCGACGCCAACCATCAGGTCGCGGTAGTCGTCGCCGGGGTAGTGATACTGAATGATGTTGCCGAAATCCTGGCCATAGCTGGTTGAGCCGCGGGGATTGGGGTAGAAGACGACGTAGCCTTTGGCGGCCATCCATTGAAATTCGTGATCGAAGACCCAGCCGTAGGCAGCGTGCGGGCCGCCGTGAATGTCGAGGATGAGCGGGTATTTCTTTTTGGGGTCGAAGTCGGGGGGTTTCTGGATCCAGCCCTGGATGGGCTTGCCATCGAAGCTGGAGTAGTTGATGTCTTCCGGTGCGGTCAGGTTGAGTTGCGACCAAAGCCTTTGGTTGAAATCGGTGATGCGGGTTTGGGTTCCGTCGCCGGCAACTGTGAAAAGGTCGCCGATCATGACCGGCGTGGAAATCAGGGCGACGATGGTGCTGGCATCGGGGTTCACCGAATAATCGAGCACGGCCTGGTCGCCATGCGTGACCTCGGTGACGGCGCCGGTTTGGGCATCGACGCGGACGATGGGAGTGCGTCCTTGCTTTTCTACAACATCGAACAGAGAGCGACCATCGGGCGACCAGTGCAGAGTGTGGCCGCGTCCGCCGCGCGGTGGGGCATTGTCGCCGAAGACGGAACTGCCCATGTCGAAGTCGTACGCGGCGCTCAGGTTTTGTGGCTTCGCATCGGGCGAGGCATCCATGATCCACAGGTCGGGCTGGGAATAGGAGCGAATCGGCTGCGCGACGCTGCCGTGGAACGCGAACTTGCGTCCATCCGGGCTGAGGATGAGACCACCGATATCCATGGGCACGTTTGCGAGCTGGGCCGGGGCTCCGCCCGCCGAAGGCACAGAGTAAATGTCGGTGGTGGGGAGTTCGTAGTAAGGCTCGTCGACGCGCTCGGTGAGGAAGTAGATGCGCGAGCTGTCCTGGCTCCAGACGACCTCGCCCTCGTCGTAGTTGCCGCTGGTGAGTTGCACAGGCTTGGGGAGGTCATCGGAGGCAGTTGGGACTTGAAGGATCCAAATATGCTCGTGACGCTTGGGATCGAGGTAGCCCTCGTCGTTGCTGCGATAGATGGCGCGGCTGATGATGTGCACGTCGGATTCGTGCTCGCTCTCGGGGGCTTTCGCGTTGTCGGCGGGCTTCTTGTGTTGGGCTTTCTCGATGTCCTCTGGCGTGGTGGTGCTCGAGAGAGCAATGCGAGTGCCGTCGGGCGACCAGACTGGGGTGGAAGCGCCTTTCGGCAGGTCGGTGATGATGCGGGCTTCGCCTCCGGCCAGCGACAGCATCGCGAGTTGGCCGGGCTTGGGCTTGCCCGCTTCATCTTTTTCACCGCCACGAACGAAGACGAGCTGCTTGCCGTCGGGGGACCAGCGGGGCTGTGCGTCGTGCTTGCCGTTGGTCAAGCGGATGGGAGCTTGTTTGCCGTCGGTCGCAACGATCCAGATGGACGTCTCGTAGCCGGTGCGCTTCTCATCGACATTGACGCGAGTCAAGGCGACGAGGTGGCCATCGGGCGAGAGTTGGGGGTTGGCGACCCAAATGAAATCGAAGAGATCCTTTTCAGTGAGGAGGCGTTTTTGTGCGCTGGCGGGCTGAGTGGCTTCCTGCGCGGCCAGTGATGCCACCAGCGCGATGACGGCAAGGAAAAGGCGGAGTTTCATGGGCGTCCTCAGGCCGCGCTCGGGCGGCGAAGCAGAGATTGTGCCCTTTTGCATCGTGATGGTCAAACGTAACGAGCAGCCCTCGAGATGCGGCTTTGCCTCGGCTGCCTTTTCAAACGCTGTCCTGAAAAGTTCGTGATCTGCGACTCGGCGTGCAGGTATATCATTTTGGAAGAAGATTCTGCCAGTATTTCTGCTTGCAGTCCTCGATGGGAGCTCGGAATGGCTACTCTACTCCTTGCTGTAAATGGGCAATCTTTCACGGTGGATGCGGATCCTCAGACCAGCCTGCTGACTGTCTTGCGAGAGTCTCTCGACCTGACTGGCAGCAAGTATGGATGCGGCGAGGGGCAGTGCGGCGCCTGCACTGTGCTCATCGATGGGAAGGCGCAGCGGTCGTGCATCACCAAAGTGGGCGCGGTTGGGCAGAAGCAAGTCACCACCATTGAGGGACTGGCGCGTGGCGAACAGCTGCATCCGGTGCAGGAGGCGTTTCTGGAAGCGGGGGCGATGCAATGTGGATATTGCACTTCGGGGATGATCATGTCGGCGGTGGCGCTGCTGCAGCGGAACCCGGCGCCGAAGGAGAGCGAGATCATCGACTTCATGGATGGGAACGTTTGCCGATGCGGGACTTATGCGCGGATCGTCAGCGCGATTCAGAAGGCGGGCAAGGGGATGAAGGCGGTGGGCGCGGGGAAAGGAGCAGGGCGATGAATGGGAGAGATTTTGGTAGCGGCGAAATTTCCTCTCGTGGACACATAGTCGAGCTTCGCTCGACCGGACGGCCGGGGGCGGCTGTCCCTACACGTGCTGTTGTGCTGGAACCTGAACGCTACGAACTCACGGCGGGGGCACCGTATCGGTTTGATCTGGATCGGCGGGAGTTTTTTAAGTTTGTGGGTACGGGCGTTGTGGTGTTTTCGGTGCTGAAGACGGCTGCGGCGGCGCAGGAGTCTGGAGGAGCGCGAGGGCGGCGAGACGACTCTTTGCCCAAGGAAATTGATGCCTGGCTGCATATTGGGGAGAGCGGCAAAGTTACCGTGTACACGGGGAAAGTCGAGATGGGGCAGAACATTCGGACGTCGCTAACGCAGGCGGTTGCGGAAGAGTTGCGCGTCCCCGTGGAGAGGATTGAGCTCGTGATGGGTGACACGCAGCTCACGCCGTTTGATATGGGGACGTTTGGAAGCCGGACGACTCCGACAATGAATCTGCAACTGCGCAAGGTCGCGGCGGCGGCGCGGGATACGCTGATGGGGCTGGCGGCGGCGCAATGGAAGACCGATGTCCAGCATCTGGTGGCGGACGATGGGAAGGTGAAGGATCCGCAGACGAATCGTTCTTTGGAATATGCAGCGCTCACCAAGGGGCAGCAGTTGACGCAGACGCTTCCTGCCGAGGACCCACTGATTCCTGCGACAAGCTGGAAGGTGGCGGGGCAGTCGGCGGCCAAGGTGAACGGGCGTGAGTTTGTGACGGGGAAACATCGCTATCCGTCGGATCAGAAGTTGCCGGACATGTGGTATGGCAAAGTGCTGCGGCCAGAATCGTTCGGGGCGACTCTGCTTTCAGTGGATGCGCAGAAAGCCGAGCAGATGGGGGCGACCGTCGTCCGCGATGGCAATTTTGTGGGAGTGGCGGCTGCTAGCAGCGGGCTTGCGGAGGCTGCGGTGGCGGCGATCAAGGCGGAGTGGAAGGCGGAGCCTCAGCCTTCGAGTAAGGAATTGTTTGAGTTTTTGAAGAAGAATCCGATCGAGGGCAGGGATCTGACCGGGGACGGCGACCGGTATGAGGCGGGCAAGGTGGATCCGGCCCTGGCGGCGGCCGATCACAAGCTGCAGCAGACCTACACGGTTTCGTATATCGCGCATGTTCCGCTCGAACCTCGGGCGGCGCTGGCGAAATGGGATGGCGACCACTTGACGGTGTGGACAGGGACGCAGCGTCCGTTTGGAGTGCGCGGGCAACTGGCGGAAGCGTTTCGAATAGCGGAGGATCGGGTGCGGGTGTTGATGCCTGACACCGGGTCCGGATACGGCGGGAAGCATACGGGGGAAACCGCTATCGAGGCGGCGCGGCTGGCGCGGGCGGCGAAGCGTCCGGTGAAAGTAGTGTGGACGCGGGAAGAAGAGTTCAGCTGGGCGTATTTTCGTCCCGCGGGCGTGATGGAAGTGACCAGCGCCGTGGGTGGCGACGGGCGCATTACGGCCTGGGAGTTTCACAACTACAACTCGGGATCGGCGGGGATTCGAACTTATTATGAGATTCCCAATCAGCGGATCGTGTTTCATCCGACGAAATCGCCGTTGCGGCAGGGGTCGTATCGGGCGCTGGCCGCCACCGCGAACCACTTTGCGCGCGAGTCCCACATGGACGAACTGGCGCACGCCATCAAGATGGATCCGCTCGAATTCCGGTTGAAGAATCTGAAAGATGACAGGCTGCGGGCGGTGTTCGAGGCGGCGGCGAAGAAATTCGGGTGGGGGAAGAGCAAGAACCCCGGCCAGGGATTTGGAATGGGGGGTGGCTATGAGAAACTGGGCTACATTGCTACCTTCGCCGAAGTTCAGGTGGACCGAAAATCGGGCGAGGTGAAAGTCGTGCGCGTGGTGACCGCGTTTGATTGCGGGGCGATTGTGAATCCTGACAACCTGCGCAATCAGATCGAGGGGTCGAACGTGCAGGGACTGGGTGGGGCGCTTTTCGAAGCGATCTCGTTCGAAAACGGCAAGATTGTCAATGGGCGGATGTCGGAGTATCGGGTGCCGCGATTCAGCGACGTTCCGGTGCTCGAGACCGAACTGGTTGATCGCAAGGATCTGCCGTCAGTGGGAGCGGGGGAGTGCCCGATGGTGGGGCTGGCGCCGGCGATTGCTAACGCGATCTTTGACGCAACCGGGGTGCGGTTGCGGGCGTTGCCGTTGGTTCCGGATGGGTTGAAGATGAGCTAGGGGGCCGGGGCTGGGCCTTCATAAGCGCTTCTACTTAAGGAACAGGTTCAAGCGTCCGCGGACCTATTCTTGGTGGATGCGTATCCTCCAAGAAAACGGGAAGGTGCTCACGTCGTTCTTTGCCACAGGGGGGCAGCAAATGGCGTGGCCGGCAGGAGTGGTCGAGCGATTGCGCGGTTTCGGTTGCCTGACCTGCTGCTGCGTACGCTATTGCTCCATGTGGCCAAGGGTTACTCTCTGCGGGAAACGGTTGTGCGCGCTAAACTAGCGAACTGGGCCAACATTTCGGATGTCGCCTTGCTCAAACGCCTGCCTAACAGCGAGGAGTGGCTACGTTGGTTGTGTATCGAATTGCTTCGGGAAAACGTCGCATACCGGCTCGAAGAAGCTGCAAGCCCGGCGATCCGGATTGTGGAACGATCCTCAGAGACGCCAAGCAAGACGGGGAGCCAATGGGGGATTCTGTACAGCATCAGACTGCCGAGTTTGGTGTGTGTGACTTTGTCGAAGTAACGGCCACGATCGGCGAAGGCAGTGGCGAGTCATCGAACCTGCCTGTGGGTCCGCATGAACTCATTCTCGCGGATGCCGGCTACTGCTCAGTCGCTGGCATAGAGTATGTTTGGCAACATGACGCCGAGGTATTGGTTCGTGTCAACCCTCAGAGATTCGTGGCGTATTCTGCATACGGCAGACGTTTCTCCCTCCTGCCGCGATTACGCACTTTGTCCAAAGTAGGGCAGTTCCGCGAATGGCGAGTTGTCTTGCATGGTCAAGGTTCCTCATTTGCAGGCCGGTTGTGTGCAATAAGAAAGAGCAACTGCGCGATTCAACAGGCTCATCGGCGCTTGCAGCGAAAAACGAGTAAGAAGCAAATGATCACTGGGCCGGGAACACTCGAATTTGCAAAGTACGTGATCGTGTTTACGACTCGCTCCAGCGGGTTCAACGGCGGATGTTCTGAGGTCTTACCGTATGCGTTGGCAAATTGAGCTGGTGTTTAAGCGACTGAAGAGCCTCGCCCAACTGGGGCACGTGCCCAAGCATGACGACCGCGGTTCCCGCGCTTGGCTTTACGGAAAATTGCTTATCACGCTCCTGGCACAGAAATTGATCCGTATCGGGCGCGATATTTCCCCCTCAGGTTACCCACCCTCGGCGCGGGAGGCCATGTAGTCCGTCCCGTGAATTCAGGTTCGCGCTGCACCAGATCCCGCAAGCTATCGAACCGCACCTCTCCCTGCGGCAAACGCTCTATTCGTGGAATCAGATTGCACATGCTCTGGCGGAAAGGTCGCGCAACCGACGACTTCAATTGGTAAAATAGCGCGCCTCGTGCACATCGCTTCAAGACCGACCGATCGGAACTTGCCGGCTGTCAGAAGCTGACCTCAATGCCGCGTCGTGGGCCCCGCCCTCGCTAGTAACTTCAGAGTTGCCCGTCGCTCGGGAGTAATGCGTTGATCCCACGGCGCTGGAGGGATACTACCCCTTTCCGCGTGCGTCAACCTGTCCCCAAAAGGTATGAGCAATTCGCGACGTCATGCTTGAGTTGTCGCAGCGGATGGAAAGACTTTTGCCGCGCGAAGTATGTCTTCGTACGCTCACGATGACGTAGGTCAGAAGTTGTCGATCATCCAGGCGTTGTTTGCAGAGGTGTATTCCAAGAAAGCCAGACGGTGGCCGTCAGGAGACGGGATGGCATACGTGTCGTAGCCGCCGGCGGTTTGACGCAGCGGGTAGGCATGTCCCTGCGGATCAACAAAAAGAAGACTGTTCGCTGCGGCTGATCGGCTGGCTACAAACCAACCCTTGCCGTCGGCAGCCCATTCCGTTGACTGAAAGGCAGACCAGCCAGTCACGCGGATATCTTGCCGCGAACCGCCGGCCAAAGACAGGATCCGGATACGGGCCGGCGGGCCTTCGGGCATAGCCAGCGCGATGCGCGAGCCGTCGGGGGAAAGGTCCCAGTTGGATTCCACAATCTCCGGCCCCAAGCCGATTTCCTGCCTTGCGAGTTCCTGTCCCCTGCCTCGTATAGGATCAAGCGCATAAAATACGAGTTGCTTGTTCTCCCATTCGCTCAGGACGCACATAGTTGCGGGGGCTTTCAGGCAGCGAAAATCGGAAGCAGGCCGCGCTTTGAATACTAATTGCGGAGGGCCGCCCGAAAGCGGTGCTCGCATCAGAAGCGGCGCTTTCATCGCTGAGTAGCCACCCGGAAAAACAAAATACATGAGCCACTGGCCGTCCGGGCTGAGGTGAAGAGAGAGTTTGTCCTCCGGACCGGCGATGAGAGCTTTCGCGATCTGCTCATCTACTCCTTGCCTGAAAATATCCATGCTGCCATTGCGATTGGAGGCAAACAGAACATAGTGGCTATCGGGGGTCCAATCCGAAGCAAAATCGTCACGGTCATTGAATGTGAGACGGCGGGCGTTCTTGAGGCGGTGTTCCACGATGTCGCCTATATATACATCAGCCTGCGCAAGGCCCTTTAGAGCCACCAAGTGCTTCCCGTCGCTTGTCACGCCCAAAGCTGATATCGAGCAGCCAGGCCAACGGGCGAGTTGACGAGGCTTTCCGACCACCTTCCCCGAACTCGGATCGGTGTTGGCCTCTAGAAGACTGGCACCGGATTGTCCGGAAATGACTTCGTTTCGAGAGTAAACGAGCCGTCCGTCGGGTAGAGGTATTCCTGACGTAATGTCCGGATCAGAAAAGGAGGCCGTGATTTTTCCCGTCTCCAGGTCAAGCGTCTCAACTACTGTATCTACCTTGTCTGAATCTGAAAAAACTCTTCCATAGGCGAGATGCTTGCTATCCCAGCCCCAAACCGGGCCCGCCAGATACTCGTTTGTGGCGACTAGTATCCGATGCGGCGACTCTCCGTTCGCAGCCATTAGCCAAAGCTCTTTGCCCTTTCCGCGTACAAAGACGATTTGTGAACCGTCCGGTGAGACGGCAGCTTGATTGCCACCGTCCAGAAGCTTGACCGGGGTCTGGCCCAAAATGGAAATTACCCAGACACTGTCCACGTTGGGTTGAAGACCGGTGACAGTCGCCAGCAGTCTTGTGCCGTCAGGAAACCAGCTTAGCCCGCCGATCACGGAAGCTGGCGGAACAGAGATAGGGTGCATCTCTCCGGTTCTATTCACACGCACGTAGAGCCCGGCACTGTCAGCGTACGCGAGGTACTTGCCGTCGGGCGATATTGCAGCGGCGATCAGGGAAGCTTCTGAGGAGTTCGTTGTGAGTTGCGTCTCCTTTAATTGTAGCTGTCTCCCCCAACGAGTCCAGGAACGCCACGTCACTGCCAATCCCACCAGCATCAGGAGCATGGTTCCAAGCACGATTGCTCGAGCGATGCGCAGGAAACGTTTTTGCGTGCCCCCTCGAGCCAGTCCTGTTCCCCGATGCTCTCTGCCGCTCAAATTCGTCACAGAGGGTCGCTCGTTTCCGAGTTCTTCCTCCGAGACCTCCTTGACCGGAGCGACAAAGCGATAGCCTCGCTTGGGGATGGTCTCGATGAATTTCGGGCCGTCGAGGTTGTCCCCCAGAATCTTGCGCAAAGCTGAGATGCTCTGGGTGAGGTTGTTCTCTTCGACCGCGACATCGTTCCAGACCTTCTGTATCAAGTCATTCTTCTGCACAACGTGGCCCCGGTTCTCCACCAGAACCAGGAGGGTGTCGAAGAGTCTCGGAGAAAGCGGAACAGCCGCGCCATCCTGGAAGAGGAAACGTTCAGTGCGATCCAGGCGAAACCGGCCGAACTCGAATAATTGTCGCGGCTGCGTGAACATGGTGGTTTCAGAGTTTTTTCAGGAGATTTTTAGCGTTTCCTAATGACTCCGAGTTGGTCCATGAATCATGGTCAACCCACATCTGAGGGCACTCCATGAATGCAGAACTTACCACGCGGGCCGTGGCGGCGCAAAACGGCGGTATCTCTGTCCCAGACACGAGCCAGCCAGTTTCCATCAACAATCCGGCCGCAAGAGTGACCTCGGTACTTTCCGCGTACCGGCTGCGATCTGGTGCATGCTCGTGGCCACTACCTCGGACATGATTGGAGCGTACTGGGACGTCGCCTGGCACCAGTCCATTGGACGAGATACATTCTGGACCCCGGCCCATTTGGCTATCCAGCTTTGTGGAGCACTTGGGGACCTTACTTCAGGTTTCTTGATACTTTCCACGACGTTTGGCCGTAGCTCGGCAGCATTGCAACGAAGAGCGGCAAGCGTAAAGATTAAAGATATGGGGCTTTCGCGGACCGCTTGGAGCCTTCATCGCCGCTTAGGGTGGGTTCGCCATGATCACATCCGCTCCCTTCGACAACTGGTGGCATAACGCATACGCTCTCGATGTCACCATCCTCAGTCCGCCTCACGTATTGCTGATGAGTGGGTCGATCGCCATCGACATTGGCACTTTGATTCTGATTGGTGGTTCCATGAACCGGTGCCAAGGCGATTCACGAGCGAAGTTCCGGCGGCTCTTTCTTTACGTCGGCGGGATCATCGTCATGCACGGCTACTTCCTCATCACCGAATACACGGGGAGCCAAGCGCTGCATGGTGCGACTGCCTATCTGGCGGTCTCATTGGCTGTCCCTCTTGCAATGGTGGGCGTGTCGCGTGCGTCGGAACACCGGTGGGGAAACACCATTGTTGTCGCCGTCTACACGGCTGCTGTCT
>Ga0307474_10000429_pt1 | contig 30286 bp, 27 predicted proteins | sample atmos_gasesECM1C_2_FD_203312 | JGI IMG/M metagenome (GOLD analysis project Ga0307474, IMG submission 203312) | Hardwood forest soil microbial communities from Morgan-Monroe State Forest, Indiana, United States - atmos_gasesECM1C_05 | ecosystem: Environmental > Terrestrial > Soil > Temperate... | reverse complement strand
TAAGGCCTGTAACTTAGCCGGATAGGCGCCCTGTTTGCCCACATACCAGCCTTGCGTATTGCTGGCGCCAATCGCGACAATGCGAAGCGGCGCTGCAGCAGCGGCGGTCATTGCAGACAGAAGTACTGTTACGGCAAAGAGTAACGCCCTAATCATAATGAGTCCTCTGGAACAGCTTCGACTTCAGAGACAATAATGGCTCAGGCTGCGACGGCAATCAGTTTTCTCGGTTGACGCGGTGTGGGCGGGGTTGTGGAGCTATTGGCATTACCCTCTCAGTTCGAGGGTAACAAGCCTTGCCAAAAGCATAAGGAATCGATCGAAGAAATGGAGCACAGCTGACAAGCTGGGTCGTGCGTATCATTTTCCTCGAAGGTTTCCCTCGAGTCTTGCCGCCGCCTAGCGGGAAGGCTTTGAGCGCGTCCTCAGCTGGGTAGCACTGGGATGTTGAGATTTGTTCCTACGTCAAAACGCTGGGGCGGCGACCCATAAATGAAGAGCAGCAGCACAACTACTATAGGTCCTACTATAGATTGATTTCGCGTTCGACCGGCGCCGACTAAGCGCCTGCTACAGAACTGACGAAGGTGATCTTTTGGGACTGCATGCGGCCGACCAAAGCGCCGCTTGGACCCCGGCGGCAAATTGTTGATCTGTTGGGGATCGGATCGGCGCTGAGGTACTGGGCGTCGTGGCCTCCGATCCTCCGCATCTCAGCATATCTTCGCATTGTCGGCCCAGTCGCAAATGTGGCCGGGCACGCCCCGGACCGACGGACCGAACCATATTGGAATGCCCTGCCAGATAATCCAGCGGCCGGCGGGGGCGGAATTGCCCATATAAGAGGGCGCCCCGCGTATTATGACACGTCGCCCGGCCGCGAAATTCTCGCGAGCCACGGCGGAGGTTGTGAGCATGGCGATCGCGATCCATCCAGTCGACAAGAGCTTAATTGTAGTCATCGAACCGTCCTTTTTAGCCCTTGATGGGGCTGCAACCTTAGCCCGTTTCTTCAGGCATCAGTTAATCGCCGCGACCCTTACGCCCTCTCCGACTTGCCGGCGGGAACGGGATTTTTGCTGCATGTCATCGTAATTTCGATGTATTCGATCTCAATAGCGTTTGGCGACTTGCCGTTTCTCGTGGCGACGAGGTCTGGCGGATCACGCGTCACCTTGCCGCGGGCGGATGCAAGCCTTTCCTCTTGCCGAAACGCTTCTTCGCACCCTCGCGCCAACGCTGGAAGGTGACGTAGAGCATTGGCACCAGGAAAATGCCGATCGAGCTGGCCGCGATCATGCCGCCAAACACCGCTGTACCGACCCCGCGGCGGCTGATCTCGGCTGCGCCGGTTGCGATCACCAACGGCAACAGGCCGAGAATGAAAGCGATCGAGGTCATCATCACGGCGCGGAAGCGCATTTGCGCACCGAGTGCCGCCGCATCGGTGATCGATAGGCCGGCTTCCCGCTGTTCCTTGGCGAACTCGACGATCAGGATGCCGTTCTTGGCGGCAAGCGCGATGAGCACCACCAGGCCGATCTGACCGTAGAGGTCGAGGTTCAATCCGCTCAGCTTGATGGCGAGATAGGAGCCGAGCACGCCCACCGCGACCGACAACAACACCGGCACTGGAATGGTCCAGCTCTCGTACAATGCCACCAGGAACAGATAAGCAAACAGCACCGCGAGCGCGAGAATAGTGCCGGTCTGGCCGGAGGCCGCCTGTTCCTGATAGGCGGTGCCCGTCCATTCATACGAATAGCCCGCGGGCAGCGTCGACTTCGAGAGCTCTTCCATCGCGGCGATTGCTGTCCCCGACGAAACACCTGAAGCCGGGCTGCCGTTCACCGTGACCGAGCGGTAGTTGTTGTAGCGGGTGATGACCTGCGGTCCGGTCACGATCCTCAGGCTTGCGATGGAACGGATCGGCACCATCTGGCCGCCGCTGTTGCGCACATAGATCTGCCAGATATCGCGGATTTCGCCGCGGTTGGCGGCTTCGCCCTCCACGTTGACCTGCCAGGTGCGGCCGAACAGGTTGAAGTTGTTGACATAGATGCCGCCTAGAGTTGCCTGCAGCGCAGTGAAGACGTCGCTCATATTGAGGCCCAACGCCTGCGCCTTGGCGCGATCGATGTCGAGATAGATCGACGGGTTGGTCGCGGTGAAGGTCGAGAACACGCGCGCCAGCCGTAGATCACGATTGGCCGCGTTGATCAGGGCGCTCATCACGCTGCCGAGCGACGCCGGGTCTTGTCCTTCGAGCGCGTCAAGCTGGTATTCGAAGCCGCCCGAGGTCGAAAGCCCGATGATGGGCGGCAGGTTGAAAGGCAGGATGGCGGCCTGCCGGATCCGCATTCCCTCTGCGAACATCCGGCGGACCGTCGCCTGCACCGAATCCGTCACCGCTTTGCGATCCGCAAACGGCTTCATGCTCGCGACCACGAAGGCCGAATTAGACTCGTCGACGTTGTCGAGCAGTGAGAAGCCGATGATCGAAAGCACGTGATTGACGGCCGGGATCTGCTTAAGCAGCGCTTCTACCTGTTTGGTGACCTCGCTGGTGCGCGCCACCGATGCACCATCGGGCAATTGCACCGAGATGAAGAACGCGCCCTGGTCCTCCTCAGGCAAGAAGCCCGTTGGTGTCAGGCGCGACACACCGATGACGCTGCCGGCGAACACGAGCACTGCGACCAGCGACAGCGCCGCGACGCGCAGGAGCCGGCGCACCAGGCCGGCGTAGCGGTCGCGAACCCAATCGATGCCTCCGAGCAGACGCCCCATCAGGCCACGTCGCGGGCCGCCGTGCCGCACGAATACGGCACAAAGCGCCGGCGACAACGTCAGCGCGTTCAATGCCGAGATCACCATTGCCGCGCTGATCGTTACTGCGAACTGGCGGAACAATGTTCCGGAGATCCCCGGGATGAACGCAATCGGCACGAACACCGATAACAGCACGAGCGAAATCGCGATGATCGGCGCGGTGATCTGCGCCATCGCTTTCTTGGTGGCATCGGCGGGCGAGAGTTCCGGCTCCTCCTCCATCACGCGCTCGACGTTCTCGACCACCACGATGGCATCGTCGACCACGATGCCGATGGCGAGCACCATGGCCAGCAGCGATACCGTGTTGGCGGAATAGCCGAGCGCCAGGAGGACCGCAAAGGCGCCGATCAGGCTGACCGGGACCGCAACTGCGGGGATCAGCGTGGCACGCAAGCTGCCGAGGAAAAGGAACACCACGATGACGACGAGCACGAAGGCTTCGCCGAGCGTCTTCATGACCTCCTTAATGGTGTCGTTAACGAAAGTCGTCGAGTCGTAGTGCACGAGATAGGTTAGTCCCGGTGGAAACCGTTCCGACAGTTTGGCGAGCGTGGTGTGAACGGCCTTCGCCGTCGTCACGGCGTTGGCGCCGGGCGCAAGATAGATGCCGATAGGCACCGCGGCCTGGCCGTCGATCCGCGATTCGCTGTCCATGTTTTGCGCGCCGATCTCGACCCGGGCGACATCCCTGATGCGCAGGACCGATCCGTCGGGATTGGCGCGCAATACGATGTTGCCGAATTGGGCCGCGGTCGTCAGCCGCCCCTGTGTCTGCACATTGAACTGGAATTGCTGCTCGTCGCTGATCGGGCGGGCGCCGATGCGGCCCACCGGCGCCTGCACACTCTGCGCGCGAATCGCCGCGATCACGTCGGACGGCGCCAGGTTGAGACTGGTCAGCCGCTGCGTATCGAACCAGATCCGCATCGAATAGTTCAGCTTGGCAAACAGGGTCGCCTGGCCGACGCCGGGCGTGCGCGAAATCGCGTCCAGCACGTTGATGATGGCGTAGTTGGTGATGAACAGCGGATCCTGCTCGCCGTTCTTGCTGTACAGCACGATGAACTGCAGCACGGCCGAGGACTTCTTCTGCACGACAAGGCCTTGCGCCTGCACTTCGGTCGGCAGCTGCGACAGCGCGGTCTGCACCCGGTTGTTGACGTTGACGGTGTTGATGTCGGGATCGGTGCCCAGTGCGAACGAAACGGTCATCGTGTAGCTGCCGTCGTTGCCGCTGGTCGACTTCATATAGAGCATCTTGTCGACGCCAACGACCTGCGCCTCCAGCGGCTGGGCGACGCTGGACTCCACCACGTCGGCAGACGCGCCCGGGAATGTGGCCGTCACGGTGACCTGCGGCGGCACGATGTCGGGAAATTGCGCGACCGGGATTTGCAGCAGCGCAAGCGCGCCCGCGATCGTGATCACGAACGCGATGACGATGGCAAGCCGCGGACGATCGACGAAGACGGCGGAGATCATGGAGACCTGCCCGCGGGCTTCGCGCCGATCCCGCCGCCGGGCTGTCGCGCGGCACCGCTGTCCGCCGTGCCGTTCATGCTTGACTGGATCAGCGCGCTGGCCGGACCGGGCGCGACGGACTGGTCGGGCCGCACCCGCTGCAGGCCCTCGACAATGACCTTCTCTCCTTCTGAAAGCCCGCTTGTCACCGCCGCGATCGTGGATGTCGATTGTCCGAGCGTGATCCGCCGCTGCTCGGCCTTATTGTCGGCGCCGAGCACGAAAACATAATCCCCTTGCTGGTCCGACAGTACCGCGGAGCGCGGGATCGCCACCACCTCGACCGGCTGCACGCCTTCCAACAGAACGTTGACGAACTCGTTGTCAGTGAGTTCGCGCAATCCCCCGCCCGCGGCCTGTTGGCTATACAGGAGAGGATTGGGAATCTCGCCGCGCAGCAGGATAGTGTCGGTATTTTGATCAATCGTGTTGTTGACAAAATTCAATTGGCCGACCTGGTCATAGAGGCGGCCATCCGGTAGCCGAACCCGGATGATGACGGCCTTGAAGCCGCCGCGTGTCGCGTAGCGATCGCGCAGCGTCAGAGCCTCGCGCACCGAAACTGGAAACGTGACATACATCGGGTCCTGGCTGACGATCGTGGTCAGCACTCCCGAACTCGGCGTGACGACGTTGCCTTCGGTGACAGAGGTGCGGCCGATCCTGCCGTCGATCGGCGAGTGGATCTCGGTATAGTCAAGATTGATCTGGGATAGATCGACCTGCGCCTGCGCAGCCTTTATCTGCGCCTCGAGGCTCTGCTGGTTAGCCAGTGCAGCGTCGTAGGTGGATTGTTGACCCGCAGGCCCGCTAAGCAGGATTCTGGCCCGATCGGTGGTCAGCTTGGCGTTGACCAGCGTCGCCTGCAACTGAGCGACTTGCGCTTGCTTCGACTTGAGATCGGCCTCGAACGGACCACGCTCCAGCTGATAGAGCAGGTCGCCGGTCTTGACCTCCGTGCCTTCGACGAAGTACCGCTTATCCAGAAAGGCCGTGACACGCGCGACCACGGCGACTCGATTGATGGCCTCGATTCGTCCCAGAAATTCACTGGACTCGGTGATAGGACGCTTGACTGCTTCGAGCACTCCGACGGCGGGAGGTCCCGTCTGGCCCTGCTGCCCCTGGGCGGAGGCCAGCACGCCGAGCGTCACCGCCGCCAATACGGCGCCGCCGGCGGCCCAGCCGATTGTCCCTCTTGCAAAATGCACGTCCGTAGCGCCTTTGGATAATTCTACCTATTTTCCCGCCAATTGTAACGCTTCTTTGACGACGTACGGCGTCGAACCCATCGGTCACCTTGTGAAGGTAGACCGCCTCGGTCCAGCGCCCCTAGCTCCCCGATGCTGCTGGCGGATAGCGCTGGCGTGGCAGTCTGCCGCGCGTAGTGGCGTTTGAGCCCGCAGAAGCACGGTGCCCTGGGCGACAAATGCCGGGTTCCAGGTGAGGGTGGACGGTGGTGGCCTTCTCGGCCCTACAACGCTCAGCTCCTCAACCCCGGCACCGACGCTGGCTACCTCGGCATGCTCGATGCCTTCGATCCGTTCGGTTATACGGCAGAGCGCCGCGCCGAGCGCGCTGATCGGCTGGCATGAGGACCTCACCGAGTTGCTGCTACGTGAATTGCCGCGCTATGGCTTGGCGAGGCTGCTACCGATCGCAGCTGCAGCGATGGACATCCGCGGCTACGGCCCGGTGAAGGAGAAGGCGATCACCGACGTGCGTGCGCGGGGCAATGCGCTGTTGGCGGGCCTGGCGAACCCGGAGGAAGGAAGCAGCGTAGGAGCCAACAAATCGCTTTCGAGCGCGAGAAGAGTGCCTTACCATAGAAAGCCAGCTTGCGATCGAAAGCGCTGTGGAGAGTGCGCATGCCGTCGACCTCGCATGACTCATCTGTCACCGAAATCAATCGCTCGATCAGCCGCTGTGAGAGCTATGACGGCGTGGTCGCCGCAATCTTACGGCCGATCATGAGCCGTCTCGGCGCCAGCGCTGGCGCCTTCTTTCAGGTCGAAACCGACGGCGGCAGGCCCTTGGCGGTCGAAAAGGGCGCGTTCCAAGGACCGTTTACCGAGGCCGCGGCGCGCTACCGCAGCCAGCTCTTTCGCGAAGACCCGCTGTTTCGTTACAGGTCGATGGCTCCCATTCTGCTCTCGGACATGCTCTCCGGCGCAAGAAGACCAGATATCACCCGCGATCTTCGTGTCTACCAGCGCGATTTCCTCGCGCGCCACGGGATCGGGGACATCATTGGCTTGCATTTTCCAGTCCGCTGCGGTGCGAGGACGAAGATCGTTGCCGTCAGCTTTCAACGACGCGCCGGCATGCAGAATTACACTTCCAGCGAGATACATCTGATGAACGAGGTAACGCCGGCCCTCAAACTGGCACTGACCAACCTGGCGCTCGATGCCGAGATCACATCGCTCGCCGCGCGGATCGCGGCCCTGCCGGATGTCGGAGGCCCGACCCAGGATGCGCCGGTGAAAATTGCCTTGACGCAGCGTGAGATAGAAATCGTCGATGCGCTGCGCGCGGGCCACAGCAATGCGTCCATGGCGCAAAGCTTTGGGCTGAGCGTGCGAACGGTCGAAAATCACCTGCGATCGATCTACGCAAAAGCTACCGTGAACAGCCGAACGCAGCTGCTGGCGAAGCTGTTCCAAACCAGGTAAGCCCGGCCGATCAGCTGTCGGCCGGGCGAAACAGGCTCAGTGACGCGGCGGCAAGTGTCCGACGGCGCCATTCTTCGCGGCGAGTTCGTAGAACAGCTCGCAGTCGCAGACGCCCGCCACGGTACCGTCGTCGTTGTAGCCGACGAGAGGCCCGTGGAAGATACCGAAGGCCAGGATTTCGTCGTTGGCTTCAGCAACATGGACAACGCCGCCCGCCTCGTGAACGTAGCAGTTAGCGTGTGCGGTGCCTTCCTCATAGCTGAAGCTGCCCCGCAGGACGTAAACCTCGGCAGCGCCGACGTGTTTGTGGATCGGTGTCGGCGCACCCTGCTCGGCCAGCAGGAGCAGCGTCGCGGCCCCGCGATCTTCATTCAGATGGAGGAGCTTGAAAAAGGTCTTTGGGAATACGAACGGCGTCCACGGAATCTTGTCGACATCTGCCATGTAGGTTCCGGCCTTACTGACCACCTTGACCGACGTTTCGGTCTGCGGACGATCGATGACTTGTGCTGCTGTTGACATTGGGTACCTCCCCTCTCCTCTGGTGCCATCTCGCGGATGGAATGAGGGTAAGGATGTCAACGCCGCTATCGTTCGACCATAGCGGAAACTACCTAGGTGAGGCCCGTCTCGGGTGGGACTCGCCTTGCACTATGTGCCGTTCCACTTCGGCCAGATGACGTAGCACCGTATCGCGATCCATTCCGGCAGCATATCACCTCAAGTTCCACGGCGCTCGGACCTGATTCGCAATTTCCCAGCGAATGCCTACATACCCCAACATGGAAAGACGGATAATGACGAACCCCCCTTCGCCTGAACAGGCCGCTAGACTGGAACGGCAGCGCCTTGCGGCTGAGGATGGCGCGAAAGCTCTTCAAGAAGTTGCTAGTCGTGCGATTGCCATCCGCGAAAACATGGCTCGCCTGCGAAGCTTGAGGCTAGCAAAGGAAGCACAAAAAGTTCGAGCTAATGACCGAAAATCGAGCGGCACAAGTCAAACCGAAAAAGCGACCTAGGTAGTGGCTGTCGCCGATGCGCCAGCGCCTTTCCTGATGAATGTCCTGGTCCCGGCTTAACCATTCTCGCTCGAGACGATGAACGTGACAGCTACAGAGAATCTTCTCGCGAGAAAAGCGAAGCTGCTCAGGCAACTTGGGAACGGTTCCTCAGATGCTGAGCGCGACGAAATCGAGCGCCAGATAGCACAGATCGACACGGCACTGGACCTGCTCGAGGCTTTTGGTGCACGTACAGACCACAAGAAGCGGTGAGGCCGTCAACTCCGCCTTCAATGCCGCAGCAAAAGAAACTCATCATAGGACGAAGCCACCTGTGCTTCCTTTGACGCCGATCGTCCAAGGTTGATATCGCTGGAATGAGATCAAGATTGGCCGCCGATAGGCAGCAAACATTGAAGCTGATCCCCATATTCGACATACGTAAATGTCGGAGATGAGAAGTCGGGCTGGCGCGACATCGATGCCGACCCGCTTCAAGTGGCCGTCGAACAGCTACTGCTCTAACGCCAGGGATCAGTAAGCCCTGCTGGGCTCGCAAGGGGGGGCGTTAGTCCAGGGCGCTGTAGCAAAGGCGCCTACGCGCGGAGCTCGGATGCAGCCTCCAACAAAGTGTTGCGCTGGCGCGGCGCTGGCATATGCGTCGGCCATGGTGTGTCGCGAAGTGACATGCCTCCCGGCGGCCAGGGCGGGAGCAGCGAGCGAGGTTGCAGCGATCAGTGTAATCGCCAAAGCCTTTAGTTGGGCCATTTGTTTTTCTCCATACGTGAGGGAAGCCGACAAAGGCCTGGCTTTTCAGGAGGCTCGGGATGAGCAACTCCTCATTGGCCACATTAAAATGAGGCCGAATGCCGTTAATGCTCCCGGGGATCGAAGATATGCTAGGTCATCTCAAGGAGAACGGATGACCTTGCGAACCACCTTCCGCGACAGGCCGAGTTCTCGGCAGATCGCCTTGATCGGACGACCATCAACAAAATAGGCGCGACGGATCTTGGCAATCGTCTCCACCGCCAGCATCCCAACCTCGGCTTCCACGACTGGATGGAAGCCACTGTGGACCCTTGTCCCGGGGTCCCGATTGGATGCCGGTCACCCCGAAAACGGGGTCCTTATTCCACGCCGAAAAACACAAAGCTGATCGCCGACGTCGAACGCCTCGCTGCGGCGCAGAGGCTCGACGACGTGCGCCGCCTGCTGAGCGACGTGGTGGGACGCTCGCCGGCGAACCGCGCTCGATGCGTTGTTTTCGGATAGTGCGGATTTGGGCGCGGGACCAAAGCCCCAGATAGCCCCTTGCTGAGTCTACGGACCCTGCTGGTGCGGGTTTCGGGCTCCAGAGTGCGGGCTGATCACTGCCATTTGATGAGCGGCCCGGGCGCCGACTCCTGCGCCGCCACTTAGGACCTTTAGAGCGCCGTGCGCGTTAAGCCAATGGCACCAGGGTAGGACCACGAATCCACAGAGGTGGGTTATGAGTTCGATGGTCGAGTTAGTAGTGGCAGCCGTGGCTTTGGCTAGCGCCTGCATTTTTCTCGCGCATGCGATCGAGGCTTATCGCGCCCATTAGAAAGCACGGGACCGAAGCCCATTGACCCTTGCACGACTTTGGGAAGGCCCCTGGTGCGCGCTGCTGCGGATGCGAGTGCCGGCCCCGCTCGCGGTGTCAGCTCCGCGTGCCTGGAGGATCTCTAACGGGTTCTGCAACGATTGGCTTCTCAGGGGCGATAAGCGGACTTTCGGCCCATTTCACCGCGGGGTCGTCACAGCTTATGCATTGGAGGTCGGTGCGGCCAGACAAGGTGACGACCGGGACCCGTTGTTTTCCGCATTTGAAGCAGTGAGTTATCCGATCCATCAATCCCTCCCGATTTTTCACTCAGGACTCGGAACTATCGTTTTTGTTCCATTCGAGTGTTTTGGGCGCAAGACCGAAGCCCCGCGCGCGCATTGGCGGCATGGTGGTGGCCGGACGCACTCGACGTGGAAGAGCAGCAATCGCCGCTCGGACTACGTAGAAAACCAACGCCAATCCGCTCGCCGGCCGGTCTCAGTATCGAGAACCTTCACACAATTCTCAGCACTCTCGTCATAGACCCAAGTGAAGCGACGCGCATCGTAAACCTTCATATTCGAAAGGCCCTGTTCGTACCGCAGCTCGTGAGCCTTGTAGGCCCGCTCTGCAAGCTCCAGAGCGTAGTACAGGCCGCCTGCGGTTGGACTGATTGTGTGGCCCGTTGTCCATGGCGTCTCATGCACCAGCGTGTTGCAAGATTCGACATAGAGCTTGGCTTTTTCTCGCAGGACTTCCGGCTTGAGCATGTCACTGCTCCCTGTTTGAGTTAGGCGGGAGCGCGACCAACGTTCTCGTCACCGATAAATGCCAAGGGCCGTGCGGTGATGGGGACCAGCATGGACCCGGCAAACGACATGGGCGAGTCATTTATTAGAATGTGTAGCGGGAACAGGTTGGGACCGAAGCCCCCGCGAAACCCATGCGCGGCGCGCCCCAAAGTGGATTTTCGATGCTGATCCGACGTACGGGGAGTTAGCGGGATTGGCAAGATCTTACTTTGCTTTCAGGCGCCCAAAGCATTGTGGCCAAGCCCACCGAAATCATTGCCTCCGGCGTGCAGCAGGGTTGATGGATGGGTCAGATCGATCGTTCGGCTTTTCTTGAGCCGGCAGCTCCAACAAATCACGCAGGGTCGCCTTTGCGAGGCCCGCCGCTTCGAGAGACAATGCGGTCTGCGGCCGACGTGCCGGCTGAATGAGGCAGATCGTGACCGCGATTTCCGGGTTCGCGATCTTCTGCCAGTGGAGCCCTTTGACCTCTGGGCCGCGCATCGATTTCAGCGGCATGACCGTATGGCCCCGCCCCTTCTGAACAAGCTCGGAGATTGAACGAACGGAGTCGATTTCGAAGGCGATGTTCAACATGACGCCGAGTCGAGCAGCTTCGTATTCCACGAGCGGCCGAATGGTGTGAATCGTGTGCGGCATAATGAGCGGAATACTGGCGATATCCGAGAGATTGACGTAGTCGGAACTGTCGCCGATCCGCTTGGCGCCAATGAGGTAGAGGACTTCAGGACCTATCGGATCAATCACAAGATTCGGCGAGGCTTGGGGATTGAGGAGCAAGGCGAAGTCCAACTTGCCCATCACCACCTGTTCGGCGAGTGACTGTGAATATCCTTCCACGATGGACAGCGAGGCCCGGGGAAAGCGCTCGGTGAAGCGCGAGATGTAGTCCGGGATGATGCGCTGCCCGATGCTGGGCGTCATGCCTACGATGACCTTGCCCTCATAGACGGACTTCCCTTCATCGAGGGCGTCCATTGCGGTGTCCGCTGCATGAAGAATGCCGCGAGCATGCTCAAGAAATCGGCGCCCGCGTGGGGTGAGCTGAACGCCGCGCCCGTCTCTCGAAAAAAGATTTGTCTTGAGTTCAATTTCGAGCGCACGGATTGTACGACTCAACGTGGGCTGGGCAACATTCAGGAAGTCAGAGGCTTTTCCGACGCTGCTGAGTTCGGCAACCTTTACGAAATACCTTAGCTGCTTGATTTCCATCTAAGCACCCGGCGTGGAGATCGACGCATGACACCGCGCCGTCCCTCTATGCTCCTCCTCGGCATACTCGTCTACGGGCAATCACCTCGACAGAATGGTGACCGCCGCAAGTGCGGAATCGGACCCGATCTCGCCACCCGAGCACTCCGCCAAGGCAACCCTCGCGCCTTCACGCTGACGCTTGCCGGCCGCGCCGCGAAGTTGGGTTGATAGCTCCACGATCTGGGCAACGCCTGTCGCGCCGACGGGATGACCTCGACTGAGAAGCCCGCCGCCGGGATTGACGGGCAGCCGGCCGCCAAGGGATGTCGTGCCCTGCCGAAGCAACTCGACGCCCTGGTTCGGTGCTGCGAAGCCAAGCCGCTCGTAAAGCATGATTTCTGCCGGCGCGGATGCATCATGGACCTCGGCCACATGAACATCCCCGGGACCGAGCCCGGCCTGGTCATAGGCCTGTTGCCCCGCGCGGACGGCGGCGACCGGGTCTATCCCATCCTGGTTGGCCGAAACGATCTTGGAAGCCCGAACCTCGACCTTCGCGCAGCCGAGCTGTTTCGCAATGCTTTCGCTGACTACAATTGCCGCTGCGGCTCCGTCCGCAATTGGCGAGCACATCGGCAGTGTGAGAGGCGCACTGATGATGCGAGCATTGAGAACATCGCCTTCGGAAAGCTCGTCCTTGAACTGCGCCCAGGGGCTGAAGGATGCAGCGCGGCGGCTTTTCATGCAGACGGCCGCGAAGTCCGCCGCTGTCGCTCCGCTTGCGGCCATGTATTTTCTTGTTCTGGCCGCATAGATATCCATGAACAAGGAATGGTTGCCGGGCGTTTCACGCATGATGCGATGACGCTCTTCCACGTCCACGCCCGACGCAAATGCGCCGAACGTCACGGCTTTGTCCTCGTGTGTCAGCTTCTCCGCGCCGATAGCGAGCGCGACGTCGACTTGCCCCGACGCCACGGACAGCCATGCCAGATTGAATGCGGACGAGCCCGACGCGCAGGCGTTGTCAATGTTGACAATGGGTGTCCCCATCAGTGGCGTGTGCCGCAAAGCGACTTGGCCGCGGATCGTCTCCTGCCCGGTAATAAGGCCCGAAAGCGCATTGGCGAAATAAACCACGCCAATACGCGACGCATCGATGCCAGCATCCCTCAGGGCTTGTTGCAGCGCTTCCTCAGCCAATGACCGGACGCTCCGGTCCTTGAATTTGCCGAACGCTGTTTGACCAATGCCGGCCACGACGACTTTTCTCATGATGATCTCCCTTGGCGTGCCGTTCGCGGCAACGCGTGAGCTACGTCAATCGACCCTGGCCAGGATTTCGCTCGCGCGCCGAAAATCGCGAAAATCCCTCGTCCTGAGCCGCGGTTAGCGAGCGGATACGGGCATTGGTGGACAAGCCGTACTCGAAAGTCTGGCGCCAACCGGAAATTGACGCCGGAATCGCGTCCAAAGCACGCTTGCTTTCCGAAAGCGCGACGGCATCGAATGCGCTGACTATTCTTGCCAGGCGATCGGCCTCGTCCATCAGCCCGGCACGCGGCACGGAGCGGTTGACCATTCCCCAGGCCTCCGCTGTACGGCCATCAATCCGTTGCGCCGTCAATACCAGCCAGGCCGCGCGTTTGGCCGTGAGTTGGATCTGGGCTCCGGGTCCCGAGAACTGCGGGTAGGCTCCGAAACCAATCTCCGGCATTCCGATTTCCGCGTCATCGGCGGTAACGGCCAGGTCGCAGACGCTGATCAGCGTCGCCCCGCCGCCCAGGGCGAGCCCGTTGACGGCGGCGATAAAGATCGCCGGATGCTCCCTGATCGCGATCAGCACCTCGATCCAGTCCGAGCCGGGATCGGGCGCTGTCCCCGCCTCGGCATCCGCGCGTGCTTCCTTCAGATCGACCCCCGAACAAAAGCTGTCGCCGCAACCGGTCAATATGATCGCTCGGCATTCGGCACGAAGGGATGCAAGCGCGTCGAGAAGTTCGCGACGCATTGCCCGGTTCACGGCATTTTTCTTTTCCGGACGGCTGAGGCCTACGACGGCATAGCCCGGGTGTTGTTCGACAGTCACGAGGGACGACATTCAGCGCCCCTGATAGTTCGGCTTGCGCTTCTCCTGAAACGCAATGCGCCCCTCGATGCGGTCCGCGCTGTCACGAAGGAGCCCGAGTGCAAACTGCTCGGATTGGATTGCGGCAAGGAGCGGCATATCCATGCCGTCGCGAACGAGACGCTTGACCGCGCGCACCGCGAGCGGCGCGTTCTCGGCGATCCTCAGTGCGATCTCTCTGGCCGTGCCCATCAGGGCATCGGGGGCCACCACGCGACTGACCAATCCGATCCGCAGTGCCTCAGCTGCATCGATACGGCTTCCCGTCAGCATCATGAGCATGGCATCCGACATCCCGACCATCCGCGGGAGGCGTTGCGTACCGCCGGCGGCGGGAATGCTGCCGACGCACACTTCGGACTGGCCAAACTGCGCATTTGAGGATGCGATCCGAATGTCGCAGGCGAGCGCAAGCTCCATTCCCCCGGCGAGCGCGAAGCCGTTCACCGCGCAGATCATGGGCTTGTCGATTTCCATGCCAGCGAACGGATAAAGCCATTTGGGGCGACCGAAGGTCAACTCGGCGAAGCTCTCTTTCGGCGGCATGGTCTTCTTCAGGTCGGAGCCCGTGCAGAACGCGGTTTCTCCGGCTCCCGTCAGGATTACGACGCGGACGTCCTGATCGGTATTGGCCTGTTGAAACGCGTCGTTCAATTCGACCAGCGACTCCGGGTCGAGAGAATTCATCGCCTCGGGGCGGTTGAGCGTTACGGTTGCGATGCGTTCGAGGACTTCATATTGGACGGGCATCATTGCACCTCCTGAGCCGACATGTTTGGTCGCTCGACCATCGCGATGAGATCGCGGATTGAAGCCGTTCCCAGTTGTTGGGTCGCCTCAAGGAGATCGGCGGGTCGAATGGCGCTCCGCCCCCACGACATGCAGTCCGATACCTTTGCCAGGAGCTCTTCATCGGACAGTGGTGATTGCGGAGATCCCCTCAGCGCATCAACCCGGCGCTTTCGTATCTGGCCATTCTTGAAGACGATGGCGATCGACGCCCACCGAGGGATCATGGTGGCCGTGACCTCCCGTGCGGCAATCCGGTCCAAATACGGCGCGATACTGCGCCGCGTGACAGCTTCGTCGGAATAGCTCGAGAGGCGGATGCCGCGATCCGCGATTGCGGCCGCGATCGTGTACTCGATACTGAATTTTCCTTCGGTGCCGTTGCGCGGCAGGTGGCGCACGAGCGGCGCAAGCGCGCCGTAACTCGTCTCGATGTCGATGCGTTCGACATCTTCCAGAGCGAAACTGCGCTCGGCCATCAGATCGAACAGACCATCCAACGGCCGATGAATGCCGTAGCAAGCCGGATATTTCTTGACCTCGATGCCGCCGCCGTCGATCTCCAACGGCAGGCTCCCCAATGTCGCTAACCCTGGAGCGATGTCTTCTCCCCCCGAATAAAGGTGGGTGAACCCGGCTCTGCCGTCGAGCGCATGCGGCGATGCGGTGAAACCCCGCTCGGCCAACAAGGCAGCCCGAATCGCGGCTGCGTTAGCTTGCCCGGCTTGAAAAGACTTTGCGTCGGTCCCGAAGTTCTCTCGAGTGCCACCTGTTTGTGCCAGCGCAAGACCGATGGCATGAGTGATACGCTCGGCATCAAGTTCCAGAAGATGGCCGCACGCCGCGGCCGCACCGATCGTTCCCATCGTTGCGGTCATATGCCAACCGCGCGAATAGTGAGTAAGATCAAGCGCCCGACCCAGCTTGCAGCATGTCTCGAAGCCGACCACGTAAGCGCTGACGACGCGCGAGCCTTCGATATCGCGTGCTTCCGCGAGCGCGATAAGACAAGGAAGAAGCGCGACACTCGGATGGCCGCTCATCGGTGAGGACGCATCGTCGAAGTCGAGGGCGTGTGCTGCAAGGCCATTGAACAGCGCAGCACCCTCCACCGTCGATTGTTGTCCACGTCCCCACAGGCTTGCCATGCCGTGTTGTCTTCTGCCTTGCCCACCGGCCAGCGACGGCGTAAGCGTTTCGACATAGTCGCACGCGCGTCGCACGGCAGGCTCGTTTTGCGCGGCGATAGCCACAGCTATTGTATCGGCCAATGCGCGACCACATCGCGCCACATGGTCTTCGTCGAGCCTTGAAGAATCGAAATCGGCAGCAAACGCCGCCACGATCTGGCTGGCCGTTCCGCGCAAACTCATGTGAGGATCTCCTCGCGCCGCAGCGCTTCGATCTCCGCCGCGCTTAGTCCGAGGATCGTCGTCAGGACATCGTCGGTATGTTGGCCGAGCAAAGGGGCCGGTGCGACGGGTGTCGCCGGAGCGTCGTTGATGCGAAACGGAGGCGCGTTGTACACGCTCTCGCCCATTTCGGGATGCGCCAGCTTTACCCAATGGCCACGATGGCGGAGCTGCGGGTCGTCGTCGACGATATCTGCCGCTGTCCTGACAACGCCTGCCGGCACGCCGGCGAACTGCAGCGCCGACATCAGATCCTCCGCGTCCCAGTAACACGTGATGGCGGATATGCCTTGGTCGATCGTGTGACGATTCACCCAGCGACCATGGGCTGTGGCGAGCTGCGGCGTCCGCGCAAAGGCCGGATCACCAAGAACCTTACACAGAGCCCCCCACGTGTCGTCCTGCCAGGCAGAAATGGCAATCCATCGGTCCTGGCCCTGGCAGCGAAAGACGCCGTGAGGCGCACGCGGCGCTCGGTCGTTGCCGGTGCGCTCCTGGATCCGATTGTTGGCGCTGCAGTCGCTCATCGCGGGTCCGAGCAACGCAATGGTTGGCTCGGTTTGAGCCACGTCAATGTACTGACCCACCCCTGTCCGTCGACGGTGACGCAGGGCTGCCAGGATCGCAAAAGCAGCATGGCACGGATTTGGGATATGATCGGAGAAGTTGGTTCCAGTCCCGGCAGGTTCGCGTTCCGGAAGTCCGGAGAGGAATTGCAGACCGGTCAGCGCCCCCATCGTCAGACCATAGCCGAGGTACTTGTGCTCGGGGCCCGCCGAGCCCTGCATCGACATCGCTATGTATATGATGTCTGGCTTGATTGCCCTCACCGCCTCGTAACCGAGACCGAATTTCTCCATGGTGCCGGGGGTAAAGTTATTGGCTACGATATCGCTCGTCGCAATCAGGCGCTGTGCCAGGTCCTTACCAGCTTCGGTCTTCAGGTTGAGCGTGATGCTTCGCTTGCTGCTGTTGCGGTCCGCAAAATAGCCGCTGCGATTGATCCCCGGTACGCCGTCTTTATAGGGGCGGCTGCTGCGGAGCGAATCCATCCGCCCGCTGCTTTCGATTTTGATGACGTCGGCCCCATGGTCGGCGAGGAGCTTTGTCGTGAACGACCCGGCGCCGATCCAGGTGAAGTCGGCGACGCGGATGCCATGAAGAGGCAAAGGCTTCAATTGATGACTCCCGATTTCAGAAGAGCGGCACGCGCGGCGGCGTCATATCCGAGATCCGCAAGGATTTCGGAGGTGTGTTCGCCCAGACGAGGCGCGGGCCGGGCCTGCCGCCAGGGCGTTTCCTGCAGTTGGTAGGGCGCCCCCGGGACCGTCAGCATTCGTCCGGAGGGCGCATGTTTCTGCGAAACGAAAAAGCTGCGGTATTCGAGCTGGCGGCTGGTCAGGATGTCCCTGGGCGTATTGACCGGGCAGATCGGAATGCGGCGCGATTGCCCCGTTTGGTAAAGATAGGCCTTGGTATGCCTTTCCGCGAACGGCGCGAACAACGCGCGAAAGATCGTCTTTGCTTCAGGCGTCGATAGGTAGTCGTGGCTTTGCCAGGCCGGCTCGAGCAGTTGGCGCGCGCCGTCGACGCCTTCATCCACCATCCAGTTGACGAGGTTCTCCCAAAACCGAGTCGACGCGATGCCACCGGCCATGAGGTAGATCTCGCCGTCGGCGCACGCGAATACGCCGACACCAGCCATGATCTGCTCGCCCGAGGCCCGTTTTCGAACTGTCTTTTCAAGATCGTAAAATTGGATCGCCGTCTCCAAGCCCATTGTGACGCACTCTTGGATGGAGACGTCGACGTGCCGCCCAGTGCTATCACCGCCCTCGTCTGCCGCGAGGAGCGCCATCATGGAGGCGACCGATGCAAATTGCGCCGCGGCAAGATAGGCCTGGTTGCCGTGGGCGGCGATAGGGGGCGTATCCGGATAGCCGCCGAGGTAAAGCAAGCCCCCCAACGCCAATGCTACGACGTCTTCCGCTTCATAGTTTGCGTAGGGACCGGTCTGCCCAAAGGGCGTGACGCTCGTCATGACCAGTTTCGGGTTCGACGCGACAAGCGACGCGAAGCTGAGCCCTCTCCTCTCCATGAGGCCGGGCTTTTCACTTTCGATAATGAGGTCTGCATACTTGGCCAATTGCCGCACGATATGCTGGCCTTCCGGCCGGTCGAGGTCGATCGCTGCACCGCGCTTGCCGGCATTGAAATATGCAAACTGGAGGCTGAACTCGGCGTGCGCGCGGTCATCGAGGAAAGGACCTTCGCGCCGCACCGGTGATCCCTCCACCGGCTCAACGAGGATGACATCAGCCCCGAGGTCCGCAAATTGCTTACCGCAGTATTGTCCGGCCAATCCGGAGAGGTCCAGGACTCGGATACCCGTGAGCGCCGCGGGCGCTCCACGCGCCACCGGGCCAGGCGTGCTCCAGGCCTGGGCCGTCTCGCTGATCCTCGGCTTGATCACAGCGTCATACATCGAACTTTTCCCCGGTGCGGCAATAGCTCCGACCCGCGATCCGCCCCAGCGCATTGATGGCCTGGTGACTCACACGGTGGCCCGACACCACGCCTTCGGCGCAGTGGACGGCGACGATTTCGCCGACAATCAGATGCGTGCGCGATCCTTCGTCGCCAAACTCCGCTGTCCGGTGCAGGCGACATTCAAAATGGACGGGCGACTCCGCGATGCGGCTTGGGCGGACAAGCGTTGATGGCAACGTATGAAATCCGACTTCCGCGACTTCGCTGACTGAGCGAGGAAAGCTCTTAGAGCACTCTTGGACCTGAGCTGCCATACGCTCGGAAACTGTGTTGATGACGTACTCCCCTGATTCGAGCACGTTACGGACAGTGTCCTTCAATCCCTTTTCACTTTCGTGAGCCACGAAGCCAAGAAGAGATGGCGTCACCGAAATGACAACGAACTGGCTGAAAGGCGCTGCGTTGAGCACACCCTCGCGGCTAAGGGACGTAACGAGAGCGATGGGACGCGGAATCACCGTTCCCATCAGAAACTTGTAGCGATCGGGCTCGGCGAATCGAGAAAGATCGAGCTGAGAATGATCCGAATGAACCATGGGCTGGGCATTTCTTGTCCGGTTGAACTCATGCTGACCATAGGAGGAAGTTTACCGCCCTAACAATGACGAAGGTTTTGTTTCTGATATTCAGATTCGGGCGGCCTCGCCGCGGCACAGCAAAGCCGAGTCGATGCGTCGGGAAGAACCTTCGACGCAAAAAAAAACGGATAACAGAAAGAACGCTTTCGTCATTGTTTGCCGCCACGGCGTGCCCGTAAGGTCCCTGGGAATGCGGGGCGAGGCGCATCGCGCGAGAGCGATTGCTTCACCAATCAAGTGAGGGAGGATGCTGCATGCCGCAGGGAAATACGCCAAACTCTCGAGACAAGTCGCCGCCCTTGAAGACACCGCGGCGCATGAGCATGGCATCGAAGACCGTGCTGGCCGCGACGTTTGGGGAAGCGCTCGAATTCTATGATTTCACGGCTTACGGCATCTTTGCGGTATATGTCGCGCGCGCCTTTTTTCCCACGCAAGGAGAATTCCTCAGTCTGCTGCTGACCATCGCAACCTTTGGAATTGGGTTTGTCACGCGCCCACTTGGCGCACTGGTGCTCGGCGCGTATGCCGATCGTGTGGGCCGCAAAAAAGTGTTGACCTGGACTATCTGGCTGATGGGCATCGGGACTGGCGCAATCGCTGTGCTGCCGACTTATGACGACATTGGAATCGCCGCTCCGCTGCTTCTGGTTTTGGCCCGACTTATCCAGGGCTTTTCTGCCGGCGGCGAAGTCGGCTCTGCGTCACTATTGATTTTTGAAGCAACACCGAAATCGCGTCGCGGCTTCGCCATGAGCTGGCAACTCGTTTCACGATCAATCGCCCTCATTGCGTCAGGAGTGGTTGGCTATGCCCTGATCGCAACCCTGTCACAGAGTGAAATCCAACAATGGGGATGGCGGGTAACGTTCGCTGTCGGTCTCCTGATCGTGCCTGTAGGCATCTACATCCGCAACAGGATCGAAGAGACGCTTCTACCCGAGAAGAGAAACCGCTCCACTGGCACGATTATGCTGCAACTCGCCACGCCGCAGCAGGTGCCCCTTGTGATCATCGCCGTCCTCTTTATCGGTGGCATTGCGGTCAACCAATATCTATTCCTCTATATGACGACCTATGCGCTGACGATTTTGAAGTTGCCGGCAACGTTCGCAATGCTTGCCCCCATCTTGAGCGGCATCACTGGTGCGGTGGGGGGTATTTATGGTGGTTGGGCCGCTGACCGTTACGGCCTGAACGTCATAAACCTAGTACCGCGTGCACTTATGATGATCGTTTCGTTCCCTGCGTTCTACATTGTGAATGACAGCGGAAACGGCTGGGTTTTTCTCGCCGTGGTATCGGTCCTGTCGATCCTCCACATGGCATCGACGGCCCTGCTCAACATGGTTGTCGCCGAAGCGTTTCCGGCGGACATTCGAGCGGTTGGCGTATCGACCACCTACGCCCTGGCACTCTCCATCTTTGGTGGAACAGCGCAATTCATTGTGACCGGGGTCATTGCGATAACGGGAGACCCGCGCGCAATAGCCTGGGCTTTCATCGGTTCGAGTCTTCTTAGCACCGCCACTTACGTGCTTATCCGCCAACGCCCAAATCCTGACCTTCTTGCAGCTTGCATCTCCTCCTCTCCTACTGGTCGCGCAGAAGCATAGTGTCGGGGCGTCGGCGAGACCAATTATCATGACGCCGTGAGAAGCGGCCGATAGTGCAGTTGTCGTTTTGCCGTCCCCTGTGGCAAAGTCGAGGAAGTTCTACGCTCACTTCCTCCTTGGAAGAGACAATCCTGGTTGATGCAACCAACGCCTTCGATGTTCATCGCAAGGCCATTGCCAATTTCGGATCGAAGGCGAGGTCGAGCGAAATCGTCGCCGAGCTCGCAACTTTGGCGCACTAAGACGGCCACGCGCCGATCTCATCCTGCGCCAACATCTGAGACTTCATCTGCCGGACATATCGCCGCCCGTTGGCGGAGTGCATCTTTCCTGTTCGTGATGAACCGTGAATAACAGAAACAACGCTTTCGTCATTGTTCTTCGCCAGCTCCTAGCTCACCCTTCCAGACAACGGGCCGCGAGAAGCTGGTCCGATCGCGCAAAACGGAGCTGCTCCTGCCGCAGGCGTCAACTCAAAATTTTGACCCGGCGGCCAAAGACCAGAGGAAACATGTCGGATAAGCCTGACGCACAATTTCGAATTGGAGAAGCCGCCTGGGTCGTCATTCTGATGTCCGTATGCTTTGGCTTCTCCTACCTTGATCGAAACGTACTCACGATACTGACGCAACCCATCAAGCATTCTCTTTCGCTAAGCGACACACAACTGGGCGTGCTCGGCGGGTTTGCTTTTTCGGTTTTCTTCTTTCTTGGAGGGCTGCCGCTGGCGTGGCTGATCGATCGGACCAACCGGATCCGCCTGACCGCGGCCTGCATCTTTATCTGGAGCATCGCCACGGTTATGAGCGGCTTGTCGACCGGGTTCACACAGCTCCTGGTTTCACGAGCGTTCACAGCCGCAGCAGAAGCGGCGCTCATTCCCGCTGGCTTATCCATATTCGCCGATATGCTACCTGTCCGACGCATTCCACTCGCTAGTTCGGTTTTGATGATCGGCGGATTTGTCGGTGGCGGCGCGGCACTCTATCTCGGTGGCACTTTCCTCACTTATTTCGGCTCTCCAGAAGACCCCCATTGGTTTCTGCCACAGCTCCTTCCGTGGCAACGCGTCTATTTGGTGATTGGTCTCGCTGGAATCGTCCCCGTTGCTTTGTTGCTTCTAACAACCAAAGAGCCAGCGCGCCGAGAGATCCTGGATGTGCACAAGGAGGTAAACGAGAACCCTCCCCCCATTCGCGAGGTGTTTTCGTACTTGTTTGTGGAGTCGGGCTTTTACGCCCCCTTTATCCTCGGCGTTTGCGCGATTTTTCTTGTCTTTTACTCTGTCAACGCATGGTTTCCGGCATTCCTCATTCGGCGGTTTGCGCTTTCTGCGTCCGAGGCCGGAACGTATCTCGGACCGGCCTTTATCGTGTTCGGCATTGCCGGTTCGCTTGGGTCACAGCTGTTTTTGCGCCGGCTCACACCCGACAATATCGTTCCGCGGATCGTGCTATTGCTCGCTGGCATCTGCCTCGTTCAAATCGCCAATCTTGCGGCATTGCCCTTCGCAACGAGCCCCAGCATCGCCGTGTGTGTGTATGGCATCGCCGTCGGCGTCACCGGAGCGGTTCTCTCTGTTATGCTGGTCCCCATTCAGCTGACAGTCCCCAACCGCATGAGGGGGCAGACGATGTCCATCGCCTATTGCGGCGTGAACCTGCTAGGTACAGGTCTTGGGCCCTTTTTAGTCGGCTTCCTAAGTGAGCGACTTTTTGGAGGCGGCGCAACGCTCGGCATGTGCATGGCCGCCATAAGCGTCTCCTCCGCGACCGTTGCAACAATTCTGTTCGCGAGGTCTTACTTTGTTTTCACGCGGCAATGTATTGCGGCCAAGCCAACCGAAATCATTACATCCGGCGCGCAGCAGGCCTCGATTTCATCGTGAAACTAGCGGAATGCGGCGGCTCGATGCATGCAAACACGACGCGGATGACCAGCCCTGCGATCGAGATCAGTTGCCGTTCGAATGGTATAGGGACCACTAATCTGAAAGGCTGAATTCATTTCTCCTACGACGGCCCGGAGAGTTCTCATGAATGTGACCATCCTCGACGACTACCACGACACCTTGCGTACGCTCGCATGCTTCGCCAAGCTCACTGATCACAAAATCACGATCTGGAATGACCATGTGCAGGATATCGACGTATTGGCCGAGCGGCTCAAGGAAACCGAAGCTCTGGTGTTGATCCGAGAGCGCACGAAGATACGCGGCCCCCTCCTTGAGCGACTACCGAGACTAAGGCTCATCAGCCAGCGCAGCGTGTGGCCGCATATCGACATCGATGCCTGTAGCCGGCTCGGCATTGTCGTCTCGTCCGACGCACGTGGGGACACGCCGTCCTATGCTACGGCCGAGCTAACGTGGGGGTTGATTCTCTCTGCTGTGCGCCAGATACCACAGCAGGCGGCGGCACTTAAGGCGGGGAGATGGCAGATCGGGGTTGGCACCACACTGCGAGGTAAGACACTTGGTCTCTATGGCTGGGGACGTATCGCGCACGCGGTCGCAGACTACGGTCGCGCCTTCGGTGTGAATGTAATGGTTTGGGCTCGCGAAGCCTCTCGCGAACGCGCGCGCCAGGAAGGCTTCGCGGTCGCCGCTAACAAGGCCGCACTCTTCGAGCAGAGCGACGTGCTCTCACTACATTTGCGTCTTGTCGATGCCACCCGCCACATCGTCACCGCTGGCGACCTCGCGCGCATGAAGTCAACGGCACTGCTGGTCAATACAAGCCGCGCGCCGCTGATCGAGCCCGGTGCATTGGTGGCTGCTCTGCAGGCGGGCCGGCCAGGCTTGGCCGCCGTCGATGTATACGAGCAAGAGCCGCTAATCGATGTTGCCGATCCGCTCTTGCTACTGCCCAACGTGCTGGCCACCCCGCACATCGGCTACGTTACGCGCGAGGACTACGAGTTCCAGTTCGCCGAGATCTTCAACCAAATAGTCGCGTATGCAGCGGGCACACCGATTAACGTCGTGAATCCGGATGTCTTTGGACGGGCGAGAAACTAAAGACGATTTGTAGTTATGGATGCTTCACTGCTCGCCCTCGGATTCGCTGCTTGCGCGCGAAGCTACTGGCGACAGTGCGCCTCACTGTAGCGGTCCTCCAAGGCCGAGGCAGCGACATCAATGGGCCGCGGGCTTGGCGTCCCCCACCTTGACCCTGCGCAGCGTTAGCGCGAGCGGAACCGCCGCCAGCGCGATGAGCGTCAGCACCCAGAAGGCGTCCATGTAGGCGAAGAAGGACGCCTGCGTCTGCACCTGCTGTCCGATCCAGGCGAGCGCCTGATGCTGTGCCTTGATCAGCGGGCTGCCTTGCGCAACGAAATAGTCCGTCATGTGGTGCAGCGTGTTCTGATATTGGACGCTGGACGGAAGCGCCTGGTCGACAAGCCGGGTGCGATGGAACTGCTCGCGGCGCCACAGCACGTTGGAGATCAGGGAGATGCCGATCGACCCGCCGGTATTGCGCGCCGCATTGATCAGGGCGGAGGCCTGACCGGTCTTGTCGGGCGGGATGCCGTCATAGGACGCGGCCGTGATAGGAATGAACATCAGTGGGAACGCGGCCGAGAACAGCATCCGGCAGCGCGCCATGAACCAGAAGCCGAGATCGCCGTAGACATTGGTCAGCGCGTACATTGATAGCGCGATGCCGACCGCCCCGGCGGCGATCAGGTACTTTGGCTGGATCTTGCCCACCAGACGGCCGGCGACGAACATCATCGCCATGGCGACGACGCCCCCCGGCGAGACCATGACGCCGGCCCAGGTCGCGGTGTAGCCGAAATCCTGCTGAACGAGGAGTGGCAGGAACTGGGTCGTCGCGAGGAGGGTGGCGCCGGTCGCCAGCATTACCAGGAAGCACGCACCGAACTGACGCGTCGCTACCATCCGGATGTCGATCGCCGGATTGCGGCGGGTCATCTCCCACGGGATCATCAGTACAAAGGCGAGCGCGCAGACGATCGCAACCGTGGTGATGAACGACGAGCCGAACCAGTCGTCCTCCAGGCCGCGGTCGAGCACGATCTCGAGCGCGCCGAGGAACGTCGCGACCAGCACGAAGCCGACAACGTCGAACCCCTCCTTTTGCTGGCGCCACTTCCGTCGCTCCTCGACCACCGCGTCAGACTCGCGTACGACCAGCGCGATCAGCGCGATCGTTATCACCCCGACCGGACCATTGATCAGAAAGACCCAGTGCCAGGAGACGTTGTCGGATAGCCAGCCGCCCAATGTCGGCCCGACCACCGGGGCCACCGCAACGGCAACCCCGAACAGCGCAAAGGCCTGGCCGCGCTTCGCGGGCGGGAACGTATCCACCAGGATCGACGACGCGACCGGCACCATGCCCCCGCCGCTGAAGCCTTGCATGATGCGGAACAGCACCAGCGACGGCAGCGTCCAGGCAATACCGCACAGCACCGAGCTCGCGGTGAACAGCGTCAGACAGATCAGGAAGAAGGTCTTGCGGCCGAACCTTTTCGACAGATACGCACTGGCCGTCAAGATGATGGCGTTCGCGACAAGATAGGTCGTCACCACCCATGACGCTTCGTCCTCGCTGACCCCCAGGCCACCTGCGATATAGCGCAGCGCCACATTGGCGATCGTGGTGTCGAGGACCTCCATGAACGTGGCGAATGCGACGAGTACCGCGATCAGCCACGGATTGGCGCCCGCGCTGCCTGCACCAGCCGCGCTCGTTTGCGTCGGGCCGGCGTTCACAGCCACGACTCCAGCCGCTCCAGGAGCGAGGGCGCGGGATCGATCCGCACGGTTGGGACGACCGACATACCGGGCCCGAGTGAGACGTCGGTCGGCAGCTTGTCCACAAACAGCTTGACCGGCACGCGCTGGACGATCTTGACGTAATTGCCGGTGGCGTTCTCGACGGGCAGCAGCGAAAATGCGGTGCCGGAGCCGGGCTGGACGCTCGCGACATGGCCGTGGACGGCGCGTTCCGCATAGGCGTCGATCTCGAGCGTCACCGGCTCCCCCGGCCGCATGTGGTCGAGCTGCGACTCCTTGAAATTTGCCCAAACCCAGATGTCGTCCGGCACGAACATCGTCAGGTTGGTGCCGGGCTGTGCAAATTCACCGACGGCGGCACTGAGCTGGACCACCCGCCCGGGTTGGTCTGCCGTGACAATCGTGTGAGAAAGATCCAGTTGCGCCTGGTCGCTCTGGGCCTTGGCCTCGGCAAGGCTCGCGACCGCACTGTTGCGCTGTGCCTTGAGTGCCTCGATCTGACGTTGCGCCAGCGTGAGGTTGGCTTGTGCACTTTGAACTGCTGCTTCCTGCTGATTTAGCTGCGAGGAGTACTGCTGCGCATTTTGAACCGTGCCCCAGCCTGTTTGTGCCAGATGCTCGTAGCGCGCGTTCTGCTGCTGTGCAAAAACCAGCGCCGCCTGTGCCTGGTGCAGTTGGGCCTGGTTGGCGTTGACCTGCGCATTCTGCACGCCGATCTGCGCGTCGATGTTCTGGATGCTGGCCTCGCTGCTCGCCACCTGCGCCTGTGCCCGATCGACCGCAATACGGTAGTCACGATCGTCAATCCGCACGATCACTTCGCCCGCGGCGACGTGCTGGTTGTCGGTAACCGGGACTGCGGTGAGGTAACCAGGGACCTTGGGCGAGATCGTGAACTGGCGCGCGGCGATGAAGGCGTCGTCGGTCGATTCAAAGTGCGCGGTATAGTCCCAGTAGAGATATGCCGCCGGCAGTGCCACAAAGAGCAGGACCAGGCCGCCGGCGAATGTAAGCGGGCGCCTTCGCGTGCCCTTGGCGGGTCCGTGGTGCAGGGTATCGTCAAAACGATCGACATGCTGATCTTCGTATTCCTGCCTTAGTGCCTCAACTTGAAGTCTGCCGTCGGCAAGGTTCTGGGGGGTCGGCGCTCGCGCCTGCACCACGCGCCGATCTTCGTCCACTGACATTGCAAGATCTCCGACTTTACCCAGATGGTGTCCTGACGCCCCGGCGGCCGGCGCACTCACGGCGCGTATTGCGCGACGCCGTTGCCGAACGACCAGTTCTCCTTCTTGACGTCGACGAGATTGATGACGACGTCCTCCGGCCGGATGCCGGGATCCGCCGACAGGCCGTCGACGATCGCCTTGAAGAGAGCCTTCTTCTGCTCGACCGTGCGACCCTCGTTCCAGGTGATCTGGATCATCACGAGATCGTCGCTCCGATGGATCCCCAGGTAGTCCGGATCGAACAGGAAATTTCCGTGGTCGTGTTCGCCAACCACCTGGAAACGGTCCTTCTCCGGCACGCCGGCGTTCACGAGCGCGTCATAAACGGCATGGCCGATCGCCTGCCGGTAGCTGGCATCCTTGCCTTTGCGGATATCGATACGAACGAGGGGCATGGTTTCCGTTCTCCTGATTGTTCGGGGGCAAACATTGCTCTGTGACCGGCCAAGCGCAGCACAATTATCTGCATATGCTTGAATTTGGGGTCTGATACCTGTATATACTGATAATTGGATTTCAAGGTCTGAACGAGGACGTGATGGCGAGCGGACGAAAGCAGAATGCAGGCGCGCGCAAGAGCGACGCGTGCAATTGCGGGGCGTTGCGTAAAGCCACGCGCCGTATCTCGCAGCTGTACGACGCAGCCCTGGCCCCCAGCGGCATCAAGGTGACGCAGCGCGGGATTCTCGTTGAGGTCGGAAGGTCAGGGCCCACGACGGTGGGCGAACTGGCGGAAGCGCTGGTCATGGACTCCGGCGCGCTCGCCCACACACTGAAGCCGTTGGAGCGCGACGGTCTTGTCGATATAACCGTCGACCCCGCCGATCGACGCAGCCGGCTGATAACCCTCACTCGGCAAGGCCGCGCAAAGCTAGCCGAAACCGACGCCCTATGGGAGAAAGCCCAGCAAGGATTTGAGGTCGCTTTCGGCCGTACCGATTCCGAATCCTTGCGCGAGGCGCTGCGATTTCTGACCTCGGAGGGCTTCTCCGCAGCGTTTGACAAAACCCTGTCGCGCAGCCGCTGAGCCAGACGACATTCTACCGGCACGTGTCCGTTTCCTACCCTGGCTGTGTGAAAACGCGGCACCTCTGCTATGATTCTCCCATGATTCTAGGGGATCGATGAGGCGCTTCGTTGAGGAGGCGGACCGAGGGCAATGGACGCTATTGCCCGAATGCCTCGATGATTTCATTGGCGAGAGTAATCCTTTTCGCGTGATCGATGCGTTTGTCGATGCGCTTGACTTGGCCGAGATGAGCTTCGAAGGAGTTGAGCCGGCCGCAACTGGTCGGCCGTCGTCGCGTTCGATATCGCCCGAAGCTGCAAGGCAGAAACGGCGGATGCTTCCGTCGATGGGCCCGCGTCCTGCACGAACGACGAAACAGATGCCAAGAAGCAGCTCGCCAAACGCTGGCCTTCCTATAGCGCGTCACGGAAAAAGGAGTGCGTCGGCGAGAGCACTACCGGAGGCGAGAAGAGTTACGTCGAACTTTTGACCTGGCTCGAAATGTCAACCGGCCATTTTTCCACCGGGGCAGACCCAAATCGATGAGCCGTCCAGATGGGAAGTTTTGGTTCCGGGAATGATTTGCAGAACGCCCTTGCTGCGTCCGTGCGTTTTTTCCGGATCGGGGGTAGTCAGACAGCGGGCAGCGGAAGCGCGCTCTACGGGCTTCCCCCGCGGCTCCTTTCGCGCTTGCTTTCATTTCCTACGATTTATCGGGATTGAACCCGCTCCATTATCTTGATCCTACTCGGAGACCTGCCCCTGAAGAAGGCGGAGCCGTGACCAGCCCCAGATCCGGACCGACCTCGATCGGGTCCTTACCCGACAGACGCTCCGACATGCGACGCTGAGCGGTCGCGTCGGACCAAATGAGGGCGCCCAGAACGAAGTTCACGATGATAAGCGCAACCAACAATGGCATCGAGCATACTCGCATTGAGGTGGCAGGGTTTACCATGCGTTCGGCGAGTATGATTGTGAACCGGCTCACATGACTTATATATCCAAAGATCAGCGGGACTGAATTGCGGGAACGGTTTTTTGCCCCCGGTGGGGCCCTACTCCGCGCATGCAATTTGCTTATGAGCGTCGATTGCGTCGTGATAAGATGATGGGTACCCGCGGAGATTATTCGTAAAGTCTGGCGAAACGGAAATACTATGTCTGACGAAAACTTGAAAGCTGAGCTCGAACGCCTTCGGAACGAGAACGCGGCTCTCAAAAAAGGAGCTTCCGACGGCATCCGCATGAAGGTCAGTGAAAAGGGCGCCGTCTCGGTTTACGGAATGGGACGCTTCCCAGTGACCTTATACAAAGAGCAATGGTTGAAGCTCCTGGACATGTCCGATGAGATACGTGCGTTTATTGCTGAAAATGAAGCGCGACTGAAGGCCAAGGATTGACAGCCAACGGCGCCGAGAACGTTCGTTTGAAACAGGATAAGCTCGTTCGTGGCAGCTGCCTACCCGCGCGACTTCGTGCCCTGGCGCTTTTTGGAGGCCGGTCACCCGGTCACTTGAGCGTGCGGAGCCTCCTTGTTGCCGTCCAAAACCAGCACGACAGCAGGCATCACGTAGGTCGGCTGTGGCCTACAACAATGAGCCATCACGTCCGCCAAAGCTTTACTCGATTTCGAGAATGACATCCACTTCTACCGGAGCATTGGCAGGGAGCGATGCCACGCCTACAGCCGAGCGGGCATGCCCGGGCGGCCAAATCGTGGAGCCAAAAAAATCAGCCGACCGAGAAGAAAAAGACGAGGGACCGAAGTCCCCGCGATCAGCGACGCCCTGCTGATGCCGGCCGCGGCTGCGGCTATGGAATCTAGGACAGTGCCGCTGGTCGGCTTTCCCAGGCAATTTGGGCTAAGCTCGCGTCTTCGGACTCGGGTTGGAGCCCCAAATCCCATCCGAAGAGAGCGGCCCCGTCGTGTGCACAGCCCGCGGCGGGGACGTTTAGTAGAGCGCTCACGCTTTGCGCCTTTGTTCTCGTGCTGCAGTTATGCACCGCTTGTCCACAGGCTCACCGCAACAGATCGGCTACGAAGCACGAACGTGACGGGAGTGTCAGCCCCCGTGTCACTCTTCTGTCACCCGGTGTCACCGCTTCAGCCGCCTGCGCGCAGCTCCTGTTCAATCGCGTTCAGCCGTTTTCCGAGAGCGCGATCTATGGCGCTGGCTTCTCTGGGCGTGATTCTTCCCGTGGTGATCTCGGTCAGCATCCTGGACTGAAACGCTGCGATCTGATCCAACGTCATCTGCTCGATTTGAGCTATCCGCACCTCAAGGTCGGCATCTACTCCCGCCGCTCTCCCGTTGCGCATGAGCCTGCTCTCCTGCTGAGTCGCAGAGTGATCCTCACCCCCGGCGGCGCCGAAACTAAGCGCCAGCAGCGCCGGAATTGTGGAAGGCTATCGCCTCAGACAAAGCCCGCCGGTTCGAACCGGCGGGCCGTAGTGCAGTCTTCTTACCACCTTAGCATCCTGGCATGCCGTGTGCGGCGGCGCAAAAACGATGTTGGACACTGAGCTGGCCCGGCGCACACGCGGCCCGCCGATGTCGGACGGACCGGGGGGCGTGTTCTCAAGAACGCTGCAATCCCG
>Ga0307474_10000428_pt1 | contig 30314 bp, 24 predicted proteins | sample atmos_gasesECM1C_2_FD_203312 | JGI IMG/M metagenome (GOLD analysis project Ga0307474, IMG submission 203312) | Hardwood forest soil microbial communities from Morgan-Monroe State Forest, Indiana, United States - atmos_gasesECM1C_05 | ecosystem: Environmental > Terrestrial > Soil > Temperate... | reverse complement strand
TTCCCACCCTTTGCGCCGGTCAAAGTCCCAAACGCGTCACGATTCTCTACGACGCGTTTGGAGAATCGAACCAGCTGACGAAAGACTGGGGATTTTCCGCTCTGGTGGAGTACGACGGAAAGCGGATTTTGTTCGACACCGGCAATGATGCGGCGATTTTTGAACACAACGTGAAGGCGCTGGGCGTAGACCTGACCAAACTGGATTTTGTGGTGATCTCCCACCGGCACGCCGACCACACCACCGGATTGAGATATGTGCTGAGTGTGAATCCGAAGGTTACCGTATATGTGCCGGCGGACGGCGGAAATGGATTTGGGGGACCGCCGTTTCCGAAGACGTTTTTACGGCCGGATGAGAGCTTGCCCGCGAAGATGCGGTATTTCGGGGGAACCGACCCGGAGCATTTCGCCTGGGGCAAGCTGTATGACACCGGAAATTTTGTGCTGGTGAATCAAACCACTGAAATTGCGCCGGGCATCTTCCTGGTGCGAACCGTTTCGCAAAAAACCGGAACCTTAGAGCTACCCGAACTGACCCTGGCCATCAAAAGACCGGACGGATTGCTGCTAGTGGACGGGTGCTCGCATTCTGGAATTGAAGCGATCCTGGAAGCAGCCAGCGCGGTGGATCCAAGAACGGAGATTGTGTTCGGCGGATTGCATCTGGTGACCACGCCGTTGCCAGAGATCGATGCGCTGGTGCAGAATTTAACAACGAAGTGGAAGGTGCAAAAGATCGCACCGGGACACTGCACCGGAGAGCCTGCCTTTGCGCGCCTGAAGAAAGCCTACGGCGAGAACTACTTGTACGCAGGCTTGGGCACCACGACCGAACTGAAGTAAATGACCTCACTTGCTCCCGGCAGTGGGACAGGCTAAGAGCCTATCCCACTGCCCGACGCGCCTTCTTCTCACGAAAGCGGGGGAGCGAGGTAACCCATCTTGGGCACGTCGGCCGCCACCAGCGCCTTGGGGTCGGGGCCGAAGGAGTTCTCGCCCGGGTCGCCATCCTTGACGGTATAAATGAAAAGGATGAGCGGGCCGATAAACGGAACCGCGCTGATCAAGACCCACCAGCCGCTGTGGTTGGTGTCATGCAGCCTGCGGACCAGCTTGGCCAAACTGGGGATCGCGGTGGCCAAGACGTACAGGAGCGGCAGGCCGATAAAGTATTCGAAGCCGGCCTTGCCCAGATAAACCGCAATCACGAAGAGCGCCACCGTAATCAGCGTGTTGATCAACTCGAACATCCAGTATTCCCGGCGCCGAGCTCGCCCGCTGAACACCGCGTATTTTCGAAGTCCCTGGAGATACCACTTCATAACTGTGTGAATCTATATCATCAGCTGCGAAAAGTCGCAGCCTATAATTACGAAAAGGTGTCGCTTTTTGTGGGGTCTGACAAAAACGAATCTTCGGCAGCGGCGTCTAAGCTGGCAGCTTCGTACGCTATCCTTAACCGGATCCGATGACTAACCTGCTGCGCGATCTGCGTTACGCATTTCGGGCTCTCGCCCAAAATCCCGGCTTCGCCGCCGCGGCCATTCTCTCCCTGGCGATTGGCATCGGTGCCAACACCGCGATCTTCAGCGTCACCAGCGCGCTGTTGCTGCGCCCGCTGCCGTACCGCGACGCCAGCCGCCTGGTGATCGTCTGGAACCGCTCGCCGGGACTGGGCATTACCCAGGACTGGTTTTCCACCGCGCAGTATTTCGACATCAAGACCCGCCACTCCGGCTTTGAAGACCTGGCCATCGCCTACGGCACCAACGACAATCTCACCGGCAACGGCGACCCCGAACGCATCGGCACCATTCGCATTTCGTCGAACCTGTTGCCGATGCTCGGCTACCGCGCGGCCATGGGCCGCCTGTTCACCGCCGATGAAGACGTCGCCGGGCGCAATCCCACCGCGCTGTTGAGTTATGGCACCTGGATTCGCCGATTCGGCTCCGACCCGCACATCCTGGGAAAATCGATTCAGATCAATGGCACATCGCGGGAAATCGTCGGCGTGCTGCCGAAATCATTTTCGCTGCCGCGCGAAGTGCTGCCCACGCTGTACGGCGCGGAAAACCAGTCGGAAATCCTGCTGCCGTTTCCGATGCAGCCCAATTCCGCCCAGAACCGCGACCACGAGGACTACAACATCATCGGCAAACTCAAGCCCGGCGTCACCGCGGCCCAGGCCCAGGCCGAAATGGATACGCTCACCGCCAGCCTGCGCCACGATCATCCGCAGAACTATCCGCCCAATGGCGGGCTGACCTTCGGCATCGTCCCGCTGCAGGAGCAAGTGGTCGGCGACGCGCGCCGCACCTTGCTGATCCTGCTCGGCGCGGTCGCCTGCGTCCTGCTGATCGCCTGCGCCAACGTGGCCAATCTGCTGCTGGCCCGCGCCGTGGCCCGCCAAAAAGAAATTGCGGTCCGCACCGCGCTGGGCGCCAGTGCCCGCCGCATCATCGGTCAACTCTTGACCGAAAGCGTTCTGCTCGCGCTGTGTGGTGGCGCGCTGGGCATCGTATTTGCGCTGCTCAGCCTGCACTGGATTCGCGTACTGGGTCCGAAAAGCGTGCCGCGCCTCAGCGAGATCAGCATCGACCGCATCGCGCTGCTTTTCACTCTCGCCATTTCCGTCTTTTCCGGAATTTTGTTCGGACTCGCGCCCGCGTTGCGTGTCGCGCGCTTCGATTTGCGCTCGGTGCTCAGTGACGGCACCCGCGGCTCGGCCGGCGCCGGAGCCATGTGGGGCCGCGGCAATTCTCTGCGCCGCCTGCTGGTCGTCGCCGAACTCGCGCTGTCGGTGATTCTGCTGATTGGAGCAGGGCTATTAATTCGCAGCTTCGCGCAACTCGAAAATGTTTCACCGGGATTCCAGCCGCGGGGCGTGCTCACGCTCGAGCTCACCACCAACGGCAAGCGCTACAAGGACGGCCCCGCCGTACTCGCCGCCTACCGCGAACTCAATCAGCGCTTCGAACGCATCCCCGGCGTCACCGCCGCCGGCGCCATCACTTCGCTACCGCTCAGCGAAATGTTTGCCTGGGGCCCGGTCTCGATCGAAGGTCGCGTCCCGCCGCCGGGCGAAATTTTCCTGAACGCCGACGAGCGCATCGTCAGCGGCCATTACTTCGAAGCCATGCAGATTCCGTTGCGCAGTGGCCGTTTCTTCAGCGACCTCGACACGCCCACCACTCAAAAAGTCACGATCGTCGACGAGTATTTCGCCCAGCAATATTGGCCGGGCCAGGATCCCGTCGGCAAACGCATCCGCACCGGCGGCCTGGATTCGCAGGACCCGTGGCTGACCATTGTCGGCGTGGTTGGCCGCATCAAGCAGGACGCGCTCGATTCCAATCCGCGCATCGCCTTTTATTTGCCGCACGCGCAGTACACCACCCAGGCCATGAACGTCGTGCTGCGCAGCAACGTCGCGCCCGCCGCGCTGACCTCCGCCATAAAAAAAGAAATTCACGAGGTTGATCCCGACCTGCCGATTTACAACGTCCGCACCATGGACGACCGCGTGCAGGAATCGCTGGCCCGCCGCCGTTTTTCAATGGTCATGCTCGGCCTCTTCGCGTTTCTCGCGCTGGCTCTCGCCACCATCGGAATATATGGCGTGATGGCGTACCTGGTCACCCAGGGCACGCGCGAACTCGGCATCCGCCTCGCGCTCGGTGCTACGCCCGCGCATATTTCACGGCTGGTGGTGCGGCAGGGAATGGCGCTCGCGATCACTGGGCTTACACTGGGCCTGGCCGGCGCGTTTGCGCTCACCCGCCTGATCCGCAGTTTGCTTTTTGGCGTGCAGGCCAGCGATCCCGTCACCTTCATCGCCATCGCCGCCCTCCTCGCCGTCATCGCGCTCGCCGCCAGTTATATCCCCGCCCGCCGCGCCGCCCGCATCGACCCCATGGTTTCCTTGCGCTGGGAATAGCCCACACATGGTTCCGCGTCAATGACGCGACTCCACCGCAGGTTCGACTTTGAATTCGACTTTGAATTTGAGGGTGGCCCATCCTTCGCGCGGTCGGCGAAGGGTGGGGCTTTGCCTAGCGTCGTCGACTACCTCGGCCGCTCACGGCTTGGCCGCGGAAATTTAGCGCCCGTCGCGCTGGTGTTGGCTGCGGTGGCTCTTGCATAATGGCGCGCGATGCGCGAATGGATCGAATATGCAGCGGCCTGGACCGGACTGAAACTCATGGGGCTATTGCCCCGCAGCGCGGCGCGATGGGTTGGCGCCGGCTTTGCCTGGATGGCTTACCGGTTACGGCCTCCATTGCGGCGGGCGGCGCGGGCCAATTTGCAGATTGCCTTTCCAGAATGGAGCGACAAGAAACGCGACGAAGTGCTTGGCCGCATGATTCAGCAAGTGGGTTGGCTGGCCGGAGAATTTTCGCAGCTACGGAAATATTCGCGGGCCAACATCGAGCAGATCGTAGTGATCGATGGTTTTGAAAATTTTGACGCGGCCAAGCGCCTGGGCCAGGGCGTTCTTTTTTTGACCGGGCACATGAGTGCCTGGGAGCTTTCATCCTTCGCCCATGCGCTGTACGGTTACCCTCTGCATTTTTTAGTGCGCCCGGTGGCCAACCGCCGGGTAGACGCGCTGATTAACGGCTATCGCTGCCTTTCCGGCAATCAGCCAATCGACAAGAACAAATCCGCCCGGGCCATTTTGAAAGTTTTGGGCGATGCCGGCACGGTCGGGATCCTGATGGACCACAACACGTCTCTGGACGAAGGTGTTTTTGTGAATTTCTTCGGCGTTCCGGCGTCGACCAGTTCAGGCCTTGCGCGCCTGGCGTTACGCACCGACGCGGCGGTGGTGCCGGGATTTTTGATTTGGGATACCTCGCGCCGGAAATACCGGCTCAGGTTCGAAAAAGCCGTGGAGCTCGCCCGCACCGGCAACGAAGAAGCGGACGTGATCGAAAACACTCAGCGTTTCACCCAGGTCATTGAAGAACACGTCCGGCAGTATCCCGATCAATGGCTGTGGGTGCACAAGCGCTGGAAAACGCGTCCTCCTGGCGACCCGCCGATGTACGCGTTCTAGTTTTCAGCAAATTTTCACCAACGGCCACGGATTTTCGGCCGCGCACATGCAATTCCACGCGAAGAGAGGTAACGAAAATGCGGACCGCGAACGAACTCGCCACTTTTCTCGAAGCGACAATTCTGGGAAACGGATCGCTGCACGTAAGCGGTGTAGCCAATCCCGACGGGGCGCGCTCCGAAGACTTAATTTACGTCGATTCGCCGCGCCACCTGGAGCGGGCAGCCAGCTCCGAAGCTCTGTGCGTTCTGGTGCCCGCAGGCATGAATCTCTCGGGGCTCGCGGGGAAGACCACGCTAGAAATCAAAAATCCGAAGTTCGCATTTGCCAAAGCCGCGGCGTGGCTACTGCCGCGCTCGCCGCTGCGTGCCGAAATTCATCCCACCGCAATCGTTGCGGATTCGGCGCGGCTTTCCACCGGAATCCATATCGGGCCGTACGTAGTGATCGAAGCCGATGCGGAGATCGGGCACGGGTCCGAAATTGAGGCGTTTTGTTTTATCGGCCGGGGAGCAGCGATCGGCCGGGATTGCCGGCTGCATCCGCGGGTCACGCTGTACGCCGGGGCGAAAATCAAGGACCGCGTGGAGCTGCACTCCGGGGTGGTAATCGGCGCCGACGGTTTCGGTTACGTGTTTGGCGAAGGCCGGCACATTAAGTTTCCGCAAATCGGGCAGGTCGAGATTGGCGACGACGTCGAGATTGGCTGCAATTCGGCGGTCGACCGCGGCTCGCTCGACGCCACCGAGATCGCCGCCGGCGTGAAAATCGACAACCTGGTGCAAGTCGCCCATAACGTGAGGATTGGGAAAAATTCGGTGGTCGCCGCCCAGGTAGGTATCTCCGGAAGTACTTCCATCGGCGATAACGTCCTGGTCGGAGGTCAAGTGGGCATCGCGGATCACTGCACCATTGAGGATGGGGCCATCTTGGGCGCCCAGGCCGGTATACCCACCGGGAAGACCATTCGCGCCGGCCAGATGGTCTGGGGCACCCCGGCTCGGCCGATCGACCGGTTCAAGGAGCAGTATGGGTGGATTTCGAGGCTGCCCGACCTGGCCTCCCGAATCAGGAAGCTTGAAGAGCCGGGTTAATCATAAGAAGCCAGGCGAATATAAGGTAGAAACCTTCGGCAGCCCCCGATCATCCCATCTTTCGGGGCATGTTTCGGAGCAACGACGGGCTGGTACCCCATGGTTTTGGTGATGAAACACAACGGCATTTTCGATTGACCGTAACTTGAAAGTCAAAGATAATAGTGACGTTAAGTCTAAGGCCACGGTTCCGAATCCAAAAAGCGTCAAAAAAAGGCATCGCTTCGCAGGGTTAGCTCTTAAGTGTTGCGGCTGACATGCGGTGCCGGGAATCGTTATTGGGTAGCCTAGGAAAACGAAAGCTTTCGCGGTCGTTTCGCCCGGAAATGCCGGGTCGCGAGAGCAGGCTTCACCTGAGGAACGCTATAGATGACACCCGAAGCAAGGTTGCGAGCTAAGGACCCGATGAACTCCTCCAGTTCACTCGGGACCGCCACAGTCCGCAGCCGAAACCTGGATTCCCAGACCGAACAGGCCGTCACGAATAGCCGGAATTATCTGCTCTCAACGCAGACCCAGGAAGGCTACTGGTGGTCCGAGCTTGAGGCCGACACCACTCTGGAATCGGACTACATCCTTTACCTGCACATTTTGGATCAGCTCGATTCGCCGAAAGTCGCCAAGCTGGCCAACTACATCCGTAAGAAGCAGCTGCCCGATGGCGGCTGGAACATTTTTGAAGGCGGCCCTTCCGAATTAAACGCCACGATCAAAGCCTACATGGCGCTGCGGTTGGCTGGCCAGCCGGCGTCGCATCCCGATCTGGTGCGTGCCAAAGATAAAGTAATCGAGCTGGGCGGAATTGAAGGGACGAATTCCTACGTGCGTTTCTATCTGGCGATGGTGGGCGCGGTGCCCTGGAGCATCGTGCCGTGCATTCCGCCCGAGCTGATGCTGCTGCCGGACTGGGTGCCAATCAACATTTACGAGATGTCGTCGTGGACACGCGGAATTGTGATTCCGCTGGCGTTGGTCTACGCCCACAAGCCGGATTGGCGCCTGCCTGAAGGCGTGACCGCCACTGAACTTTTCAGAGAACCGGGGAGCAAGCCGAAGTCGTTCCAGTGGGACGCCAGCGTAATTTCCTGGAAGAATTTGTTTCTGGCGCTGGACCGCGCGCTGCGCGTTTACGAGCGACTGCCGTGGAAACCCTTCCGCGAATTGGCTCATTCTATGGCGCGCAAGTGGATGGTGGAACGCCTGGAGCGCAGCGAAGGCCTGGGCACCATTTATCCGGCGATGATGAATTCGATTTTCGCACTCCTGGCCGAAGGCGCCGATCCGAACGATCCGCTGGTCGCGCGCGAAATCAATTTCCTGGCGCGCTACGAAATTGAAGAGGGCGATACGCTGCGCGTGCAACCGTGCATTTCGCCGGTGTGGGACACGGCCATCGCCATGGTCTCGCTGGAAGAATCAGGAATTGACCCGGCGCATCCTTCACTGATCGCTGCTGAGCGCTGGGTGGTGAAGAACCAGATTCTGGGCCCTGGCGACTGGCAGGTGAAAAATAAGGACGCGGCCCCGGGCGGCTGGGCGTTCGAATTCAAGAACGACTTTTATCCCGACACCGACGACACCGCGTTTGTGCTCATGGCGCTTGGGCGCGTGGCTGATCCCGATGTCGAACCGCTTCGCCGCTCGATGCGCCGCGGGCTCGAGTGGTTTTTGAGCATGCAGAACGCGGATGGCGGGTGGGGCGCGTTCGACCACGAAAATAATTTGCAGTTTTTAAATCACATTCCGTTCGCCGATCACAACGCGATGCTGGATCCCTCGACCGCGGACGTCACCGCGCGCGCGGTGGAATGTCTCGGGCAGATGGGCTGGCCGGCCGAGCATCCTATTCTGCAGCGTGCCACCTCGTTCATCCGGCATGAGCAGACCGAAGAAGGCGCGTGGTTTGGACGCTGGGGCGTGAATTACGTGTACGGCACCAGCGGAGTGCTGCGGGCGCTGGAAACGATCGACAAATCGAAGGGACCCGAAGGACAAAAAGCGGCGCAGTGGCTGAAGTCGGTCCAGAATGCGGACGGCGGATTCGGTGAATCGATTCTTTCCTATTACGACGAGCGGCTGAAAGGAAAAGGCAAGAGCACCGCGTCGCAGACGTCTTGGGGCTTGATTGGATTACTGGCGGTGGTGGGGCCGAACGATCCGAACGTGGAACGCGCCGTGACCTGGCTGGTGGAAAATCAGAAGGCCGACGGCTCCTGGGACGAAGCGGAATTTACTGGGACCGGCTTTCCGTGCGTGTTTTATTTGAAATACCACATCTACCGGAATGCGTTTCCGTTGTACGCGCTGGCGCGTTACGACAATTTGCGTAAAGGCCGGCGAAAATTTGTCGGCGTCCAGATTCCCGCCGAGGAAGTAAAACTGGCCGCAGACCCCGACCACCGGTAGATTCCGGCGCGATCACGACGTGTTCATCCATGGAATTGAGAAGTAAACTCGCAAGATCTAAGCGAGTGCGGAATTTCGCGGGACCAGCGGGGGGAGAAGTTGCCGCAGCCTGGGAATAAGGCAATTCGCGTTCTATGACCACGCTGGTTACCGGCGCGACCGGTTTCGTCGGCAGTCACGTGGCTCACCAGTTGGTTTCTTCCGGCGCAAACGTTCGGGTCTTGGTGCGTCCGAGCAGCAATTTCCGATTGTTGGAAGACCTGCGCGCGGAACGCGTGGAAGGAGATTTGCGCGACGCGGCGTCGCTCGAGCGCGCGATGCGGGGCGTTCGGCGCGTGTTTCACGTCGCCGCGGATTATCGGTTGTGGACCGCACATCCAGAAGAGCTGTACGAGAGTAATGTAGAAGGGACCCGCAGACTGATTGCAGCGGCCGAGCGCGCCGGCGTCGAGCGATTCGTTTACACCAGCACGGTGGCGACGATTGCGGTGCCGCGCGAGGGCGCTGGTCATGGCGCGACCCTGCCGGACGAGACCATGGATTCGTCCGTCGACGAAATGATCGGCCATTACAAAAAGTCCAAATTTCTAGCCGAGCAAGTGGCGCTGAATGCCGCGAAGGCCGGTGCTCCGGTAGTGATCGTGAATCCGACGGCGCCGGTGGGGCCGGGCGATTGGAAGCCGACGCCGACCGGGCGAATCATCCTCGATTTTCTGCTGGGCAAGATGCCGGCGTACGTCGATACGGGCCTGAACGTGGTGGCGGTCGAAGATGTCGCCGCGGGACATTTGCTGGCGGCGGAAAAAGGGCGAATCGGCGAGCGCTACATTCTGGGCGGCCGGAATATGACCCTGAAGGAAATTCTGGACGCGCTGGCGGCCATCACCGGGAAACGCGCACCGCGCTTAAAACTACCACATGTGGTAGCGTTAGCTGCAGGGTACGCCGACGAATTGTATTCCCGGCTGGCCGGCCGTGAACCGCAGATCCCAGTCGAAGGCGTAAAAATGTCGCGGCACAAGATGTTCGTCGAAAGCGACAAGGCCGCGCGGGAATTGGGCTACGCGCCGGGCAAAATCGAAGCAGCGCTGGAACGCGCAGTCCGCTGGTACGCGGATAACGGTTACGTGGCGGGGCGCGCGGGCGGAAAACGAGTGGCGCATCCGGCTGCAGCGTGAGAATGCGGTGAGGATTCTGGTGACCTTTGCGGTTGAAGCTGAATTCGGGCCGTGGCGCAAATCGCGAAAGTTTGTAGCCAGAAGAATCGGAAACGTTCCTCGCTACACCACAAAAATTGGTGCGGCGACCGTGGATGTAGTCCTGACCGGCATGGGACCGGAAAACGCGCGCCGGGCGGTGGAAGCGGCATTATCGCCGGAGCATGCCGCCTGCATTTCGTCGGGTTTCGCCGGGGCGCTGACCGCTGAATACCAGGTGGCGGATGTGCTGGTCGCGGCTGGGGTTCGACAATCCAGCGACGATCAAACGATCGCCAGCGATGAGCCTCTGGTGAAAAGTGCGTTGCAGACGAACGGCGCAGCTGAGGTGAAGAATTTCGTGAGCGTGGAGTCGGTAGTCGAAACGCCGGAAGAAAAGGCCGACCTCGCGAAATTTGGCGCTGCAGTAGAGATGGAAAGTCACGCGATCCTGGCGGTCGCACGAAGCCGCGCGGTTCCGGCAGTGGCGATTCGCGCGATTTCGGACCGATTCGATCAGAAGCTGCCGATGGATTTTAGCGGAACGGTCGATCAGTGCGGACATGTGCTGAAAGGAAAGCTGGCGCGGAAAATCGCGAGCGATCCTTCCAAACTTTTTGCGTTGATGCGGTTGGGTAAGCAAAGCCAACTGGCGGCAAGCCGGCTGGCAGAATTTCTGGAAAGCTATATCGAGCGGCTTGCGGCGCAAGACGGCAGCGCAGCAAGCTTCGGATTCGAAAAAGTGACGCACCACTAGAAATCATGAGCCAGACCATCGAACAACTCGGAACACGCCACGCCACGCCATCGCACGCGGGGAAAATGCGCGCAGGCGTGTACCGCGGAAAAGGCCAAGTAGTAGTCGAGACTTTGCCCATTCCGGAAATTGGCGAAGGTGAATTGCTGTTCCGCGTAGCGGCCTGCGGCATTTGCGGCACCGACATCAAGAAAATTCATCACGGGTTTGTAGCTGCGCCCCAAGTGCTGGGGCACGAGCTGGCCGGAACAGTAGTGAAAATCGGCCATGGCGTAACAAAATTCAAAGTCGGCGACCGCGTAGTCAGTTTCCACCACATTCCCTGCGGCGATTGTTTTTACTGTGAGCACAAACTGTTCTCCCAATGCGCCGGATACAAAAAGACCGGGCTGACCGCGGGCCTCGGCGATCCCAATGGCGGCGGGTTCGGCGAGTACGTGCGGGCCATGCCATGGATTGTGGAACGCGGAATGATCGCGCTGCCGGACGATGTGAGCTTCGAAGAAGCGACGTTTGTGGAGCCGGTGAACACCTGCCTGAAAGCGGTGCGCAAGGCGCGGGTGGGGAAAGGCGAGACGGTGCTGGTGATCGGCCAGGGGCCGATCGGCATGTTGCTGATGATCCTGGCGAAATACGAAGGCGCGGAAGTTTACGCGAGCGATCCGATGGCGGGGCGGCGCGCGGCCAGCTTGAAATTCGGCGCGAAGGAAGTTTTCGATCCGACCAAACAAAATTTGCACCAGGAAATGCGCGCGCGCACCAGTGGGCGCGGAGCGGATGCGGTGCTGGTGGCGGTGCCCAGTCCGGCACTGGTTCCGGAGGCACTGGCGATAGCGCGGCCGGGTGGTCGCGTGTTACTCTTTGCGCATAACGATCCAGTCATGCAGCTGGATTTCGCAGCCTCGGCGGTGGGCGTCGAAGAGAAAGAAATCCTCGGAAGTTACAGCGCTTCGGTGGACGATCAAGCCGAATCCGCGGCACTCGTGTTCGAGCGCCGCTTACCGGTACGCGAACTCATCTCACATCGATTTCCACTCGAACGGATCGCGGAAGCGCTCGAACTCGCGGCTCATCCCGCGGAAGATACGCTGAAAGTGGTGATAACTCACGCATGAGCACTGATAAAGAAAGAAACGGGCACATGTCGGCCGCCATCCTGTATGGCGTGGAAGATCTGAAGATCGAAACCGTCGATATTCCCGAGATCAAAGAAGATGAGGTATTGGTGCGGGTGAAAGTGGCGCTGACCTGCGGCACGGACCTGAAGGTGTGGAAGCGCGGGTATCACGCGCGAATGATCAAGCCGCCGGCGCTATTCGGCCACGAACTCGCGGGAGTGATTGAAGAAACCGGCAGCCGGGTGAACGGCGGGGTGCGCAAAGGCATGCGCGTTTTTCCGGCGAATTCGGCGCCGTGCACGGTTTGTTTTTATTGCAAGAAAGGCCAGCCGAATCTTTGCGAAGATTTGCTGTTCAACAACGGAGCGTACGCGGAGTACATCCGGATTCCTGGGCGAATCGTGCGGCAGAACATGCTGGAAATTCCCGACGGCGTAACCTATGCGGACGCGGCGATGACCGAACCGCTGGCTTGCGTGCTGCGCGGAATTCATGAGACGGGAATCAAGGCGGGCGACACCGCGGTGGTGATCGGCTGCGGCGCGATTGGATTGAAATTCATTCGCATTTTGGCGCAGCGCAAGGTGCGGGTCATTGCGATCGGCAAAGGCCAGAGCCAGATGAATATCGCCAAGCGGCTGGGCGCGACGGCGGCGTTCGATGTGGCCCAGACGGAAAATCCGGTGGCGGCGGTGCGCCAATTGACCGAAGGCGCGCGCGGGGCGGACGCGGTGATCGAAGCGGTAGGGCGCGCGCAAACCTGGGAATGGGCGCTGCAAATCGTGCGCAAGGGCGGCACGGTGAATCTGTTCGGCGGCTGCCCGTCGGGCACCGAAGTGAAAATCGATCCAGCGGCGCTGCATTACGCCGAGATCACCATCAAGTCCACTTTTCATCACACGCCGCAATTCATTCGCGAAGCGCTGGAAACAATCGCGCGCGGGGAAATCCGCGCCAGCGATTTTGTGACGGGCGAAGTGAATCTGGACGAATTGCCGAAGCTGTTCCAGGACATGAAGAACCGAAACGGCGAGTTGAAGACCGCGGTTATTCCCTGAAGCGCCACGCTTCCGGGCGTCCCGGGCACCTCAAGCAAGATGCTGCCAACACCTGAACTGGAAATCGCGCGCAATCTCCCTGCGGCCAATTGTGCTCCGGCGGAAGCAGAGCGCTATACGCGCTGGCTGGCCACCCATCACTACGAAAATTTCAACGTGGTCTCCTGGCTCCTGCCGCGCGAATTGCACCAGCATTTTTACAATGTGTACGCATACTGCCGCTGGTCGGACGATTTGGGCGACGAGGTCGCCGATTCCGCGCGCGCGTTGCAATTGCTCGACGCCTGGGAAGATGAACTGAAATTGATTTACGCCGCGGACGGGCCGGGGCCGTCGCATCCGGTTTTGATTGCGCTGCGGGAAACGATTCGCGCCAAGAATATTCCGATCACCCCTTTTAGCGATTTGTTGCGCGCGTTCCGCCAGGATCAAACCGTAAAGCGCTACGCTACCTGGGACGCGGTCTACGACTATTGCGTGTATTCCGCGAATCCGGTGGGTCGGCTAGTGCTGTATCTGTGCGGGTACAGTGACGCCGCTCGCCAGAAAATGTCGGACGCGACCTGCACTGCGCTGCAACTCGCCAATTTCTGGCAGGACGTTTCGCGCGATCTGGAAAAAGGACGAATTTATATTCCGCTCGAAGCGCTGGCTGAGCACGGCCTGACCGAAGCGGATATCGTCAGCAAGAAATTCGACCAGCGTTATGTGGCGTTGATGCGGGCGTTGATCGCTAGGACCCGAGAATTGTTCGACGCCGGTCGTCCGCTGGCCAAGACAGTCCAACCGTTTCTGCGCACCGACCTGGAGATGTTCAGTCGCGGCGGACTGGCGATTCTGGACGCGATTGAATCTTCCGGATACAACACGCTGCAATCGCGGCCGTCGGTCAGCAAATTGACCCAAGCCAAATTGCTGACGCAGACCCTGGCAGTGACGGCGTTTTCAAGGTTCGGCGAAAAACAAAGTGCCGCGCCGGACGAATCCACGATCAAGCCGTCCACCACGACGTCGTCCGGCGACGAGACAGCTGCGGGCGCTTTCACGGCTGCGCCCACGAAAATCCTGAAATTGGGCGGCTACTCCGATGCGGTTCGCGATTCCTATGCAGAATGCAACCGGATCGCGCGCGCTTCGCACAGCAGTTTCTACTACGCATTCTTCGGGCTGCGCCGCGAGAAACGCAACGCGCTGTGCGCGTTGTATGCGTTCATGCGGCTGATCGACGACGTATCCGACGAGCCAGGCGATTTGGAATCGAAGCGCCAGGGGCTGGCGCGCTGGCGCGGGATGCTCGACGACGCGGTGGACGGCCGCACCGGCGGCCACGCTGTGCTCCCGGCGCTGGCCGATACCATCGCGCGATTCGAAATTCCCACGCGCTACTTTCACGATTTGATTCTCGGCGCGGAAATGGATTTGACGGTCGCGACCTATGCCACCTTCGACCGGCTCTCGGAATATTGCTACCGCGTGGCCGGAACCGTGGGCCTCACCTGCATCCACGTATTCGGTTTCAACGACCCGAAGGCGCCAGACTTAGCGGAGCGCCTGGGCCTGGCCTTTCAGCTGACCAATATTATTCGCGACGTCGGCAGCGATTACGCGATCGGCCGTGTCTATTTGCCGCAAGAGGATCTGGATCGCTTCGGAATCAGCGCCGCAGAATTGGGCGGCCCGGTAACACCAAAGTTGCAACTGCTGCTCAAATTCGAAGCGGACCGCGCCTGGCAGATGTACGAAGAAGGCGCGCCGCTGGTGAAAAAAATCAATGCGGACAGCCGCGCCACCCTGTGGGCGCTGGTCAGGACGTATAGCACGTTGCTCGCGCGCATCGAAGAGCGCGACTTCGACGTTTTCAGTTCGCGCATTTCAACGTCGAGCGCCGAAAAAATCCAATTTCTCCTGACGGCGGGGATGACGGGTTGGTGGAAGAAGGATGCCCTCGCAAAGCGTTCTGGTGATCGGCGGCGGACTGGCGGGCCTGTCGTCCGCCGTCGCGCTGGCTGACGCAGGACTGCAGGTCCGGCTCATCGAAAAACGCCCGCACCTGGGCGGCCGCGCAACCTCCTACACGCTACCCGACGGCAGCGAGGTGGATAACTGCCAGCATGTGACCCTCGGCTGCTGCACCAACCTCGCTGATTTCTACAATCGCGTCGGCGCCGGCGACAAAATCCGTTTCTACGACAAATTGTTTTTCGTGGATGCGGCGGGCAAGCGGTCGACGATTGCAGCGGCCCCGCTGCCTCCGCCGCTGCACATGATGCGGTCGTTTTTGTTTTTCGACGCGCTCAGTCTGGCGGACAAGTGGGGCATCGCCAACGCGATGATGGCGATTGCTACGGCCGGAGGGAATCCGCCGAACCTCGAAGGCGTCTCGATGCTGGCCTGGCTGCAGCGCATGAAGCAAACCAGAAGCGCGATCGATCGTTTCTGGCGCGTGGTGCTAGTGAGCGCGCTGGATGAAGAGTTGGCGCAAACCGACGCGCGCTATGGCATCGAAGTTTTTTGGAAAGCATTCCTTGGCAGCAGGACCGGATATCGCGTCGGCATTCCGCTGGTGCCGCTGGCCGAGCTGTACGATGGCTGCCGGGACGCCATCGTGCGCAAGGGTGGCGAAGTCCGGATGCGCGGCAACGTGCGGGAAATTCGGGTGAGCGGAAACCAATTCGCGGGCGCGGCATTGGCGGACGGCACGGAAATCGCGGCGGACGGTTGTATTTGCGCCGTGCCGCAGAATGAGCTGCTGGGATTGCTGCCCGAGGAATTTGGCGCTTCAGGCGCGCCACTGGAAGGTGTGAAACACATCAAGACCTCGCCGATTACCGGCGTGCATTTGTGGTACGACCGCAAAGTGATGACTGAGCCGTTCTTGACCCTGCTTGATCACACCACCCAGTGGGTGTTCAACAAATCGGAATTGTCCGAGGTAAAAAGCGAGGCCGGCGCCACGCCGAGTGCAGGACAATATCTGCAGCTGGTGATCAGCGCTTCGTACGAGCTGGTGCCGAAGTCGCGTCAGGAAATTATTGATTTGTGCGTCCGTGAGCTGGCGGACGTGCTGCCGGCCACGCGCACGGCGAAACTGGTCAAGGCCACGGTGGTAAAGGAAATTAACGCCACGTTTTCTCCCGAAGTCGGCGTGGACCGCTATCGCCCGGTGCAGCAAAGCCCGATCAAGAATCTGGTGCTGGCCGGCGATTGGACCCGAACCGGCTGGCCCTCGACCATGGAAGGCGCCGTGCGCAGCGGATACCTCGCCGCCGAAGCCTTGCTCTCCGGATTCGGCGTAACACGTCAATTCTTACAACCGGACTTGGCCTTTGAAGGATTGTGCAAATTCTGGGCGGAACGGAATAACGGAAATCGACCGGTACCAGAACCAGCCCGGCCGCCTTCGTCAGGTAACACTTAGCGCGATGGTTGCTAATCGGGTGGATTACCAAAAAATGGGTATTGCTATTTCGACGGGAGAGGTATTCTATAGGGAAGACGGCGCCCGATGTTCCAGGCTCCGTATCCGTAGCGCGCAAGCCGATTTCCTTCCCGTCGAACTAACCGAACTCGGCGAGTGTGTTTTGGACTTGCTGTCCGCCAAGGACAGCGCTGATTTCCGCCTGGAAAGAATCAATACGAATCGTATCGACCTGAGTCATCGTTTGCGACGATCCCGCACGCCGAAGAACGTCCCAGGAATCCGGAGAGGCGCGAGTCGCGTCTGAGCCAATCTGAAAGCTCATCTACGCGCGTTTGTTTTGTGCCCCGGGATCAGAACGACGCAAATCCGCAGAAAGTTTTAGCTGTAGGAGGCTTCATGGATCGAAAGTACAGGCAGCGCGGTTATAGCGACCGCGATGCGCAGGAAAAAAAGCGAGACCGGGCGGACCGCCCCGACCGGCCCGATCGCCCCAGCGGCGAGCCGCGTCCGAAGCAGGATGCGATGGGCCCGCGCACCCCGCGCATGGTGGGAACCGTGATGCGCGGACGCTGCGCCAGCTGCGGCAGCGTATTGATGGCGGGTTTCGATCCGAATGGCGAATGTCCGCGCTGCAAGACGCCCCTGCATTGCTGCAAACAGTGCGCCAATTTCGATACTGGCCGGCAGTTTGAATGTACCCAGCCGATCCTGGTACGCATCGCCAAAAAAGACGCGCAGAACGATTGCCCCTTCTACGAATTTCGCATGACCGTCGAAAAAGATACGTCGCCGGTGCAATATGCCGCGGCGGTTCCGGCGGCCATCAACCCCGGGCGTCCGAACGACGCGCGAAAGGCGTTCGAAGACCTCTTCAAGAAATAAGTTTCCTTCCTAATTGCTGGTCGCGCACACCCTTCCAAACAATTGAGCAGGTGTCTTCGCCCGTCTGAATTCACTTTGAAATTTTATTTAGGGAGCAACGGGAATAAGGTCGGCTCTTTGGCCGGAGCGTCGGCGATCGGCTCCAATTGCGGGTAGTGGCTGCGCAGCTGCTCCGGAACTTTTACTTTTTGGCCGGAAAGCAAATTCATCAGCTCCAGGGCGTTCACGATGCCCTTGGCCTGGAAATGATTGTTGGTGACCACGAAAGTTTTGTCGGCGGTTTCGGCTACGTGCTCGATGCGTTTGGCCCAGGGCTCCAGTTCCGCCGCCGAGTAAAGATAGTTGTAACGTTCCGACGGCGGAGAGTCGGGATCGTCGCTGAACCAGGTGTCGTATCGCCTGCCGTGCAGGCGGATGTAGCCGATGGGCGAGGTGACCCGCTCGCTGGGCACGATCGAGCGGCCGATCACCGGCTGATCGATATTGCAGAACCCGACTCCGCGCCGATGCAGCAAATCGTAGAATTCTTTTTTGGCCCAGGAGGCGTGGCGCACTTCCACCACCAGCGGATAATCGCCAAACTGGTCGAGCAACAGGTTCAGCCGCTTGGTGGTCTCGGGAGTTTTGTGAAATGAAAAAGGGAACTGCAGCAGCATTGCGCCCAGGCGATTGGCCTTTTGCAGAATGTCGAAACCGGCGCGCACCAGGTCCACGTCCGCGGCGGTGGTGGAATCGTCGTGCGTGAAGTTGCGCCACAGTTTCGCGGTGAACAGGAATTTCGGATTGGCGGCGACGCGCTCGATCCACTGCTCCGCATGAGCCGGTTGCATCGGATGATAGAAGGAAGTATTGATTTCTATGGTGTTGAAAAATTCGGCGAGGAAGGTGGCTTCGTGAAAACCTTTGGGCCGCGGATCGGGATAGAGAATCCGCTTCCAATCGGGATAGGACCAGCCGGCTGGGCCGATATAAATCTCCGGCGAGCCGCCGAGTTTTCGCGAAGCGTTCATGGGGAGTGTTCCGGCCGCTAGGCAGCCTATGTTGGGCGCAGTCGAAGTGTCAAATTACCCGTGCAAAATACAATGATGCCCCAAAATTCCGGTTCCTAAGCCATACAAACGTAACGCTTTGAACGATATCTACGGTCGTTCTTGCAACTGCCGGGGCAGAGGTCTATGCTGAAATTGCCTCGATGCACAGACCTCTTTCATTTCGAATCCAAGTTTTCCCAGGGTGCAAAAATGAAAATTACCTACAGTCACATCGAATTGGAATATCGGATACCCATTGAGCATGAAACCGAACGCCACGCCGAAAAATTAAACCGGCTATTAAAGCATTACGCGGTGGATCTGGTCCATCTGCACGGTTCACTCGAAAAAACTCCCCACAAGCCGGAATTTCAGTACGCCTTGAATCTAACGCTGCCCACCGGGACGCTGCACGCCACCGCCTCCGGCACCCTGCCGCTGGGCGCCACCAAAGGCGCGTTCGCCGAACTGGAAAAGCAGGTCAAGAAGCACCAGCAAAAGCTGCGCAAAGATTACGTCTGGAAGCGCAAACGCGCGCTACCCGCGACGCTGCAACCGAGCGACGCCACCTCGTCCGACTAGCGGTCCTTAGCGAATAATTCAGCAAGCATGCTTCGGTGAGGAGCCGGCCCAGCGATGTTCCGGCGCGTCCGGAAAGCTGCGGCAGCGCCTCGCTAATCGGCGTGACTCTTGCGCGTTTGCGGCCTCGGAGAATCGATGAAAAAGAAACAACCGGAGGGGAAGCCAAAGCCCGAATGCCTGTTCTGCGAAATCGCCGCGCACCGCGTCGCCGCCAAGATTGTTTTCGAAGACGAAATCTCCGTGGCGTTTTTGGATCACCGCCCTCTGTTTCCCGGCCATGTGCTCCTGATTCCCAAAGAGCATTACCGCACGCTGACCGACCTCCCGCCGGAATTGGTCGGACCATTTTTTCTGAACGCACAGCATCTGACCCAAGCAGTGCAATCAGCGATGAAGGCCGAAGGCACTTTTGTGGCGATGAATAATGTAGTGAGCCAAAGCGTGCCGCATTTGCACGTCCATATCGTCCCGCGAACCAAAGGCGATGGACTTCGCGGCTTCTTCTGGCCCCGCCTGAAGCCAGGCGAGGACGAATTGGTCGCGGTACATGAATCGCTCTCGCGCCGGTCGAAGAAATAAGGCCTTACCTCGACGCAAAACAAAAACACCGCTTCGAGACTCGTGCGGGTCTCGAAGCGGTGCCCTTGAGAGGGAGCAACCCGTAGCCTACTGCCTACTTTTACTGCTTGCAGCTATCGCTTAGGTACCGGCGTTTTTGTGTTAAGAATCGAAATCATGTCCTGCGCGGCCGGCGGAACGGCGATGTCGCGAGTGAGCACGAGTTCCTTCGCCGGAATTTTCGATCCATAGATGCGTTCGTTGGCGTCGTTGTCCGGTCGAATCGTGGAACCCTCGAGCGACACGCCGGCGAATAGGCCGCGAGCCCGCGAGTAGCTGAGGATTTCAGCGCGCAAAGTAGCGTCGGTCTCGGCCGTCGCGTTCCGTCCTACCGGACCGGCAGCCGCTGAAGCATCACCGCCCAATTTTACTTTGCTGCTCAGAATCCCGTCCGCGCCTTTGTCATTCATGACCAACAGCACAAAGTCGGTGGCCTGGCCGCCGGCTTGAAATCCGAAGCTGCCGCCTTCCAAAGCCATCATAGTTGGAGCGCTCCACTTGCCGTTGAAGTTGGCGCCGTGGCGGCAAGTCATCGCGCCGCGGCCATAGCTGCCGCCCACGATGAACGCTGCTTTCAGCACCGAAGGAAACACCACCACACAATCGGCCTTGTCCAGAACGTCCTGCGGAATATTGTCCGGAATGTTCATGATTTCGCTAAGAACCGTCCCGCAATTCTTCAAGCGGTCTTCGTCCTTGATCTGATCGTCTCCACGGCTGGCCGTTGAAAGCAGCAAGAGCCCGATTACCATTGGTGCGAATAACTTTTTCACTGTGTTCTCCTGAATTTTGGGAAATGGGCCGCTCGCCGATGCTCAGCTGCGTGCAGCTCCACCGCGCATGAGGTGCGAGATTAAGGTGACTAGAAAAATGAGCAGGAATACGAAGAACAAAATCTTGGCTATGCCGGCCGCGGCAAACGCCACGCCGCCAAAGCCAAGAAAGCCCGCGATCAAAGCCACCACCAAAAATACTAATGCGTAGTACAGCATTGTTGCCTCCTGTGACGCTTCGCGATTTCAGGGGCGGAGTCAGCGAAGCGGCGAGCTGGGAACTGCGGCTCTGTTCGACGCCTCGATAGTACGCAGCCAGGCTGTGAACCGGACATACCGGAATTACCGTAAAAAACTGCAAACAATGGAGTAGGCGGAAATTGTGCTCTTTGTTTGGTTTAACGGGGTCCCTTCATTTACCGGGCTTAGAACGCGATGATCCCTTTCAGGATCAGTGTCAGCGACAGGCAGCCTACGATGATCCACAGCACCACACCCTGAAGGAACGGCCGGAGTCCGACTTCTTTGATGGTGGCGCGCGATAGCCCTGTTCCGATTAGGTACAGTGTCGCCGTCAGCCCCAGTCGCCCCAGCGTGCTCATCGATGCATTAAATTTCCCCAGTGCAGGGAAGTACGTATTTACCACCGCCGCCAGGCAGAAAAATAGAATAAACCACGGCCACTGAATTTGGCCTTTGGTCTTTTTCACCATGGCCGTGCCAATCGCCAGCGGCACGATCCACAGCGCGCGTGCTAGTTTTATCGTGGTGCCGACCACCAGTGCCACGGCGCCATAGCGGGCCGTGGCACCCACCACTGAACTGGTGTCGTGAATGGCCAGGGCCGACCACAAGCCGAATTGCTCTTGTGAGAGGTGCAGCGCGGAGCCGATCGGCGGAAATATAAACAGCGCCACCGAGTTCAGAATGAACACGGTCCCCATCGAAACCGCAATTTCTTCGTCGCTGGCCTGCACGATGGGAGCGACCGCGGCGATGGCGCTGCCGCCACAAATAGCAGTTCCGGCGGTGATCAAAAATGCCGCGGTTTTCTCTACGTTGAAAAGCTTGCCGAGCAGCAGGCCCGCAATCATCGCAAACGTGATGCTGCCCGCGGTGTACACAAAACCGCTGCGGCCCGCCCGCAGCACTTCGTGAAGGTTCATTCCAAAACCCAGCGCGACCACCGAAGCTTTCAGTAGAAATTTAGCCAGCTCTCCGCTATCGGCCGGGTAAGGGTGCGCGAACGTGAGCCCGAACACCAGGCCAACCACCAGCGCGATGGGTGGAGACAGAAATCCGCTGGCCGCGCAGATCAAGCCGACAAAAAAGATAGTCTTCGGATTCAATTTTCCGAGCAAGAAACCTTCCAGGCTGCGTTCGTCTGGCAGCGCAGAACCACCGAAGCGCGCAACAGAATATCAGGGACAGCGTCGTGGAAGATAGGCGTCTGGAAGGTAGGCGTGAAAAACCCAAGTGGCCGGCGCGGCTTTCATATATAACAGTTCTGCTCAATTCTGCTCAACCGCACAAACCAGGGCCAAAAGTGGAGGGAACTTGCACGTTCCAGGGAACGCGAGTTTGGAGTTCGATGCACAGGGCGCAGTGGCGCAGTCTTCTGCTTACGTAATTCTGCTGGCGACGATCGCGGCGATCTCCGGATTTCTATTCGGGTTCGATACCGCGGTGATCAATGGCGTGCTGTTTTTTCTGCGCAAGCAATTCGCTCTTTCCAATTTGGAAACCGAAGTCGCGGCCAGTTCGCTGCTGCTGGGCTGCCTGATCGGCGCGGCCGGCGCCAGCCTGGTCAGCGATCGGTACGGCCGGAAGAAATCTCTGCTGTTCGCCGCGCTGCTTTTCTCCGTATCCGCCCTGGGTTCGGCGCTGGCCAGTACCGTGAATATATTCTCCGTGGCGCGCTTCGCGGGTGGCCTGGCCATTGGTTTGGCCTCGGCCTTGACCCCGGTGTACATCGCGGAAATCGCGCCGTCGAAAAATCGCGGCACGCTGGTGTCGTTGAACCAGTTGGCCATCGTGGTCGGAATTTTGTCCGCCTATCTGGTCAACTGGCAGCTCTCGAAACTCGGAGACTCCAGTTGGCGCTGGATGCTGGCGGTTGCGGCGCTGCCTTCTCTCGTGTTTTTCATTGGCTTGCTGGTGATTCCAGAAAGCCCGCGCTGGCTGATCGCCCGCGGCCGCAAAGAAGAAGGCCAGCGGGTGCTGACCCGCATTTTCGGTGAAGCTTCCGCCAAGGGACAAGTGGCCGATATCGAAGCCGCCGTCGCCGGCGAAGCCGGGAACTGGAAGGAAGTTTTTTCACCGGCCATCATCAAACGATTGTGGGTTGGCATCGCGCTCGCCCTTTTTTCGCAGGTGACCGGAATCAATACGGTGCTCTACTACGGGTCGATCATTATCAGCGAACACTTCAAGGGGCAATCCACCGGCACGGCGCTCGCGGCCAACGTTCTGGTCGGCAGCGTGAATCTGATCTTCACTCTGGTGGCCCTGGTATTTCTCGATCGCTGGGGCCGGCGTGCGATTTTGATGACCGCCAGCGGGGGAATGGGAGTGTCGCTGGCCGCACTGGTGGTGGCCTTGCGCGTTCCCAACGTATCTCCGGTCATGATGCTGGCCTGCGTCATGGTGTACGTGGCTTTTTTTGCGTTCGGCATGGGCCCCGGAGTCTGGCTGTACATGTCCGAGATTTTCCCCACCAAGGTTCGTGGCCGCGCAGTAGCCTTGGTCACGTCCACGCTGTGGGCCGGCACGTTGCTCGTGACCTTTACGTTTTTGTCGCTGGTGAAAGCGCTTGGCATCGGCGGAACGTTTGCGATTTACGCCACCATGTCTTTCCTGTGCTTTCTGTATGTCTGGAGGATCGTTCCAGAAACCCGCGGGCGCACGCTGGAAAAGATCCAGGAAGACTGGGGCCGCTAAGCCGGCGCTGCGCTGCTGTATCCTGCGGCATATCGTCAAATGTGAGGCGCAAAATGAGTGACCAAGCAAAGCCAGCGCTGTCTGCCCCAACCCGCGATCAAAGAATACGTGCGGCGCTCGACCAACATTGGGTCGCGTCCGATGCCAACGATTTTGAAACCGAACACCGCATCTATCACGAGGACGCGCTGCTGGACTACCCGCAGTCCGGCGAGCGCACCCGCGGCCGCGCCAACATCCTGAAGCAGCGCTCCATTCAACCGAACCAAAAGCGGTTTACCATCCGCCGAATCGTCGGCAACGGCGATCTATGGGTCACCGAATTCATCCTGACCTATGACAACAAGCCCTCCTACACCATCAGCATCATGGAGTTCGCCGGCGACCAGGTCGCGCACGAAACGCAGTACTTTGCCGATCCATTCCCGGCCCCCGCATTTCGCGCGCAGCTTGTTGAACGCATCGACTCCTGATCTCGAAGGTGGGGAATCCTGCAGGTGGAAATCGTCGCCGGCTCGAAACTGCGGCGTACCCTTAACGCCGAAATAGAAACGCATATCCGGCGTGCGAATTGACGCGCGCCAATTCACCCTCTACACTCACCTGACATGCCCGACGCCGGTTTACCCCCAGGCCAAACCATTTCGCACTACCGGATCGTCGAACGGCTTGGCGGTGGCGGCATGGGCGTCGTCTACAAGGCCGAAGACACGCGTCTGCGCCGTTTCGTCGCCCTAAAATTTCTCCCGCAAGACGTCGCGCGCGACCCCCAAGCCCTCGCCCGTTTCCAGCGCGAAGCGCAAGCCGCCTCCGCGCTCAATCATCCCAACATCTGCACCATTTACGACATTGGCGAGCAGGACGGCCAGGCCTTCATCGCCATGGAATTTCTCGACGGCCAGACGCTCAAGCACCGCATCGCCGGCCGCCCCCTCGAGATCGAGGACCTGCTCACCCTCGCCATCGAAATCGCCGACGCGCTCGAAGCCGCGCACTCCGAAGGAATCGTTCATCGCGACATCAAGCCCGCCAATATCTTCGTCACCAAGCGCGGCCGTGCCAAGATTCTCGATTTTGGCTTGGCCAAAGTTACGTTCACCGACGGCGGCTCGTCCGCTTCGCGCATCCAGTCCGATGTCACCCAAGCCACTCAGGGTGTCGCCGAAGCCGAACATCTCACCAGCCCCGGCAGCACCCTGGGCACCGTCGCCTACATGTCGCCCGAGCAGGTTCGCGGCAAAGACCTCGACGGCCGCTCCGATCTTTTTTCCTTCGGCGCCGTGATTTATGAGATGGCCACCGGCGCGCTTCCTTTTCGCGGCGAAACCTCCGCCGTCATTTTCAAATCGATTCTCGATGGCACGCTGGTTCCCGCCGTCCGCCTCAATCCCGAAATTCCCGAGGGACTCGAGCGCATCATCGATAAAGCGCTCGAAACCGACCGCTCGCTTCGCTATCAAACCGCCGCGGATATGCGCACTGACCTCGCTCGCCTCAAGCGCGAACTCGATTCCGGACGCTCCTCCGCGCGAGTGACTGACCCCGCGTCCGGCTCCGTCGTTCTCGAGTCGGGCCCGGCTTCGTCCGTACCGCGTAGCACAGCGTCTTCCACCGGGAGCACTGCGGCTGCCGGTGCCGGCTTCGCGTCTTCAGCCTCGACTCCCGCCGCCAGCTCCGCTGCGGTCGTTTCTCCCGCGGCAGGCACGTCAAAAAAACTTTGGCTCGGCGTCGCCGCTCTTGCCGCGGTCGCTCTGGCTGGCGCGGGCTACTATTTCCTGCGCGGTCGCGCGCCCGAATCGAAAGTCACCTCCATCGCCGTGCTGCCGTTCGTCAATGCCACCTCCGACGCCGCCAACGAATATCTCAGCGACGGCCTCACCGAAAGCCTGATCGGCACGCTTTCGCAATTGCCCGACGTAAAAGTGATGGCCCGCAGCACGGTCTTCAAATTCAAAGGCAAAGAAGACGACCCGCAGCAAATCGGCAAAGCGCTGAACGTGAACCGCCTGCTGATGGGCCGCGTCACCCAGCACGGAGATTCGGTGAGCGTGCAAGCCGATTTGGTCAACGCCGAGGACGGCTCCGAAGTCTGGGGCTCGCATTACGAAAGAAAAATGGCGGACGTCACGCAGGTGCAAGGCGACATCACCCGCGACGTCGCCCAAAAATTGCAGATTCGCATGACCGGCGACGCCCAGGAAAAATTGGGCAGCGCCGGCACTACCAATCCCGACGCCTACCGGTTGTATCTCGAAGCGCAATCGCAACTCTACGGGCGAACCCCCGCGGGAATCTTGAAAAGCGTCCAGCTTTTCCGGCAGGCGGTGGCGGCCGATCCGAATTATTCGCTGGCCTGGGCCGGGCTTTCGACCAGTTACCAGGTGGCCAGCGGTTACGGACAGTTGATTCCGCCGCGCGAAGCGCTTCCGCTGGCCGAAGAGGCTTCCAAAAAAGCAGTGGAGCTGGATGATTTGAGTTCCGAAGCTCACATCGCGCGCGGCAACGCGCTATCTTCGGCCTGGAAGTGGAAGGAATCGGCCGCCGAATTTCAGCGCGCGATCCAATTGAACCCGAACAACGCGAACGCTCACTATTTTTACGCCTTCAATTATTTGATGCCCCATAATCAGCTCGAGCAGGCGCTGGCCGAGTATCGCCTGGCTTTGTCTTTGGATCCGCTGGCGTCGATCGTCCGGACCAACTACGCCCTGACGCTGATGGACGCGCACAAATATGCCGAAGCGCGGGCGGAGTTCGATCAGATTCTGCAGCGAGATCCGAATTTCCAGCCGGCATATTTCTATCTGGCGCAAATGCTGGCTACCCAGGGCAACTGGTCCGAAGCGATTACCGCCTTCCTGCGCAGCGGGCCGGAATCGGTGACTCCGCTGCCCGGGCATCCCTTCAGCCCGGATGCGCAGGGCGTGGTGAACCTGGTGCTGGTGGCCGGCAAAGATACTTTGCCGGCCACCGTGGCGGTGACCTATGCGCTGGCCGGAGATCGCGACAAGGCTTTTCAATATCTGGACAGCGCCTGCGCGCAGCGCGACGACGAGCTGTTCGCCGTGATTCGCTTCCCAGCCTTCGATTCGCTGAAGTCCGATCCACGCTGGCCCGCGCTGCTGCAGAAAGTCGGCCTGCAGCCCTGACCCGCATTGAGATGTTTCCAGCCCACCAGCGCCCCGGTGTGGTGTAATTTCATCCTTGCAGATTCTTGGAAACCTCGATGATCTCTTCGCTCAACATTGCGGATCTCGAAGCATTCGCCGCCGTCGCTGAAATGAGGTCGATCGCGAAGGCGTCGACCAGGTTGCACCTCAGCCAGCCGGCGATTACCCGCCGGCTGAAAAATCTTGAGTATCAGCTGGGCGTAAAATTATTCGATCGCGGTGCGCGGCCCATGATCCTCACTCCGGAAGGAGAGGAAACTCACCGGCACGCCAGAAACGTGTTGTCGACGGCTTCCGAACTGCAAGCGGCAATTATTCCGGGCAAGAAAATAAAAGGTGGCTTCCGGCTGGGCTTCAGCGCGTCGCTGGCGGACAACTTGCTCCGGCGCCCGCTCGACATTCTCCGCCGGGAATTCCCGATTCTTCGGCTCACCGTCTCCTCCGACGAATCGGTCGACCTGCTTTCCGCGATCCGAAAGCTCGAGCTCGACGCGGCGGTTATCTTGTTGCCGGATGGCCGGGACTTGCCAGACGGTATCGCGGGTGAGATGTTGCGTTCCGACACCATCGCCGTTGCCGTTCCTCAGGATTTCCATTTTCCAAAAGGCGCGAAGTTGACCGACTTGTCCAGGCAGCCGTGGATTGTAAATCCCCTGGGATGCAGCGGCCGGCAAGCGCTGCAGAACGCTTTCGACCGTGCCGGGTTGCCGCTGGAGATCGCGCTGGAAATCTCGGGCACGGGATTGCAGTTGGCGCTGATCGAGGCCGGACGAGGCCTCGGAGTTTTCCTGCCTTACGTGGTGAAGGCTTCGAGATTTGGAGCTTCAATCCGCATCGTGCGCCCGCCAGATTTCGAGCCGCGGCTCTCCACGTGGATCGCTTACCGTCCAAAGTCGGATCGGCTCAAACAACCCATTCAAACTTTGCGCGATGCGCTCAAAAGTGAGCGTCAAGCTTCCGCGAGCAACGGACGCTAAGACCGTAGCGAACGAAAGCTTCGGGCGGGCACGCTTCAACCCGACGAGGCGTGCCGCCCGCTTGGCTCATTAGTGTTGGCTCGCCTCCTGGTAGGGAATCACCAGGTAAAGATCCGTACCGTGCGGAAGGTGCGCGACGTAGGGCATCCCATCCGAGCCATCGTGGCTGAATGATTCCAGTTCTTTTTGGTTCTCGTGGGGAGAAACGATCATCACGTGTGGCCCGACGTGGAACTCGTGCGCATCGGAATTCGCCTTACCGGCCACGTTCGGGACCCACGCGCCGACGTACATGTACGCGATGCCAACACGATCGATGTGCGGCTCCTGACCTGCCAGGCTTTGCTTCACCCAGCTCATAAACGCGGGATCGAAGCAGCCTGGCTCGTCGTGCGGATATCCCGGGAAAGCCGGAAGGCAGGTCCAATCGTTCGAACCTTTCCGCAGAACGCGATACTCGCCACCCGGAGTCGACGGCCAGTCCAAAATCGTCGCTGTATGGGTTACAAAATCGGGTCCGGCTCGCAACGCGTCGGCGATCTTTTCCGCGTCGGTAACTGGCAACTGGTTTGTTGCAGCCTCCTGCTTGTTCGTCTGTCCTCCGACTCCGTGAACATGTCCCAGCATCAGCATCACGACTGCCGGAATGACTTTCAGCCCGAGCTGGCGAAATTTAAATCGAATGTGCTTGGGTACCATCGTGCCTCTCCTTATCGAAAATTCCTGCGCTTCGCTTTGCCGTGCATCCTTTGCCGGCCAAGCGCGGTCCATGGGAAAGACGCTGCCAGCGTCTGCGTTGATGCTGCATAATCCGAATGTTAGACATAGGCGGGACGCAACTTGCTGAAGGGTACCCGCGCATCGCGGCACGAATTGAAAATATCGCGGCCAGAAGCACCAAGTTTTTCTTGAACCCCTGTCGATTTCGGGTGCTGCCGTTCGTCGTTAGAGTGAAGGCAGCTTGCTGCTCGGGTTGAAGGCCAATGCGCAGCTGTCCGAATTCGCGACACTGCATCCTGAAACCGAGCATCCGGCCCGAAGCGCTGCGCACTAAGTAACGTGCGATGTGCTGTTTAGCAATGGCACCTATGATGCTATTCTCATTTCGGATTGGGGAGGCTTGAGCCATGTCCTTTCTTCGTGATCTGCGAGTCGCATTCCATTCCCTCAGCCGCACCAAGGGCCTCGCAGCGATTGTCATCCTGACTCTGGCTCTGGGAATCGGCGCCAACGCGGCCATCTTCACCCTCGTGCGCGGCGTGCTGCTCAAACCCCTGGTCAATCGCGGCGAAGACCGGCTGATCTACATCCGCCAGAGCGCCCCCGGCCTGCGCGACGAAAACACCACCTTTTCCGTGCCCGAACTGAGGGATCTGGAAGGCGGCGTCCGCTCCGTCTCCGAGTTCGGCGAATTTTCCAGCATACCGTTCACCATGATTGGCCTCGGTCAACCTCGCACCGTCACCGGCGGCGTGGTCAGCGGTTCCTATTTCGAAGTGATGGGGCTGCACCCCATCCTCGGCCGCCTGATCGGTCCTGCGGATGACGGCCCCAAAGCCGACGGCGTGATCGTGCTGACCTACCGCTTCTGGGCTACCGTCCTCGGCAAGGATCCGACGGTCATCGGCAAAACCGTTCGCCTCGGCAGCATCGGCGATCGCACCGGCACCGTCATCGGCGTACTTGAACCCAGCGTTCCGTATCCGCAAGACACTGAAATCATCGCCAATCTGGTAATGAGCCCGCATCACCTTTCCGCGTCCATGGTTACCGGGCGCGTCCATCGCATGACCGAACTTTTCGGCCGGCTCGCGCCGGGCGCCACTCTCGATCAAGCCCGCAGCGAACTGCGCACCTCCTACGCCAGCATGACTGCGGACCACGCGGATGCCTATCCCGCGAACAGCCAGTTCACCATCAATGCTCGGATGCTCCGCGACCAGATTACCTCCGGCGCCCGCACCGTCCTGCTCGTGCTCCTCGCCGCCTCTGCTTTGGTCTTCATCATCGCCTGTTCCAACGTGGCCAATCTGATTCTGGCGCGTACGGTTCGCCGCGAAGGCGAGCTGGCGCTGCGGGTAGCCTTGGGCGCAAGTGCAGGCGCCCTGCGCCGCATGTTGCTGGCGGAAAGTCTGCTGCTTTGCTGTGCCGGCGCCGCGCTTGGCGTAATGATCGCCCAGCCGCTGGTCTCCATTCTGGCTCGCTACGCCTCTCGCTTTTCGGTCCGCGCTCTGGATCTCACCGTCGATTCCAGCATGCTCTGGATCGGAGCCGGGCTTGCGATCATCGCTGCGATAATCCTGGCGTTTGTTCCGCGTCTCCCGTCGGCGGGTGCTAACGACGGCCTGAATATCGCCAACGGCGGCACTCGTATCACCAGCAGTACCAGCCGTCGCCAGCGGATCTTCGCGGTCACTCAGATCGCCGCGTCCTTCGTGCTGCTCGCCGGTGCCAGCGCCTTAGTAGCCACGCTGCTCGCGCTGCAAGCGGTACGCCCCGGCGTCGACACTCGCCAGGTGCTGGCGCTGGATGTTCCGGCGATGTCCTACGGCAAAACACCGCAGCAGGTCGTGGATTTTTATAAAGAAGCTCTACGGCGCGTCAATGCGCTGCCCGGCGTCACCAGCACCGCTTTCGCCGCGATCGCTCCGTGGCGCGACTCCGAAATCTTCGGCGTCGGCCTGCAATACTCCGGCGACGGCCACGTTCATGGCGACGACGACCCCCGCGCGCTTACGCGCACGGTTTCTCCAGACTTTTTCAAAGCGGTTGGCGCGCCGATCCTCGAAGGGCGCGATTTCAATGATCTCGACGACGACACCCACGAACCGGTGGTCATCGTCAGTCAAACTCTGGCCCAGCGCATGTTCCCGGGGCAGGATGCGATCGGCCGGCATGTCTACTGGACCGATCCCGTCCTGGCCTTCCTGGACGGCACCCCCGACGAAAAAGCTCGAGTACTTGCGCCGCATCGCATCATCGGCGTCGTTGCCGATGTAGATGACATGCACATCGTTCCGGAGCCCACGCCCACCATCTACGGCGCGTTCACCGAAGGGGCCCTCTTTGGCGGTCATCTTTTCATCCACACCACCGGAAATCCTTATGCGCTGGTTACCCCGGTCACCCAAATTATTCGCGAGTTGTCGGCCGACCAACCGGTTGAACACGCGGCCACCCTCGAAGACATTCGGGCCAAAGTTCTGGCGCCCGACCGTTTGAACTCG
>Ga0307474_10000427_pt1 | contig 30372 bp, 52 predicted proteins | sample atmos_gasesECM1C_2_FD_203312 | JGI IMG/M metagenome (GOLD analysis project Ga0307474, IMG submission 203312) | Hardwood forest soil microbial communities from Morgan-Monroe State Forest, Indiana, United States - atmos_gasesECM1C_05 | ecosystem: Environmental > Terrestrial > Soil > Temperate... | reverse complement strand
TCTTTTATAGACGAAAAATCCGGATGTTCTTTAAGAAGTTCGATAATTTGCGGGAAATCTCTGCGAATCGCCCAGCGAATATGGATTCCGCTAGCATTTTCTAGAAGTTCCAACATTTGATAGAAGTTTATCATTGTTAGAATATTTATACATTAGTGTAGCAAATCGTCCGAAGGAACCCACGATGTTGCGTGCGGCCCGTTCATTGTTATATTCTGAATATTAGTTATATATGGCCACGCAGGAGCTTCGGTGTAAGTAAGTTGAACTTCAGGAGGCGGAAATACTTTAATTGGCGGTAGAGTAATTGTTTGGGGTAAGCCACTTGTTGTAAGAACGATACCATCTCCCATGTAGTACGGAGGAGAAGTATATGGAACAAAAGGTTTGTACCAATGGTCATATATCGCTTCCGCCTTGTGCCAGAACTCTAAATCTCTACCCTGTGGTTTTCCAGCAGATTCCCACAGGTAATAAGCACGGAGTCTAATTTGTTCTTCTCTAGTCATTTATAATCTCTTGTTCTGCTTGTGCAACAATCCAATCGTTCTGTAAGAACTCCTCGTATCTGGCACCGAATATTAAACGTGAGAACCAACTCTGATGTTGACATGGCGTTCCAAAGGCTAAGGAATGATCTGCTTCGAGCGTCTGAAGTTTTTCCTCTGGCAAAGAGTATAAATCAAATATTCTGATACACATACAATCTCCTACGTAGTGTTCTTCGTTAAGCGAGAAGTAATATTTCTTATCTTTGTAAGAACACAAGCCACTGAGAGGCCCGTTCCACTTGGAGTTAGTCCACAATATTTCTAGATCGTGAAAGTTAATCATTATGTCTCCGAGCAAGAGCTATCTGGCGAATATGTTTTGCTAGTAGTATCTCCACTTGTCGCTATCTCTTCTAGCATAATTTCTTTTTCTGCTTGATGCCAGAACTCTTCGTCGCGGAACCAAGGATATCCTGCCTTTTCCCATAAATGGTAAGCTCGTTCTCTAATTTGTTGTTGTCTGTCGTTCATAATTTAATCTTTTTATAGTATTTATCAAAACGTTTATCATTGAAATGTAATGCGAATGGAACTTCGTGTTCAGGAACTACCTTGAATACCTTATGATAGTAAGTAACGGCAACTTCTTCGTATTTTGGTGTTGGCATTCCAATCGATCCGGGAGAGATATCAGAGTATTTGCCGTCTTTAGAATAGCCCAGTAGTATGAACCTTGCACGAAATCCATTATCCCATCCGTGTGTCCCTGTAGTAGATAACGATTCATATTTAATGTCGTATAAATGATAATAGTAAATTACTTTAGCAGGAAATACTGTTGTAAATATAACTCCTTTGAATTTATTAAGTTCCTTTTTAGCTTTCCAGATATTCATAGGATTCCTAATTTATATAAGATTTCATATTAAGGTATATAATAATTTTCCCGAGGATTAGCCAGGGTTACATCTGGTTCCCTAGGTTTATCCTTATAGATTATTCTTACTTGCTGTCGTTGTCGAGTGGGCAAGTCCCAACTATTATATACTAGTTCGTATTTATTAGGAGGAGCCCAGTAGTCAATTCCGTCATACCAAGATGCGAATTGTCCCTTAGAGGTTTCTAAGAGTATTTCACAGGTTTCATCATCTACCTTAAAATTGATGTATCGCATGTAAAATCTAGGTCTCATTGGCTTGTCTTGTGCCTGAGATAAAGCAGGTATCAGTAGCAAACATGCTAATAGGATTGTAGTTTTCATATAATCATTCTACCAGAAATACAATAAATGTCAATATTTTATTTAGGATCATGGGGAATACTATGTTCCTCCCATATTTTAATTCACATTATAAATTAGATAAATGATATAAATAATTGTATGGATTTTCGTCTGTGGCTAGAAAGTGAGGTTGTCACTCTGCCTATTGCTTCTATTATTATGGACAAGGATGAACTATATGGTGCGGTTAGCAATATAGCTCGTGGGCATACGTCAATGACTGACGGTCCAGTAAAAGTCGCGGTGCATCCTAAGGGAGAATATGAATTAGTTGATGGGTATCACAGGATGGTTATGTATATGTTGCAAGGGCATACGCAGGTTAGCGCTAAGGTGGAGCTAGCTACTTGGAAATTAGGGTATAAAAAAGAATTATCGCATTTAAGGTTTGACTTCCGGCCTAATTTACAGTATAAAGGACTAGAGGAGTTTATTGAACTCTATTTGTTAAAAAGGATTTAATCATGAAAACAGAAGTCCAAGCGGTGCGCATTATTTGTGATATTGTTCTTAAGGATAATTTACTAGATAAATTAGCTGAATTCGGGGCAAAGGGTTTTACGTGGTGGGAAGTCAATGGCAAGGGGGAAAATATAACGCATTTTCCTTTCAATCAGATAATCCCAAGGGTTTATATTGAGGTCTGGTGTAATGAGTTGGTTGCCGAGAAGATTTTCAAGCATTGTAGTGAGCATTATAAGAACATTGGGATGATAGTAGGTATTTCTCCGATTTTAATTCACGAGGACGAACTAACAGCCGATTAGAATCCTCCCCAGCATTTTTTACAGTAATCGATTGGTTTATCAGACCATTGGAACTTTACTTGCGTTAGTTTGTGGTAACAAAGAGGACATCTTCCTAGTCCTTTCATCATAAAAGCAATATATAGTGTTCTAACATTTGTCCAAAGTAAGTCAATTTTGTCTTGGCGTGCTCGCCTTTTGATAATTAGTTTCTCTTCCTTTTCAGAAAGTACGATTCTGTTGTTCATGTTATCATCGGTGTTTAATCCTGGTTTTATTTATCTTTATTCTTCTATAGACTCGCCGATTCTTGGGGAGTAGATGACATCTTTTACATACGCAAGATGTGTAAATGTAATGTGAACTGGTAGGGACGTACCAAGAAAATACCTGTGCGTCTATTCTGAAATTAGATATTGGCAGCAATCTTTTACAACTTTTACAATATTGTTGATTAAGGGAGGTCATTTAGTTCTCATACGTTCTATTCGCCTTGCTACTATGTATTTATCATTATTTCCTTGACGATGGCGACGGCGATAACATTTATTACATATTTGACTTGTGGAATATGGCGGCCATGTTTGACCTATTGTATATTTTGTCATGGCATATTTTCTTCTAAAAGCAGTTATGGATTTTACTTTACCACACATCTTACATTGTTTTAAGTTGGCGTTCATTTAGGGCGTCGGCGAGCTATTGCAGCGAATCTGCGGAAACATTTCTTACATACGTCGCATGTAGCATACGGTTGTGATGGCGTTCCGAGATATCTAGCGGCGACAGCATACTTAGCTTTGACGTATCTGGCGAGTTTATATTGGAAGCACGATATATTTTTCGCTTTTCTGCAATAAGCACATGTCCTTAAATTAGTATTCATTAGGCTTTCTCGGATCGCGTTTAGCCCATGTACGGCGGCATGTGGCAAGTAGAAGACGATAGCATCTTTTACAGAAGTGCCTTTCATATTGTTTATACAAGAAACAGGCGATGGGTTTCACTTTTCCGCACCGCGAACATACTTTCCGGTCAATTCTCTCCATTATTTCCCATCTAAATAATCCAGAAGTTTTGTTACATCGGCAATTTTAGCACGAAATAATTCAGAAGTCATTCTAATTGTGCTCTTGTTAGCATGGAAATCTTCAATTATTTCTTTACGGAGAGCATCCGATGGTTGAGTGTGCTCAATCTCAACTTGTAAATAGCCAACAGAGCCGGATAAATGCATTACAGAGTTAATCCAGTCGTCGCAATAAGGAGTTAGTGAATAGTGTCCTAATATTTCATAGACACGCCGCCTTAAAAAACAAAATGGATTTATTTCTGGGTTGCCATTGGTTCTCGGGAAGAACTGCCAGATATCCCCTCTTCTCCCTGATATGTCGGTTATTGGATTACCATCAACATCGAAAAGAGTCGAATTAAGTAAAATACTATCCCAACCCGGAGTTTTTACTTTAACATCATCATTAGAAACAAACAACCAATCGCCTTTCGCGAGAGAGCATAACTCATTGACCCAATGATGCATGTTGTAATATTTCCGTTCGCCTCTCGATGAAATAATGGTTTTGAGAGGTAGAATAGAGGATAAATAAGTGGCAATTTCTATTGTTTCGGTATCGTCAGTATCGACTTTTAACAAGTACTCAACAGAACTTTTGTCGTCCGCGAGATCGTAGAATGAGCCGATTGCCTCGCGTAGTAGCTGAGAGCGGCTACGAGTAGGTATAAGAACTGAAACCAAAGGGCCACCACCACGGCGGAACTTCTCGAATGGCACATTAGCGGTCATGGTTTATTAGAGTTAAATGTCTTTTTTATTAAATAGAGTTGCGATGAGAATACCCAAAGCAATAAGAATAAAAGATATATCGTTCATTTAGTCCTATCCCTATATTCTTCATCGTCTTCTGTATCATCTTCTGATGGATTTTTGGGCAAAAATATACTTACCACACACATTGCTAGCCCGAATATAAATAAAACAATGAAGGTACAGATAGTCAATAGTATAATAGATGGAATCATTTTATATTATCCTTTTTATCTTCTTTTTTGTCATCTTTTGGTAGAAACAAACTATCTAAAGCTACTGCCACAACAAAGATAGATATAACACTCAAGACAATAACGAGAAATAGCATAATAAGTCCGAATATTTTAATTACCTTTAGTCCTGATGGGATATTCCGATATATTCTTTGTTGGTTGTATTAGGAACGGCCCTTAACACTACGGCATTATCCCAAGAAAGCGGACAAGTTGGTTCATTAACTAAATCGGTAATCAATTCCTTAATTCTTTCTGTTAGTTCGTCTGCCGGCCAATCAGATATAGAAGATACTTTGTTTGCGATTTCTAACAGATATTCTTTTGTACGCCTCAAATTGTCTAACTGGTAGCCGGTATCACCAGCATATTGTGTAATTGTAGTCATAATTTATCCTTTCGTATGTTCGCTTACTTCTACTCCGCAACGGCATTTTATCCATCCTTCATTATGCGAAGGCTCCCATACGTGTTCGTGAGGTTTAGATGTAATACAAACGCCAGCGTGCTTTCCCCAATCTAATTTTGTAGTTTCTGGGAGTTTTAATCCTAGTGCCTCTTTTTCTTCATCTGTAAGTTTAGATAGGGCAGCCTCTTTTATCTCTTGCTTTCTTGCGGCTTTCTGAGCGTCTTCCTTCTCTTGTGCTATTTTAATCTTTTCGTTTTCCCACCATTTTGCCATACCAACCGGCCAATTATCTCTGTCTTCGATAGGTATCTCGTTAAGTTCCTGACACGCCCATCTAAGGTATCTAATAAGTTCTTTAGTGACTCTTTTATATTGTTTTTCTTTATCCCAGACATTACCATCATTATAAATAATCGTATCTTCGTATGCCATAACTCTATTCTCCTATTTCTTTCCGTACTTTCAGCATCTCGTCAGCAACCATATATGCATTTTCGGCAAACATTTTAGCTGCGGCTGGGTTATTTCTCGCATTCGGGAACCAGAGTTGTGAAATAATCCCCTGCATAGCCATGCCCGCAAGCCAGTCGCGGAGGGTCATGCCTGTATCTGATATCCAAGTCGCTGGAAACGCTGAACCGCCTGTTTTTTCTTTATCGTTCATTGTTCTTTTTCCTCTAATTCTTTTTTAATACGGTCAGATATGGGATTTTTCTTGCCTATCATCATTTTTGCAAAATATTTCGCATTTTGCTTTACTGTTTCTTAGAACTGCTTTGTTTTCTCCAAGATTCGCTCTTTTTGATACTTGAACTTCATCTCACTTCCCTCTATCTATAATAGCGAGTATACCATTTTTAACATCCAAGAGCAAGTTGAAACGGGGGAAAGAGAATGAAAATTACAGTGCTAACTGCCTATACCGATAACTTCCGATATTTCGCTCAAGAGGGAGTAATCAACAAACTCTCCTACTGCCATAAGCACATGTATAGTTTTATTTGCGAAATCAATTTTCATGATTATGTTTCGCCACAAAATGGCTTTTCTGCGGTCAGAGCACCAAGTTGGTCGAAGATTTTGTTTGCCAAACGGCATTTGCCCTCATGCGATTGGCTATTTTGGACGGATGCCGATTCCATAATTACTAACTTTGATACCCGTCTAGAAACTTTTATTGACGAAAATTACAATTTCATCATTACCAAAGATATCAATGGCATGAACGGAGGACATTGGTTTATCAAGAATACTCCGTGGTCTTATGAGTTTTTAGATGATGTTTGGGCTCAAGAAAGTCGTATTGACCACGTTTGGTGGGAACAACAAGCGATTATGGATGTCTATGATAAATACAAAGAAAAAATCAAGATTGTTCCAAATAAACTTTTTAATGCCTATCCTGACTCTTGGGAAGAGGGAGATTTCTTGATTCACTTCCCCGGTCCTGCCTTGCAAGCATGGGGAGCAGAGAAGCACGAACTGATGGAAAAGTGGAAATCACGGGTTCGGAATCAATAAATCCTTAAACTTTTCTCTGTTTTCTGAAATATATTTAGGTAACATCTCCCACGGCATGATTTCCATATGCCTATCAACTTCTGGGTCATATAAGTTGTAGCAATATTCAATCTTCCTATCCAAACTCTTTAAGAAGGATTCGTGATTTAACTCTTTATGGGCGTAGGATTGGGTTTTTAGCCGGTAACGGTCTGCCCCGCCAATGTTACAGAAATGCCAACCGCCATTCGTGATATGCTGTCCTAGCCAATGCTTACGGAAATCATTGTATTGATTTTTGCTTGCTCTCCATTCTGCTCCGGTTACAAGTCGGCTTCCGGTCCACTCGCCCGCTAAACGATTCCAACAATTAAGATATCCGCTACCCAAGGGGTATTGCATCATCATAGCGGGGGCTGTATGATTTTTTATATGTTCCTTAACACTTGATTTCTTAGGTATTTCATCGACACAAGACCACATAACAATATCATCGTCTTTTAGTTCCTTTAGCCCTCTATCACAAGCATTGAAGTTGAACGTCTCGACTGCCCAGGTATCTTCAGTATCAGGGGCATCGTCTACAATAACATGGGTAATTTTGTGGTGCCACTTGGAAAAAAGATGTTTATTCTTTTCATAAACCAAATCTTTGGGTTTGTTCTGAAATGTTTTAGTTCCTTCAACAAGAACAAACTGGTCAGCCCAATCGTCTAATTCGTTTAGACGGATTTCTAAAACTTCAATTTCATTGAAAAATGTAAAAACGTCGTATGTTTTCATCCTGATATAACCTTTAATAAATCTTCATTATCATTATACAATCGTATCGTATTTATAGACGGGACATAGAATAAACATACATCGTCTATCTTACCTGGTCTTATTTTCTTAATCTTATCGATAATTTCTCTGCCGAAGTTCCAAGATAAAATAATTACAGCTAGATTTTGTTTTTCCTCCCTCATTATTTCCGGGTCGCAGATGGGAATATTACGTCCTGGCGTTAGGTAGCCCCATTTCATAGGGTTGTCGTCTACAATATAATCTAAGTTGATCTCGAAGTGGTTTAAGCAGGTGTTGCCTTTCGCCGAAGCCCCATAGCCGATTGTCTTATATCCCTGTTCTTGTAATTCGGCTAGTTTGTTTTTCATATCATTCTTATTCTTTTCGACCGCCTCGGCGAACTTGACGTAGGTTTCTTTTTTGAGAAGCCCTTTTGTTATCTCCGTTGGATCGGCGACGACTAGTGCAAGATGATCCGATTCGGGACGGATAGAAACTTTCTTTAAGAAAAATCTAATACTACCTCCGTGAATTGGTGTTTGGATGATACGGTTGATAGAATAGCCCCGACTATGAACCAATTTCGCGAAGGGACTTATAAGGAAGTAAGATACATGTTCATGATAAATTGTATCGAACTCTACGTGCGAGATCATCTTATTACAATAGGGAAACTCTAGAATTACAACGCCATTATCGTTGAGAGATTTGTGGCAAGCATCTAGAAATTCAGCTACATTGTCTACATGAGCAAATACGTTAGTTCCAGTGATGATATCAAACTTGCCTAGTTTTTTAGCAAGATTCATGCCCCAATAACCTACTTCAACAGGAATATTTTTTTCTTTTGTTATTTCCCTAAGGTTCTCTGCGGGATCTACGCCTTGAATATTGCATCCTAACTCCCTAAAATAGGATAAAAGTGTGCCATCATTGCACGCGATATCCAGAACTCTTGCGTTATCAATATACAGATAGCCCACAGCATCTTCTGCCAGTGCCTTACAATGGTCTTGGAATGTCTTTGTAGTCCCACTGACATAGAGGTAATTCTTGAACATCAATGAGGGTTCCACTACTACACTCAATTGACTATGAAAACAAGATAAACAAAGATTGACAACAAGAGGGTAAGTTGGTAACTCTTCGCCTTTATGATAAGAATTGGCTAACGGTTGTTGTCCTAAATCTAGGTATGCATAAAGGTCACCCGACCCACAACAGCGACATTTATCGATGGTTTTCATAATCTTACCCCTTTATTTGAGGTTTCATAAGTTTCTTTTAGAGATTCTACTATACTTTCAATAGAATCCTGAAACTTGAAACTATAAGTTGATTGAAACTTGCTAGTATCTATGGAGAAGTCATACGTTGGGCTATTCCCAGTATTGATGATATCAATATTTCCCAGTGTTTTTGCGACTGCTTTGCTAATATCATCTACATTGGCATTTAAACTAGCTAAGTTATAGATGTCGTAATGATCGGTTTCTAACATGCATGCTACGGCTTTGCATAAATCCAAAATACCAAGGATTGGCCTGTAAATATGAGAATTAAAGATAGTAATTTGTCCGGTTCTTTTCGCAGTATCATACATCTTATTAACCATAATATCGACTCTGAGATTAGGACTGGCACCAGCCACAGTACCCATGCGCAATTCGTAACATCTTCTTTCGCTGAGTTTTGAGTAGTAACTAATAATTTTCTTAGTCAAATCGTAGTAACTATCTGGGGAAAACCTGTCCCAATTTTCTGGAGCGGGGGTATCCCCTGTACTCCCGTAGACACTAGAACTTCCAGCATAAATCAATTTTTGTAAAGTTAATTTTTCAAGTAGATGAACAAAGTTATAGACATTGTTTTCGAAAGAAGCCACCATTCTATCTTTGCACATCTGCACACTCGAATGCCCTGCTAAGAGGATAATAGAATTGTATTGTGCCCAAAACTGCTTATCTAGATCCTTGAAATTGACTTTGATGTTGTTTGGATTTACATAATTTCCAAACCATTCCAAATCAATGGTATCTACGGAATATCCCAAGTCAGTAAGATACTGAAATAATCTACTTCCTATGTAGCCGCAGCCACCAACGATGGCGATCCTCATATATAAGTATTTATGAATTAGTAATATATAATAATATGGGTGAAACATCAAAAGCAAAGGAAAGAAGGACTAAGGAGGGTTGGTTTGAGAAGTACGCACCAGCAGGTGCGAAAGGAATAGATATCGGGTGTCAGGAAGACCCTATTCATGAAGGATACAGGAAATGGGATTTAATTCTGGGCGATTCCGATGCGACAGAAATGTTGGGAATTCCCGACAACGAATATGATATTGTGTATTCTTCCCACATCCTTGAACATTTAGATGACCCTGTAACAGGTGTCAAAAATTGGTACAGAATAGTAGCTCCAGGTGGCAACTTGGTGATCTTAGTACCTCATAAATTGCTCTATGAAAGGAAAGAAAAGCCGCCCAGTAATTGGAATGTTGAACACAAAACATTCTGGTTACCCGAGACAGAAGAACCTCCTTTTACGAGGAGTTTTAAGGGAACTATTTTAGAGGCAATACCCAACGCAAATATTATATCTTTTAGGATACTAGATATCGGATACGATTATTCTATTCCTCCATTACAACATGCTGTTGGTGAATATAGTATAGAGGCGATAGTCAAGAAACCATGAATACTCTTTCGGGCCACATGATTATTAAAAACGGGGTCAGGTTTGACTATCCATTCATGGAAGGCATCAAAAGTGTATTGCCTATTTGCGATGAGTTTATCGTAGTGACGGGTGGCAATGACGGGACTTATGAGGCGTTGGTAGAATTACAAAAATCTCATCCCAAAATAAAGATATTTCGTGAGAATTGGGATAAAGAGCATTTCATTATTCTCTCTGAAATGACGAATAAAGCGATAGAGAAATGTAGCGGTGTCTATCATTTCCAAATCCAGGCAGACGAGTGTGTACACGAAAGATATTTACCAATGATACAAAAGCTGTGTACACAAGAGTTTGACTTTGCCGGTTTCGGAGTATACCACTTTTACAGCAATTTCGATACGATTTATATGCCCGGAGTTTTTTATGATTCCTTTTCAAGAATTGGTCGTCGTTCAATATATCCGCAATTACGCAGTTATTCTGACGCAATGAGTTTAGGTTGCCCTGATTTCGACTCGAACAAACTTCGTTACAAGGACGCAAGAGATATTAAGATTTATCATTATGGTTTTGTTCGTAAACCAAAGTTTTTAATAGAGAAACAAAAGCAGATGACTAGATGGTGGGGTTATCAGGAATTAGATACATATCTAGAACATGGAGAACAAAAGGGAAAAATTGATTGGTTAGAGAAGCATACGCCAGACAAATTACAAAAGTTTCCTGAAGAGCATCCGGCAGTTCTCAAAGAATGGATTGCAGAAAGGTCTGCTATGGTAAGAGAAGGCACCGTTATATAAAGCCAACCCTCGTGCCATTTTAGAAACCGGGTGAAAAATCGGAAAACGGGGAAGAAAATAAGTTTTGCTTGAACTTATTATTGTTATATTGACTTGAAGGGTTTGTAACTAATAAGAATCTGGAAGAATTACCGTTGTCTCCGGAGGGCATTACAATAACTTTATCGCCTATTTCTACCGCAAATGGATCAAGTAATTCCACGTTTTTAAAGTAAGCTACATTATGACCGGATTCTAAATGGTAAAAAGTCTCGTCATAGGGAGCAAGGTGCCACAGATATTGAACCCTGGCAAGAACCTCCTCGGGAAATAGATTGGTATCTGTTATTTCTTCCAATATCTTTAGTTTATCTCTTTGCATATTTCCCACTATACATATTCTGCTTGAACTTATCATTGTTATATTGGGAAAAGGTTGTAATTAAAGTTGCTGCTTTAATTCTGCCAGAAGCGCTAGACCTATATATTACAATCTTATCCCATATATCAATACCGCTAGAACTCATATCGGAAGACCCAACATTAGAAAAATACCCTACTGATTCAGCACCGCCATCACCGAAATAATATTTAATATCATTGCCAACCCAGCCAATCCAAGTTATTCTATAAACTTGTTTTTGCCAGTTTCGCTCTACTGCTTGTATCGATAGGGCGGAACCCGAATCATCCTCGGATACTTCGAAAAGTATTCTTAACTTATCTCTTTGCATATCTCCCACTATACTCCTCAGCATACTCCTTAGGTGTTTTCATTTTGATACCTTTTCTTCATCTTTACTAACTATATGTTCTACTTCCCAATTTAGATTAGCTAAATCTCTATTCATGTAGCCATACTTTATACGAAAAGCTACAATTGCCGCCCTATATTCAGCGTTACGAACTTGATGTGCTGCCCATGCTTTCTTGAATTCGGGAGTTTCTTCACACATTTCCCTCCATTTATCTTTCGGTCCCACATTCCATATAGAATGCTCAGCTACCTTATCGACGTAGGAACTTCCAAATGACATTCTGATTTCGGTTAAAAGGGGCATAATCAGAATGATTGATTCTGTCTTTTGTGCTTTGTAAAGAGGAATTAAATTAGAATCTCTTATTCTTTGTTCCAAAAGAATATTTTCATTCCTATGTTCAACATCCCTGCGTTCTCTATATTCCGTTTGCATATTATCAACTAATTTTTGCAAGCCCTTGTAAGTATCTTCTATCTCTTTCAAGGACATATCTTCAGTCAATTCTTTTGCTGCTGCTTTTGGGTCTATATTAAAATCTTTCATTGTTATTATTCCAATCGTTATATTTCATTTCTAGAACGTACCAAACTTCTTCTTGCTCGCATTCGAACTTAGCGGCTAATTCCATAATAGCCGCTCTAACCTTCTTGATTTTATTATATGCTTCGTTGAGAGCGTCCTGATATTGAGCGGAAGCCTTGACCGCTTGTAAGTAATTGTTCTTGACACCATTGAATATGGAATCGTTTGCCCATTCTTTCACTTCACCGTTAGAGAAATGAATTGTCAAAGCTCCGTTAAGTTCGACTGGCACCGACGCTCTAATTTCTTGATAACGACAATTCTTATATGCTTGTAGCAATTCCCTAGACATTGAATTATACAATTTAGTTTGTAGTTCGTTGAATAAAGGATGGGAAGTTGTGTCCAAATCAAGAGTTGACGATGGTTGTGGCATGAATCTACGTAAAAATGTCTCGTAAGGTGTAGTATTTTCATATATTGAATTAGGCATTTTTATTCCTATTGTAAAGGATGTCATATATTTTACGAACCTCGACACTTTGTTGCTTAGCAAGAGATTCAACTTTGTCTCTAAACTCATTGACCCTGTTTACAAAATCCTTGTAATAATCATCAAAAGCTTTGTTTGTAAAAATAGAGTCGTGATCCGCGCGGTAATTTGGCGCAACCGTAGATCCATAAACATGCATAGTAATTTCTACTTCACAGGGTAACTGCACCTTCATCTTTTTCTTTTTACGTAATGCCACAAATTCATCGATAATATCTTGTGGTATTACGATTCTAGAGGCTAACTCACGAGAAGCGGCATCAACTATTTTCTGATGATTGTCGCAAAAATATCGCAGTTCTTTGTTTGTTAAATCTTTTACATCTATATCAGGCATTTTCTTTCTCTTTCTCTTCTCTATTCTTCATCATGTTATACAAAACGTCAAATACATCAGTTTTTGGGAAATTATGTTTAGTTGCCCAATCTTCTATAGTTTGATTCCATTTATTCACTCGCTCTTTCCATTCTTTATTGGTTTCTTTGTAATAAGGAATATTATCAAGCGTGCACCACGGGCGATAGTATTCTGGAATCAATTTTTGATCGGAAAACCCAGTTCTTGTACTAAATGTAACTTCTGTGGGAGGATAAACTTCTATTTTCTTGCCTTTACGGAGAGCAATATACTCTTCCAAAATATCTTTCGGCAAGTTTTCTTTAATCCTTGTCATTATCTCTTTACGAAATAAATCAGATATGTCGTAATGATTCTTTTGGAAAAATGTCATTTCTTCGGTTGTAAAACTTTTAACATCTAATTCTTTCATATCATTCATTTTTTTCTTCCTTCTTTTTTGGTTCCCACAAAGTGTCTTTGTAATCGTAATAAGCATTGACTTGTCTGGCTAACACAAAAAGATAGTCAGATAATCTATTGAGATACACGGCTGGTTTGTGGCTAGTTAGATCTTTACCAGTTATACTCCAAACATCAATTTCTGCTCGACGGCAAATAGTGCGAGCCAGATGTAATTGAGAAGCTAGTTTTGAGCCACCCGGTAGAACAAAGCTTTTTAGAGGAGATAATTTGCTATTAACTTCCCCTATCAGTCTTTCTAGATATAGAATATCCTCGTCGGTTATATGCAATTGAGATGGATTAGATATTTCCGCTCCCAACTCAAATAGTTCGCTTTGGATTTTCTCTAAATGCTTGTAAGTGAAATAGGCGAATGTGGTACAGGCGAATGTGGTACACACGCCTAGGTGTGCATTTAGTTCATCTACGGAAGACAACGCTCTGATAACAGGAGAGGTTTTAGAAACGTTCTTCAATGTAGAAGTATTCGTAGTTCCGTTATCGCCTACCTTAGTAACTATGCTTGTTAAGTTTACCATATAAATAATTTCCTAATCTAATCTCTTCTTCTCTGAGTTACATCGTTTATGTATTTATTCCACTCAAAAGGTTTGGACTTCCTAGTTTTGAGCCGTAGTATTATAGCTGCTTTTCGGGCATTCGTCAATATATCCATGTAAAGATTATGTCGTTCAGAAATTGCTTCGTGGATTTGCTGTAGTTGCCTATCTACGACTCTTGCTCTTATTTTTACATATATCTTTTTTGCCCAGATTATCCCAAAATGAAACAATGCCCAACACGCAAGAGCAAAGAATACGAGAGCAATTAGTAATACTAAGACCACGCCTAGAACAGGTCTGATTGCGTCCCACATCGCTCATAAGTTCCTTCGCGAATCTCGTGTGATTTAGAAGCGGCTAAATCTGATAACCGTCTAATTTCTTTATTGAAGTTATCTAGGTCTCTTATCATCTTCATCGTGCCATCAATTATGATGCCCATTTCCTTAAATTGTTCTCGGCAATCTCTGAGACACTGTACAAAATCATTTGTAACCGCTTGGAGTTGCTGTTGCTCTAAAATAACATGAAGATCCCATAATTTCTGAGGATTAAATTCGTTGTCTATATAACAACTTATACCATCTAGAAAGTCAATATTGGCGTTTCTAACTGGCTTTTTAGCACATTGCTTTCTAAATGGTATAGTTACTGCGGAGAGTAAAAGATATAAATAGTATTTCATCGCTCATGGTTTATTCATTAGTTGTAGATTCTCTTTCTTAGACATTGTATCCTTCCAATGTTTAGATGTACTGATTGAACGGTCGATAGCTGTATAACCCTTCATAAACTTGGATAGAGCCGGATAGGTATTATTGAAATACTTGCTGACCCTACAAAATGAACTGAAAGAATGATTGGCTGTGTTGTAATTGAAGCCGGATTTAAGCAAAGCAGTAAATAACGACTTGTGTAATTTACTTTGACACCAAAAACTAGGTACTTTAACCTTTAGCAGATGATATTGTTTAATTTGAGTAAAATATGGTATCCTATTATTTAATTGAACGAGCGAGAACTCAGATCTAGTTTTTAGTTTAAGTGCTGTTTCAACGTGATTGACAAACCTGATAACTCGTTTGTAATTGGTGGGTCTATTTGTACCTAGAACCATATGTACTGTTTTTTGACGTTCCCAAGCACCATTAAATAGATTACGACAGTGATAAGAGTTGATAGCACGATAGACGTTGCTGCTGTCATAGTCGTACCTGTGGAATACGTTTGGCCTCGTGAGTGTTAAACCGAACAGAAAATATCTTGAATACATCGTATTACAGAATGACATATTCTTAACAGTAATAGGGACAGTATATTTGGTAGCTTTTTTAGTCTTCATCTCTTTTATCTTTCGTTATTACTTCTAGGAAAATCTCAAACTGGCGACCAGCATCACTTATCGTCGTATTGTTCTCTACTATGAAATCTGCTTTATTCCGTTTGTCTCTTAGCGGAAGTTGACGTTTTTCTCTTTCAATCAACTGTTGTTCGGTCCAACCCCGAGATTCTACTCTTCGTACTCTCTCGGTCCACGGAGCATGAACAAAAATAACGGCATGGCAGAATTCATCCCATTCTAATTCATATAATAATGCTGAATCTACGATTATATGCTTTTTCGTTGCGTGTATTTCTTCTTCTAGGACACCCGACAAAATCGGCCAAATAATATCTTGTAATTCTTTTAATTTACTGGGGGAATCATGGAATACAATCTGAGCTAACTTAGCCCTATCTATTCCGCCCCGAGATAATACTTCTTCGCCAAACTTACCTACAATCTGTTTGATGTCTTCGTCTTCAAGTAGAGCATGATTTACTTCATCTGCGTTCCAAGTAGTTACATCGAAATGATGTTCTACTATCCATTTAGCAAGTGCAGATTTACCGGAACCTATACCGCCAGTTAAACCGATCACAGCCATTATGATCGTTTCCTTTTAGGAATACGGTTTCGTCGTTGTGGTCGTTCTGGGTTATATCCTTCTATTGAATATTGATGGACTCGTTCGCCTCGATTAGCAGGTGATGTTTGCGAACGATTAGATAATCCATGACTTCCTTGCGAAGGATCACGAATTGGTAATGATGAAAATTGAGGTGGTTCGGCGTGACCCTCCGGGTGATGTGGGCCATTATCAGCTAACCCTGCCAATTGTTGCAAAGATACTGCATCATGGATTCCTAAGTGACCGTCACCGGGATTTCCCTGTTCTTGTTCTTGTGCCGCTATATTATATTCTTGTTGTATCAATTCGTTCATTTCTTGTTCTTGTAAGATTTCACCTGGATTGCCATATTCATCAACAAAGTCTAGTCCATCGACCGGAGGGTCTTCTTCAGCCTGATTATCAAAACCAAAGCTATTGTTAAAATCATTTTGTTGTTGTTCGGCATTTCCGGCTTCTGGATCACGCGGCCCACCGTACCCAAGATATCTACTTGATGAGTATGGTACATATGATACGGAGGCAGCAGATGCCTTTTTAGAACCAAATTGTTTTACTTTTACAGGCGAACAACTTAGTGTTGCTCGCGTTACCAGACTTTTAAGCTCGGTAGGGACATCAACATTTGTATTTGCCATGCCGGATGCTTCTGCCGCCTCAGCGCTTAGATCGAATTGGCTTTTAAGTGTATAAAATGGCGGAACACATATAACGGCACCCTGAACATAACCCGTAGGATTCAGAACAAGAGCCTGAGCAATTTCCCTGACCTTTTTGAGGTTATGCTTTGTATCCGTGTGAAGTATTAAGTTTGGCCGTCTTCCCATTACTACTACGCCTTAACCGAGTATAACCTTGATACTTGAAATTACAAGATAAACTACTAAACCGATGCCCACCAAGAGCAATATAAGCCATATCAAAAGCGAATCAAGTGTATCCAGTGATGCACTTTTTACCAGGACTGGTTCTCCATAAATCTGTGATTCTTCATCTAGAAAGGCTTTTTTTTCTCTCTCTAGTGCTATTCTATCTTGTTTGTTCGCAATTTTCCATCTCCGTAACCACCAATCTATCCAACAGTAGCGACAGAGATTTGCCGGGGAACTATATTCTGCCAAATAGTCCCGGCACCGAGTACAAATTATACTGGTCATTTCATCCGAGTTTCAATAAGATTAACCATGTCATTAACAGTTTTAATATCCTTGAAGTCATCATCATTTATACTAATTTTATATTCATCTTCTATCTCTATTACAGCTTCCGTTATATCAAGGGAATCCAAATGGAGATCAGTCTCTAAATTAGAAGTAGGCTTAACTTCCCCAGAATGGATTTTGGCCAGAATAGATGTTACCTTTTCCAGAATGTTTTGAGTCATATCTTTGATCCTCTTGGAAAAATACCCAGAACTTCCACAATCCAATGCAAACTATACCCGCTAACACGCAAACAAGAGCTAGGGGCGATAATATGAAGATTAAACCAACATTCACCCTTTCCACCCTAGTTAGTCTATTGGGGATGTGCTCCTTATATTTCATCTCCTGAATCGTATATCCTACGCCCCAACATACCATAACTATAGCATACACGATGGCTACTGTCCACCAAGGATGGAGTTGCATCAATTCGGCAAATGGAGGGCCTGCATCGTTCAAGATTTATTCCTTACTGTGCAATTTTCAGTAGCCCAAGCTAAATCCGTCGCATTCTTTTTTGAGTTCTTTATTCATTGTCATTCGGCTTCCGCATCTCTTTGATAAGATTATACATCGAGATAATCAGTCCGAGCGATGCCAACGCTAAACAAGCTCCTATCATATAACACGTCATTCTGTATCATCCGTTTTACGAGAATATTTTCTTACAACCTTGATAAAGTTATAGATTGGGATAGTTATTAAGAACAAACTTGCTATCAAACAACCGCCAATTATATAACCAAATATCTGTCCGTTCATTTCGTATCATCCGTCTTGTTTCGCCAAGCCTTAATGAGACAATAAATCGGATAAATACAGGCGATTATCGCCAATGCTAGGCTGACGCAGAGGGCATATTTCATCATAACAATCTTTCACTCATCTGTCAATCGAATGACGAGACCCCAATCTGGTCCCTTCGCTTTGTTGTTGTTGATAACAGTAATAACAGGAAAAGGTTGTGGTGCTGCCCAATTACAAATACCATCGGTAAATATCACTTGACACTGTTTCACTCGGTTATTTTTCTTTAACCATTCGATAGGTTTAGCCATATCAGTACCGCCGCGACCACTAATTGGATATTTCTTCCAATCGCCTTTACGATACTTTTGATAACCTTGAAAAGCACAATCCCAAAGTAATACCCATACCTCCGACCTTGTACATATTCTTTCTATTTCAGTGAAAAACTTTTGTTCTTCTTCTAGCGAAACTGAACCGGATGTATCTACAATAACATTTATGCTAGAAGCAGCATGATAAGTGCGTCCGGGTATGCCCCAAGTATCGTACCTGCGATTGACTCTGCTAAATGTCCATCTGGCATTACCAATATGTCTCGCAATATATTGTTTGAGTATATGTTGCCATTTTACTACCGGCTTATCTAATTCGGCAATCCATTCTTTGATATGAGCAGGTACAAGTCCTTGTGCCGCAGAAGACGCTTTATGAGCAGCACTTTTAATTAGCTCGCGTGCTACATGCGGGTCTGTATCCGACTTTGCCCATACTGCGTGTGAATCTAGTGGCTTATATGTAGGTTTATCTTTGCCTTTGCCTTGTTCCTCTTCCACTAATCGGTCGTAATAATATTCAGTTGTTTCGTTTATCGGCCAGCCATTCGGTATATAATTCAATTCACCATTCAGAGGAAGAATTAGCGGTTTATTCTCACTGCGATGGTCTTTATATCCTATCCTGGGAGCGTGTTTCCTACCATTCACTACCATATCGGCGGCTATGTTCCAGGTTTCTGGCTTTCGTTCGGTAGAGCGTCGTACGGGATGTAGTTTTAGTACGTGTTCAATTTCATGTTGTATTGCTCCACAAAGTTCTTCTACTGTTTGGCTTTTAACAAAGAGTTCATTGTAGTAGCAAACCACTTCGCCATTCTGCATACATACGCCCATAGTAGGGCATTCCGTATCCATCTTGACGCTAGATGTAATTGGCTTCCACTTCATCCCGATAGCAAATTGGCCGTACCAGTTAGAAGTATAGAGCAACCTACATCTGGCTCTGTGTATAAGGTCTGCCGCAGAAGTATGAGGATTTTTGCTAATAAATACGTTATGTTCTTTTTTCTTTTTTCTGCCGAACATTCTTTTTTCTTTTACGAGGTCTAAGTATAGATCGAACCGAATTGCCATATGACAAGAGTTCATCTTCTCCTAAAAAGCCAGTATATTGTCGCATTATACGCCATGAACCATCGGAGTGAAGTTCAATATAAGTAGTCTCTTCATCATGAGCGCCTTGCAGTTTCTTTAGGTGTTCAACTAGTTGCTTGAGTGTCATCACCACCACCCATCAAATAAGGAACAATACAAGCCACTGATAGTCCCCACGCACCTGCTACTCCTACTGTCCACCACCAAGAAAGATGATGTAATCCAGTCATAGTACCTATTATTGCTCCACCAGCACCACTTACTATCGTCGTAATTATCCACTGTCTCATCATTCCCATACCACCTTTTCTAGCAATTCCTTAATTTCCGGTTCTTCTCGCATACGGGTGATGAAACCCTTGTAATCATTATTCTTTTCTCTCTTGGAGATAAGTTCAGCCATATTATCGTTTTGCATGGCGTTGTCTAATACATCATTGATAACTGGAGATTCCCCCAGTATTTGTATTGTACGTTTACTGTTGACTAATGCTCTACAAAAGGCAACAGCAATATCCTTGGTATCTTCTGTTTCTGGAGCAGTCATCTCTGCTATTGTTTCGTCATCTGTATCTGCTGGCTTTGTGGCCTTCTTAGTCGTATGTTTGAGCAGCCATTTGATATAATCGATACAAACACCGGCTATGCGGTCATCATTCAATCTTTCGCGACAAATAGCAGTCATACCCCACATAATACCAGTTATATGACCACGATGCAGTGTATCCAAAATGTCCTTGTAATACTCTACGCCCTTATCAACCACATCCTTAGCGGAGATAGGAGCAATATCTCTATCGAATGTTATGGCTATATCTTCACCTAATAGGCCAGCCATCAAAGTACGACGAGTTTCTTTACTTACTGGTTCTTCCTCTATAATGTCTTGAATACGAGTAAATGCTTCCCAATTTCTTCTATTGGGACCAACCTCGAATCCTTTATCGGCTTCATTTTTCGGATCAAGGTATCTTGCGTCTTGAGATACGTATTCAATTATGTTAAGAGCCCTGTCTTGGTAGAGGTCGTGCATATATTGCACCCATTCATCCATAGTTTCGGTAGTGCCGAGAGTTAAATGGCAAAATCGCGATACGAAAGCGGGGTCGTTAAATTGATTTACTATGTAACCAGAAGAGAAGTTACAGGCGGCTATAATAGACCAACCGGGAGGTAATACATATTCGCCAACACAACGGTCGAGCACTAATTGGAAAGCACATTGTAATACGTCGTCGCCCGCACGGTTGATTTCATCTAGGAATAGATAACCTTCTTTCAACTTGGATTGGGATTTTTTGATATAACTTAGTCGTTCGTAAGGGTCTTTCAATTTATCTAAATGAGCTTCATAATCTTCATAGGAAAGCGTAGCAGAAGGCATATCAACAGGAGCACAATAGCCGGTTCTGCCGTCTTCGGTCTTATATGGCAACCCGCGTATATCAGATGGTTCAATTTGCGATAAACGCATATCTATAAAGCCCATTCTCCCGTTTTCTGTTATTTGCTTTACGAGAGAACTTTTGCCCAAACCGTGAACACCCCAAAGACAAGGGGTTACAATAGCTTTACGGCAAACTCTGATGGCTTCTGTCACTGCTCTAAATGTTGACATGCTACTACCTTTAAGAAATTAATGGATGCGGTTTGGCGGGGCTAAAGTGATGTCCGGTCTCTTCTTCCAAATCGTAAGAGTTTGGATCGCTTTCTTTGTCTTGTACATCGGGCTTCAAGCTATCTTGTGGATTTTCGGCTCCCTCTGCCCATCGTGGAGATAATTTATCAAGCGTAATGTGTTTTGTCAAGCCGAATAAGTTATCAGCACAACACATATTTTCAGTCCATTTCCATGTCAAAGGAACAGGATAATTAAAAACACGATCTATCTCTTCGCTGAACATAGGAACGAATGGACGCAATAATGTAGAAACTAATCTTATACCGCCAATAATAGTTTTAAGTTTGGGTAGAATGTCTCTCCTCTCTTTGTCCCATAGCTTACTTATCGAAATATAGTAATCAATATCTTCTACTAAGTGCATAGCCATATCAACAGCAACATGATAATCACAAGAATCCATGCCGTCTGTATACAACTTAAACGTACTAGCTTTTAGCCAACATTGTCGTTTATCAGGAGAAAATTCGGGCAATACACCATTGCTGTATCTGATACAAATATCATGTATGCGGCAAACTAACCTTTGCAGATTACTCAACTGATTGTAAGTTTCAACAAGTAGTTTTTCATTGAGAGTTGAACCTTCCTTAGTATTCCAATGCTGCATTAGAGCTAATCTAACAGTTTCCGACCCGAATCTTTCAATATATTTGCGTATTAGATGGAACGGAGCTTTAATATTGCTTTGCGGTCTTTCTGTAGTAATATTACTGCAAACGATTATTTTCTTAGGGAATATGAATTCGGCAGCTTCTAGCAGAATTGGCAAATGTACCGCATAGTTCTCTAGGGAGTAGGAATTGATAAACATCATATCTGGGGGCCAGTGCTCACCCTTAAAAGTCCAACAACTTAGCATGCTGCTAACATGTTCGTTGATTCTGATAGGGTTCCGCGTACTTGTGTAAGACATATTGGAAGTTTGAATGCGATAAATAGGAAAGCCATAACTTGCCGAAGAACCGACTGGTATGCCCTTATATCGACACATATCGTACAATATATCACCGAGGTCTTTTCGGTAGCGATGTGGGTCTACAAAATTATCTGCTAAAATTAGCGTAATTTTATTTAGTATTGATTCGACATCGCAATAAAGACCAGTACTGTAAGAAACTTCCAGAGTTTCTTTTGGATGTAATTTGCAACTGTTCCACGGAGCTAAATCAGATAACTTCTTATATTCATGACATTGCTTGCAATAAAGTCTTTTATTTTCTTGTAGATAAAGAGCTTTACTAGAACAAAACTCGTTAAAGAAATCAGTTAAGAACTCATTGTGTTGCCTAACATAGAGATTAGATGCGAAATGATCGTGAGATATGCCCAGTGATTTCCACAGATTTATGAATATGCCTCTGACGCGGGGCAAGTACCGCTCAGGACATTTATATTGCCTCATAACTTCTGAGGATAAATCATGATTGCCGAGAACAAATCTAACGTCCTTGCCTTGTAAACGCCTGTATCTCGCTTGTACGTCAGCCGCTACCTTTTGAGCAACTGAGGCAGCAGTTGGCAATACGGACGGGTCATCCAATTCGCAAAAGATGTAGAAGTTGTTATTCAATTGGAATCATCCATCTTTAACTTTAACGCGATGTTGGAATAAACCCAAAACCGAACAATATGCCGATTAGTACTGACAGTTGAGATAAACCAATTATCATAATCCAAGGAACGAATTTCTTTTTCATGAGATACCTCAATTAAAGAAGATCCTGTCAAACGAAAATGCCCCTATCAAAAGAATTGTGGCGACCATCGTTGTTATTCCTGCTGCTATTGGACCAATGTAAATCAGTCCCACGAATGCGACTACAGTTAAGATGCCTAGAATAGTAAACAATCCAAACATTCCGAGTCCAAGAAAGCTTGCGTCCTCTGGTCCAATCGTATTGGCGGGAGGTTTGTTAGTTATCTTATCCCAAACATAACAGACGCCCAAAAGCGGCAACATCCAAACTTGACCTAATAGAAAAAATGGAAAACAAGCCATCGTCAAGATTTCTTTCAGGGTTTGCATCTTTATCTCTGTTCCTACACAAAAGCAGCAAGTTTGCTCTTTAACTTTTCGATGGGGTATAGCTTAGCACTATATTCGCTAAGGTATAACGACAATTTGGACAGCAACTTCTTAAGGTTAGCCGAATACTTACCGTTTGCGGCTTCCCAGATGTGCGGTGCAAGCCAATCGTAGAACGAGTCAAGACCAATTTTATTGGTCACGAAATCAGCAATTTTTTTACGCACCTGTCGTTCGAGATTGGCTGGCATGACCTGTCTAATCTAGCACATTTTGCCGTGTTCTACAAGATTTCTTTCTAAAGAGAAATCAATACCTAAACCCTAAGCATAAAGCTCGCTTATGGTCTACCACGGTAATACTTCCTGTTGGAATATTGTTAGTTGATGTTTCGCCCAATGCCACGTTCAACATGGCTATTATCGTTGGACAATGCGATATTATGAGTGACTTAATTGATAACGAAGCGATAGCGTCTCTAAGGCGACTATAGTAGTCATAATTAGGTTCATCTGGATGTTTATCTTGAATAGACGGCTCGACCTCGAATGTAATTCTGGTGCTATCGGCGATAATTTGAGCAGTTCTTATACAACGCAAAGAAGGGCTGACAATTGCTTGACAGCCCTTCAAGTTATATGCTCTTAAATAAGAAGCAACTTTTTCTACCTCAAAAATCCCCTCTTGTGATAAATCTGGTTCCTTTTGATTATCTTTTACCGAACCATGTCTTACGAATAAAAACTTTTTGGTGTAAAACTCAATGCCAGAATCAACATCAAAAAACCTGTTAGTTTTACTGTCGATAAAGCCACTAATTATATCGTCAGCATTTTTCTTTTCTTCGTCTGTCAGCAGTCCATAAGCTTCACCGTGTGTCTTCCCAGTAATAACTTTACCATCAAGATAGATAGCCTTGATATATGCCATGAACTTACTTATCTACACCTAATAAGTTAGATATTTGGGTAAGTAAATTATCGTGCTTGTCGGAATCCGGAAAACTTTGTTGTATAAGTGATATAATTTGCGTTATCATTTCTGCATTCGTTGCAGGGGCATGCCATGTTGTTTCGCGTTTATTTATATATTTCTGCATAAAATCATTAAACTTTGGATTATGTACCCTGGCTAGCACTATATAAGCCTTAGCTTTACATGGAGTATTACACAGAGAAGCGAAAATATCCTGTAAAGTTGCTTTAACCAACGAACGATCAAAGTCCATGTCTACCATTCCGTTTCCTGACAGTCGGCCTTCCGAAGCCGCTTTAGCCATAGCCCTATCACCCGCCAGATTTATCGCATTTTCTATAATTGCGTAAATATCTTCATTGAACTTATCGGGAACAATTCTATCGATTTTTGTCTTAAATACATCTGTTTCTCGCAGTTGCCAACAGAAGTCGTCCGCAAATGTGTTGAAGTCAAACAATAAATCTAGCGAATCAAAGCTGTCATGGAGCATCGCATAACTGTTAAGAAAATTACAAGCATAATCTTCTAGGGCATATGGGCGAAGATCTAGTTTCACGATGAAGTTTCCTTTGCAACAAGTTCTTCTTTTATTTTGGCGATAGCATCTTCATCTGAAGTCCTTTGCTTGAGGTTATCCTGTAAGATATCAATTATTGTATTAAGTTTAACAGTTGCTAGTTTATCTTCCTCTTCATCATCAAAATCTTTGGACTTGGTATTTTCTACTTTGTCTCTTGTTTCTATTGCCAAATTAGTGAGTTGATGCCTCAAATTGTTAGCTATATCTGGGTTTAACCGACCCCAGGCGTAATAAGCTGTTCCAATATAATTAAATGTAGCCAGAACCAGATGTACGTCATTGATTACTTTACAATCTAACTTTTCGGCTACCACACTAGCATATTCGATTAAATGATGATAATCATTTGTGAAATCAAATTTTTGATATAGAGCACGATATTGTTTTAGAGAAATATATCCTCTAATGAGATCGCATAATGGATTGTGATTTTGTTCAATCAAAGTTTCAATAAGCAGAGCACTATTGAAATCAATACCAGCCTCTAATGTTTGGATATTAGTTTTAGCCTTCTGGTTAACTCGACTGATTAAGGCCATTGCTTTTTTGCTGAGTGGCAGCATTTATTCTTCTTTTTCTTCTCTTGTGAAATCAGTAATGAACTTGCGATAAACTTTACTGTACGCTTTACCCCAGTTTAATCCGTGATCGTCGTCATCCTTATCCCAACTGAGAACATGAGCGGCTTCATGTAATAGAACATCGACAGCATAATATTCTGGCAACTTTCCGGCAACTTTTATGAGAAACGAACCATTATCCTCTTTGTAACAAACACCATCGGCATCGGCAGGTATTTTACCTCGCCATATCTTCACCCGGTAGTCCTGTAAGATTTCCTTTTTAACGAAATCAACCGCACGTTTATAGAGTCTGTTTGCCACAAAGATATTTACAATAAATATTTGGCAAAATATAAGTAGTTATGGAATTAATAACTTATTAAGTTTTAACCTCAAAAACATTGAATTCCTTAACTACTTTCCTATCTGCTAAATACCTTCCCGTTTTAATAAATTCACTTATATGCTCCGGTTTATCTTCCCACATGCTTATGGCGTCAAAATCGCGGGCAAACTCCAATATCAGTTCCCTTTTCCATTCTAGCGTGGAAAGTCCCTTCTCTGAATTATAGCAAATAAGTTCCACAATGCCACTCTTTATTTCCTTGTGGTTTACTAAATCATACCCAATTAGTATTTCCAAAACGAGGGGATAAAGCCCTTTATGCCTGCCGGTCATAATTTTTACCGAAGTATCAGGGTCTTTTTTAGCTTTAAGGAATTGGTCTGCTGTTTCCTTAATAAGCATATCTTCCCTTAAAGGTCTAGGGAATATGGGGTGCTTTAATGACTCCTTTCGGCCACTCCAACCATTAAACTTACGAGGGGGACAGTTATTATCTTTTAACCATTTATCGTATAATTGGAGAGCCGGTAATTTACCGATACCTTTAACTTCGATTATGGTATCCCTATCTGGAGACCTTACTAGGGTGTTATCGAAGTCAAAGATGGAAAGTTTGCTTTTCATGTCTTTGGACTAACCCACATCATATAAACAACAAACCAACATCCTACGAACCCTATCAATAGTCCAGATAAGTCGTTTATATAACGACCAACTAATGTTGCTGACGTTATCACAGCAAGAAATAATACTAATCTAGTTCCTGTATTATTCATTATTCTTCCTTAGGTTTCCAGTAAGCAGTAACTAAGCACCACATAACATAACCAGCAGTCCCTACGATAAAAAGGCCGGTGAACGCCGCTATGATTGGACCATCATCGGTTGGCATATATTTTCCTATATAGCCACAAATACAACCAACAACAAGTCCTAATATACACGCACCAAAAGTCATACGACCGCAAAATGTCTTTCTGCCCATCACTTTTCCCCAATCACGATTGTTTCTACGCCAGCTTTTCTTGCTATGGAAACCATATCTATCGTTCCGGTAGATTTAGTCAAATCATTGTGAAAGGCGATTACCTTATCGGGATTCATATTAAGCATTTTTCTGTTCCTGATAGGACCAGCAGCTCTATAATACCTTTCCCATTTGGCGGGGACAGGGATTACCTCTAGTCCATACTTTTCCTTTGCTATGTCTCCGGCAATTTTATCTGCCCCTCTACAATCGCCGTGAATTACAACAGTATCTTTGGGTAATGTTTTGATAAAGTTTTCTATTACTTCTTCGTTCGTCCATTCTCGGTCGCCGCATATGATAATTTTCACAATATCCTACGATGCCTCAAATATGTTAAAAACAAAAAAGATGAAGTTATACCTACTATTTCGCCGAAAACTAATGTATAAATCATATTATCATTGCTGAGATAACCGCCTACAGCAAATCCTACTACAAAGTTCATATACAATACTAGCCCTATCCATCTATCATTCATATTACCACCATCCCATTTTGCGAAGTTTATTTTTGACTAATTTCTTATCATCCCATAACGCTCCTTGAACAAAATCTGAACGAACCATCTTAAAGCGGTCAGTAATATATCCGTCATTACTAATTTTAATTACTATACCTTCTTTTAAGTTATCGCAATATTCCGATTTACTTGTTTCAACAAATAAAGCCAATTTGGCTAAATTATCAGTGGTGCTGGCGATGTTATCAAAGCGTCTCGGCCGTACAGGGTCAAAGCCGGTTCTGCTTAAGAGATAATGCGACCGCGTTGGGTCAAGAAATTGCTTCTTGGTGTAATCATATAGTTCGTATGGTATAAACCAATCGGGTAATTTGTCATATTCTTGTCCATGAGTTGCCACCATCCATTCGCCGTAGACACCTATTGGTCCCCCAACTGAATCATTTAATTCCTCAAACTTCTTTTTGTTCTTATAAAACCAGTTAAACACAAAACCAAACTGCTTAGAAGCCGCACCTTCCTTGATATTTCCTTTATTTAGGAAATGAGTCCTTCCTCTAATAATGGGATTATCTTCGTAAAGGCACATTGCACATTGACTACCATCAATTTTCTCCTCAGTATAGACATATTTAGCAGTAAAGATTTTGTCTGCTTCACTCTTAGGAGCAACGGGGTCATCGTCGGTTTTATTGGGATTATAGGGAAAATGTTGTATTCGTGGATAAGGTGGTAAAATGCGTTCTGGTCTGGACACGAGAAAACTCCATCAATCTTTGATTGTTTTTCGATTCAAATATTGATAGACACACCTATCCAAACCGATAGCAATTTCGAGCACCAATAATTCTTTTTCTCCTTTACTACCGCGATATTTAATTGGAAAATCAGTCCTTTTAGAGATAGAGCAACATTCCATACTGTTAATTTCCAAGTCCAATGTTCTTTTGCTATACGAGGGCAGTCGGTCGCTATTTACAATTTTGCAAGGCAATCCTACGAGTACCTGGAACTCTGTTGCTAGCGGCTTAAGTATAGCTTCCTGATAATCATTCGCAGTATCGATAGTATAAACACACTGAAACTCTTGTTGATAGAACTCTTTTAATCGCATATTTTTAGTTACTTGGTCTTGTTCTCTTCTGAAGCTTTTACCAGTTTGATAAACAACAAAAGGAGGACGGGACAAACCAGCATTGAGCAAATAGCATGCGTAAATGTAAGAACTTGGCGTAGTCTCTGGTCTTAATACTAATTCATGGGTATCAAAACTTTCTTGAACCCACATATTTTCGTTTGAATAATTTTTGTTAACCAAGTGTCTTGGTGTTAATATCGGTGCTTCTATTTCGTGGAAAGTCCAAGCCGCATTAATGCGACGAAGTATGGTTGCGACATGAAAGGCAAATTGATCAGATAACCAGCGTCTTATATGTATTTCTTCTGCGTCCCAAAACAAAAGTCCGTTTACATCAAAATGAGATTGCATCTTTCCCTCAAATGTCAATATGCCTTATGACTTCCACAGGTGGCTTTTTAACTGATTTTGATTTCGCTTTTGCACGAGCCATAATATCATAATAATCAGAAAGGAGATTAGCTTCATGCTGTATCAGTAATTCTTCCATTGTTATCTGTTTCTGTTTTTTCTTTTTATGTTGTTTCCATATTTGTTTAATAAAAACAAAAGGCTCAAAGGAAATAGCCCCTATGCTGTGCGCAAACCAAGCAATCAAGAAAAGGAAACATAACGATATGACTACGCTCATTTAATCCTCAAATGTCTATATGCCTAACGACTTCAATAGGAGGTTTTTTAACTGACGATGGTAAATCAATGAAATCACCTTATCGATAGCGTTGCGTGGCTTGATGGCAATGTTGCCGTTGTCTCATTTCTTTTATCGACAGTAATCTTGGTAATGGCATCGGCTCCATATCGAACACTTGCATTATGGGAAGTTTTTTCTCCTTTTCTTTCATTGCCTTTATGTCTTTAATCTGTAAATATATGTAATAAATCATACAACTTATTGGAAATCCTGCTCCAACAAGTACTATTGTCCCCGTTATTATATCAATCATTCCTTCGTCCTCCATTCACTATCGCCGATATACTTCTGTACGATATAAGCCACGTTATCAAGTCCTTCCTTATCACAACGTCTATTTTTACCAAAGGTAATGAAAATCTTACTTGCCTTTTGGTTTAACTCAACAGATATCCCGCCATCATTATCATTAGTGTCAATTAGCCAGATTATACCGTATCCTTCCCTATTCTTGAAAAAGGAATAAGGCACTTCAAGTTCAGGATAAGCAGCACGCAGGGCGGAAACTAACCTATCTACGGTGTCATTGGTGATATCGCGAATGGTTGCGTTAGAAAATACGACCTGTTGCATCGTTCGCCTAAAAGGGCATCTGATGCGGTCATTATACGATACCGCACTGATTACTTCAAGTGTTCTTTGGCATCAAGTCAGCCAGGATGGAAAGGAAGTTTTTATGCTCCAACGATTTACGTCGTTTTTTAACGCCTTCCCGGTCATCGGGTTTTCCGGTAAAAGGACTGATAAGGTCGGCAAACTCCTCATTAGGCGCTTTTCCGTTATCCGTAATGTGAAACACTTTTACTCTTGGGCTATCCATATACTTTAACAATGCTTGTATGGCGTGCGGCTTTTTCTTACCGACATCAACCGACCATTTGGAGATATTGCGACCGAGCAAGCCGCTTTTAAGGAAGTTAGCAAGTAGTTCTTCTAGATTATTTTCATCAATATGTTCTGGATCGGCTTTCAACATATCAACTAGAAACCTAATTTTGTCGGAATCTTTTCCAAGGCTCTTTAGAGCCAGAGGATCGTTGTCCTGGAGCAACCAAGCCAAAGACATAGTAGGATCTTTGAGTTCTCCTATCTCTTTAGGGAAATCAACATTATGTTTCATATGCGGGAAAATATGATTTAACAATCCAAGTTCATGGCAAGTGGAAAGATACTCACGGGGGTCGCATTCTGGATAAGATAGACCCTTCATAAACTCATCGTGAATCTCATCTGGCGGTAATGTTTTCAATAAATGGGCGTGATTTCGTATAACGCCTTTATCGTCATCGGAAATACTCTCTCGGCCGTGGCCAAAACGATTAGCAAACCTAGCTGCTCTTAGTCCTCTGATGGGGCTTTCGACGACTTTTTTTTTACATCGCCATCCACAAACCTTGCTTTTCCACTATTGAGGTCGTGGATTCCGCCGTGGAAATCAACGATTTCTTTGTTAGGTCCATCGTCATTACTCAATAGCAAATATAGCGAATTCATCGTAAGATCGCGCCTCTTTGCGTCCTCTCCGTGAGTTCCTGTTTCTGGACTTCTTGAACCATGAGGGTCACGTCTAAAGCAATTCAAGTCAAACTT
>Ga0307474_10000426_pt1 | contig 30416 bp, 57 predicted proteins | sample atmos_gasesECM1C_2_FD_203312 | JGI IMG/M metagenome (GOLD analysis project Ga0307474, IMG submission 203312) | Hardwood forest soil microbial communities from Morgan-Monroe State Forest, Indiana, United States - atmos_gasesECM1C_05 | ecosystem: Environmental > Terrestrial > Soil > Temperate... | reverse complement strand
CCGGGGGCGGGAGGAGATACGTCCGAGCTTCGGGAGATGCGAGCGGGCGCGGGCAACCGCAGCGGGAAACCGTTGCAACCAACGACCCATCGCCTCGCAAGCGATGACCACCGACACTGACACCATCCCCATGCCTGGGGATTAGCGGTCAGCTCTCACTTCTCTGTCAGCCTTCAGCCTTGAGCCGTGAGCTGTCAGTCGGTCAGCCGTTTTCGTCCCGTTCCCGACAGCGCGCTCGTTTCTCGGCGCCTTCTCCCGTCTCCGGTGGGCCTCGCGAGGCTATGCTTGGTGATCATGGGACCGACGGTGGAAGCGATCATCGAGCGCATCAAGGAAGCGATCGGCCGGGGCAAGGGGAGGTTCGGGCTCGGGTCAATCACGCCCGCACAGGCGGCGATGGCGGGTAGCGCCGCACGCTTCTCGCTCATCGTCGGAGAGTGCAACGTGGTGCGTGTGCGTCACAAGAACCGTGAGGGTTTCATCGTCACGATCGGCATGAACCGCGATCACATTCTGGAGCTGCGCGGGCAGTGTGACGAGGCGCTCAAGGCTCTCGGCGAGACCGCGTCGTGACGGAGGTAGCCGTGGGCGCAAACACCCACGCGCCGCCGATCACGGTGTCGCACGCGTCGCTTCCCCCGGCGAGCGAGGAGAGCCCGCACCGCAAGCAGTGTCCGGTGTGCAAAACGGGGCTGCTTCTCGTCTACCGCGATGACAAGAGTTTCATGCTGCGGAATCTCGACCGGTGCATCCACTGCGGCCAGCAGTTCATCTACACGGACCGGTACATTGCGGGTGAGGCGGTCGTGAACGTGGTCAGTCCGTCGTAGGTGCCCTTGACGATCCCCGATGGCGCCATTAGCATCGACCTTCATGAACTCGCGACCACTGCCACTGCCACTCTGATTCGTCGCCGAACCCCCTGACGCACTACGTGATCGTGCGTGCGGACTTGCCGCGAGGTGTCCAGTCCGCCCAGATCGTCCACGCGGCAGGAGAGAGTTCGCCAGGTACCCTGCCTTCGGGCACGTTTGCGGTGACGCTCACCGCGCCCAGCGAGCAGGCGCTCCGGAAGGAGGCCGAGCGGCTCCAGGCACGAGGTTTCGTGCGGCGCGAGGCGCTGAGCGAGCCTGTGCGGCCGCTTGGTTTCTGGGAGCGGTGCAAGCTCGTGCTGCGCGACTTCGCGCGCGCGCTGGCGGATTGCATCTGGCCGAGCGCGGAGATCGAGCCGCTCGCGTTCGTGCCCATCTACGAGCCCGACGCGCCGTACGACGGTGCGCTCATGGCCATCGGCGTCGTGCCGGCCAGAAAGGAGGCGCTGCGACGGCACTTTTCGTCGCTACCGACTCTCAAGTAGGCTGCGATCGGCGCGGTAGCTCAGCGTTCAGAGCACCTGGGAGTCATCCCTGGAGGTCGGTGGTTCAAATCCATCCCGCGCCACCATTCGCCCGTAGCTCAGCGGTCAGAGCGTTCCGACGGCGCCAAGCGTCTGAGGGAAGGTCCGTGGTTCGAATCCATGCGGGCGAGCTGAGGACAACATGAACATCATCGAAGAGGCGCGCGCCTTCATGGAGAAGGCAAAGGACATGACCCATGATGCTCTCCGGGAGGCTGCGAAGCTCCTCCCGGAGTCGGTGCAGGACGCGTACTGGAAGATGCGGAAGGCATCGCGCTTCGCAGCCGAGTACGAGCGGCCGGAGAGCCGAAAGGAGATCCTGAGCCTGTCGGGCCGGTACAAGCTCGTTCTCTCGCGCTTCGCGACCGGCGCCGGCAGCTGGGACTACTCCCAGGGCAAGGTCTTCCACCGCGGAGCCGACGAGCCGATTGCCGTCGTGCAGAGAAACTACGGTGCCTTTCCCCACCTCTTCGTCGAGGACCACAACGGGCACGACTACCTCGTCTGCGGCGAGGACTACCAGGGACAGACGGTCATCGAGCTGGACACCGGCGCGCGCCGCGATCTCATGAGCGACGGCTCGGACAAGGGCTTCGGCTTCTGCTGGTCGTCCTACACGTTCGATGAGACGTCGAAGCTTCTGGTCGTGTGTGGGTGCCACTGGGCCTGCCCGTACGAGTACAGGCTCTTCGACTTCTCCCACCCGATGGACGGCTGGCCGATGCTCGAAACCGACGAGTCCATCGACGAGGACAGGAAGGAACCAATCATCGAGGGCGACACGGTCCGGTGCTTCGGTACGCGCGAGCCGGACGACGATGACGACGACACCGATGAGCAAGCTGCGAAGAAGCCCGAGCAACCTGTCGACGTCGTCAAGACGTACCGCAGACAGGGTCTCAAGCTCGTGCTCGTCGAGGAGTGGGTATCCGATTACGAGAAGGACCGACGTCAGAAGCGCGAGGAGTCGGCGCGCAAGTACGAGGCGTGGCTCGCGGAGTTCAAGGCGAGCGATCCGCTCTACCTCGCGTACGCCAAGCTCGTCGAGGATCCGGAGCTATCGGCCGAGTCCTACATGAGCATGGGGCAGACCCACGAGGGCTGGTGCCCGGACTTTCAGGGTCGCGAGCGCCGCTTCTGTCGGCGCATCATCAAGCACAAGGGCACCGAGGGCCTGACGATCGACCTCGAATGGGCCGTCGAGACAGGCCCGATCAAGCTCGTCGTCTACCGTGACGGCAAGCATGTGGAAGACAAGTTCTTCGCCCACGCGACGAGCGCCATGGAGGAGGCGTTTGCGTACGCGAAGAGCCTCCCCCGCTAGTCCCTTCCCACCATGGGCACGGCGGGAAATCTGAGTTACCTTGCAACGGAAGACACACGCGCTCCTAGCTTCATGGGTGAGCACCCCGGTGAGTGGCACCGGGGACGGGTGCGGGTTCGATGCCCGCGGAGCGCACGAGGCAACTGACACGCGACACGCGCCCATAGCTCATATGGTGAGCACCTTGGTGAGTGGCACTAGGGATGGGTAGGGGTTCGAATCCCCTTGGGCGCGCCACGGAGAGCGCTGGACTGACGGCATCCGTGCCGAACGCCACGACGAGTGGCGGCTAGGGCTTGATTCGTGTCGAGCTACGACGAGCCGTGCGCGTGCTTGGTGCGCGGCGCACGTGCTCGATGAACTCTTCTGGCGGCTGGACGCTGTGCTTGTCAACGTAGTGTGCGTAGCCCTCGGGCCATATGTAGACGCCGTCGGACATGTCGCGGCATCCCATCTCCTCGTCGGCGATGCCGCAGTCGAAGCGACAGTGCGCGAAGCCGTAGGACGCATCGCACGGCTCTCCCCTCGTGCGGAGGTACTCGGCGACCTTGGTACGCTCGCCCGGATCCCATCGCAAGTCGACCATGCGCCGCGGCTCGGGCAGCGGGTCAAACATGGACTCCTTCCAGTACCCGATGCGCTTCATCGTGGCGTTCGACCTATGCCCGCTTGTGTGTGTGGCGTGAGCTGCTCGTCAGTCGTACTCGCCGCGCGTGATGCGGCCGTGCTCGTGCTTGGCGACGATCTTGGCCAGGTGCTCGCGCAGAGCCAGCGGGAACATCTTGCGGATGTCCACGTGGAACTCCTTGGCGTAGCGCCGCGCGCCCTCGTCGACCCAGTACTGCCAGAGGCCGGCGGCGAGCCTCGCGTCGTACCGCTTTGCGGCGATCTTGCGTTTGACGCTGTCGATGAACGACTTTTTGCGCACGTGCATGAAGCGGTCGTTGTCGAGGTAGAGGTCCAGCTCCGTCAGCTCGTGCTGGTACGCCTTCAGATCGAACCGCTTCTTGCGAACGAGATCGCCATACGCGTGGGCCGTCGCCGTACGCTCGGCAGGCGTCTTCTTGTGGTACCAGAGAGAGCCGCAGACGGCGCCTGGCACCGCGGCAGAGCCGCTCTCCTTGACGCCGGCAATGCACCTCTCCATCCACTCCTTGGGCGGGCGGTTAGGCATGGCCCGACGATACCTCGACCGCGGACCCAGCGTCGACGACGATGATACAATTCGTACGTGGAGACGGTCACCGCCTGGACGCTAGGGTCCAGTGATAGCCTCGGTGTCAGTGGGATCGAAGCACGTCCTGCCCAACCTCTCGGGAGCGAAGTTCACGGTCGGACGCGGCGTTCGCGGTCCGACCGTGAACCTCGTGAGTACGAGCCGGCCGGTCTTGCTGACCGAGGACGATCGCGGCTGGACCGCCGAACCATGGAAGCTCAAGCCGCAGCAGTTTGGAAAGCTCGAACTGGAGAAGCGACTGCTGACTCTGGGTAGCGTGCCAGCGTTGGCTGTCGCTGCCTTCAAGGGATCGAAATCCGCCTTCAGCAAGCGCTACGAGTTGGCGGAGGTGTTTGCCGTCAGCTCTGTCTTCGTGAACCATGACTTTCAGGGAGAGGGCTACGGACTCGCCTTGTACCTGAAGGCCCTGGAGCTTGTGTCCGTTCGTGGCTACTGGCTCGTCAACGACATGAAGTCGTCCACGACCGCGAGTGCTACACGCACCTGGAAGGCTCTCTTTCGGTACGCAGCCAAGACAGTGGAGGGGCCACCTCCTCCCGAGAAACTCTTCGACTACACGAAGCAGGCGTGGGTCGTCGGCTACCGCGCCGATGCGCTTGGGTCTTCTCCGAAGGTCGTGTTGACCCACAGGCCCATGATGGGCGCCTTCGGCCTCAACGAGCGAGGCATGCGCGCGCTCCAGTCGTAGCCGTCATCCGATAGCGGACAGAGCGACGAGCGCCGACGCCTGGAGCTGCGTCGTGCCCTCCGGGAGCCCGAACTGGACCGTGATGGTCTCGCCACAACCGCAAGCCCGACTCTGCACGATGTGCGTGGCCTTCTCCTGGCCGTCGGCCGTGCTGCCGGAGACGCCGCCGCCACAGAGGCGGAGCGACTGCCAGGATGACAGGTCGTGCTGTCTCCCGCATGCCGTGCAGACGACGTAGGGGGATTCGGCGGTGGGTGTCTGGATCATCGCGAGGCCTTTCTGCTCTCTGCTCCGCTCCGGCCGGGGCGCGGGGCGCTGGGGGACAGCTTATCTTGCCCGTCCTGCGTGCGCACTCGTCGATGACGGCCGTGCCAGCGATGGTCCGATCCAGTGACGTTGTATCAACGGGCGCCACAAGGCTCGGAAACCGCTGAAAAACAAGGCGCGCACTTTCTAGTCCGAGAAGGTTTGCGTGCTGTTTTACATGACGTATAACAGTGCCATGGCCGACTTCGCGATGAGCCGTGAGCAACGCGGCGACTTCACCGTTCGCAAGGCGTTGCGCATTGCGCGCTTCTACCGGCGTGGCTTTCGCCTGCACCCCAAGCGAGTCGAGAAGGGCTACTTCCATCGCGCCGAGCGGCGCCTCTGCAAGGCTATCGTGCGCGTGGAGTTCGAGGCGTACAGCGTCGACGCCGCGCCGATGCGAATGGCTGCGTGAGCCCCATGAGGGCCCGCAAGCCGCCTTTCACCGTCGAGCAGGTCGTGCGCCACGGCGTGATCGTGCGCATCACGCGCTTTGCGCGCGGCGGTACTGTCGTCGAGGCGAGCTGCCAGTGCTTCGGTCATTCGATGCGCCTCCACTCCAACGTCAGCTGTCCGAACATGCCTCAGAACCCGTCATGAAAGCTCCCGTCACGTACATCCCGAACTTCGTCGCCTATCCGGACGCCGTATTCGAGCGCCTGCGCGCCATCGACTGGGAGCGCCGCCCCGACGCGCCTCGCTGCGAGTACTACTGCAACGACTGGCCGCGTCCCTACACGTACGGTCGCGGACGCGGCCAGCGCGTCTACCAGCCACGCAACTATCCGGAGGACGTCCTCAACATCCGCAAGGCGCTCGAAGCGCTCGCGGGTGTGAGCTTCGAGGTGTGCTTCCTCAACCGGTACCTCAACCAGTCCGACCACCTGGGCTGGCACGCCGACGACTCGCCGGAGATGGACGACGAGCGACCGATCGCATCGGTGAGCCTGGGTGAGAAGATGGCCAAGGGAGGCCATGTAGAGCGGTACATCCGCTTCCGACTTCAGAGCGACAAGAGCCCCGAGGGCATCGAGCGGCTCAAGCTGGGGCACGGCAGCCTGTGCCTGATGGCGCCTGGGATGCAGGACCGGTACTTCCACGAGATCCCCAAGTCGGGCGAGCAGTGTGGCGAGCGCATCAGTCTGACGTTCCGTGGGTACCTGGAGCTGCCGCGATGATCTACTCGCTCGACATCAAGGACCCGACGGGCACTCCCATCGAGTGGCTTCCGAAGGTCGCCGCGCTCGCCGTGCCGCGAACGTTCGAGTTCAAGCCGGGCCTCAACATCCTCTGGGGCCGCAACGGCTCGGGCAAGACGACGGTCATCCGGCTGCTGGCGATGCTTCTTCACTGCGCGCAGGGTGGCGAGCCAGTCGTGACCGAGTCCTCGATCGTGGCCCTTCGGGGAAGCGGTCGGTTCAGCGGAGACAACAAGGACGTCAAGGACGTCCGGAAGGCCATCGCGCTCACGCACGATGGGCAGGGCGTTCGTTTCTTCGATCCTGGTCAGGCCGTTGGCCTCAGTCACGGGCAGTTCGACGACGACTTCTACACGGCCGGCGTCATGAACACGATGTTCAAGGGCTCCGCCGGTCAGACGACGATCTTTCGCATGGAGGAGATCCTACAAGCGATCGTCCGCGGCAAGGTGCCTGACGTGAAGTGGAAGTTCAACAAGTCGCACGTCAACGATACCTGGCGCGGCTACGCCGAGCTGACGGAGCATTTCCTCGCCGGCAACGCGCCGAACGGCCAGCCGACGATACTGCTCGACGAGCCCGAGCGCAGCCTTGACGTCAACGCGATGGTGGGCTGCTGGCGGCACCTGCGGGCCTATTCCGGGACGACGCAGTTCATCGTGGCGTCGCACTGCCTCTTCGCCCTGAACATCCCGGAGGCGAACTACATCGACATGTCCCCGAAGTACCTGGATGGTTGCAAACGGGCGATCGGCCTGCTTGGCGGCTGGGCGGCTGAGAAGCCGCAGCGCATCCCCGAGTCGGAGTTGCCGTCCGAGCCCAGGGACAAGAAGTCGCCGCCAGCGCGCAAGTCACCCGCACGCAAGGAGTCTCGATGAACCGCAAGGACATGACCGTGGTCGCCATCCTCGACGCGCAGATCCGCGACTGCAACGTGCGCCTCGGGCAGGCGCGCCGCTCTGGCGACGGCACCGAGTGCGCTAGCATCGGCCGGGAGAAGGCCGTGGCCAGGCGTCTGCGCCGGCAGATCGGCAAGGCCATCGGCGCTCCGCCGACGCCCCCGTCCGTCCTGGCGGAGAACGAGGCGCGATGAGCGAATACATCCGCGCCATCTCGAACCCCGAGGGCCTGTGCGTGATGGATGCGGCCGACGACACGGTGCGCCTGTTGCACTACGGAGTGAAGGCGGCGCTCGCAAGCCGGCGCAAGAATCAGAACCCGTCGGTCATCAACGTGCCCAGGCGTCTCTTCTTCCAGGCGTGTCGCGACTGGGCGCGACCTGTTGGTACGCAGCGCATCAAGGATGGCGAGCTTCGCATCGAGGAGGTGTTCGTGTTCCTGGACACCGGCAAGCGCGTGCCGGTTCCCAAGCGCGGCGAGCCGGACGTGGCTGGTCGACCCAAGGCGTTCCTCATTCGATTCTCCTACCGGGGCGAGTACGTGCACCTATGGCGCGTGACCTGGGAGCACGTCGTGCACGCGGTGCTCCGCAAGGACGAGATGGAGCGTACCAGGCGGTAGCGTCGGGCGTCGGGCCATTGTCACGGCCGTCCGAGACGCGTACGCTTGCCATATGGCGGGACGAGCGCGAAGCCACAAGGACGTCGAGTTTGCGGTGGACGTCTACGGCAAGGAGCTGATCCACAAGACGTTCGGCGAAGCCGCCACGACGGCGCTCGCGAATGCGATGTCGACGGGCCGACCTGTCAACATCGATGTACTCGTGCACTCGCGCACCGGCGCTCGCTGGCTCGAAGGCGACGATGGGGTCACGAAGTACGACGAGGATCCGGACGCGAGTGTCTTCAGTCGTATCCAGATCAAGGCGACGGATCTGGGTCGCGTGCCCTAGAGGGCTGCGCCCTACCGGCCACGTGCCCGCGGGGATCCAAGACGCCGCAAGATGCTCTGACCCTCGGGCGTGAGCCGCGCGATCTGAATGCGCTTTCGCTCGCCATCGACAAGGGCGTGCTGCATCTTGACGGCGACGAGTCCCCTCGCAACGAGCGAGTCGAGCGCCTTGTTCTGCGAGCGCGAGTCGAGCTGGAGGGTCGGGATGCCATCCCGATCGCTCGCCATGTGGAGCACCTGCCGCGCGCCCTTGCCGAGCGGCCGTGGAGCCGGCAGGAGCAGCTCCTTGGCGTGTCTCTCGATGTAGCGCTTCACCTCGGAGGGCAGCACGGCGCCGTCGGACGTGCGCTTGTACCGACCGCGCTCGATGATGTTTGGATCGCGGCCCGTGAGCGTGTGCAGGAACACGGTCGTCTTCTGACCGTTGGGAGCGACGATGACGGCGGCGCTCGTGCCGATGGTGTAGCCCCAGCTCTGGTCGCCCACGAGAACGTGACGCAGCTTCACGGTGATCCCTCCGACCTCGCGATGTAATACGTGGCGTCGGACACGTGCGCAAGTTTGGGCGTCGTACACAGCCGCAGTAGCATCCGGTAAGTGCTGGAGAAGGCGCCCGTTCTCGTGGCCTGTCAAAGGCCGCTTGACGATTGTTATACACGCTGTATAACAGCACCATGACCTTCGCAAACGCCAAGGCCCGTAGCGCCAACGACCTCCAGACGCGCTTCGTTGCCATCCGCAAGGCCCTGCGCGACAAGCTCGTAGCGGCCGGTCACAAGGTCGATCTCCAGAAGTCGCTCATCGACGGCCGGTTCGTCTCGATAGACTTCGTCGTCGATCGTCAGCGGTTCGTGGGCCGCGGGCTATCGGGAGGTCATGGCGATCGGACGGGCGGCGGCCGCGTCGTGGCGGGGAACTACCGTCACAGGAAGCAGTTCCCCATTCGGAAGGACGGGACGGTCGATCTCGACAAGCTCGTCGCGCATCTGCTCGTGGACGTCGAGCGCGAGAAGGCGAAGGAGGAGCACAGCAACGACGTTCTGGACGCCGAGAAGCGTACGCGCGAGTTCATCGACCTGCGCTCGACCTACGTGCCGTCGCTCTACAGCCACGTGGAGAGGGACACGCAGTACCACCGCGGCGAGTACATGGACGTGACGGTGCCAGGCAAGGACGAGCCCGTGCAGATCACGGCAACCGAGAACGGTCTTGGGCTGACGGTCGCGCCGGGGCTGACCATCGAGCAGCTCAGGGACCTCTTCAAGGTCTTCCGGGAGATGGGCCTGGTGCGCTGATGGCGACGCACGACATCCTCAGCATGGAGGCTGTGCTCGGCCTCGACCAGGCGTCGACGGCGTGGGAGGTACGCAGGCGCGCGTTCTGGAACGAGCAGGATGGAACCGGCCAGCTCTATCCCGCCTCGAACGTCCCCGACGTCATCCGCATGATGGTCGAGTCGGCTCTGGCGCGCATGGACTACGAGACGGCGGAGATGTACCTCCGCGACTGGCGTGCTGGCGGCTCGAAGCCGACGACACGGATCTCGAAGTACGTGCCTGGCACGCACTACTACGTGCTCGACACGAAGTTCGAGACGCTGGATAGCGCGCGTAGCTACGCCCGCGTGCACGGCTACAACGTGTACCCGACGGTGCTCGAAGTGAATATCGCGGACGTCATCCGCGAGCGGCGCGAGAGGGGTGGCAAGTGACTGCGTCCACGTCCAGTGTGCAGACCGCAATGCTCGAAACCAATCTCGCTCAGCGGCTCACGGGACCTTGGATTGCCAAGGACGAACCGCTTCCCCCTCCGCCCACCGAGCGCGTGTACCGTCCCGGCATGCTGTCGGGTACGCCCGAGTGGAAGGCTGCTGGCGTAGTGCTCCGGCGCTACCTGCGCTGGGACTACATGGGCGCCGCCGAGTACGAGTTCGGGACGATCCCAGGTGCTCTGGAGGCCCTCGTCGCCGACAGTGAGCGGCTCGTGACCTTCCAGATGGTCCTCTGCGCCAAGCAGATCCCGCGCAACTTTGCCCGCGAGCGCAAGGCGTACACGAAGGCTGGCAAGCTCGCGAAGAAGCAGCCGGTGCATCCGCCGATGGTCGACCGCGAGGTCTACGTGCTCTGTCGTCCGGAGCACGTCGAGGAGATCAAGCGCCGCATCCCGCTTCTCGCGAAGCACGAGATCCGCGTGAAGATGGGCACGAGGCTCGATCTGGCGCTCGATCCCATCGAGGACTTCGACAAGGAAGTGCAGGGCTGGCTGGAGCTGAACAACGGGTTCTTCTTCTTCGTGGACAAGGGCATGTGGTCCGCGCTGACGATGCTCTTCACCGGCAAGGACGCGATAGGGTAGGAGGAGAAAAGCCCATGCACTGGTGTCAGGACGAGACGCTTGCCGTCATCAACATGCTGTCGTCGGTCGACGTGTTCTGGACGATGCTCCGCGCAGGTGTGGAGCGGCTTCTCGCGCGCCTTCTCAGGCGCCATCGTCCGGTGTGGCCGAGCCCGTGCGAGTGCCACGAGCACGCTCACGTGGCCGAGGCCGACTCAGCGGCCGATGGCTCCCGGTGACCACTGAGCAGCAGCGCAAAAACCTTCTCGCGGTCGTATCTCGCGCGATCGAAGAACTGCGCTGTGCGGACTTCCAGGCGCGGCGTCGCGCCGTGATGTTCGTGTCGACGATGCTCGGCCATCGGATGGGCGTCGAGCAGCTACGCGAGCAACCATGGGGCGTCGTCGGTCAGTGCGCCAACTGCGGCCAGATCGCCAAGGCGCCGCGCGAGGGGGACACCGTCGAGGGTCGCGCCACCACGACGTTCTGCCCAGCCGTTCGGGATGAGTCCAGCTAGGGGGTGAGGTAGACGCGTACGCACTCACGCAACGTGTTGTCGTGGATTTCGAGCACCTTGGGGATCGAGCCGTCTCGGTTGACCTGGTATCCACCTGCCAGGTTCCAGACGACGGGGATCTTGTTGGCGGCGAACGCCTCGAACACGACAGCGTCACGCTGCCGGAGCTGCTCGGTCGTCAGCCAGCCGCCTGGATCGTTGACGTGCGGATCGGCCCCTGCCTGGTAGAGCACGATGTCGCACTCGGCCATCTCGGCGAGGATGCCTGGTAGTCTCTGGAAGAACTCGGGAGCCTCGGATGGCTTCGTGAAGTGGTCACCGCCCGTGAAGTGTCTCACCCAGCCTTCGGCCTTGGCGTGTTTGATGATGTCGTCGGTGCCGTTGCCGTAGTGCTGATCGAGGTCGAGGATGCCGACGCGGTCGACGAGGCCCTCGGCCTTGAGCGCAAGGGCTGTGACCATCAGGCCGTTGAACGTGCAGAAGCCCTGCGCTTTCTCGAACGTCGCGTGGTGGAAGCCAGCGCACGGCGCCGCGGCGACTCCCTGTGCGGAAAGAAGGACGTGACGAGCCGCGGAGAGCATCGAACCGGACGTGTACGGGAGTGACTGCGCGACTTCCCAGGAGCGGTTGCCGAAGCCATTGTTACGCCGGCACTCCAGGATGTCCGTCACGAACTGCCGAGCGTGTGCCCGGGCGTAGTCGTCGATGGTCACGGGCGCAGGCTCGATGATGGTGATCGGAAACTGCTTCTGCCACGACGCGACGACCTGGGCGGGCTTGGCGGCGCTCGGAGAGGCGGACATCGAGTTGGCGACCATCTTCGGCGTGTAGAAGACGGGAATGTTGTTCATCACGTTCTAGTCCTCCTCCAGGAGCTGCACGAAACGAACGCGGCCCTGCGGTGTGATCCACGGATCGCGGATGATCAGAACGTCCGTTGTCGTCGCCGACTCGCGGATCGATGCGATGAAATCTGTCCCGTTCTGGATTTGCTTGATGCGATCGAAGGGGATGCCGGTGCTCTTCATGAACGATCGGAGCTTCTCCTCTGAGGAGAAGCACATGATGTAGAAGGCCGTCGAACCGGGCATGCTCGCGAGCTGTGGCTGACCGTTGTTGAGCCACGGAACGAGACACCCTGTAACGCTGACTGGCTTGGCTGCCTTTCCGGTTGGCTTCGGCGGTTCAACGGGCGAGCCGGGCCGTGCTGCGTCCGCCTGTTTGCCATGGAGGTCGTCGTCAGTTGTCACGTTGTTTTTCTCGGCTCGGGCGCAGCCTTAGGCGGGGGCTCGTCGTCGTCGAGGATCTCGCGGACTTCGTAGCTCCAGTGCGCGCGGCCGGTGGCGTACCCCATGGATGCGAAGGCGCTCGCGCTCTCCGGGCTTGTGAACTCCGCACGCGTCCAGATCAAGGGATCGCCGCCGTCGCTGGTCGTTGCCCATGTCGCCTTGCAGGTCGCGGCGTCCGCCTCCGACGGTGTGACCCAGACGCCGTATTTCTTGCGTGGCCAGGTCACGGACTCCGGGAGGTTGAGGTGCGGCGTGACGCGATTGAGGACGTCGATGATCTGAAGCTCGGTCTCCGTGAGGCTCGACTTGATGGCCAGGCGTCCGCCGATCTCCTCAAGGGCTCCCTGCATCGCGTTTGCGCGCTGCTGGAGTCGGTCGGAATCGAGAAACTGAGCGGGCGCCGCGCGTGTGTTGGCTGCCTGGCGTTCGGCGGGTGTCAGCAGCATCTGTCGAAGTCTCTCGACCGCTTCGGCTTCGGGCAGCGTGTCCTGGGAGCCTGCGTCGAGGTCTTTGAGGGTGATCGTGCCGGCCGCGACCTCGCTGCTGCCAAGGAGCGCGAGGTAGTAGCAACGAGCCTTGACGGCCATCTCGATCTTCTTCTTCAGGCGACCGCTGCGTGTCTCAGTCACGCAGGAGATGCCTGCGCGACGAAGCTTTCTCGCGAAGAGCAGAGCGCTCCCCTGCGTGGACTCGTCGAGCGGAGCAATGAGAACCGCGAACGCGGGCTCCTCGTCGCAGCCGACGAAGAACGGCTCGTCGCTTCCGGGATCGAATCGAAGAGCGGTAGGGCGCATCGCTCAGGCATGCCAGTCCTAGCACCTTGACCGGATGTTGGACAGCGCGTATGACAATGGCGGCCGGCCATGACAGACACGCAGCCGCATCGGTTGCGCGCGATGATCTACGCGCGCAGCGACAATGGCGTCATCGGACAGAATGGGCAGATCCCCTGGAAGTACTCGGGGGACATGAAGCGCTTCAAGCGCGTCACGATGGGCGGCGTCGTCATCATGGGTCGCAAGACGTACGAGAGCATCGGCCGGGCGCTGCCGGGTCGCGTCAACGTCGTGCTCTCGTCGTCCCCCATCGGCGTGTCGGCGTCCGCGTCGGGCTCCGAGCGTACGAGCATCCAGTCCGTGCGAACGATCGAGCAGGCGCTCGCGCGTGCCGAAGAGGAGCCTGTCTCGACGGCGGTGTGGTTCATCGGAGGGGCGAAGGTGTACGCGGCGGCGATGCCGCACGTCGACCTCATCGACGAGACCGTGGTTCCCATGGTCGTCGAGGAGCGCGGCTTGCCGACGGCGTACGCGCCGTCCATCGACCTCGATCTCTTCGAGCCCGGGCATTTCATCCAGCATGAGGACGAAGCGGCGCTCAAGCGGCGCAGCTTCGCGAGGAGAGCCGGACGATGAAGACGAAGTCGAAGAAAAAGAGCGAGAGACGGCCGCGCGCGTCTGCGCGGCCCCAGTGCAAGCACCACTGCTACCACCTGCTGGACGGCTACATGCACGGCCGCGACGTGCCGCCCGGGATGGTGAAGGAGGAGTGCTGTCACTGCGAGGGCACGCGGATCATCCCACGCGGCGAGTGCGCGGAGATCGCGCGCAAGGAGCGGGAGCGCACAAGCACCTATGAGCAAAGCGTTTGCTGGCGCCTCACCGAGCCGTGCCGACGGACGCGTGTCACGTTCGATGCAGGACGAGGGAGGGCAGCATGACGACGAGCGATCGAAGCAGCAGGCAGGAGCGGAGCAGTCGTCCCGAGCGTGCGAGCCGGCCCGTGGAGCGGAGCAGTCGGCCGGAGCGGACCAGTCGACCGTCGGAGGCGCGCCGTAGCCGGCCGTCCGAGTCGGACGACAAGCCGAAGCGTTTCACGGGTTTCGCGCGCCTGTCGGCCGACGAGCGCGTCGAGATGGCCCGCAAGGGTGGCAAGGCAGCGCAGCAGAGCCCCGATGCTCGCCGCTGGAACTCCGAGACGGCGCGTGAGGCGGGACGTCTCGGAGGTCTGGCGGTGCACGAGCGCCAGCGGCAGACGTTGGGTGCCGAGTCGTCGCGCTGAGCTACGCCCGAGAGCCCATGAAGACCTACAGCCAGGTGCAGCAGGAACGAGCACAGCAAGCGAAGGACGCTCAGGACGCCGAGCGTGATCGCGTTGCTCGGGCCCGCGAGTATCTGGAGACTCACGTCCTGACGCGGGAGATCCCGCTTCATGCGGGTGCGACGGAGTCGAGTCGGCAGCAGCTGCGTGATCGCATCCTCGGAAGGAGCGAGACGTCGCCCATCGTGATGATCGGCGTGTTCGGCGAGAGGTCTGGTCCGTGTGTCACGGGCGTCGCGTGCGATCACTGCGAGACGGAGCTGTTTGTGCCGCAACCCAACGTCGTGACGATTCTCGGCAGTCAACACGTCCAGTGTCCCGGCTGCGGTTGGTCGGGCTATCTGTAGCCGCAAGTCATGCTTGTCGTGCGAATCGAGAAGTGGCCTCACGGGCAGCCCCAGGGCGCGCAGCTCATGGCCTTCGCGACTATCGCCAATCTTGGCACGGGTGGTCGGGAGCTTGGTAGCTACATCGTGCGCCTCTTCAAGCCAGGTGTTGAGGGTTTCACACGGAGCATCGAGCAAATGATCAAGCACCCTCAGCGCTCGGACACGTGGCGCAAGGGGCAGATCGACGCGTTCCCCCGGCTCGCGCTCGGACCGTGGGATCTTCTTTTCCGGGCGCTCGTGGCCACGGTGCACAAGCGCAACCCCGTCGTGCCGATCAACTTCCAGTTCGGCGAGCCTCCGGCCAGCCCGGTGGACGACGACGTACCGTGAAGGGACGCCCATGAGCAAGGCCACCTGTCGACGACCAACGATCGGGATGAACGATGGCTGAAGGACTGAACAGAGTGATGCTTCTCGGCAATCTGGGTGCCGATCCGGAGCTGAAGGTGACGCAGGGTGGCCAGGCCGTCCTGAAGCTGCGCCTCGCGACCAACGAGTCGTACGTCGACAAGAACAACGTCCGCCAGGAGCGCACCGAGTGGCATCGCCTCACCGTCTGGGGCAAGCGGGCCGAGGGGCTGGCGAAGTTCCTCCAGAAGGGTCACCAGCTCTTCGTCGAGGGACGGCTCCAGACGTCCAGCTACGAGAAGAACGGCGAGAAGCGTTACTCGACCGACATCGTCGTGCACAACGTCGTCGTCTGTGGCGGTCGCCGTGATGGTTCGAGCGGGGGAGGTGCGGAAGTCGGTGGCGGCTGGAGCGGTGGCGGTCGCGGAGGTGGCAGCGGAGGCAGCAGTGGAGGCGGGGGTCGTGGTCGCAGCGATGCGCCGCCGCCGGACGATGCGAGCGAGGGGACCGGTGGTGACTTTGGTGGCGGTACAGGTGGTGGAGCCGGTGGTGGCGACGACGACATTCCCTTCTGAAGTGGTCCTCATCGGCGTACGATCGTGGATCATGCAGCAGTGTCGAATGGACCGCCGTAGCCTGCTCAAGCTCGTAGCCGCGTCGCCTCTGTTTCTGCTCAGCACGGCCGAAGCTACCGAGCAGGCCGAGTGCTCGATGACGGCTCTGCCCGCGCAGACGTTTGCGGAGAGCGCCGTTGGCGAGCGTCTCGCACTCGACACGTCGGTCGTGGCGCAGGACATCGCGCTGATCGTGGCTGGAGGCGAGGTACAAGTCCCTGTGGGCCAGCAGTTCTTCGACGCGACGCTCAACGCCTTCATTACGTGGAACGGTTCCGTGTGGACCAAGGACGGGCAGCCAGTATGAGCGAGGAAGTGATCACGGGCGTGGGCTTCGGCATCGGAGGTTTCGAGGAAAACCACATCCTGCTCGTCGAGGACGACGGTGGCCTGAAACTCGTGCAGGCGGTCAAGCTCGTGCCTGAGGGATCGCGGTGCGGCTGGGAGCAGATCGAGTCGCTCATGGACGGCTACGATCCGCCGCTCAGCGACGAGGAGAAGGCGGCCTTCGGCCCGAATCCACGTGCGTGTCGGGTTCGGATCACGGTGCAGGCCGAGCCTCTGTCGGAAGCCGAGACGGAAGAAATCCTCAAGCGCGTGCGTGCTCGTCGCGCTCGCGAGCGACTGGCGCCATGACGCTCACGTTTCAGCAGGCCCGCAAGGTGTGGCTCGACAGCCCGACGGACGCCCGCGGGCTCGTCGTCACGTTCCTGGCTCAGTTGAGCTTGGGACCGGCGGTGGATGTCCTCGACGAGCCACGTCTGCACGCGACGATTGCGGCGCATGAGGCGGCGCTGTCGATGCTGCTCGATACGGAAGTTCAGCAGGCAGAGAATCCGCTGCGCGACGGGCAGCTTCGGATCGCGTACGACGAGCTGGTCGACGAGATCGACAAGCTGCACAAGACGACGGGCCGTGGCAACCATGGCCCCATTGGCAACCTGCGGTGCGTGGCCGACGCCTACCTCTCGGTGCGCATCGATCGCGACGAAGTGGTCGTCGAGCGCGATCGGCTGGAGAAGGAGTGCGAGGAGCTGCGGCAGAAGCTTCAGGAGGGTCTCGAAACGCTGCACGATGTCTCGCGGTGGCCCGACGAGCGGCTTGCGGAGCTGCAAGAGCGGCGGTCTTCGTACGATGCGTTCGACGTGGCGTCCCTCGCGCGCGAGGTGCGACGGCTGCGTGGAGGCTCGCCCGGGCCATGATCAGCGTGCTGGAACCTCCTGTGGCGACGAAGGCATCGTAGATGGCTGACGGCGATCCGGTGCGCGAGTCGGTTCTGCACCACAACTGCGTGGGCTGCCTCTCCAAGGCCGAGATGGCGGACGGCATGGCGGCGACGGATTCGACACTCGTTCTGCTCGCGATACTGCGCTCGGGTGTTTCGGACCTCGATAGCGTTTACCGCGACCTATGCTTCTTTCATCGGCGCGTCGTGGACGACGCCGCCGAGGCGGTTGCTGAAAACGAGCGCAAGTGAACAAGTCGGGCTTGAGCAGGATTTTCGCGGGCGAAGTGACTATGAAGGCGGTCCACACGAAAGGGGCATCCGGATGGGAGCGCATCTGATCGAGGGCGAGTTTCAGAGCGACAAGTTCCCCACGACACCGCGCGGGAAGGTGCCGCTCAGCGTGAAGGATCTCGCCGCGCAGGATCTCTTGTGGGAGTACGCCCAGCGACGGAGGGCTGGCTCGCACGGGTCGAAGGAGGTCGATCGCGAGTTCGCCGACGATCTGGAGCAGGCCCTGCGTCTCAAGGGCTACGATCCCGGCAAGCGGCTGTCCAAGAAGCTTGCCAGTGTCGGGGATCTTCTCGGGCAGTCCATCGAGGAGGTGAAGGACTTGCTTCTGGAGGATATGGAGGCGCAGCTCGGTGAGCTGGAGGAGCAGGACGTGAACCAGTTTCCGACGGCGGAAGCCATGAGCTTCGCGGTCGGATGCGAGGAGGACGAGGAGGGGGATCGACTCGTGCGTCTTCTCATCACGTGCAACGACGGGGAGGCCAAGCGCCTCCGCACGATGCTCGACACGCTCATCAAGACAGGGGAGGAGGTCGTTCAGTTCACCGTGAGCGGGGTGCTGACGAAGGAGTAGTTTGAAGGGGTTGACCGTGCGTCTAACGGCTCGTATAACGATGGACGCATGCCTCCCCGATCCTGTCCCAAGTGCGGTAGCGGCTGGGTGAGCCAGCGCTACTGCTCTGGCTGTCCCTGCAACCATCATCAAGGTCGAAGCTCTGGGCGCGAGCACCTGCGCCTGTCGTGCAGTTCGTGCGGCTACGGCTGGAACGAAGCGACGCTCGACCATCGCCAGCCTGAAGGAGAGCCGGTCCGGCCGAAGCCTCTCCTGGAGGGCGACGAGGGCGCGCCGAAGCTCCCGACCATGCGTCGGCGTGAGCGCTGGAGCACGACGATTGTCGGCGACAGCAAGCCGTGCCGAAGCATCCGTCGCCTGTCCAACGACTGCGTGGTCCACTAGATCGCATCCCGTCGCATCCCGAGCGAGAACAAGGAGCGGGGGAATGAGCGAGACCATTGCGGGTCTGAGGGCAGCGTTCGCGGAGCTTCTTGCGAAGACGCCTTGCGTCGGACGGCAGCCACCCGAGCCGGTCGCCATGATGGCGTCCGCGTGCGAGGTGGACGGATGCCCATCTTGCCGTGGCCGCAAAGCGCTACGTGCCTACGAGCTGGAGGAGGCTCAGCGCTTCCGTGTCGCATTGAGCGAGCGCGTGCGGCTCGACGTGGCCGAGCACATGGCGGAGGTGCTTGGAGCCTACGAGCTTCTACTCATCGCAACCAAGGCCACTGTCCCTTCCTCGGACGTCGAGGGCGTCGATCGAACGCTCTCGCGCGTGCAGGACGTGCTCAAGGCCTACGGGGACGCGAAGACGCTCGGTGCAGGGGGGCCGACATGAACACGCCTGCCATGCGCCGCGTGGTTCTCGACGCGCCCTACACGGGCTGGTCCTGGCCGCATCTGTCGTACACGTTCGAGTGCATGGCCGACTGCATGAAGCGCAGGGAGGCGCCGATGGTGGCGCACCTGCTGTATCCGGCAGCGTTCGGGCCGACGGGGATGGACGCGGGCCTGGCCTGGGAGGGATCGGCAGAGGCATGGGTCGTCTATGTGGATCTCGGGTTCACACACAACATGCGCAAGTCGATCGAGCGCGCCTATCGCCTCGGGCGTCCGATCATCGCTCGCTGCTTGCAGGAGCAGACCAAGGGTCTCGTCGAACGACTCCAGCCCGCGTTTGCGGGTAACGTCGCATTGCTCGATTCGACGCGGTGCACGCACGAGGTGGACACGCCGCGATTCGACTCGGAGATGCCCAGGCGACTGGTGTGCTGGCAGTGCGCCTGTGGCAAGAACGGTCCGAGCGTCGACGAAGTGAAGGCCGTGATGCGTGAGCAGAACGGCTAGAAAACAAGGAAAGGGAAAGGCACGAGCGATGGCAACGAAGAAGGCGAAGAAGACCGTCAAGAAGGCGGCCAAGCGGGCGGCTGTGAAGGCCGCGAAGAAGAGCGCGGTGAGCAAGAAGACCGCGTCCGCGAAGAAGTCCACGCGGGCGCAGCAGACGAAGAAGCCTGCGAAGAAGGCCACCAAGAAGGCGGCGGCGAAGGCCAAGCGCCGCGGCAACAAGGCGACGCCCCCTCCGCCTCCGCCGCCGGCCCCGCCGTCCGAGCCCGAGGACGAGGAAGAGCGCGAATCGCGTCCTGACGACGACGATGACGATGGTGGCGACGACGAGGAAGACGAAGAAGAACCGCAAGCGGCGCACGGTGCCGACGTCGTTGCTGCTCCTGCGGCGGAAGCAGAGGAGGAGCCGGAGGAGGAGGAAGAGGAGCCGCTGATCCAAGCCGACGACGACGGCGACGAGGACATCGACGACGACGAGCAGTGTCCGCACTGCCACAAGCGCCGCTCCGAGGAGGAGATGGAGCTTCAGGCGCAGCACGGACCACTCAACTGCCCCAAGTGCGAGCGAGAGGGATGCTTCTCCTGCATGCCGGCAGGTCGCGGTGTCGTGTGTCCAGCGTGTGAGGAGGCGAAGGAGGAAGAGGACGAGGACGCCGGTGGTGGCGGAGGCGTCGACGAGCTGGATGTCGGCGGGGAAGCGATCGACTTGTGAGTCGCATCGGCGCGGAGGCGACCATTCAGCTCGCGGCGGACCTTTCGCTGCCTCTGGATGTCGCCACGGACACGCTGGGGATCTTGGCCATCAAGGATGGTGGCAAGACGTACGCGGCCATGCTGCTCGTCGAGCAGCTGGTCAAGGCACGCCTACCGGTCGTTGCGATCGATCCGGTAGGCGTGTTCTGGGGGCTGCGTGTGGCTGGCAAGGGTCCGGGTCTGCCGATCGTCATCCTTGGTGGTGAGCACGGCGACGTGCCCATCGAGCCTGGCGCCGGCCGGGCTGTGGCGGACTTCGTCGTCGCCGAGCGGCAGTCGGTCGTCCTCGACTTCCGTGGTTTTCACACGAAGGCCGAGCAGATGCGCTTCTCTCTCGACTTTCTGACGCGCCTCTATGAGCGCAACCGCGACGTTTTGCACGTCGTCATCGACGAGGCGGACGAGCTGGCACCTCAGAAGCCGTTCGGGGAGGAGACGCGCGTTCTTCGTGCCGTCGAGGTGCTCGTGCGGCGCGGCCGCGCGCGCGGTCTCGGGTGCACGCTCATCACGCAGCGGCCCGCGGTGCTCAACAAGAACGTGCTCACGCAGTGTTCGACGCTCATCGTAGGCCGGATGATGGCGCCGCAGGATCGCAAGGCGGTGGAGGCGTGGGTCGAGGCGCACGGTACCGAGAGCGACAAGAAGCAGATGATGGGATCGCTCGCGACGCTGCCGAAGTTCGACAAGTGGGTCTGGGCTCCGGCGCGAAGCGTCTTTCGGCGCGTGCGGATCGACGAGCGCACGACGTTTGATTCGAGCGCGACGCCCAAGGTGGGCATCAAGCGTGCGGAGCCCAAGGGTCTGGCCGAGGTGGATCTCGCGTCGCTTCGCGATCGCCTGGCCGAGACGATCGAGCGCGCGAAGGCCGACGATCCGGTGGCGCTGAAGAAGCGCGTCGCGGAGCTTCAGGCTCAGCTGAAGAAGGATGCGGCTCCGCGTGCCGCAAACGCTTTGACGACTCCCAACCAGGTTGTCGTCGAGCGGATGCCGGAGGGCCTCGTCGAGAAGCTCAGCGAACTGAGCAAGCTCGCACGGCAGCTGGTCGAGACGGCGGAGAAGGCCGTGAAGAGCGGCAGCGACGCCCTGCGGCAGTTGGAGCAGCGGACGTTGTCGGCCAAGCGCGAGCTGGCGGATGCCGAGCACCTCGTTTCTCTAGCGAAGGAAGCCCTCAAGGTCTCCGCGGACGTGAGTGCACGGAGTCCACGGACGCGTGGCAACGCGAAGCCGGTGGATACCAAGGCGGTGGCCGGTGCGGTTTCTCCCGCGCCGTTGCCACCGTCTCGTCCGGCGCGCGTCGCGGTGGTCGAAAACGTCTTGAGCGTCGAGAACGCGATGCCCACCAACGGCGAGGTGAAGCTCTCGTCCGGTGAGAAGCGCATCCTCGGGCGTCTGAAGATGGCCAGCGACGGTCTGACGAGCATGCAGCTGGGGATCGCGACGGGCTATACATGGGACGGCGGCGGCTTCCGCAACATGCTGAGCCACATGCGTACGCTCGGACTCATCGAGGGTAGCAACAGCGATGTGATGAGGCTTACCGGCAGAGGCATCGCTGTCGCGTTGACGCAGGGAGACATGCACCTCAACGGCGGGGCCGATCTCGTCGCCGAGTGGTGTGGTCAGCTCGGCAAGGCCGAGCGGCTCATCCTGTCGTGCGTCTGGGAGGACGGCCCGACCCCGGTGGATGTCGAGGTCGTCGCCGGCAAGACGTCGTACGAGTCGACTGGTGGTGGCTTCCGCAATGCGCTCGGCAAGCTCCGATCGCTCGGCCTCATCGAGGGCAAGAAGGCGTTGGCCATCCACCCCATCTTCCACTCGACGGTGAGCTGACGATGTGCCAGGTCACCCGGAAGAAGGAGGGCGCGAACATGCAGACGGAGCAGGAGGCGATGAGGGCGGTCATTCAGGCGAGCGCCGTGGGCGGCGTTCTGGACAAGACGAGCGGTCAGCCGTTTCTCGTGGTCAACCCCAAGTACCACAACGGATCGCGAGCTTCGTTCATCGTGCTGCCGGATGCCTTCTACGAGGACGTCCTTCTGCGCGAGATGCACATCGAGCCGGGAGCGGTGCGTGCGGACGCCGGAGGGCGCATGTGCACCGTGACCTCTCAGCAGCTCGTGCTCACGGTCACGACCGACCGATACATGGTGCACGTGCTGCTCGGTCCGGAGAACTGGAAGGCCAGCCGCGATCCCGAGCCGATGACGCTCTGCAAGCTCTTCGAGGAGGCGCAGAGCGAGGGCTGGGCGGTATCGCCGGACACCCATCAGACCTTCTTCGACAGACTCGCCAAGGAGCACGCGCTCCTTCCGCAGTGGAAGTTCTCGGTGCAGATCCCGAACCTGATGCGAAGCCCCGGCGGAGCGTCGTGAAGGTCAGCCGCTAGGCGGCTAACCATACGATTTGTATGGCGCTAGATAGCTCGACCGCCGGTGGTCGAAGGATGCTACTCTTGGGCGCATGAACGAGCCGTTCTGGGATGGCTGGCAGTGGACCGTTGGTCGTGGTCCTCGCGGTGGCGGTCGTCGGCCGATGCGTCATCCAGTGAGCCACATGGCACGCCCGGGCGGAGGCGTGCATCCGGTCGGCTCACCGGCCGGACCTCACGGACAAATCTTCATGGGGCCTCCCGGAGGGGGAGGACATCTCGGGCCGCCCGTCATGAGGGGAGGGCATTTCGGGCCGCCCATCGTCAAGGGTGGTCACCATGGTCCGCCTTTCTGGCCGGGTGGTGGTGGCGGCGGTGGCGGCTGGGGACCGGGTCCGACCTTCCCGATCCCTGTGCCCGTGCCGGTTCCTGGCGAGGGTGGTGGTGGGGGGGGTGGTGGTGGTGACGGTCAGCCCCCCGACCAGCAGCAGCAGGTGCTGTGGCTCGTGAACGTCGACAACTTCGGGACCTTCGATCAGGGGATGCAGGTCACCGACGAGCAGCAGATCCAGCAGGGCGATCAGCAGACGCTCCAGCAGGTGCAGCAGGACCAGTACACCTCGACGCTGCCATGCCTCAAGCAGGGCGACTCGGGGCAGGTGACGGTGATCTTGCCGGACGGTCAGAAGCCGAGCGATGGCGGCTGGGCGTCCGACCAGCAGCCGTGCCCAGCGAACCCACAGAGCGACACGCTGGAGCCCGTGGGCATCCAGACCCAGGACCAGCAGCAGGCGCAAGCGCAGGGCATGCAGGTCGGCCAGCAGGCCTACAACTGGGGCTACAGCACCTACGCGCAGGGCTACCACGAGTGCAGCACGGTGCAGGGTCCGTGCGGGTGGCGCTGCTACGCGCCGAGCGGTGTCTGGCCGCTCATGTATCCGTACCAGCCTGGCAGCGGTTGCTGCGGTCCCGGCGGACCCTCCGACATGGGCGTCGTCGGTCACTAGCCAGGAGCAGTCCGTTAGACGCGGTGTTTGACACTCCTCTTCGGTCGGCTATCGTGCCTTCCGATGCCCTCGGAGGCCCGTGATCTGCGCGCACGTCAAGACGACCGATCGTTCCGGGCGGCCGATGGTGGCCTTCTGCCGCTGCGGCGAGAGCTTCGGCCATCCGCGCTGGTGCTCGCTCAAGTTCCTTGGGATCGTAGCGGGCGAGAAGTGGGATCGGTTCGACGTGCGGCGCTGCACGTGTGGCCGCAACGTCACGCGCCCACTGCCGATGGACGGCAGCGTGTGTATCCGCTGCTCCGTCTGGGTCGGGCCGAGCAAGACGGCAACCGCGAAAGGCGTTCTCTGCGGCAAGTGCGCGGCAACGGCCATTGCGGCGGGAGACCTCCGCTGCGTGGGCTAGCGGTGTCTGCGCCGAGGGCATCCAGTTGAACCATGGGGCGATGCCGATGACCGATCGAGTCAGAACCTCCGCTTGGGCGGAACTTCTCGCCACGTTGAGGCCTGGCGAGGAGATCGAAGCTGTCGTTTTCGGAGAGGACGGCGGTCACGTGCCTGTGGAATTCCAGAACACCGTCCTGTCGGCCGAGAAGGCGCGTCCATGGATGGAGAGCTGGAGCTTCTTCAACGAGTACGCGGAGGGGTACCCTCAGCGGACGGTCATCTGGACGAATGCGCGCGTCCTGCATTCGATGATGGGCGGGGAAGAGTGCTCGTGGCTCGTGTCGGTCCCGCGCCATCCCGCAGCCATCACGGTGGGTCTACATGAGTGACGTCGACGACGCCGCTGATGGTGAGCGTATCGCTCAGATCGTGCTGCCGCAGGCGATCGTGTGTGTCGAGCATGGGCTTCAGCTCGCCGACGAGGGCCTCTTGCCCAAGACGGACGAGGCGCGTGGCCGGCTGCAACGGTTGCTCACCGCGTGCCGCGGCATGTGCGAAATCTCCGAGTCGTGGCCAAGTGCCGCCGAGCTGCGCAAGCGCCTCAGCGAGCTGTGCGATCGGCTGGAGCCACTCGCTCGTAGCCCCGGGCTGAACGAACTGGAGCAACTCTACCGGCGTGTGATGGGATCCGTGGACCACGACATTCCGTCCTACGACTTCGTTGCGGGTCGGTTCGCGGTACGGCACTGGGACGGCATGGACGGCTGCTGGTCGGACGTCGCTACGGATCTGAGCGGCACGGACGCACTTCGGATGTGGAGCGAACGCACTCAAGGGGGCACAAGGCAGACGCGCTTCGATCAGATCGACTACGTGCGCCTCTTCCCGGGGGACACGAAGATGATGTGGGACGGCAGTCCGGGTCGCGAGATGTTTCGGTAGGGCGTCCGTTGCCCCAGCGTCAGACACGATGTACGACAACGCTTGATGGTAGCGAAGCGAATCGAGAGCGCGATCCGGTGCGCTGGTTGTCATCGGTCCGGCATGACCGTCGAGGTGCGTTCGGAGGATGACGCTCCGGCTGACGAGCCGTGGCTCATACCTCCGCCGGGCTGGATGCTCGGGATGGTGGGTCCGACATCGGACGAGTGGCGGTTCGTCTGCTCGGAGCCGTGCCTACGCGTCGTCACGAGCCGCCGCAGGGGATCCGAGGTGGCTTCGGAGCTGGATGTTCACGACAAGGCGCGCCAGGCGTGGGACGTCGTCACGTCGTCGCGCAAGCGCGATCTCGGCGATGAGGCCTACTGCTCGCATTGTCGTGAGGAGATCGTCGACGAGACCCTGACCGATGGTCGCGACGACTGGTGCTCGAAGGAGTGTAAGGCGTGTCAGTCGCCAGGAGGCTGGTGCGATCACACTTCGAAGCACCTCGGGCGCCTGGAGCGGGAGCACCGCACGCTCTGCGACGAGGTCGATCGACTCCGCTACGAGAACGGCATGCTGCGAGGTACGCTCGGCAGCGCGCCGAACGAGCGCGAGATGGAGACGGCGGCGGCGGAGATCATGGCGCTTGACGGCCGTGCGACCGCGGCGCCATGGGGCGAGAAGTGTGGGGTCGTCAAGCACTACGTCTTCTCGAAAGACCCGCGGGAGGACTTCGGCGCGTCGCTTCAGGAGATGCACTGGAACGATGGCCACGTCGTGCCGGCGCACGACAACGCGAGCCTCATCGCCTTCTACCGGAACTACGCCCCGAGTCTGGCCCGGTCGTGGGCGAGCCTCTGCCGACGTAACCACCTGTGGGCGGCGCGCATGAACGTCGTGGGCGGGGCGCTGCGCACCGCGGAAGAAACGCTTTCCATGATCCGCAAGAGGACTGCTTCGGAGGCGACGTTCGATCTCGTCCACGAGTCCATCGACCACATCGGCAAGGCGATGGAGCAGCTCCGCCTGGGGATGATGGAGCTGGATAGGGCCAAGGAGGACTGAGTGGTCCTGCGTCCGCTGAGCGATGAGCAACGGAAGATGGTTGCGACTCTGCGCACGCTCAAGGAGGGGCAGCGCGTGAGGTACAAGGGCTGGCGCGGGGATACGGGTTACGGCGTCTTTCTCGGCTTCATTGACATGATGGGTGGCACGCGGCGTCCGGTAGCAGCGAAGGAGTGGGGCAAGACGAAGTCGGATGCCTTGCTCATCAAGCGTGACTTCTCAGCGGACGACGGTCGTCTATTTCTGCCGTTCGCGGGCGATGGAGACGAGGTGACGGCGGCATTGGACGAGAAGGCTGGTCCGTGAAGCGACGCGCGGAGCACGTCGATGCGCCTGTACAATGGGGCACCGCGCGCTTCTGCGCGCCACTCCGGTCGAGCGGCGTGGCCGAAGTGCCATACGTGACCTTCTTCTGCCCGGACCGCACCATGCGCGTCGCCGTCTTCGCGTCGGAGGCACTCGCGCGAGCTGCTTTCGAGATGGGTTCTGTTCGCCACAAGGAGAGCGACGCCACATGAATTGCACGCACTACAGTTGCCGATGCGCTCGCGCTGCCGAGCTGGCGGCGATGGGCCTGACGCTGGAAGCGGTCCAGATCCACAACCAGGATGTACGCTGCCGCATGGTCGAGCCGTCCATCTTCTCGGTGAGCCGCGTCGAGCAGCTCCGGATGATCGCGGAGAAGATCGAACCCGTCCTCTCGGGTATGACGCAAGGTTCGACCGGCTACCTCGACGATCGAGTTGTGCCAACAGAGCCCGCGATGAAGGGGGTCGACGCCCACGGCCGGACCTTCGTCACGCTGTGTCTCCGGTCGACGGAGAGCGGCGGACGGGATGTCGAAGCGCCGGACGTTGTGCGCGTCGGGGTCGTGACGATCTTCCAGCGCTACAGCGATGATGACAAGGTCGTCGTCCAGGCGTGCAACAGCCGTCTGGCGCCGCGCTTCATCGAAGGCGCGGCGAGGGACGAGGACATGTCCCGGCTGCAAGAGCTGATCTCGGCTCGCAGGGTGAGCGGGCGGGATCAGGATGGTAGGGTCTTATTCGAGCTGGTGTCTCCGGCCGCGGCACTTCACGCGCCGAAGGCATGAGCGCGTCTCTGGCGCTCGCGCGTGGCGGCCCCATCGTCCGCGGTAGTGCGTCGAGTTGGGCCGTGCTCTCGGCCTGCGGCAGGTACAGGTACCTGCTTGGTCGTACGTGGGACGCGGCGCTGCCTGTCGTCGTGTGGATCATGCTCAACCCGTCGACCGCGGATCACGCCAAGCTCGATCCGACGATTCGCAAGTGCATCGGCTTCACCAGACGATGGGGGGGTGGTGGCATCGTGGTCGGTAACCTCTTCGCGTGGCGAGCGACCGATCAGGCCATGCTGCTCGCGCAGAAAGATCCCGTGGGTCCATGGAACGACGAGGCCATCGCCTTGGCGCTCTGTGCGACGACGCGTCGTTGGCCTGCGGTCGCCGGTTGGGGCAAGATACACAAGCGCTGGGACACGCGTGCGGCCGAGGTGATCCGGATGCTGCACGGCGCGCACTGCATCGGCGTCAACGACAACGGCAGTCCACGCCATCCGCTCATGCCGTCGTACAAGACGCCACGCGTGTCGCTCGTGGGCGCCCGCAAGAACTTGCGCGCGGGCCTCCCGAGGGGCCTACGCCACGTGTAAGAAGGGAACGAAAGAACCATGGGCCGCGAGGAGTACGATCGAGGAGGCGATGGACCGGAGCCGCCTTGGAACGAGGTGGATCTCATCGCGGTGCCAGGTTCCAACAACTGGGCGGTCTTCGTGGTGCCGGCTCCGATTCCCACGTTTCGGCTCCGCCGGCTCATCATTGCGCCGACCCCGACCGAGCTGTGGGTGCTGTCGATGACAGCGGCCGGGCGCGAGCAGCTCCTCTCTGAGATCCCGGCGGCAGCGCTTTCGCCTGTGACTTTTGCGCGGTTCGACCTCGACGCGGTCGATCGAGGCGGGAGCCTGCGCGTGCAGCTCGATTGGCGCCGTGCGGACGGGGCTCTGCCCGTGCGCGTCGGCGTCTTCGGCTTGTAGGCGAGAGGGCGAGTGGCACTCGCGGAGCGGGCAGAAGTGGCGCTAAAACGGGCACTTGCAGACACCGCTTGCACTGTCGTTATACGCGCCGTATAACACTGGCATGAACGCAGCCGTCGTCGCAGCCTCCGGGAGCAGCAGCAAGTACGACCAGCAGATCAGCGTCATCGACGGCCTGCGCCGCGCGTTCGAGAAGTGCAAGCATCACCAGCGGTTTACCAAGCGCATCGAGGCCATCCTCCAGGAGGAGCTTCCGGGCTTCTCGGTGTGCGTCTCCCCGAGCGAGAAGCCGCTGTCCTTGTCGAGCGTGCGCGTGTGGGGCCTCGGCATCGAGTACGGCAACGCCGTCTACCTCTGCTGGAACGGCAGCCGTGTGTGGCAGGAGGGGTTCGCACACGAGCTTCAGCGAGCGGACGCGCGCGACTACGAGGAGCGCCAGATGGACGAGCAGGCCCTCTACGGCCAGCTCGATGCGATGGAGGCCGAGATGGCAACGCTGCGGGAGCAGGCGGCGGCACTCGTCAAGAAGCTCCCCATCCCGCAGAGCGCCACGCTTCGGGCCGAGAGCGTCTTCTGGGACACTCCGTCTTCGACGCTCCGCAAGCGGTGCCCGCTCCTCTTTGGCCGCGTGGAGTCCTGAGATGGCTACCCGCGCGAAGCTCACGGACAGGCAGCGCGCCGTGCTGGCGAAGGTCTGGTCTACCCACGCCAAGCGCCTGTGGTACCGAGCGGACGACCATGGCGAACGAGTAACGCTCGCGAGCCTCTACTACCGGGGTCTGCTGAGCCGGCGCGCCTGGCGTGGCGTCGAGGGCGAGCGCGATGCCGCTCACGAGTACTGCATCGCGGAGGTCGTCCGCAAGCGCGCGGCCGAGATCACGACGGACGGTAGTGGTCCTCCCAAGCTGGAGGACGCGCCGTTGCCCGGCGACACCCAAGGAGAAGTCACACCCCCATGAACCAGGCGCACAATCCGCACACCCCTCGCGATCCGCGCGCCCAGGCGCCCGTCGTCGGAATGGACCTCTCGCGAACGACCGAGGTCATCGATCACGACCTCATGCAGCGCTATCCGCAGGTGCGCGGCCTGTGGTGGGAGCTGGAGGAGGACGAGAAGTCGGGCTGGGTGTACGACAGCCGCTCGTACGTCATCGCGCAGCTCGTTCATGTGGTGAGCACGGAAGGGCTCTAGGTCATGCCCTCACGTCGCAACGGCAAACCTCCCCGTCAGCTCTTCACCGTCATGGACTCAGTGGGGCGTTCGGAGCTGGCGGTGCGCACGAGCCTCGTCGACGCCAGGCGCGTCGCCAGAGGCATGGACGCCACTCCGGGATCGGGCGAGATCCAGGTCTTCGGGCCGTACACGCTGGGAACCCCGATCCCATCGAGCGCAACCTGGTCCCCGTATCGGTCGAAGATCGCGGTCGCGAATCGCCTCCACCTCCGAAGCGTTCGGTTGTCGACGGACACGTGGTGACGGACGACTCGGGTCGGCAGTGGATCCTCGACCGCTTCGCCACGCAGAAGATGATGGAGGGGTACGCGCCGGGCGTCGAACGTGCCGCGGACTGGCTCATCGAGCTGGCGGTGAGCGAGTTCCGCGGTGGCAAGGACGACGAGGCTACATCGCTGCGCAAACTCGCCGCCAGGCTTCGCGCAGAGCTGCTCCCGAAGCTCCGCCAGGATGCCGAAGAGCATGCCAAGAACTTCCCGGCGTTCCTCGCAGAGGACAGGTCGACGTCGTAACGCGGCGAAGCTACTAGGCGCTGACGAGGAGCCTCGGGACGATGACGGACAGGTGGGCGAAGGCGTACAGGCTGGCTGACGAGCTGGTGCCGCACGTGACGCTGGTGCCCAAGCCGCACTGGAGCCCGGACAGCGGCATGAAGCGGTACGAGGTCGTCCTGCATCGAGGAAAGCGTCGCCAGGTGCTCGGGGATGTCCATCAGGAGCGCGAGCACATGTACCGCAAGGCCGGTAGGCTCATCGCGCGCAGCTGGCACCGCGTGAGTTGGTCTCGGTCGGCGTCGCAGTCGTTCCAGTTCGAGGGCAAGCCGCTGGTACTCGGCGCTGGCATCTACTTCCGGAGCCGCAAGGCGGCGGTTTACGATCTCGTCTTCATGCTCGTGCTCCGCAACGTCCTTCGCTGAGGAGAAGGTGATGTCGCATGCAAGGAAGAGCGTGAGGTCTGCCAAGGTGCCGAAGCAGCGAGCCGTAGACCCACGCAACGAGCCCTACGCGGACCGGCGCGACAAGCCCATCGGCGTCTTCGCTCCGGGTGAGGAAGGCCGTCACCGGTTCATGGAGGCCGTGCGTCGTGTCGCGGGCGCCTTCGATCGTGGGCGGAGTCGTCTCGACCAGATCGCATTCGAGCGCGGCGAGGCGGTGCTCTTCGCCCTGGCGGTTCTTCTGGAGAAGGCGCGGCTGCGGCACGGCTACCCGACCGAGAGCGTGGATGCTGTCCTCAAACGCCTGCGCAAGACGCCAGAGAGTTTCCGCTGATGGGCGAAGACGATCTGAAGAGAGGTGCGGACGCGCTCCGCGAGATCCTCATGCGCACGAGCGCGGAGAAGCTCCAGAGGTCGTTCTTCCTCGCGCCGCTGGATGAGCGCAAGGGACGCCTGCGTGCGATCATGCGTCTGTCCGTGGAGCTGGAGCGCATCAAGGTCGAGACCGTCTTCGCGACCCCCTTGGGGGAGCAGATCATCGAAGAGATCATCGAGGGCGACTGGGCGGACGCTCGCAAGCTCGCGACGGAGTTCCGGTTCGAGCGTGAGAGTGAGCGTCTGCGCATCGAAGAGGCGCCGCGCTGGAGAACGTTCGTGGAGATCGTGCGCATCGAGTGTGCGTTTGCGGACCAG
>Ga0307474_10000425_pt1 | contig 30431 bp, 20 predicted proteins | sample atmos_gasesECM1C_2_FD_203312 | JGI IMG/M metagenome (GOLD analysis project Ga0307474, IMG submission 203312) | Hardwood forest soil microbial communities from Morgan-Monroe State Forest, Indiana, United States - atmos_gasesECM1C_05 | ecosystem: Environmental > Terrestrial > Soil > Temperate... | reverse complement strand
GACCGCGCGCAGCAGCTCGGTCCTCCCGTCCAGGAGCCGCCAGAATGCCCGGCCGCTTCGCCTCTGCGTACCACTTGGACCTCTCTTCGTACACCACCTGGCCCAGGCTTCCCGGACCTCAGCACATGCTCGCAGCGGACGTTGCGGCCGCCGTCTCTCGCAAAGCCGTGGGAGTCGGCTTCCCGTCCTTCCCCTGCCACGGGGAAGACGCGGCACCTGCCGTTTGTCCCAGCAGCCGGTCGGGTAGGGCCATCTAGGAGGTAATCGGGTAGGGCCATCCAGGAGGTATGCCGCCCCGTATGCAACGGCCGACAGCGCGGCAACAACTCCAAGACGACGCCTCGGCCTCGCGTCGCGCGCCTACGGCGCTCCTCGATTCGTGGACCCGGCCAGTCGTCCGAGGAGTCCTGCCCCAGGTGGACGGTGGAACGCGACCGGCGAAGGCCACCGTGGGCGAACGGGTGAAGATCGAAGCCGATGCCTTCATCGACGGCCACGACGCGCTGTGGTGCGAGGTGCGGTATCGGCACGAATCGAGCCGCCGGTGGGTGTCCGACCGGATGGAGGCCTCGGTAGACGACCATTGGTACGGATCCCTCCCAATCGAGACGACGGGCCGCTACCAGTTCATGGTGCGGGCTCGCATCGATGCCTTCGCCCGCTGGCGTGACGAGCTGAGGGCATGGGCCGACGCAGGACAGGACCTCTCCACCCATTTGGCAACGGGCGCAACCCTCATCGAGGCCGCGGCTGCCGGTGCGAGAGCCGCGGAACGTCGCCTGCTCGAGGAGCTTGCTTTGGCCGTGCGCCAAGCCCCCCGGGGCCTCGACAGCCTCGTACCGGCCGGACGAATGGCTCGACTACGAGAAGGCCCGAACTCGGGCGATGCAACTCTGCGCGAGATCCTGCTCTCCCCCCGGTTGGCGTCGTTGATGGGGCCGCTTGCCGACCCTTCCACAAAGGCCGATTCAGCGACCTACGAGGTCATGGCGGTCCTCGAGAAGGCTCGCTTCAGCACTTGGTACGAAATGTTCCCCCGATCGGCGTCAGCGTCCGGGCATGGGACGTTTGCCGACGTGCGCGGCCACCTCGATTATGTCGAAGGGATGGGGTTCGACGTGCTGTACCTGCCACCAATCCATCCGATCGGTTTGACGGCACGCAAAGGCCCCAACGGAACGCCTGCCGCAGGATCGGATGACGTGGGGAGTCCTTGGGCAATCGGCGCCAAAGAGGGTGGTCACACCTCTGTCCACCCGCAGCTCGGGACATTGGCAGATTTCCGAGATCTGCTGGACGCGGCTGCGTCACGAGGCATCGACGTGGCCATCGATCTCGCATTTCAGGCATCTCCCGATCATCCGTGGGTGCGTGAGCATCCATCGTGGTTCCGACAAAGACCAGATGGAACGATCCGTTATGCGGAGAACCCCCCGAAGCGCTACGAGGACATCTACCCCTTCGACTTTGAATCCCCGGATTGGCGCGACTTGTGGACGGCCCTCTTAGACGTTGTGCGGTTCTGGATCGACCAAGGAGTGAAGGTATTCCGAGTCGACAATCCCCATACGAAACCGTTCGCATTTTGGGAATGGCTCCTGGGGGTTGTCCTGGCGGAAGCACCGGACACCATCTTCTTGTCCGAAGCCTTCACCAGGCCTCGAGTCATGGAACACCTGGCGCGCATCGGGTTTACCCAGTCCTATACCTATTTCACGTGGCGCACTTCGAAGTGGGAGATCGAGACGTACTTCACCGAACTCACGAAATCCGAACTTGCATACTTCTTCCGACCCAACCTCTGGCCAAACACTCCGGACATCCTCAGCGAGGAGCTGCAGACTGGCGGGCGAGCGGCGTTCATTTCCCGCCTGGTCCTCGCCGCGACACTCAGTTCGAACTACGGGATCTACGGACCCGCCTTCGAATTGCAGGAACACGTACCACGCTCTTCGGGGTCAGAGGAGTATCTGCGGTCAGAGAAGTACGAGCTTCGCTCCTGGGATATCGAAAGTCCCACCAGCCTTCGCCGATTCATCGCGCTCGTCAACCGCATTCGCCGGGATCACAACGCCCTGCAGTACAACGACTCATTGCGATTCCATTGGACCGACAACGAAGCCCTCATCGCGTACACGAAGGCGCGCGCACTCGACACCGATCAAGACCTGGTCTTGACAGTGGTCAACCTTGATCACAACAACGTCCAATCCGGGTGGGTCGGGCTCGACCTTGAGGAGATCGGCCTGCGCTCCGACGTCCCTTACATCGCCCACGATCTCTTGTCGGATGCCCGCTATGTCTGGAATGGGAAATCCAATTTCGTACAGCTCGACCCGGCCAACGTGCCCTGCCATATCTTCTCTCTGTCCCAGCCGGCACGGGGTAACGGAGACGTCCCGTGACGACGCAACTAGCGGCTGAACGGCGCGAAACCGAGCCAAGCCGAGTCAGGGAACATCCGACCTGGTACAAGGACGCGGTCATCTACGAACTCCACGTGCGCGCCTTCAATGACGGCGACGGTGACGGCATCGGGGACTTCAGAGGCCTCATCCAGAAACTGGACTACCTACAAGAGCTTGGCGTCAGTGCGATCTGGCTTCTGCCCTTCTATCCCTCCCCTTTGCGCGACGACGGGTATGACATCTCCGACTATCGCCAGGTGCACCCGTCCTACGGCTCATTGCGAGACTTCCGTCAGTTCCTTCGGGCTGCGCATGGACGGGGTATGCGCGTCATCACCGAGCTTGTCCTGGCACACACCTCCGACGTGCATCCCTGGTTCCAGCGTGCTCGCCAGGCCCCTCCCGGATCCGCCTTTCGCGATTTCTATGTCTGGAGCGACACCCCGGACCGTTACCAGGATGCGCGGATCATCTTCAGTGATTTCGAGGTGTCCAACTGGACTCACGACCCGGTCGCAGGGGCTTACTTCTGGCACCGGTTCTACTCGCACCAGCCGAGCCTGAACTACGACAGTCCCCTGGTCCGACAGGCCATCTTCGAGATCGTCGATTTCTGGCTCTCCATGGGAGTCGATGGGCTCCGACTTGATGCCGTGCCGTATCTGTATGCCAGAGAGGGCACTACGTGCGAGAATTTGCCGGAGACATTCGAGTTCCTCCGCCAGCTACGCGCTCACGTCGACGAGCGCTTTGACGACAGGATGCTCTTGGCCGAGGCCAACCAATGGCCTGAGGATGCAGTCGAATACATGGGCCGAGGCGACATGTGTCACATGGCATTCCAGTTTCCCCTCATGCCACGCATGTTCATGGCGGCACGGCAAGAGGACCGCTTCCCGATCGTCGACATTCTGACCCTGCTTCCGACTACTCCTCCGGATTGCCAGTGGGCCCTGTTCCTACGCAATCACGACGAGTTGACGCTTGAAATGGTGACGGACGAAGAACGGGACTACATGTACCGCGTCTACGCACAGGATCCACAAGCGAGGGTGAATGTCGGTATCCGGAGACGCTTGGCTCCACTTCTCGGTAACGACCGAAAACTCATCGAGATGATGAACGGGCTCTTGTTTTCGATGCGCGGAACTCCGATCATCTACTACGGCGACGAGATCGGCATTGGCGACAATATCTATCTAGGCGATCGCAATGCCGTCCGCACCCCGATGCAGTGGAATGGCGACCGAAACGCTGGATTCTCCAGTGCCAACCCACAACGGCTCTATCTCCCCGTGATCATCGACCCCGAGTACCACTCGCAGGCGGTGAACGTCGAAGCACAGGCACAAAACCCCAATTCGCTTCTGTGGTGGATGCGGCGGTTGGTAGCGCTGCGACAGCGATACAAGGCCTTTGGGCGTGGCACCATCGAAATCCTGTATCCCGAAAATCGCAAGATCTTTGCGTTCATCCGGCAATACGAGGATGAGCGCATCCTGTGCATCTTCAACCTGTCGCGCCACGTGCAATGCGCCCAACTCGACCTGTCGTCGTTTCGTGGTGCCGTCCCGATCGAGATGTCGGGAAACCAAGAATTCCCACCCATCGGGGAACTGCCCTACTTCATCACGCTCGGGCCATACGGCTTCTATTGGTTCTTCTTGGAGTCCGAACCTGATCCGACACCACGAGAGACTGTGGCCTTCTCCGTACCCGGCCGATGGGAAAGTCTGTTCGAAGGAGCCAATCGCCAGCGGTTCGAGGCATGCCTCCCGACATTCATCAAAGATCGCCGATGGTTTGCTCACAAGACAAGGTCGATCAGCGCGGCGAAGATCCTCGATTCAGTTCCCATCCCACCGTCGCCATGGGACAAGCGATCGAATGACGGCACCACTGCCGCCACCATCCTGATCGTCCAGTTGGACCTCGACTTGGGCGCTCCCGAACGTTATGTGGTGCCCGTGGCATATGTCAGTGGGCCCGAGGCCGACGAGATGCGCAAGTGGCACCCCGAAGCCGTCATTGCCGACCTGCGCGACGGCTCCTCTGAGGGCGTCCTGATCGATGCCCTTTACTTCCCCAATTTCGTCCATGCGATGGCCGATCTGTTGGCACGGCGACGCGTACTGTCAGGGTCCAACGGCCAAATCATCGGTGCGCCGGCGCCGGGGATCCGCCGATTCACTTCATGCCTGCGCGCGGCCTGTTCGACCACACCTCTCACCGGCGAGCAATCCAATTCGTCGGTACTTCTCGGCGACGAAGCCATCATGAAGGTGATCCGACGCTTCGACGAGGGAATCAACCCAGGAGTAGAAGTCGGTCGCTTTCTCAGCGAAGTGGCGCAGTTCCCGCACGCTCCACGAGTTGGCGGCAGCATCGAATACCGCCGACGCGGCGATTCGACTTCGTCAGCCACCTTGGCGGTCCTGGAGGAGTTCGTACCTAACGAAGGGGACGGCTGGCGTTACGTTGTCGACGCTCTCGAACATGGACTCGAAGAGGCGTTGGCTTCGGCCCCTGACGAAGAGGATCTGCAGCACCATCCGCGGGGATTGCTGACCAGTAACCCATGGGAGCTCGAGCCGGCGCATCCCCTGGTCGGTCCCCATATGGAGTGGGCGTCTCTCCTGGGGCGCCGAACCGCCGAACTGCACCTCGCGCTGGTGTCCTCTCGCAACGATCCGGCGTTCGTCCCCGAGCCACTGACGTCCCAGGATCGGCAGGCCCTGTTCCATGGGGCTCGAAGTCTCACACGCCAGGTGTTCCGCGACGTCGCCTCCAAGGGCGTCTCCAGTACCGCGGTCCAGAGCGTCCTGAACCAAGAAGAGGAGATCATCGACCGCCTCCGCCGTTCGAGCGCGTCACCGGTTCAAGCGTTTCGGATCCGATGTCACGGGGACTTCCATCTCGGGCAGGTCCTGTGGACGGGCAAGGACTTCTTCGTGATCGACTTCGAAGGGGAGCCAAGCCGATCACTTGGCTTCCGTAGGCTGAAGCGTCCCGCGGCATACGACCTGGCGGGCATGATTCGATCGATCCACTACGCGGGACAGGCCGCAGCTCTGCGGATCAATGTTGAGTTTGGTGCGACCACCGAGGCTGGCCTTCGGCGAAACTACGACGACTGGCTCGCCTTCTGGCACCGTTGGGTAGCGGGCCGCTTCCTTGATTCCTACCTCGAGGCGGCGGCTTCCAATCCCTTCTTGCCCTCGACAAGGTCCGAGGTCATGGACCTCCTCGACTTCTTCCGGTTGGAGAAGGCCGTGTACGAGCTGAACTACGAGGTGAACAGTCGCCCGGACTGGGTCGACATTCCCGCCAGCGGCATTCTCGACATCCTCAGCTCAGAACCGTGACATCGGTGGATGGGGCATTTTGGGAACTCGCGGCGTTCCATGGGGTCGTCACGTCCTACACCGACGTCCAAGGGAAGGTCCAACGAGCCTCTCCCGACGTCGTCGCGTCCTTGCTTCGATCCCTGGGCGTCCCACTCGATAAGTACGATGACGCCGCCTCGCTCTTGCGTTCTGCAACGGCGGCGGCCCTCCAGCGATGCCTCGAGCCCGTAGTTGTGCACCGCATCGGGCGAGCTGACACGGTTGCCGCCACCGTGCCCGACCCCAGCGACATGGGTGCGATGTGGCTCTCGATCGAGTTTGAACAGGGCCACACGCTGCGTGTGCGGCTTCCGGAGGCGATCTCCGGCGTCGGGGCCGCCGCTGAGGCCGACGGCATGCGCTACCAACGACTGCGTCTCGATCTGTCGCAATTGAAAGGCGAACCGCTGCCGCCGGGACGGCACGAAGTGACCATCGAAGGAGCCGGGCCGATTGGTACGGCTCGGTTGCTTTGCGCCCCCGATTGCCCCGCCGCAAGCAGGCAGACGGGCGTTTTCATGCCACTCCATGCGATCCGGACGGAGACCGACTGGGGCATCGGGTCCTATTCCGACTTGGAACGCCTCTCTGGTTGGGCCGCGTCCGCGGGCTGTGAATTAGTCGGGACCCTTCCCCTCTATCCGGCCTTCTTGGATCCACCTGCAGATCCCAGCCCCTATTTGCCGGTCAGTCGCCTGGCATACAACGAGGTGTTCGTCGATCCGGTCGCACTCCCGGAGTTTGCCGCCTCTGAGAGAGCCCGCGAACTGTGCTCGTCGGCGTCGTTTCGTGATCACCTCGTCTCGCTGCGGTCATCGAGGCTCGTCGACTACGAGGAAGTGGCGAGTCTGAAGCGCAGGATCCTCGAAACGCTGGCGCATGTGCTCACGTCAGGAGTATTGCCGGTTCGCCAGAACGAATTGGCAGAGTTCGCTTCCCAACGCCCCGAGCTCGAGGGCTACGCGCGCTTTCGCGCGAGGCTCGATTCGCCAGCCGGCGAAGAGCGTCCCTCGGTCGTGGCCTATCACCTGTATTGCCAGTGGGCAGCGCACCAGCAGCTTGTGGCCGCTGGGAATCATGCGGGTCGCTACGCCGACTTCCCGGTCGGATCACATCCGGCGGGCTTCGACCCCGCCTGGTATCCAGAGTCGTTCGTTCTCGACCTCCATGGGGGTGCCCCGCCGGACCAGTTCTTTCCGCTCGGTCAGGACTGGGGATTCCAACCACTCCATCCGGAACGCATCAGGGAGGACGGCTATGCCTTCCTCACCGCTGCCTTGCGTCGTGCGTTTCTGCACGCTGATTGCCTTCGCATCGATCACATCATGGGCCTGCAGCGTCTCTTCATGATTCCCGACGGCAGCAGAGAAGGCGCCTACGTCTCCTACCGAGCTGAAGAGTTACACGCGCTCGTCGCCCTTGAGGCAAGTCGGGTCGGTGCCGTGGTCGTCGGCGAGGACTTGGGGACAGTACCGGAAGAGGTCCGACCGCGAATGGCACGTGACGGCATGCTCCGCACCTGGGTCTTCCAATTCGAGTCCACGGCGGAACAACCACTGCCGTCCCCGCCGGCCCAGAGCCTGGTCACTCTGGGAACGCATGACCTCCCGCGGTTTGGTGCCTACCTGTGGGGTGAAGACATCGACGAGCGGGAAGCGGGTGGACTGCTCTCGGCGGCTGCTGCCGCGACTGAGCGGAACAAGAGGAGCCAATGGCGTCAGAGCCTGTTCGACGCGCTGCAGCTATCCGGCATCGGCACGGACCCTGACAAACTCACCACGGCTGCGCTGGAGGCCTGTCTGCTCCGTTTTGCCCGCAGCTCGGCCGCGATCGTTCTCGTCGATCTCCAGGAACTCTGGGACGAGCGCGGACAGGACAATGTCCCCGGGTCGGGCCCAGGCGGATCCAATTGGCGTCGTCGGAGCGCCCGCACGATCGACGAGGTCAAAACGGACAAATGGGCGGACACGCTATTCCGAGAGATGGCAGATGGGAGGCACGCGTGACCACGCTCCACCCGACTTCGAGATCCGAAGCGCTCACGGATCAGGACGTCTACTGGTTCAACGAGGGCACTCACCGTGGACTCGGCCGGAAGCTTGGCGCGCATCCTCTCCCCGATGGGGGCGCCCGGTTCGCCGTATGGGCACCCAATGCAGTGGGTGCGAGCGTGGTCGGAGACTTCAATTCCTGGGATGCGAACGCTGATCCGCTGACTGCCCGAGGCGTCTCGGGTATCTGGGAGGGCAGGGTGCTCGCGGCCGCGCCCGGTGACGTCTACAAGTTCGCGATCCGCACCGATGGTGGCGGGGTTCTGGAAAAGGCGGATCCTTTCGCGCACTGTACGGAGGTGCCGCCTCGTACCGGCTCCGTCATCTGGGATCTCGACTACGAATGGCATGATGCGTCGTGGATGGCCGCCCGAGGAGGGTTACAAGGGCTCGATGCGCCCATTTCGATCTACGAAGTGCACCTCGGTAGCTGGAGAAGGCGCGCAACGGACGGTCATTCGCTCAGCTATACAGAGCTTGCTGACCCCCTAATCGAGCACGTGCACCGTTGCGGATTCACTCACGTGGAGTTTTTGCCTGTGATGGAACACCCGTTCTACGGATCTTGGGGGTATCAGACCACTGGATACTTCGCCCCGACACGGCGATTCGGCGATCCGCAGGATTTCATGGCGCTGATCGATCGGCTGCACCGTGACGGGATCGGAGTCATTCTCGATTGGGTTCCCTCGCACTTTCCGTCCGACGCCTTTGCCCTGGCTGAGTTCGATGGAACGCATCTTTTTGAACATGCAGATCCTCGCCTCGGATTTCACCCCGACTGGAACAGCCTCATCTTCAACTACGGCCGGCACGAAATCCGAAGTTTCTTGTTCTCCTCGGCGGAGCATTGGCTGGACGCTTATCATGCTGACGGCCTTCGAGTCGATGCGGTCGCGTCGATGCTCTACCTCGACTATTCGAGACGACCCGGAGAATGGCTGCCGAACGCAGAGGGTGGCCGAGAGAACCTCGAGGCCATTTCATTCCTGCAACAGCTCAACACGGGGATCTACGGCGACCATCCCGATGTCCAGGTCTTCGCTGAGGAGTCAACGGCGTTTCCCGGCGTGTCAAAACCCGTCGAATTCGGTGGCATCGGTTTCGGACTGAAATGGGATATGGGATGGATGCACGACACTCTCGACTACCTCTCACGTGAGCCGGTACACCGGAGGTTTCACCAAGGCCAATTGACATTCCGTAGCGTCTACGCGTTTAGCGAGAACTTCACCCTTCCGCTTTCACACGACGAAGTCGTCCACGGGAAGCGCTCATTGCTGTCCAAGATGCCGGGCGACGATTGGCAGCGCTTCGCGAACCTCCGCCTGCTGTACTCCTATCAGTTCGCGTTGCCCGGCAAGAAACTGCTCTTCATGGGCGACGAGCTGGCTCAATGGCATGAATGGGACCATGAGTCGGAGGTTGACTGGGCATTGGCCAACGTGTCGACGCATGCCGGCGTGTTGAATTTGGTGGGCGACCTCAACCACTGTTACCGCACCGCCCCCGCGCTGCATGAGCTTGATTGTGATCCCCGCGGTTTCGAGTGGACGCAACCCAACGACGCCGAGGCCAGCCTTGTGAGCTTCCTGCGGTTTTCCTCCGACGGCTCGCCACTTCTCGCTGTGTGTAACTTCACGCCGGTCGTCCGCCACAACGTCTCGGCCGGGGTTCCCGCCGGAGGGTTCTGGGTCGAGTTGCTCAACAGTGATGCTTCCGAATATGGCGGGAGCGGGGTTGGGAACCTCGGCGGAGTGGAAGCACACGCTGTACCGAATCATTCGATGCCGTACTCGCTCACCTTGACGATCCCACCGCTGGCTTGCCTTCTCTTCCAGCCGCAGTGAACAGCCGGCCGATCGGGGCAGTACCCAATGATTCGGGTTCCACGACCTTCACTGTCTGGGCACCGTTCGCGCGCTCGGTGGACATTCATCTTCACGAGAAGGCGGAAACCTTTGCAATGGAGCGGACTTCGGATGGTTATTTCAGTGGCGAGGCTGACTGCGGCAGCGATTCGAAGTATTGGTTGGTTCTCGATGGAGCGAACGAGCTTCCGGACCCGGCCTCCCGTTCGCAGCCCGAAGGCGTCCACGGCCCGTCACAGGTTGTGGACCTTCGCCACTTTTCCTGGTCGGATCACGACTTCGTCGCGCGTCCTCTTCGGGACAACGTGCTCTACGAACTACACGTCGGCACGTTCAGCCACGGCGGCACCTTCTCCTCGGCGGTTGAGCATCTCGACGCGCTGGTCACCCTCGGCATCACCGCGATCGAAATCATGCCCGTCGCCCAGTTCCCCGGTGCCAGGAATTGGGGGTATGACGGCGTATTTCCCTTCGCCGTGCAGGCGTCGTACGGGGGCCCTTGGGGCCTCCAGAATTTCGTCAACGAATGCCACCAGCGAGGCATGGCGGTCGTCCTCGACGTGGTGTACAACCACCTAGGCCCGGAGGGAAACGTGTTGGCCGTTTTCGGCCCTTACCTGACGGACCGCTATCGGACGCCGTGGGGTCAGGCCGTCAACTTTGACGGCGCCGAATCGGACGCCGTCCGCGAGTACTTCGTCGCCAACGCGCTGCAGTGGTTCTCTGATTTCCATGTCGACGGCCTGAGGCTCGATGCGGTGCATGAATTCATGGACCGGAGTCCGAGACCATTTCTGGTAGACCTCGCGGCAGCCGCTGCAGACGTCTCGGAAATGTCTGGTCGTCCCTGCTGGCTCATTGCCGAGAGCGCAAGCAACGACCCGCGAACCGTCACACCAACCGGCTTGGGCGGACTGGGAATGGACGCTCAATGGAACGACGACTTCCACCATGCTGTCCACGTTGCAATGACCTCAGAGCAGTTCGGGTACTACGCCGACTTCACAGGCCCACGCGATGTGGCGCGCGCCATGGACCAAGGCTTCGTGTATCAAGGACAGCGCTCGAGGTTCCGGAACCGCCGTCACGGCGCTCCGTCACTTTCGATCGATCCAACCCGATTTGTCGTTTTCGACCAGAACCACGACCAGGTCGGCAACCGAGCCGACGGCGCTCGCCTGAGCACTCTCATCCCACTGGATCGGTTGCTCCTGACCGCATCGCTCTTGCTGCTCGCGCCAGGAGTGCCGCTCCTCTTCATGGGAGAGGAGTACGGGGAGACCGCTCCGTTCACCTATTTCGTCGATCACGGTGATCCCGATCTGCTTGAGGCGGTTCGCCAAGGGCGCACCGACGAGCATGACGGGGCAGAAAGCGATGCGCCGGACCCAGGGGACCCGGAGACGTTCAACCGTGCGGTACTCAACCAGTCCTCCCGGACCGAAGGCGCACATCGAACAATCTGGGAGCACTACCGCTCGCTCCTCTCGTTGCGGGCTGCCGAACCCGCCTTGCGGCGCTCTTCCCGGGAGGAGACCACTGCCGATGCCTTCGGCCCGGTCGTCATTCTCACTCGTACTCACGAGGCAACGACCGTCGTGGCCTTCTTCAATCTGTCCGGATCGCCGCAGAGTGCTCCACTCCCGGCATCCGGTCATTGGGAGGAACTCTTGACCGAAGGCACGTCGAACAACCAGGGGACCGTCGAGTTGGCTCCGTGGCGTTTCCGCCTGTTCCGGATACACGATCGATGAGAGTTTGGCCTGGATCCCCTTATCCCCTCGGCGCGACCTGGGACGGCGAGGGCGTGAACTTCGCCATCTTTTCCGAACATGCAACCAGCGTGCGTCTCTTGTTGTTCGAAGACGCGCAGGCAGGTGTCGCTTCGACGGTGATCACACTCAACGAGACCACCGATCAGGTATGGCACGCGTATCTACCCGATGTCCGACCGGGTGCCTTGTACGGCTACAAGGTGGACGGTCCGTATGAACCCGAACATGGTCACCGCTTCAACCCCACAAAACTGCTCATTGATCCCTACGCCAAGGCTGTGAGCGGACCGATCAACTGGAACGACGATCTATTCGGATACACACTCGGCGATCCAGACGAAGATCTTTCCCGAGACGGTCGCGACTCTGCCGCCGCCCTTCCCAAGTCGGTTGTGATCGACCCTTCGTTCACCTGGCAGGACGACCGACACCCCCGCACGCCATGGAATCGAACTGTCATTTACGAGGCCCACGTGCGTGGCTTGACCATGCAGCATCCCGGGGTTCCGGCTCAGCTCCGAGGTACCTACCTGGGGCTCGCGTCTGATCCGATCGTCGACCATCTCCTCGGTCTCGGCGTGACCGCGGTGGAGCTGATGCCAGTGCATCACTTCGTGGCCGAGCGAGAGCTCGTAGATCGTGGTCTCACCAATTACTGGGGCTACAACTCGATCGCCTTTTTCGCTCCACATGTCGGATACGCCACTGGCGGGCTCGGCGAACAGGTCAGCGAGTTCAAGTCGATGGTCCGCACCCTGCACCGTGCCGGCATCGAGGTGATTCTCGACGTCGTCTACAACCACACCGCCGAAGGCAATCACCTCGGACCAACGCTCTCCCTGAGAGGCATAGACAACGCGGTCTACTACCGCCTCTCCCCTGACAATCTCCGCTACTACGAGGATTTCACCGGGACGGGCAACTCCCTTAACATCCTCCATCCCCGTGCAATGGGCATGGTCACAGACAGCCTGCGTTATTGGGTGACCGATATGCATGTGGATGGCTTCCGGTTCGACCTGGCGCCGGTCCTCGCGCGAGGTGTTGACGAGGGTCAGGACAGCGCGTTCTTCGACGTGCTGCGACAGGACCCCGTTTTGTCGAACGTCAAGCTCATCGCCGAGCCGTGGGATGCGAGCCCCGAAGGTGACAGATTGGGTCATTTCCCACCTGGTTGGTCCGAGTGGAACGGAGCATTCCGCGACTGCGCTCGGAGGTTCTGGAGAGGTGACGCGGGGGTCGTTCCCGAAATGGCATCCCGTCTTACCGGCTCAAGCGATATTTACGCTCCGAGTGGCCGCCGCACGTACGCAAGTATCAATTTCGTTACCTGCCATGACGGATTCACCTTGACCGACCTGGTGACGTACGAGAGGAAGAGGAACGAGTCGAACGGAGAGGACAACCGGGACGGGGCAGACGAGAACTACAGCCGGAATTGGGGCACTGAGGGTGAGACGGACTCCGTCCGGATCCAGCGGACCCGCGATCGGATGAAACGAAATTTCCTCGCCACGCTGTTCCTTTCTCAGGGTGTCCCTATGTTGCTCGGCGGCGACGAGATCGGCCGCACGCAACAGGGCAACAACAACGCGTATTGCCACGACGATCCGATTAGTTGGTTCGACTGGGACGTCGGGGAGACCGGCTATGACCTGAGCAACTTCGTCCGTGACGTGATCGCTGTGTTGAAGGGGAACCCGATTCTGCGAAGACGGGCCTTCTTCACTGGACAACCCGAGCCGGGTCACCGAACCAAAGACGTGACGTGGTTGCGTCGCGACGGGCTCGAGATGACCGAGGACGACTGGACCGACCCGGGGCTCCACAGCATCGGGATGCTGCTCTTCGGATCAGCCACAGACGAGGTCGATATCCGAGGCCGCTCGTATGTCGGCGACTCCCTTCTCGTGCTGCTCAACGCTGGGAGTCGTTCGCTCGTCTACACCTTGCCCAAGATGGAGCTGGCGGGATACTGGGTCGAGGTCCTCAATACGACCCACCCCGGACCGTGGGGTCGGATCATAAAGAACGACGCCGTGTCGCTCAACGCTCACTCGACTGTGCTTCTGCGTCACAGCGAACGCCACCAGACGTGAATGGCCCTGGCCTCGGCTCTACCTATCGCATTCAAGTCCAGGCCCTCGGATTCAACAAGACCAGGGCTCTCGTTCCGTACCTGGCGGCGTTAGGCATCCAAACTTTGTACCTGTCTCCGGTGTTCGCGGCGGCACCCGGAAGCAGCCACGGCTATGACGTCATCGATCCACGGCGCCTCGACCCCGATCTGGGCACTGGACGAGACCTCGAAGCTCTTTTCGACGACCTCCAGGCGCACGGCATGCATGCCCTGCTTGACATCGTCCCGAACCACATGGCTGCCGTACCCGAAAATCCCTGGTGGTGGGACGTGTTGCGCCGTGGAAAAGAATCGGTCCACGCGTCGGTTTTCGACATCCATTGGTCGGAACTCCAAGGACGCGTCCTTGTCCCAGTGCTCGCCCGCCCGTTAGCCGATGTGATCAGTGCCGGTGCGCTCGACGTCGATGTGACAATGGAAGAGCTCACCGTGGACGGTCTCCGGTTTCCCCTGCGGACAGGATCAAACGATGCCGATCCCGCCGCAGTTCTCCGGCACCAGCACTACCGTCCCGCCTATTGGCGGAGCAGTGCTACTGAGGGCAACTATCGCCGATTCTTCGACATCAATTCGCTCATCGGGGTGCGCGTGGAGGATCCCGATGTCTTTGCAACTACGCATTCACTGATCGCAGATTTGAGTCGCCATCAGGCAGTCGCCGGCGTCCGTGTCGACCACGTGGACGGCCTCACGGATCCGGCCCAGTACCTGAATCGCCTGAGGGACCTTCTTCCAAGAGACGCGGTGATCATCGTCGAGAAGATCCTGGGCCAGGAGGAACCCTTCTCGCCCAAATGGCCTGTTGAGGGGACTTCGGGCTACGAGTTCGCTGATCGCGTCGTGGCCTTGTTCATCGATTCGGCGGGAGCGGCACGACTGCGCTCGGCCGGTGAAGCAATCTGCGGTTCGGACGATGCCTCGTTCGCAACGCTGACCAGCCGCGGCAAACGAGAAGTGCTCGAACGGTCATTCTGCGCCGAGCTCGACTATCTGACGCGGCTGAGTATCGAGGTTCTCGATGCCGAGACCCCAGGGCACGACCTCTCGGAGCATCACATCCGCCAGGCATGGACGGAACTCACGGTGGCACTCCCCGTCTACCGAACCTACATCGACGACCACGGCGCTTCCGAGATCGATCGGGCCTGCATCGATGCGGCATCGGCGGCGCCTCCCGACGAGCCCGAAGCCCGTCGGGCGTTAGAGAGTTTGCGGAGCGGCCTTCTCGAGCACGCCCGAGCCGGGAACCCGTGGCTTGTCGTTGCCCATCGATGGCAGCAGCTCAGCGGGGCGACGATGGCGAAGGGGTCCGAGGACACCGCGATCTACCGGTACCCGGGGCTGTTGACGAGGGCTGAGGTCGGAGGCAATCCCGATTCTGAGGAAGACGGAGTGGTCGCATTCCACACGTTCGCCGACAAACGGACCGGGGGTCTCAATGCCACGTCGACGCACGACTCCAAGCGGAACGAAGACGCGCGCTGCCGCCTCGCCGTCCTGTCAGAGGCGGAGCAGGAGTGGGTGACCATGGTCCGGCAGTGGCGGGATCGGTTCACCACAAGTGAGGCCGCCCCACATCCGACCGAACAGCTCGCAGTCTTTCAGTCGTTGCTGTGCCTGTGGCCGAACGCAAAGGACGAACTGGAAAGCGGGACGCTTGACCGGATCATTCAACAGGCCATCAAGAGTGCTCGCGAGTCAAAACTTCGGTCTTCTTGGACCGCGCCCGACGAAGCTTACGAGGCTGGGCTCACACAATTCGTCAGCGCTGTCTACAACGACACTCGGTTCCGACAGGAGATGACGGAGTTCGGCAGCCGCATCGGTCCGGCGGCTCTCGTCAATTCCCTCGCAAGCGTGGTGCTGAAGGTGTGCCTCCCCGGCGTCCCCGACTTCTACCAGGGAACCGAATTAGTGGAGCCGATCCTCACCGATCCGGACAACCGCCGACCGGTTGACTTCGTTGCTCGGGCGGACGTGTTATCCGCCTTGCCCGCGCCCTCAGTGACCGGGGCGGGCGATCTACTTTCGCGCTGGACCGACGGCCATGTGAAGGCGTACGTCATGAGGACCCTCCTCCACGACCGCAGGAGGTTCGATGCGCTTTACGCTCGCGGGAACTACGAAGCACTCCCTGCAACGACAGCCCACGTCGTCGCGTTCCGCCGCAACTTCGACGGCGACAGCCTTATCTGCGTCGTTCCACGCCTTACCTACCTCCTCGCGGGCCCCGGGAACTTCCCGACAGGGACGCCGACATGGCGACGAGACACCCTGAAGATCCCTCAGGATGGTTCGAGTCGCTACCGAGATCTCCTGACAGATCGCCTGATCGAACCTGGCGTCCCGGACACACCCTTGGCCGAGCTGCTCGAGGTGTTGCCCGTTGCGGTGCTTCGGACATTGACCTGAAGGTGGCGACGAGCGCTTCTGCGTCACCCCCATTGCAGCGATTCAGAGAGGGTTCCCGCATCGCCTCCTTGAGCGTCATGTGTGCGTGGGCCCCAAACGAAAATCTGACGGCCCGGAACCGGTGGCCGCTCAAGGAACGTCCGTTGGGGGTCGATAGTGGAGGTAATTGGGAACGGGCGTTGGCCCAGCGTGTAGTGGGTCATTGCGGCATAGCTCTTGGCGGGAGGAGCAGTCGATGGCGATTGCAGACGAGAAATGGGTGTCCGAAGAGCAACCCGTCGATCTCGGGGAATTTCTGGCCCGCGCCAACAGGCCCTGGAACCCCATCCAGGTGGCGGGACGGCACTTCAATGCGCTCGTGCGCGACGACGCAGACGTTCCTGCTTTGGCCGACTTCGATGACCTCTATGACGTGGCCGATCTGGCCGTGCACTGGATCGAGCACCATCCCTGTCCGGACAAGCAGCTCGAAAAACGACTCCGGGCTCGGATGATGGGGTACCGCGCCGTCGCCGACACCGTGCGTTGCACCATCACCGAGGAGGACGGTGACCTCATGGTGGCGCGATTGAGGCACCTCCGGAGGGTCATCGATCTACATGCTGAGGCGATCGACGGATCGACACAACTCGAGGCGCCGGAGCTCGAAGAAAGCATTGACGCCGAACACCGAATCCTCCCCCTCCGGCGTCGGGTTCCTCGACAATTGGCCGGTTGGTCCGGAACCTGCGTAATGGACAGCGAGGCAGACACCATGCAACGCGAGTGCCGTGTCGTCGACATCTCGATGTTGGGTCTCGGTTTGGTGTTCCGGCACCCCTCGCCCTCCAACATTGTCGGTCGTCGCATCTCGGTGGAGGTTTCCGCAGTCGATGATCGCGTCATCATCCGCCTTGAAGGAATTGTGAGACACGCGACCGTGACTCCTGAGGGAGCTGTCCGCGTTGGAGTCGAATTCCACGACGACGAAGAATCGGAGTCCTACAGCATCACGACGGAGGGAACCACAACCCCGCGCTGACGCTGGCCAGATGTCCAGATGGTTCGCCAGCGACCGACATCGCCAGGTTCAACGCTGACGAATCAGGCGAGGAGCGGATCCAGGCGCCGCCTTGCCGCGTCGTCGACCTTCCGCAATGGCTCGTTGCGGCCAGCCCTCCAGAAAACCTGGTCGTCACGCCAAGCCTCACGTCGGAGCCGCTGCTTGTCGATCTTCATACTGGCCAATTTCGGCAACTCCGACACCACCCGCACGAATGACGGCCGCCATTTGGTGCCCAAGTCTGGCTGAGCGTCAAGGAAATCATCGAACGAATCAGGGGCGAAGGTGATGCCGTCTTCCAATTCGAGAGCGGCCATCACCCGATCTCCTACTGGGTCGTCGGGTACTGCATAGACCGCGACCGATCGCAGGCCGGGGTACCGCCCCACGATTATCTCGACCGGTGCCGCCGCAAAGTTCTCACCATCGACCCTCAGCCACTCGTTGGATCGGCCGGCGAAATAGAACCAGCCCTCCTTGTCACGGTACGCGAGGTCACCTGACCAGTACGAGCCCCGCCTGAACCGATCACTCGTCGCCTGCTCGTTGTTGTAGTAGCCCTCAAAACTGCTCGTCGGTTGCGTTTCGACGATCTCCCCGACCGCCTCCTCGAGGTTGGCCAGTCGCCCATCCGGAGCGAACTCCGCGGGCGGACATTCGACGCCCGTATCGGCATTGAGCACCTTGACACTCGGATCGGCCGAACCCAAAGCACCGTCGGGCATCGACGGGTCCCGGCGGATGATGATGATCCCCTCGGTAGAGCCGTAGCTATCTCGCACGGCGCAACCGAATCGCGAGGCGAACGCTCGGATGTCTTTTAAAGACGCTTCGTTGCCGATGGCAAGACGCAGTGGGTTGTCGGCGTCATCCGGCTCCTCCGGCGTCGCCAACACATAATTGAGCACTTTGCCGGTATATGTGAGCATCGTGGCCCCGTAGCGACGCACGTCCCGCAACGTTCCCGATGCCGAGAAGCGACTTCGCGTTGCCAGCGGCACGCCGGCCGTGATTGCGGAGGCCCAGCCGGTGAAGAGTGAGCTCGAGTGGAAGAAGGGAAGGGGTGCGTAGACGGCATCGTTCACCTCCAACTGAGCAACGGCGGCCACGTGCCGTCCGGTTCGGGCGTAACGACCCTGCGTACACCGAACCGCCTTGGGCAGACCAGTGGATCCGGACGTGAAAATGAGCAGGAATAGGTCGTCCTCCGCGACCGCACGCTCTGGCACCCGGGTCACCTGTTGGGCCACGTCCGACCGATAGTCCTCGTCGTCCACCAGCAACACCCGCTGGGGCTCGACACCTGTTTCAACTCCCTCCACGATCGGGAGGTAGGACCTCGATGTGACGAGGAGCTGACACTCCGTGTGCCTGACCAACTGCGCAAGCTGCTCACCTCGATAGGTTGAGTTGATTCCGACGACGACTGTTCCCGACAGAGCGGCTGCCGCAAGCCAAAACAAATAATCGGGCACGTTGTCGAGGAGAATGCCGATGTGTGGCGGCTGGTCGCGGTCCTCCAACGCGTCGTACAGAGCGGCGCGCTTGGCTGCCTCCTCGATGAGCTGGGTATAAGTCCATTGTTGTTCTTCGAAATAGAAGGCAATGGCCACGTCTTGGTCGCGCCGACGGAGGATTTCGGCGGCCGTTGTCATGAAAATGGAGGCCCGACTACCAAACCGGGTCTGGGCCAGGAGGCCTCGACCACGCTGCCGCTGCGTGAAAGGCTGATCACCGCACGACGGCCATCCGCTCCTCCGAACGCAATGTTGGTCGTGACGTCACCGGGAATCGGAAAGACTTCAGCCTCCTCTCCATCGGGCGTGATCACCACGATCCCGTCGGCGATCGCGCCGATTGCGATCCGACCGTCTGCCTCGATCCCCAAGGAGTCGAAAGAGAATGCCGTTGCCGCCAAGCACGTCCCTCCGTGACGGACGGCCAGTGAGCCAGAAGGAGCTAGCACCTCACCAGGTCCCGCAAGGTTCCACACCCACAGCCTTCCCGTGTAGGTCTCGGCAACGTAGACCTTCGTGCCATCCGGCGAGAGACCTACGCCGTTTGGGCCGAGTAGAGGAAATGCCACCTCGCGGACCTCAGACCCATCGGGCGGGACGTAGTAAAGGCCGCCTCGATCGACACTGGCGTGCCGGCCCTTGCCATGATCCGTGAACCAAAGTCCGCCGACCTCGTCGAACACCAGGTCATTGGGTCCTCGGAGCGGGCGGCCGCCACACTCGCGATGCAGCACGGTCACGTGGCCGGACTCCAGGTCGACCCGCTCGAGCCAGCCGCCGCTGAAATCCGGTGGTTCGTTGGTGTGTGTGGCCAGGTCGATCGGGAGCCGTACGCCTCCCCCGACCTCGCTCCATAGAAAGCCACCGTTGTTCGCGACGATTCCGCTGGTGGGCGTCTCGAGGGCCAAGCCGTTGGGCCCGCCACCAGGGGAAGCGACCACATCGACCGACCCGTTGCGAATACGCAATACCCGGCCCCCGTCGATGTCGACGGCCAGCACAGTCCCATCAGCCGCCAACACGGGACCTTCGGTGAAACCCTGGCCCGCTGCCAGAACTTCGAACTGCAGTGGCTCCCGAACGGTCGTCTTCATGGTGCTCCCTAAATCGAATTCGACTTCGATACTAAAATAGCGATCGCAGCTCCGGCAGCCGAGGTCAGGTCGATGTGGAGTATCGACGTGACCACCGTTGGCGCGCGAAAGGACGAAAGGGGGAGAGCAGTGGCCAGCATGGCGCGAGCCAGTAGCGACGACGGAAATGCGGGCCGTCAAACTGCTCTCTCACGTAAAGGCCTGCGAACCCGCGCCCGCCTCCTGAACGCCGCGAAAGAGGTCTTTGAACGAGACGGCTTCCTCGACGCGAGGATTGTTGACATCGCGGAGGTGGCCAACCTCGCGCCGGGTGGCTTCTACCACTACTTCGACTCCAAGGAAGAACTGTTCCTCGAAGTGGCACAGACGCAAGAGGAGAAGCTCACGGCGCCGTCCGACGACGAGTCCGGCAAACCCGAAGAGCCTTCACCGGCTGAGAGTATCCGCCGGGCTAACCGCATGTACCTGGAGCGTTACCGCGACGAAGCAGCTCTGATGGGGGTCATCGAACAAGTCTCACGTTTCGACGAAGACGTCAACCAAGCGCGAATGGCGACAATGAAACATTTCGTCGAGCGCGCCGAGCGATCTATCCGCAGGCTGCAGCGTCAAGGGAAGGTCGACGGTCGACTAGATCCCTCTATGGCTGCCGATGCCCTCGGTGCCATGATCGCTCGCGTCGCCGAGCTCTGGCTCGTGCAGGGCTACCGCGACTACGACTTCGAACATGCGGTCGAGCAGCTGAGCCTTCTCTGGGCGAACGCGCTCGGCCTCGTCGATGACGCGGTCGAGCCCAAACGCTCAACCAGAGCGCGTTCACGTCGGTAAGCGGCGGCGGACCACCCAACGCTCCGGCTTGGCGCGAGGAGTTATCAACCGGATTCGTTTGTGGAGCTTGAACCGCGTACGCGGTCCAACACTTCAGGCAACCAGGGCTCCAGTGCCGTCTCCGCCGAAGTTTGATCGTGACACGGCAGAAGGACCAAGTGCCGGGCGCCGGCGCGCACGAATGCATTCAGTCGATCGACCACAGTGTCCACCGTGCCGGTAACGGCGACGCGGTCGACCAGTTCGGTGAAGTCCTGCGCGTACGTGGATCCCAAGAATTGGGCCGCCCGCTGGCGCGCCTTCTCGTGCTTCTCGTCGACCGCCACCATCACGTAAGCCATCCAGAGGAAGCCGTTCAACGAGCGCCCCTCAGTGGCGGCGAATTCCCGGATGGTCGCGACCGATCGTGCGTAGCGTTCCGAGGAATAGAGATATGGCATCCAACCGTCTCCGAGGAAGGCTGCACGCCGCATCGCTGCCGGTCGTCTTCCGGTGACCACGATCGGCGGTCCGCCGGGACGCGTCGGGGGCGGGTGGATGCGCAGCCCGGAGTAATGGAACAACTCTCCCGAGTAGTCGACCGGTTCGGACGTCCAAAACCGCCGAAGCAGGGTAATTGATTCGTCGAGGCGTCGACCCCGTTCCCCAATGGGCACGCCCGCGGCGGCAAAATCGTCCGGATACTCCCCGCCCGCTCCCACGCCGACAAGGAGGCGTCCCTGTGCGGCCCGATCGATATCCGCAAGCTGTTTGGCCGCGACCGGGGGTGGATACCAAGGAAGCACGAGCGTGGCGGTTCCGATGGAAACGACATGGCTCTGCTCGGCCAGCCGGGCCAACCATACGAGCGGTTCGGGAGAAGGCCGAGGCGATGCCAAATGGCCGCCCACCCAGAGCGAATCGATGCCGGCGTCCTCGAGGGCGCGCACCGACTGCATCGTCTGCGGCGCCACCATGCCTATGCGGACTGGTTCTTCGTCCAACGACGCGCTGGGGTCTGATCTGGTGGGGAACGCCACACTCTCAGCTTCTCACCCTCCTGAGGTCAGTGAAGACGTGGAATCGACCTGCCACCAGGGGCGTCTACTATCCGCTACCGCTGAAGTCTCAGGCAGCCGGAGGCGGCGATCCGGTTGCTGGCGGCAACGCTCACCGGAAGGCAGAAATGAAGGTCGCGATCGTCGGAACGGGTGCAATGGGCTCTGTCTACGCGGGCCGATTTAGCAAAGCTGGGCATGAGGTGTGGGCCATCGATGTCTGGCAAGAGCACCTCGATGCCATTGCCAGCTCTGGACTCACCGTCACAGGCCCGAGCGGACGCTTCGTCGTAGAAGGGATACACGTCGGAAATGCACCGTCGGACGCCGCACCCTGCGACGTGTGGGTGATTGCCACCAAGGCGGCGGCAGTGGACGGTGTCGCAGCGCAAATCGCGCCCCTACTCGAGCCCGGAAGCGTGGTAATGGCCCTTCAGAACGGGCTTGGGGCGGGCGAGCGCGTCGCTCGCCGTATTCCCGAAGCTCACATCGTCATCGGGATCGCTGAGGGATTTGGCTCGTCGATCCCCGAACCCGGTCATGTCCATCACGAGGGAATGCGGTTGATCCGAATTGGCGAGATGAACGGTGGAATGACCGATCGGGTCCAAGAACTCGAGCGGCTCTGGCTCGAAGCCGGCTTCAACGTCCGGGCCTTCGCAGATGTGAGCGTGATGATCTGGGAGAAATTTCTCTGCAACGTCACGCTCAGCGCACCATGTGCCGTGTTCGACGTCACGGTCGGCGAGTTGATGGCAGACCCGCAAGCCTGGAGGATCGCGCTCGGTTGCACGGCTGAGGCGTACCAACTCGGGCTGGCCAAGGGCGTCGAGTTTCCGTTCGATGATCCGTTGCTCTACGTGTCCGAATTTGCAGCCACCATCCCGAATGCCAGCCCGTCGATGCGCCTCGACCATTTGGCACAGCGACATTCAGAGATCGATGTCATCAACGGACAGGTCCTCACGTTGAGTCAGGAGTTGGGGCTCGATGCCCCTTACAACGAGACCTTGTGTGCCATCGTGCGCCGGCGTGAGTCGCGCTTCCGGTAAGACGGTTGGGCCTTTGGCAGTGACGTCACGTACGGCGACTCCACCGAACGAGCGAGAGGCCTGGTTGCTCGGCGAACGCAGCCACGGAGATCTGGCAGGTCACGCACATTGACCAAGTGGTGGGATTTCGTCCACGGAATCCCGTACTGGTCGATAAAACTCCTGTCGTAAGCCTGCCTCACAACACCTAGTGTCAGGCGATGCCCTCTTCCAGCGGCCCCGACCTGACCGTCTACTCGACCCCATGGTGCCCCCACTGCAAACGAGTGAAGAAGTTTCTTGCCGCGCACAGAGTCCCGTATGACGTGGTTGACCTCGACGAAAACCCAGAAGCCATCGAGCGTCTCAAGGCTTTGCAGAACGGAGCGCAAATCATCCCGACGGTTGTCTACGCAGACGGTTCTCATGACGTGAATCCGAGCGACGAAGTCTTGGCCAGTCGGATCGGCCTCACCGTTGAGGCCGAGCGTTCGGCGTACGATCTCGTCATCGTGGGTGGAGGCCCGGCGGGGCTGGCAGCTGCCATCTACGCCGCTCGCGAAGGCATTGATGCCATCGTGGTCGACGCCAGCGCTCTGGGAGGCCAAGCCGGAATTAGCGATCGGATCGACAACTATCCCGGGTTCCCCGAAGGAATCTCTGGATCGGAATTGGTTGAGCGATTCGTGGCACAGGCCCGCCGCTACGGAGTCGAACTTCTTTCGGCCGTGTCGGTTGCGGGGCTTCAGACCGATGGCAAAAGCCTGGTCACGTCGCTCTCCTCTGGACAGCAGCTCGTTTCGGCAGCAGTGATCGTGGCCACGGGTTCGAAGTATCGCCGCCTCGACGTTCCTGGTGAGGACGAACTTATCGGCAGCGGCGTGCATTTCTGCGCGACCTGTGATGGTCCGTTCTACAGGGGAGCCGATGAAGTCGTCGTGATCGGTGGTGGCAATTCGGCCCTGGAAGAAGGACTCCATCTTTCGGAGTTCGCGAAACGAGTCCGAGTGATCGCACGCTCAGACCTTTCCGCGTCATCGGTGCTCCAAGACCGCGTCCGTTCTGATCCTCAGTTCACGATCCACACGGGCATGGACATCGTGGCGCTGGAGGGTGAGAAGGGCCGATTCCGCGGCGTGGTGACGCGGGACCGCGACAGCGGCGAAACCCATCGCTACCCTGCCGCGGCCGCATTTGTCTTCATCGGCCTCCAACCGAATACCGAATTCCTGGGTGACACGGTGAAGAAGGACGCCGGCGGATTCCTCGTGACCAGCGACACCATGGAAACGTCCATACCGGGAGTTTTCGCTGCCGGGGACGTGCGTGCGGGTTCGACGAAGCAGTTGGGATCGGCAGTCGGTGACGGCATCGCCGCTCTCCTCATGACACGCCGGCGCCTCGAAGCAAACCGGTACAAGGCGGTGGCTTTGGTCGACGCCTGACCAGAATCGCTACGGTGGCTTGATGACCGGGCCGCTCGAAGACGTACGCGTCGTCGAGCTCGGCGTTTGGGTCGCCGGCCCGGGTGCTGGCGGAATCCTGGCCGACTGGGGCGCCGACGTGGTCAAACTGGAGCCGCCACAGGGCGATCCGGCGCGCAACTTCGGGCGGATGCTGGGAGGGGACCTGCCGACCAATCCCGTATTCGAGCTCGACAATCGTGGCAAACGGAGCATTTCCCTCGATCTCTCCATCGAGCGGGGGCTGGAGGTCGCTCACCAATTGGTGGCGGAGGCCGACGTGTTCCTCACCAACTTGCGCCCAGCGGCGCTGGCACGCCTCGGACTCGACCCAAAGGAGACCCGCGACCGTCATCCGCGTCTGATCTACGCAATCATCACCGGTTACGGCCTCGATGGTCCCGACGCGGACAGAGGCGCATACGACATCGCTGCTTTTTGGGCTCGCGCCGGCATAGCCGAGTCCCTACGGGCACCGGGCGGTCCACTGCCGTTCCAGAGAGGTGGCATGGGCGACCACACCGTGGCGATGACGGGTGCCGCCATGGTCAGCGCGGCGTTGGTCGAGCGGGCACGGACTGGACAAGGCCAGCTCGTCTCGACGTCACTGCTACGACAGGGGGTCTACACAATCGGCTTCGACGTCAACGTCGCGGTGATGTGGGGGCGCACACTCGGTATTGGCACTCGGGAAACCATGTACAGCCCCGTTCTGAACAACTACTCGGCAAGCGACGGCAAATCGTTTTGGATTGTCGGTCTCGAAGGTGAACGCCATTGGCCTGCGCTGGCACGGGCGGTCGGACATCCCGAGTGGATCGCCGATGCGCGGTTCGACAGCGCCAGAAACCGAGCTCTCCATGCCGGCGATCTGATCGGATTCCTCGATGAGATCTTCGCCACTCGGACGCTCGACGAGTGGGCAACAGTGTTCGCCGAGGAACCGGAACTCTTTTGGAGTCCCGTGAACACCATCGACGACGTGGTCGCCGACGAGCAGTTCCATGCGGCGCATTCCGTGGTCGACGTTCCGGATGAACAAGGGACCCTGCCCATGTTGGCGACTCCGGTTGACTTCGACGGCAGACCACCAGCGCCCCGTTGGCGCGCGCCCCTGCTGGGCGAACACACCCGGGAGGTCCTTCAAGAGTTAGGGCTCGACGGAGAGGTTGCTGCGTCCCTGGTCGCCGACGGCGTTGCGGTCGCCCCGTGACCTAGAAGGAGAGCGGCTACAGCCCGGGAGGCGCGCACGTCATTGGACGGCTCCGTCGATCTTCGCCTGCATGACCTCATCGGAGTCGAGGCCGAGCTCAGCCAAGACATCATCCGTATCCGCTCCGAATTCGGGTGCCCGGCCCAGCGGGTTCGGGATGCGGTCGAACTGCGCAGGGGACGAGATCAGCGGCAGCGTCACCGAGTCGTATTCGACCGGCTGAACGAACCCGTTCGTGACGGCCTGGGGGTCCGCCGGGAGCTCGAGCACGTTCTGCATCACGTCCCACTGGCCCGATTGCGTGCCGAGTGCGGTGCGTGCCTGGTCGAGGGACATGCCCGCGAACGTGCGCTCCAGCTCGGCAATGGCCTCATCGTTGTGGGCCCCCAGGGCCTCCGGCGTGTTGAACCGGGGATCGTCCCGCAGATCCTCGCGGCCGACGGCCACAAGAACCTCGTCCCAGTAGCGGTCCCGCTGCAGCATGCACAACGAGAGCCAGCGGCCATCGGACGTCTGATAGTTGTTCACCAGCGGGTTGAAGATCTGTGGATTTGCACTCCGGGAATTCGGAGGATCGGAGTCGCCTGCGGGCGGCTGGGCCATCATGACGGCAGCGCCGACGATGGGCATCTGGAGACACCACATTGCGGTTCCCAGCAGTGCCACGTCCACAACCGCTCCCTCGCCTGTGCGGGCCCGGCGGAACAGGGCGGCGGCCACACCACCGGCGAGTGCCATACCGCTCAGCGAGTCGCCGAATGCACCGGCAGGTTGTCCGATCGGTCGTTGTGCACCGGGTGGGGTCACCGTTGCGCCCACGCCACCGCGGGCCCAAAAGCTGATGGAGTCGTAGCCGCCCTTCTCGGCCTCGTCGCCGAGGGCACCTTGGCCGGTGCCGCTGGCATAGACGATGGATGGGTTGACCGCCCGGATGTCGTCAATATCGATACCCAATTGACGCCGTGTCGGAGGGAGGTAACTCGTGAGGAACACGTCAGCCGTCTCGGCGGCCTTCAGGAGGATCTCGCGGGCGCGCGGGTGCTTCAGATCGAGGGCGACGCTTCGCTTCCCCCGGTTCCAAGCCTCCCAGGGGAACGAGGGCCCCGATCCCCCGCCGATGCCGGCGTTGACGAGTCCCCGGAGCGGATCGCCCGTCGGGGGCTCGATCTTGACGACGTCGGCCCCCCAGTCGGCCAACACGGCTCCGGCCGAGGGGACGAAGGCCCACGCCGAGACCTCGAGCACCTTGACACCTTCAAGCACTCTCTCCACGAGCAGACTCCCTTCCATCGCGGGCTCGCTGAATCTTGTGCGCGTGACCCATGAACCGCAAAACGGCCAATTTGTTACACGACGGGTTTCTTCCAGTGGATGATGAGCACGGCGCTCCGACCGACTATGCGATTTCGACCGATCGTCGACGCTAAGCCACCACTCCCGCGACCTTGAATTCGATGATCTTGTCTTGGTCGTAACCGAGACCCGCCAAAATCTCGTCGCAGTGCTCGTTGAACTCGGGACCACGCTTGGGTGCCGCCGGCGAACCGCCGAACTGGACCGGGGTCGTGACGAGGCGGTAGGGCGTGCCGTCGGCGGTCGCCGTCTCGCCGATATAGCCGTTCGCCAACGTCTGAGGGTCCTCGACGACCTCGAGGGTGTCCTGAGCAAAGGACCATTGGCCCTCGAAGTCCTCGAGGCGTACGCGCCACTCGCTCAACGTGGAAGCCAAGAAGATCTCGGCCAGGATGTCGCGCGCCACGCCGGCATTCTCGGCCAACAGTTCAGGCGTCGCGAACCGCGGGTCTTCGATGAGGTCTTCGCGACCGACCACCCTGCAGGCGGCGGGCCAGTAGTGGAAGCCTTGGAGACACGAAAAGGCCAGGAACCGCCCGTCGCGGGTCCGATAGGTGCCGACGAGCGGATTGAACGGTGCCGTCGCTCCACCAGGGCCGGGTCGCCACGCACGGTCCAGCTGCAGGGAAAGGGCGATCGCTGGGCTCATTGCCCACATGCCGACGCCCAAGAGTGAGACGTCGAGTGTCTTGGCTTCTCCCGTCCGTTCACGATGGAAGAGCGCCCCGAGGATCCCTCCCGCGATCGTCATGCCGCCGATGGAGTCGCCATAGCCCGGTGCGGGCTGCCCGGTGAGGTACTCGGCATCGGTAGGCGTCGACCCCGTGGCACTCGTGCCACGGCACCAGAAACTCAAGAAGTCGTAGCCGCCACGGTTCGCATCGGGTCCGCGCTCCCCCGAGCCCGTACCTGCGACATAGATGATGTTGGGATTGCGGGCGCGGATGTCGTCGGGCCGGATCCGCAGCCGTTCCCTCACCGCGGGGAGCTTGTTGGTCAGGAACACGTCGCTCGTCTCGGCGAGCTTGTAAATGAGCTCGATGCCGGCCTCCGTTTGGATGTCGATCCCGATGCTCCGCTTGCCCCGATTCGAGTGCTCCAGAAGGACGTGCACCGCGCCGAAGTTGGGCATGACACCACTCGACGCCAGGCCCCGCATGGCGTCGCCGCGCTCGGGGTGCTCGATCTTGATGACATCGGCCCCCCAGTCGGCCAGGATGGCTGACGCGGCGGGAACAAAAGTGTGCTCGGCGACCTCGAGAATGCGGACACCTTCCATGATGTCGGACAACGCGACCCCTCCATTTCTCCACACCGAATCGTCATCGATGTGGCGGCGACAAGACTGACGAGACGAACGCCCATTCAAACAGATGCAGTCCCGGCGGCGCGGTGAGGCCTCTGGTCCACTTCAAAGGCGGTCGACGACAGCAAGCCCGGCAGGACGGGCCACGGAGCGTATATCCCTTGAAGGTGGTTTGATTATGAGATGGAAATCGGGCGAAAGGCAGCAACGGTCAAAGGTCCACCGGAATGGTTCACCGGAGACGTCTTCATCGACTTTCTGGCACAGGCCCATGGCGCGTCGCCGGCCACGGTGGCGCACGTGCACTTCACGCCCGGAGCCCGCACCGCATGGCACAGCCACTCGGTGGGTCAGAGCCTGTACGTCACGGAAGGAGAGGGCCGAATCCAGGCCCGCGGCGAACCGATCAACGTCCTGCACCCTGGCGATACGGTCTTTGCGCCCGGTGGCGAATGGCATTGGCATGGGGCCGGACCGGATCACCTCATGACGCATCTCGCGGTGAGCGAGGGCGAGGCTTCGTGGGGCGATCACGTCACCGACGAGGAATATCGGGCCTAACGACGCCAACCCTCGTCGATCTCAGCGCCAAATCAGATCGTGGTATCGAGCTCCTCGGCAAGAATGAAGACGGAGGATGTGCGGTCCATTTTTTCCGTGATTTCGGAGGCTCGCTCGGCGAGCTGCTGCATGACCGCATCAGGGTTTGCGGCGTCGATCTCGGTAATGGAGACATAGTCCTCATCGATGCGGTTCCGAAGAATTGCCTTGAACCGGCGCACGGAACGGCTGCCGTCGACTTTCAGAAGATCGGCCTTGTGCGTCCTGTTGTACCAGTCGTTGTATTCAGCCTCGTCGCCATCACCACGGGTCGGACTGTTGAGGGCGATCAGCACATAACGGGGCACAAGTGTCCTTCCGGTCGGTTGTCGTCCCTATAGGACGTAGCTTGGGATCTGCCGAGATAGATGAGCGCCGGTAGTACGTGGCACCGTCAGGTCACTGCCTACCGGCAGCTCGATGACCATGCAGGTCGGAACCGGCGTCCGGCGAGAAAGCGTCCTTCAACGCCGTCTTGTCGATCTTCCCGGCCACGTTGCGTGGGAGCGATGTGACGATCTCGATCTGCTCAGGCCACGCGATTCGTCGAAGTCCAGCGTCTCCCAGGTACGCCCCTACCCGCTGGACGTTCAATGCTTCGGCCTTGGACGTGAGTTCGATGACGGCACACACCCGTTCACCCGTTCGCTCGTCAGGCAGTCCGATCACGGCGGCGTCTATGACGTCGGGGTGAGCCCTGAGCAGCTCCTCCACCTCGGCGGTGGCTACGTTCTCTCCGTTGCGAATGACCACGTCCTTCAATCGACCGGTGATGCGCACAAATCCGTCCGCATCCACGATGCCGAGATCTCCGGTACGAAGAAATCCTTCGTCGTCGAAGACGTCAGCATCGAGCTGCCGGTTCACATACCCCAACATCTGCTGCGGGGCTTGAACGCGTAGTTCACCCGGCTCGCCGGCCCCACGCTGGCGGCCATCCGATCCAACTACCCGGACGACGACGCCCGGCAGAGGCCGGCCTTCGGTGTCCGACAACTTCTCGTCGGGATCTTGCGGTTTCCCCATGGTGAGAACCGGGGCTTCCGTCAGCCCCCAGCCTGAGAGAATGCCCACGCCGCCCAGCTCACGCTTGACTCGCTCGTGCAGACCAGGTGGTTTGGGCGCACCACCACCCGGACAGCATCGCAACAACGGAAAGATCGCTTCATCGGGTTGGCTCGCCTGGGCTTCCAAATAAGCCAAGTGAAACGCGGTGCCCGATCCGGCCATCGTGACCCGCTCACGTCCGAGGACAACGATCGAATCATCGCGAGAAAACTTCTCGATCAGGATAAGGGTCGCGCCGCTCAGCAATGCCGCCATCAGGTTGACCGCTCCGCCGATGTGTGCGATGGGGAACGCAATCCCGCTTCTGTCCTCAGCGGTCATTTCCAAGTGTCGGATCATTCCTGCTGCCGAGCTGAACAATGACTGATCGGTGTGGCGGCAACCTTTTGGCTCGCCTGACGAGCCAGACGTATAGAAGAGCCATTGGGCCGGCTTCTGCACCGCGCCTCGTTGTGATGCGACCGGTTGCAACGAGGCAGAGTCCCCCAACAGGTCGTCAAGGGTCCACACCGGGGGAATCCCCCCACGGACTGCGGACAGGGCATCAGTCATTGCCTTGTAGTCGAGATCAGCCCAGCTCGCGACGACGATCATGGCGTCGACGCTCGCTTCATCCAAGATGTGACTGATCTCTCGCTCCCTGTACATGGGAATGATCGGATTCTGCACCGCTCCAAGCCGGGAGAGGGCCACCATGACGACGAAAGCCTCGATGGTCGTTGGCAGAATCCACGACACGAGCGAATCGGGCCCCACCCCAAGGCCCGCCAGCCGACTCGCCGCATTGTGCGACTCGGCCTGGAATTCCGCGCAGGTCATCTGACGACCCCGGTCAT